>ERZ1029884.247-NODE-247-length-11421-cov-263.068802_pt1 | contig 11421 bp, 11 predicted proteins | sample MGYA00519233_ERZ1029884 | MGnify/ENA primary metagenome ERZ1029884 (study PRJEB33666, sample SAMEA4610931) | skin metagenome | biome: Human-associated habitat; feature: Malodor aspect; material: skin | place: Philippines | collected 2015-08 ...
TAATAAACTCATTTACTGGCTATTTTGTTAGGAATTATGTCCCAGCCTCTTTTATACTTTATTTTTTTCGTTCGATATTCTAATTAGATATAGAAAACTAATATTTGATACTACCAATTTAATTTTAGTTTTTTGAAACATGCCTATCCATTGTGCATATTACTTTTACAATTCCCCTAAAAACCGCATCTCTTACACCTGTATACCTTATACCTAAAATTACAGAGTACTAAAACATCATCCAACCACTCATATCAGAAGCGCCGCCACTCTATCATAAGGTCTTCTGAATATGAAGTGAATCCTGGCTCATCTTTAAAACCTAATCTATTTCCAATAAAAAACTTGGTTACATTAGAATGTTTATCAAGAATATTAAGAACTCTAGTAGCAGGAGGATAGCTTAACAATACTTCTTTGAGTACTTGATTCATTTCTTCTTCTGTTTCAGTATTAATAAATGATGTACCTTTCTCAGTAATTTTAAATGTATCTGTTTTTCTATTATGCTTAACAAAATTCAAACTTACTGCCCATCGTAAAAACCCATCAGAAGACCATTCATCTGTAAATTTTTTACCTCGAGTTTTCGAACTTTGTGATTCTAAAGAAATCTGAATTAAAGCATTGGGTACCGAGTCTTTTCTACTTTTGGGCGTTTTACCATTTACGTTAAGATTCCTACCAACCAGCTCAGAATATGTAAATTCTTCATCATTATTATTTAATTTTTTTGTAGTGATTCTTGTATGTTTTTAAAGTGATAGAGATTTTCTTCTACTAATTTTTCTTTTAGTAAATTATATTGCTCCGAATTACAATCAAATATCTCAACTGTTTTCTTAAGTTTATTGAAATCTGATGGATTTTGTACCCATCCAAATGATCTAATAGTCATATACAATCCTAACTTTCTTTTAATATTTACATCTATAAAGGAAGGAAATTATAACTTATTTATTGAGTTATGTAATTGATATTAGACAGATCTAACTCTACTGAATATTATTTTCTGAACCTAAAATTGTAACTTCATTGGAGAGAGTATTATTTTCTGAATTCAATCTATTCTTTTGAACCAATTACAAAAGATTAACGATAACCAAAATTGTATGAATTATTACTTTCATATTGAAAACAATAAAATTGTTAGCATTAAAATATTAATTTAAATTATTTAATACTTTCTATATTTAACGAAATACAATAGAGTGCTTCTTGCTTTTTAGTAGAAAATACTCTTATTTTACTATACAAATCTTCAATTTTTAAACATTCATTTTTATCATCGTCAAAGTATGACCATTTATTTGTTATTTTAGTTTTTTCGCTCAGTTTCTCAACATAATACCTTATTCAATATATAAAAATAAATCTCTTTGGTGATGGAACTTACTATGTGACATGATTTAACGTTGTTTGCATATATTTGTGTTGATTCTAACGTAATCTCTATACACTGACAATGAAGTCTTGAGCCACTTACAATCTCTAAAATAAAAGTTTAATTTCTATCTTCAGTTGGTGTTTCCATATAAATTATTGGATTAATTCTTTGATCTTTTAAATAGAGAGACCACTCTACTAATTTATTTTTAAGCAATACTGAACCTAAATTAGTTAATTTAAAGTTTTTATTTATTACGTTACTAGTATGAGCCTTATCACTTATGGGCCTATTCTCAATAGATGATATCGGTAAAATCCATACTATACTAAAATTTGTACTCCGTTGTATATCATTAAATATATTTTCCGAGTTATCAGGAATAGCTTCTTTTAATTCTTCAAAATTATATGATTCTGGATATTTTAAGGCGTTGATTGCTATTATATTCTGTTCTAGACTATAAAGAGATAAAGATGTATTAATTCCTTTTTTAATCGTGAAAAGCTCTTTGTTTTCAATACTGTATAAGTCTGCCAACTCTATTCCATTTCCTTTTACTATAAAATTCTTATTTATTGGTTTTATGAATTTTTTATGTAACATTAAATACTCTTCTGGTAATCTTCCTACTATTTCTTTTATATATCCTTCTTCTCCTTCTTTAAATACTAAATCTGTAGGAGTTAGTGTGTTATACCTAATTTCTATCTCATTCAGATGATCATTCAAAAGGTCAAAGAATTCTTTATTAAAATACCCCCATTTCCCATTTTGTAATAAATATTTCTTTCCATCTCCCATTTCAACTTCTGCATGTAGTATCGTTTTTAGTAGCATATTATTTGAATGCCCCAAATTATCTATCACTTCAATTCTGACATCATTTATAGAATTAACTTTATATTTTAATAAGTAATCTCCTATTTCAGTGATGTAATCAACTTCAGCATCAGTCGCATCAAATGTCTCTAATGTATTATTTTTAAAAGAATTTATATATATATTGACATCGAGCATATCATCTATTAAGAGTATCATATTACTTAGTTCTAAAAATCTTGATATATCTATAGATATATTTTCTGTAGTTGAAGTATTAGATAGTTTTTTTAGCAATAAACTATCTAATACTTCTATTTTATTCAAGTCCTTTAAAGTTACTACTCTAGGAAATTCACTAATTTTTTGGGGAAGATTAATAATAGCGTTTATTTCTTTGATTATCATACTAATTTTATCTATGAATTGCTGCTTTTTATTCGGTACATGCAATGAAATACTTGTACCACAAGTCATCGTTTTTCCAAAAATTTGAGGATTCTGTGGATGTCCTTGTACTGATACATAAGATTCTGAAGGTCTAACGTAATCTACACTATTCCTTCTATAATTAACAATCTCTTTAAGCCTGTTTTGTTGAAAAAAATTAACATTTTTATTAACTATGTCTTCATTTTTGATTGCTCTTTCTGCAAAATCAATTCCGAAGTCATAATCAATCAAATTATTTATATCATGGTATGCTTGTCCAAAAGGTATAATATATACATTATTTTGTAATGTAGTATCTTCTTTGAAAAATAATATTGCATCAAAATTATAACCAGCTTCTGAAAATAAATTGTCATCTTCCTCAGTATCTAGATATACATTCTTTACTAATAATTGCCAATCTAAAAGTTTTCTTTCTTTTTTACGTATATAAACTTTACTAATTAATTTTAATTCATTTGAATCACTAACAAGTTTTTTATCATTAAGCAGTTCATAATTGTCATCATTTAAAGATTCTAGATTCTCTAAAAAATTTGTATTTGTTTCCTGAAAATTATAAATAGATTTATAAATATTAATCTTCATATTACACACCTTTAATTACATTTTGCATCTATTTCGATTATTACATATAATGAGTCTCGCAAATTGTCAGTTTTTAAATTATGATGATTATTTTCCAAATAGCTTATTAAAAAACTACACCTTTCTTGATTTATCTTCTTTCAAATCTTAATAAAATTCTTTGACCTTATTATTTACATTCTCAATTTTTTGGAATTGCTCTTTTGAAACTTCATTGGTATATTTACTATTTTTTGTCAATATCTGTAATTTTATTTCTAATTTTTTATCATTACTTAGCTAAGTCAATGACTGTTGATTATAAAATAACTGTTTCTATTGCAAGGTTACTTTTATAATTTAATAATAACAAAAAAGGAGCATTCTATATTAATCATTTTAGATATAAACCAATTTGATAAGGACGTAATTTCAGCTGTTAGCTACTACTTAAGATATATGCGCAGTTATCGTGATATATCTTATATATTGAATGAACGTGGAGTTAATGTCCATCATTCAACAACCTATTTTTTTAGTTTTATTTGTGATACGCTTCACAAAAACATAACAGCAATTCTCATAAACCTCATACGTTCCAATACGTTCAAAATCCCTTTATGAAGCGGCTGAAAAAACCGCATCACTTATGATATGTTTCTCCTTATCAGTGATTTTGCTAAATAATACTATAATAATAAAGCCTAGAAATTATATCCCAGGCTCATTAGTTTATAGTTATAAATTTTATGTCTTTTTTGTAACTAAATATAATCTATCAATATTTCTATGCTTCTTAAATCAATAATCATTTAAATAATATAATGTACTTTTTAATAATAATAAAAATACAAACAATAATAGATTATACATAATACAATAGTTTTTTCTATATCTATTATTGTAATAATACAATAATAGATTATATTATATATTTTGCTTTTGAGTATTATTGGTAGAACGTTAAGCGTAGCGTTAATAAAATTTAGTTTTTATTAAGGTAACTAACAATCATTATTTGATGTAATTTTGTAAACTATTAAGGTGATTTACTTTGATTTATTAAGAATATTATCAATATTTGTAAAATATTACTTTTATATATAGAAGGAAATTACTAAAAATAATACATATAAAAATATATAATATAATTAAAAACTTCAATTGAAGAAAGAGGACTTAGGTTTATGGAATATAATGCTTTAATTATTGAAGATGATATAGATATTGCACATATTTTGTCATTAACATTAACAAAAATGAAAATTAAAACTACTATAGTTTATTCAGGAAATGAAGCTTTAGAGTATTTAAAAACACATAATTATGATTTAATATTGCTAGATTTAATGTTACCTCATATTGAGGGAGAAGAATTACTCACTTATATAAAAAAACACTTAATGAGCAGAATTATTGTTGTATCAGCTAAAACTGAAGTTGAAGAAAAAGTTCGATTATTAAATAAAGGAGCAGATGATTATTTAACAAAACCTTTTAATAATAAAGAATTATCTGCACGAGTTGAAGTTCAATTAAGAAATTTAAATCAATCTCCAACTCAAAATTTATTAGTATGGAAAGAATTAAGTATAGATAAATCGACTAGAAATGTTTACTTAAATAAAAATAAAATCGAATTAACAAATAAAGAATATGATATTTTATGCTTATTAATGAAAACTCCTGAAAAACCAATATCAAAACAAAAGATTTATGAAAAAATTCAAGGGCTTTATTTGGGAGATGATAATACGGTTAATGTCCACGTATCAAATATTAGAAAAAAATTGAGTACCTATACTAACCGATCTTACATTAAAACTGTATGGGGGATTGGATTTATAATAGAATAATTTTCTTTATACTTTATTTATATTTTACTTAAAGGAATTTAAGACCTTTCCATTTATACTTAAATTGTATTTTGGAAAGGGGCGAATATTATGAATCTAGTAATCAAAACAAAAAACTTAAGTAAAAAATATAAAGACAATCATGGATTATTACCGACAAATTTCGAACTACATAAAGGTGAAGTTTGTGCTTTAATAGGTAGAAATGGTGCTGGTAAATCTACCTTTTTTAAATTATTAGCAAATCAAATTAAAGCTGATAGTGGAAATATAGAATTATTTAATAAAAAATCCGATATAAAAAATCAAATGCGTAAGCGAATAGGATTCATGATTGAACATCCTGATTTTATTAATAATTTCACAGCCTTTCAGAATTTGAAGTATTTTAGTATTCAAAGAGGTATTTCAAATACTAAAGATATTACTGAAGTTCTTAAAGCGGTGGAATTAGAAAACGTTAATAAAAAATTTAAAACATACTCTTTAGGTATGAAACAAAGGCTAGGATTAGCTTTAGCTCTATTAAATGGACCTGATTTATTAATTTTAGATGAACCAATAAACGGATTAGATGCACAGGGAATAAAAGACTTTAGGAATTTAATTCTGCGGTTAAATCAAGAACACGGTATTACTTTCCTTTTGTCTAGTCATATATTAAATGAATTACAACAAGTAGCTGATAGATTTGTCTTCATTGATAAAGGTAAAATTATTAAAGATATTAGTAAAGAAAAGTTAACCCAAGAAAGTAAACAGCAGCTGTTAATACGCGTTGATAATACATCAAAAACTTCTCAAGTTTTAGAAGAAAATATAAAAAATATTGATTACAGGGTAATTAATGCGCAAGAAATAATTGTATATCAAAGTTCGATTGATTATAACTTAATTAATAAGATACTAATTGAAAATAATATAGATGTATATGAATTTAAAATTGAAGTATCTAACCTAGAAGATTACTTCTTAAATATTAAAAGAGGTGATGAAATTGATTAATTATATCAAAAGTGAGAATTATAGATTATTACATAGCAAAAGCATATATTTATACACAATAATATGTGCAACACTAATTATATTAGCCGCTTTTACATTAGTATACTTTGATAAAACTACTTTTAAATTCCCATACGCTAATTTAAAATTCTTTCTTGTTAATATTGTTTCCTCAGGACTATTTATCATTGCCATTGGTTCAGCAATGAATTTAATAGTCAACAATAAAGAGAACAAAAACATAGTAAAACAAAGCATTTCTTTCGATATTTCATTAGATACTATTTATTACGGAAAGTTTATAATATTTCTCTTTTATTTCTTTATATTATGTTTAATTTGTACTATTGTAAGTATACTTTTCGGTTCACTTTTGTTTGAAAAAGACTATAAAATATTAAATAATTTTATAATCTCATTAATTAATATGTCACCTTTAATCTTTGGCGCTTTAGCATTATCTCACCTATTGAATAGTTTAAAAATAAATGGTGCATTTTCTGTTCTCTTAACTATTTTTATTTATTACTATGGTGGTGGTTTGTTAGAACTGCTAAAATTTATTAATAAAAAATGGATTATTCTATACAATTATTCTCCTACAAAATTTTTTGAAAAAATATTTCATGAATACGCTACAGATACAAGCGTTATTCATTTAGAGTGTTGGATGGTCGGTATAGGTTTAGGGGTAGTCTTTTTAATTATAGGAAATTTGATAATTAAAAAGACGAGATATCTAAACTAAAAGTGAGGATAGCTAAAAATGATATACATTTTTTTCCTAATTTTAATACTATCTATAATATATTTAGCTTATAAATATATATCGTTATACATGGAAATAAAACAAGTGACTATACAATTGCAAGACTTAAAAAATGATGTCACTTCGAATCAAGTTATTCGTACTTCCACACAATTCAATATTTCCAAAAATTTGTGTAATGAAATAAATTCAATACTTACTATATATAGAAAACGAAATGTTATTAACAAGAAAAAAGAACTGATGTTAAACCAAGAAATCACTAACATTTCTCATGATTTAAGAACTCCTTTAACAGCTGTGAAAGGATACACAGATTTACTTAATGATCCTCATACTACTTTGAAAGAGAAAAAAAGATATATAGGCATAATAGAGGATAAAACTACTTCACTTATTAACTTAGTAGAATTATTTCATGAAATAACTAAAATTAATTCATTAGATTATAAACTTAATTTTCAAGAACTTTCTTTAAGTGATGAACTTAAAAATAACTTTTTATCCTATTATAGTGAATTTAAAAATCAAAATATTGATGTAAACTTTAATTTGTCAAAAGTTTCAAAAGTTGTTTTAGATCAATTTGCGACAAATAGAATATTTACAAATTTAATTCAGAACACCCTACGCTATAGTAAAAGCTTCGTTGATATTGATTTATACGAAAAAGACAATGACGTAATTGTAAAATTAGCTAACGATACAGATGAACAACTAACTCAAGAAAACATTAAATATATTTTTAATCGTTCTTACATCGCTGATTTAAGTCGTCATAAGCAACATTCAGGAATAGGATTATATATAGTAAAAAAATTAGTTGCAAAACAAGATGGGCTAGTTTATGCCACATATAAAAATGGTATATTTGAAATTAAAATACACTTTAAAAAAACTAAAAATATAAGTGAAGATGACTAAAAATTTCAAAACTCAAATAACTCTTTATTACTTTTAAGAAGATATTAACTTTAAAAAAATAATTGAGAAAGAATTCAAATACTATTGTATCTATAAACCATTAGGAGCTATAAGTTACCATTAAGGTAAAAAGGAAAATTAAACACTGAGAGTATATCTTATTAAGAAACCCCCACAAAGTTGAGCCAAAACTTAAATTTGTGGGGGCTATTTAATGTTATGCTAGTTTACTATGTTTGCTTATTTATAATGGTGGTGGTCCTAAATATACTGGACCTATATCTTTACGATAATATCGAATATTATTATTTGAAAAAGTATGGAGAATAGCAATCGTAAATATTTTGTGCTTTTCAACAAAGCTTCCTTTAAATTTAATGTAAATGTAATCCCCTTTGCGACTCCAACTAGCCACTTCCTTATTATCCTGAGTGTCTACCATTTTACAAAATTCTTTTTTATCTAAACTTACTGAAAAAAGTTGATTTTCATACTTAAACAACCCTAATTTTTCTTTATTAAATCTTTCTTCATTACTTAAGTGTATTTCGTTATATACTCCAGAATTCTCCTTATTAGTTATTTTGCTAAAAAAGAGAGGGCAGATTTTGTCCTCTCTTTTTAAACAACTCTATAATTTATTTAACAGATTAGAGAAAAATTGAATGATAGATTGAATAATTTCCACAATACCGTCCCATATGCGTTGAAGGAGATTTCTATTTTCTTCTGTATTCAAATCCTTGGCTTTATCTTTTGCTTTATTCAATAAATCATCTGAGTTTTTTTCAATATTTTTTAATACATCTTTTGCATTTTGTTTAAATGCTTTTGGATCAGAAGTTAAGGCATTAGAGTTTGCCACATTCACCATATTATTATTAATCATTTGAATTTGATTTTCTGATAATATTTCTGACAAGCCACGTTCATCGAGTACTTTATTGACCGTGTCTTCAACTTGTTGTTGTGTTATTTGTTTATCTTGATTTTGTTTAATATCTGCAAGTTGTTCTTTAATATCTGCTATTGAAGCATTCAAAGCTTCATCTGAATATCCATCTTTACCTTTATTTTCTTCTGAAATTCTACCTAAGTCATTCATTTCTTGATTAGAATTTTGAATATCTTCAGCGTTGAGGTCGTTACCTTTTTCTTCATATGCTTTATAAATACCAGCTAAAGCACCTTCACCAGTTACTTGGTCGACAGAAGCTATATGTATTTCTGCGTTTTTAATTCCTGCCGTAATTGCAGCATTTTGATATTGTTCAGATGTCACTTTTGTAATGTTATCTGGTGTATCAATTTTCACATCAACACCCTTACCCCATTTTTTATGTTCAATTGTTGCACTTGAATAAATATAACTTAGATTACTGCTGTTTGGGATATAATTACTCACATCATTGACGTTAACATTATAAGTTTCATAGTTATCATCAACGCCTAGAGCATTCTCAGTTTGTTGTAAATCTTGCCCTTCTAAGTCAGCGCCTTTAATAAAAACAGGTTCATCCCAATCTTCTTTATTTTCAGCTGCTTTAACAACACCTGAAGCTGATAACAACAATGTAGCTACTGCTAAACTAGTTATTGCTTTTTTCATTTTCAAATACACCATCCCTTAAAATGTTTCATATATTTATATTAATCGTATCCAATAACACGTTTTTGGATTGTTTCAATCATTTCTGAATCAGCCTGTGTCATATCATATTTATAAATTTGGTTGAATCTTGGATTATAAATACCAATGTAACGTATATTCTCAAAGGTAGGCTTTTGAGATGTCTTACCCATTAAATAATATATCACTAATTGAAGCGTACTGTTTTTCTGTGGTAGTTGTTTTGAAACTTTAAAATCCCACAAAGTATCTTCAGTTAGAAAGTCGCCATCTCCACTATCAATAATGCGTGTATAACCCCCCTCAAATGTGAAACCATCCATTTTAACTTCACCAATTTGATTAAAAAATGAAAGACTTCTGTTTATAAGTGATTTTATATTATTAATTGTGTCTTGATCTGGAATTTTAAATTCTTTAGGCATGCTTCCTGCTCTATATACCATATCGTAATTTACCAATTGACATGCTTTAATAATAGATAGATCATCATTATCATTAATATCTTTTAACAATGATTCGGCTGTTTGTAATTCCCCAGCTAATTTTGCGCCAGTTAACGATATGGCAAATGATTTTTCTTTGTCTTGATTTATAACCATACGAGTAAGGTAGTCTACGACTAAACCAATTGTTTGAGGTGCTATATTTTCATATTTTGTATCTATAAATGTTTCTGGTTCTAGTTGCTTAACTTCAAATGATTTTCTGTTTAAATACCCACCACGGGGTTGTTTAATTTGTGAAATTCTTTGTGTAACACTAACCAATTAAAGACTCCTTTTGATAATAATATTTTTATATTTATGAAGCGTTTGAAGTTTCTTTGTCATTTTCTGAACTTTTTGATTCTACATCTTGAGATTGTTCATTTTCATAGTTGTTACCATCAGTATTTTCATCATTGTTTTGGTTATTATTTTCTTGTGCTGCATCTGGATTTTGCTTATCTTCGCTAGATGGTTGTTCTATTTGTTGATTTGGATCCTCACGTTCCTCATTTTGCGAAGCTTCCTCGTTACTATTTTCTTGCTGTTCTTCATTATTTTGTTTTTGATTTGATTTATTATTATCTTCTTCAATGTTGTCTCGGTTTTGTTCATTTTTTGTATTTTCATTCGTTGATTGTTTACTATCATTATCTGTTTGATTATTTTCTTTTTTATTTTGAGACTGGTTGTTATTTGATGTTGATTGATTTGACTCATTGTCATATCCTTGTTCTTTTTGCCAATAATTACCTACGATTTTTGAAAGTTCTTTATATTTTTGTTCTGGTACATCAGAGTTGGCAGTTTCAAACTTAGGCATTCCTTTTTTGTATACGTAAGTATTGTAGAAATCAGCAGTTGAATTATAAATATCTTTATCTATATAACCGTTTTCCGCTTCTATAGGACCATCTGGATGTGTAATAGCGCCACCCGTTTTGATAATTTTTCCTGTATTTCTATCTATAATGGCGTGGTGCTTAACGGAGTCGTTTATCCCACCAAAAGGCGTTTCAATAAAAATTTTATCATCATTACTTTTATCTTTATTGTAAATTAGATCATCTTTATTTTGAGTAAAATTGAGTATATCTTCGGAGTTAAAAGCAATAGATTTTGCTTCATCAATTGTTATAGGTTGACTAATTTGATTATTTGCTTCATTTGTTGTTTCTGCAGCATTAGACTCACCTTGAGGTTGATGCTTTGTATTTTGATTGTTTTCTGCTACTTCATCATTTGATTGCTTTTCAGTTTCATCTGATTTTTTATCCCTTTCCTGTGTTTGATCACTGTCTTTTTTATGATTATTGTCTGTATTTTGACCACAAGCACTTAAAATAATAAAAGAAGACAAAACTAACATCCCTAATTTTCTAAATTTCATTCATACATCTCCCTGATATAAAACTCACTTTCCATGCTATCAAAAAATAAAGCGTTATCAAATACAATAAAATTAAAAGGTTCTGTTGCAAAGTAAAAAAATATAGCTAACCACTAATTTATCATGTCAG
>ERZ1029884.249-NODE-249-length-11408-cov-12.073373_pt1 | contig 11408 bp, 10 predicted proteins | sample MGYA00519233_ERZ1029884 | MGnify/ENA primary metagenome ERZ1029884 (study PRJEB33666, sample SAMEA4610931) | skin metagenome | biome: Human-associated habitat; feature: Malodor aspect; material: skin | place: Philippines | collected 2015-08 ...
TGACGTTTCCCCTCGCGGGCGCGTCAGCGCTTTTCATTACCCTGGGCCCTGCAAAACCCCCAAAGAAAGGCACTCATGAGCACCTTCATCACCGGTATTTCCGAGCTGCGCACCGTCTCGGAGCTCGGGACCATCAAAGACGCCGCCATGCTTATCGACAACGGCGTGATCACCTGGGTCGGCCCCGCCAACGAGGCGCCGGCTGAGGCGGCGAAGGCGGCGGAAACTGTAGACGTCGAGAAGCGAGCCGTGCTTCCTGGCTGGGTGGATTCCCACTCGCACATGGTCTTCGACGGCAACCGCGCCGAGGAGTTCGAGGCGCGTATGGCGGGCGAATCGTACGCCGCTGGCGGCATCGCCGTGACCATGGAAGCCACCCGCTCCGCCGGCGAGGAACGCCTGGACAAGCTGGTGGCAGAGCGCGTCGCCGCGGGTCACGCGGGCGGCTCCACCACATTTGAGACCAAAACCGGCTACGGCCTCAACGTCGAGTCCGAGGCGGAGGCGGCGCGCGTGGCCGCCCGCCACGTCGACGAAGTCACCTTCCTCGGCGCCCATCTCGTGCCTCCCGGGGCGGACGCGGACGAATACCTCGACGAGGTTGTCGGCCCGATGCTCAACGCGGTGAAGGACCACGTCCAGTGGATCGACGTGTTCTGCGAGCGCGGCGCGTTCAACGAGGAGCAGTCTCGCCGCGTCCTCGAGGCCGGCAAGGCGGTTGGCCTGGGCGTTCGCGTGCACGGCAACCAGCTCGGCGAAGGTCCGGGCGTGAAGCTCGCCGTGGAGATGGGCGCGGCCAGTGTCGACCACGTGAACTACCTGTCCGACGAGGACTTCAAGCTGCTGGCGGACTCGGAGACCGTTGCAACGCTGCTGCCGGCCTGCGACCTGTCCACCCGCGAGGAGCTCGCACCGGGCCGCAAGCTCATCGACGCCGGCGCCACCGTTGCCATCGCCTCCAACCTGAACCCGGGCACCTCCTATACCTCCTCGATGAACTTCTGCGTCACCACTGCGGTGCTGCAGCAGCACCTCACCCTCGACGAGGCGATCGAGGCCGCCACCACCGGCGGCGCCAAGGCCCTGCGACGCCACAACGTCGGCGACGGCAAGGACCTCCAGGGCCGCCCGGCGAAGGGCACCCTCGTGCCGGGCGCCGCCGCTGATCTGCACATACTCGACGCCGAGAACGCTATCAACCTGGCGTACCGCCCCGGGATGCCCATCACCTGGCAGACCTGGGTGGCCGGCGAGAAAGTTTACGGCTGAACGCCTGCTGCCGGCCCACGAATGCGCCGCGCCGCCAGCGCCCACCGAGCGCTACAGGTAGTCGTAGTTGATCTCGGTGTCCGGGTCGAAGAATACGACGCCGCCTTCCATGGGCTGCAGGTAGATGGTGTCTCCGTGGTCCACGCTGATGCCGCGTGGGACCTTCACCGTGATGCGGTCGCCGCGCACAGCGATGACGTCGTCGGCGCGTTCTTTGCGGTGCCCGTAGACGTACAGGTCGGAGCCGAGGTGCTCGACGATGTCGACCTCCACAGGCAGACCGTAGTGCTCACCGGGCTGATTCACGCCGACGATTTCCCAGTTCTCTGGGCGCACGCCGACGATGACGCGCTCAGACTGCACCTTCGCCGCTAGGTCGCGTGGGATGTAGTAGTCCATAGCGTGGCCTTTGCCGCCGACGACGTGGCCGTCGATGAACGGCACATTCTCAATCAGCGTCATCGAGGGGGAGCCGATAAAGGAGGCCACAAAGGTGTTGCCCGGATTGTCGTACAGATTGGCCGGGGTGTCCACCTGCTGGAGAATGCCCTTCTTCAGCACGCACACGCGGTCGCCCATGGTCATCGCCTCGGTTTGGTCGTGGGTGACGTAGAGCGTGGTTGTGCCCAGCCTGCGTTGCAGCTGCAGGATCTGCGCACGGGTGGACACGCGCAGTTTGGCGTCCAAGTTGGACAGCGGCTCATCCATCAAGAACACCTTGGGTTCGCGCACGATGGCGCGTCCCATGGCGACGCGCTGACGCTGGCCGCCGGACATCGCAGCGGGCTTCTTGTCCAGGAGGTCTTCGAGCTCGAGCATCTTCGCCGCGAAGTCGACCCGTTGCCTGATGGTCGCCTTGTCCACCTTGGCGTTTTGCAGCGCAAAGGCCATGTTCTGGCGGGCCGTCATGTTCGGGTAGAGGGCGTAGGACTGGAACACCATGGCAACGTCGCGGTCGCGCGGCCGCGTTTCCGTCACGTCCTTGCCGTCGATGAAGATCTGGCCTTCGTCCACCGGCTCCAACCCCGCGAGCATGCGCAGGGTGGTGGACTTGCCGCAGCCGGACGGGCCCACGAGGACAAGGAACTCGCCGTCGGCGATGTCCAAGCTGATGCGGCTGACGGCCGGCGGGCGAGACGGGTCGTAGATGCGGGACGCCTGCCGGAATTCGACGGTTGCCATGTGCGACTCCTATTCTGCTTCAGCCGGTGAAACTACTTGTCCAGCTTCGGGGCGATGTCGCGGTCAATGACCTGCTGCGTTTCGGTATCCAGATCCGCGAAAACCTTCTCCACGTCCTCGCCGCCGACGGTAATCCGGTCCAGCGCGCCGCCGATGCGCTTGCCGCCGCCCGGCACGAACACGCGGGCGTAGTCCTGTGGCTTGGTGTTGTCGTTGAGCTGCTGGATTGCGGTTTCGGCGTTCGGGTTCTCGTCGAGGAACTTGCGCTCCTCGGGGTCCTCGAGCGCGTCCTTACGCACCGGCATGTACCCGGTTTGCTGCGAGAACTTGATGGTGTTCTCCGTGTTGGTGATGAAGTCGATGAACTTCACGGCGTTCTTCTTGCGGGTGTCGGAGATACCGTTCGGCACCGCCAGGCCGGCACCACCGGTCGCCGCGGACGGGCCGGGGCCCGGCAGGTAGGTGGTGATGAACGGCACGGTCGCGGATTCCTTCAGACCGCCCAGGGAACCGGTCGATTCCAGCAGTGACGACGCATTACCGTTGCCGAACGCAACGGTCGGGTCGGTGCTGATCTCAATGTGGCCCTTCTTTACTTGATCCTGGAGGAACTTCGCGGCCTCGATGGTCTTCGGGTCGCTGAACGTCGGCTCCCACTCCTGGGAGTACGCACCACCGAACGCCCATACCATGCCCTGGAAGTACCAGTCGAGGTAGCTAGAGCCGTCCGGGATGGTCAGCGCCGGGTGGCCGGTGGTCTCCTTCAGCTTGCCCGCCCACTCGTCGAACTCCTGCCACGTCTCCGGGCCGCGGTCCGTGGGCAAGCCTGCGGCCGCCAGGTCGTCGGTGTTCCAGTACATCAGGTTGGTGGAGCGGGAGTACGGCACGCCGAAGTGCTTGCCGTTGTACTCGTAGTCGTCGCGCAGGGTGTCCACGTAGGAGTCCGCGTTAATGTTCTCGGACTCCCACAGGTCGTCCAGCGGCGTCGTGGCGTCGTTCAGCGCAAAGTTGAACCACGTCACGTCGGAGGCCACGATGACATCGGGCAGATCGGAGCCTGCGAGCGCGGCGTTGAACTTCTGCGCCAGCTCTTCGTAGTTGGCGCCGCCGTCCACGAGCTCGACGTCCAGGTCCGGGTTTTCCTTCTCAAACGCCTCGATGAGCTCCATCTCAAGGTCGCGGGAGTTGCCCGGGTGGTTGGACCAGAACACGATCTTGTTCTCGTCGCCGGCTGCGTTGCCGCCGTCGGAGTTGCCGCCGTCGCTAGTGGAGCCGCCTGCGCAGGCGGTGAGAGAAACGGCGGTCAGCGCGGCCAAAGCTGCGGCGCCGAGGCGCTTGGTTACATAGCTGTTGGACATTGGGTTCTCCATTCTTGAGTTGGTGTGGAAAGTAAGTGACTGGGCTAGCCCTTGACGGCGCCCGCGGTCAAGCCCTTGATCATCTGCTTTTGCAGCAGAATGAACACGATGATCATGGGCAGCGTGGTCAGGACTGTTCCTGCCATCACCGGCGCCCAGTTGGTCAGGCCCTCGGCATCCTGCAGGCGTGTCAGGCCCACCGGCAGCGTCACCGCCGCCGGCGTATCGGTGATGAGGAACGGCCAGAGGTATTCATTCCATTCGTTCACAACGGTGATGAGCAGGAATGCTGAGAGGGTGGGCCACGACATCGGCAGGACCACCTTGAACAGGCGTGTGAAGAAGCCGGCGCCGTCCATTTCCGCCGCCTCCATGATCTCGGACGGCAGCGACTGGAAGTGGTTGCGCATGAGGAAGCAACCGAACGCCACTCCCGCCAAGGGCACGATCACGCCGGTCCAGGTGTCGCGCCATCCAAGGGACGCGGCGAGTGCGTAGTTGGAGATGATGGTGATTTGGTTGGGCACCATCAATGCGGCGATGACCACCAGGAACAGCAAGTTGCGCCCCGGAAAGCGGAGGAACGCAAAGGCGTACGCCGACAACACGCCGAGGACCACCTTGACCACGGTGAGGATGAGCGTGATGCCGATGGAGTTGCGCAGGTACTGCGGGAAGCCTGAGGTCTCCCACACGCGCGCGTAATTCTCCGGCACCAGCGGATCCGGCCAGAACGTGATCGGGTCCGAATACACATCCTGGTAGGTCTTGAACGACGTGATGACGATGAAATACAGCGGCACCAGGATCATCAGCACGGTGAGCACCAAAGCGATGTAGCCGAGGATCTTCATCCCCCGGGAACTGGTCTCCGCGGGTGCGCCGGTGCGTTTGCGCTGCGCCTCGGTGATCACTGGGTCACCGTCTGCTTGGCTCCCCGGAACCGGCGGGAGGGTGTCCTCGCCGCGCACGACCGGTGCGGGACGCTGCTTGCCGCTCGCACCCGGCTCAGCCGGGAATTTGGTCGACATCTACTTGTCCAGCCTTTCCTGCAGCTTGATCTGGAGCACGGTGATGATAAGAACTACGAGGAACATGACGGTGGCCACCGCAGCGCCATAACCCGCCCGGCCGTTCACGAACGTCTCGGTGTACACCTGGAACACCATCGTCGTGGTGCCGTAAGTGAACGGGCCGCCCCTCGTCATTGCGTTGATAACGTCAAAGACCTGGAAAGAACTCAGCAGCACCGTGATGAGTAGGAAGAACGTCGTGCCGCGCAGCTGCGGCAGCACGACCCGGAAAAAGTGGCGCGCACTCGACGTGCCGTCAATTTCCGCGGCCTCGTCCAAGTCGTGCCGGCGCCCCTGCAGGGCGGCGAGGTAGATGACGAAGACGTAGCCGACGTTTTTCCAGATGTACGTCACCGTGATCATGAACAGCGCCCAGCCGGAATTCTGGTAGAAGTTTGGCACCGGAATGTTCACGAGGTTGAGAAAGTACTGGATCAGCCCGTACCGGGGATCAAACACGAACTGAAAGGCCACGCCGATGGCTGCGCCGGCGATGACGTAGGGGGCGAACACCATCGAGCGCACCGCGGCCCGACCGAACAGCTTCTGGTCCAGCAACACCGCCAGCGCGAGTCCGATCACCATCGACCCCGCCACGGCGAAGAACGTGAAGATGATGGTGTTCCAGACGATGGTTGACGTCTCGGGCGCACGGAACCAGTCGATGTAGTTCTGCAGCCCCACCCACGTCATCGTCGGGGAGGAAATGTTCCAGTTGTAGAACGAGATACGGACGTTGTCCACCAGCGGGCGGTAGGTGAACATGATCAGCAGCAGCAGGTTCGGCCCGATCAACAGGGCAGCCAGGCCCACCTGGCGCCAGTCAATCTTCCGGCTCCCCTTCCCACGGTTCGCCGCGTACTCCGTGGAGACCTCCGGCTCCACGGAGACGGCCGGGATTGTTGAACGCATGTAGCGAACCGTAGAACCATGGCGTGAACGCACGGTTAACTGCGCGTTGTCTGCAAGGAAACGTTGCGGGAACGCATCGTGCCGCCCACTGCGACCGCCGCCCAGCGCAAACAGATGACGCTAGATCGTCACCTGGCGGGACTTGATGTTGTCCAGCTGCTTGCGCTCGTCGGCCGAGAGTGCGGCGTCGTTGCCGTACTCGGCCTGGATCTGTTTGTCCAGCGCAGCCAGCGCAGACTCGTACGCGCCGGCCCCCACGGACGGGTCAAGATCAAACACCGGCACCACCACACCGTGGGTGCGGAACACGCCGGCGAACTTGGTGCCTTCGCCCAGATTCAGCTCGCCGCGCGCGGCGATGCGGGCCAGCGCGGAGAGCATCTGCGCCTCGTTGTCCTCGGTGCGCACCCATCGGATGTGGGCTTTGCCGCCGCCCGGGTTCACCCACCACACCGCACCCGGCAGGCCGTCGCCCACCTTTTCGGACGGCAAGACGGCGCTGTTGGCCTGCTGGAATGCCTGCTGGATCTGCGGCGGCACCTGCGCGCCCTCGGGGAACCACCAGGAAAAGTCCTGGTAGGTGGTGATGGCAGGGGTGGCGGAGCCGTCGAGAAGCGTGGCCAGCTCCGGCTGCGAACCGTCGGCGACGGTGGACTGCAGCGTCTCGCCCGGTGCCGCATCCACCACCCAGTTCAGCGCGTAGGCGAGGTCGCGGCCCGGGTTTTGGGAGTGGGAGGTGACCTGCAGCGCAACGAAGCGCTCGCCGCCCTCGCTCTCCTCGCGCACCAGCGCGGCGCCGGCGCCGGGCAGCACGGTCACGATGTTGACGGGCGTGCCCTTGACGTCGAACGTAGTGGTGGCGGACGGCACGAACTCCTGCAGCGCGACAAGGTCCGCCTCGGCCGCGAGGCCGCCGAACGGGCGGGGGTCTTTCTGCAGCTGCTCGCGCTCGGCAGCGCGCGCGGCCAGTTTGGCCTCGCGGCGGGACATACCCTCGGGCAGGTCCTCGCGGTTCTTTTTCTTCTTCGGCTTGCGTTGCACCATGGCCGCAATCGTACCGGCAGGCCCATGGCAGCAACCGCCGCAAATACCAGCGGACGCTACGACAGCGTCTCCAGCGCGATGTGCGGCAGGTCGGTGCCGATCAAGGACGCGCCGTGGTGTTGAAGCCACAACATGTCCTTGGGCAGGTTTACGGTCCATACGTAGGTGCGGAATCGTCCGTCGAGAAGCTCGGTCTGCTGCCGAGCCAGCCGCACGCTCGGCCCGGCACCGCATCCCCCGACCGGTTCGAACCCCGCGTCCGCAAGCAGGAACGTCTCCAGTTCCGGGAGGAGCTGGTGGAACCGCTCGATCGCCTCCGGGTTGAAGGAGATGAGGTGGACGCGCGGATCACGCTCCATCCCGCGGGCGCGCAGCACGCGGGCCACTGCCTCCTCCAGCGCCGGGCCAAACGGGGAGGGGTGCTTGGTTTCAATCAGGATGTGTTTGCCGGGGTACTGCTCCAGCAGGTCCAGCAGCTCGTCGAGCAACAGGATCCGCTGCGGGTCGTCCTCGGTGCCGATGTTGAGTTTGCGCAGCTCGTCCAGAGTCATCTGCCCTACCTCGCCGCTGCCGTCGGAGGTGCGGTCCACGGTGAGGTCGTGGATGACCACCACTTCACCGTCCTGGCCCAGGTTGACGTCGCACTCAATACCCGCGATGTCCAGCTTAAGCGCCTCCTCGAAGGCGCGGCGCGTGTTCTCGGGGTACAGGCCGTTGAAGCCGCGGTGCGCGATGATGCCGGACAACGTTTCCTCCTACCCCGCCGACGCCGCTGACGGCACCTGGCCAAACGTTGCAAGGGCGACATCAGGCACGTCGGTGGCAATCACGTCGACGCCGTTGTCGGCGCACCACTGCATCTGCCGCGGGGTGTTCACGGTCCACGTGTACGTCTTTAACCCCTGGTAGCCCAGCAGCTCGCGGCGCAGCTGCAGGTGCTGCAGCGCCGGTCCCACGCCGTAGGGGCGGGAGAGCATGCGGTTTTTCCTGTTCCACCGCATCTCTTTGAGCCGGAACAGGTAGAAGGTTTCCAGCTCCGGCGCCATCTCGGTGAAGTAGCGCACCGCGCGGTGGGAGAAGGAGATCACGTGTACGTTCTCGGATTCGTGCAGGCCCGCATACCGGAGGCTGCGCAGCGTCTGCTCGTCCACCTCGGGCCCGTAGATGGTGGGGTGCTTGGTCTCAATGTAGAGGTGCTTGTCCGGGTGGTCCTGCATGAGCTCCAGCAGTTCTTCCAGGCGCATGATGCGCTGCGGCTCGTCCGCGGTACCGCAGTTGAGCTGCCGCAGCTCCGCAAAATCCAGGCAGTTCACCCGCCCCGTGCCGTCTGTGGTGCGCGACACCGACGCGTCGTGGAACACCACCACGCGGCCGTCGCGACTCAACCGCACGTCGCATTCGATGCCGTGGATGGGCAGTTTCAGCGCTTCCTCGAACGCCCGGCGCGTCAGCTCGGGATACCTGCCGGAAAATCCGCGGTGCGCCACGATCTTGGGCCCGTTGTGCTGCAGCGTGTGCTCAGTCTGCTCGCTCACGGCTTGGAGGCTACTCCCGCCCCGCCTCCCCCGCGACCGGAGCAAATTTGGGACAATCACACCCGTGGCATTCCAGCTCCTGCGCGACACACGCAAAGCCCTGCACCAACTCCCCGCCGCGCTCGAGCGCGCCCGCGACCGCTACTCCGTGAAACGCGACGGCCTTCTCGCGGTGCCCATCGCCGCCCTCGAGGTGCTCGGCGACATCTCCCCCGGCGTGCGCATGCGGGGCCTGCGCCGCCTGCCGCCGAACTTCGGCGCGGGCCTCATCGGCGCTGAGGTGGCCACGTGGGGCGCGGTGTCGCCCTCCCTCCTGCCGCACAGTTGGTGGGCCACCGCTGCAAATGTGGGCGTGCTGCAAGGCATCGGGCATGGCTTTGCGACGATAGCTTCGCAAGCCCTCCGCCCCGCCCTCGGCGATTCCCCGCGCCGTCCGCTTCCCCTCCCGGTGCGGGTGGCTATGACCGGCGTCACCGTCGGCGTGTTCGCCACCTCCATGCGCCGCCGCGTGCACCAAGAGCGGCTGGTGGAAAGCGACGACACGTTCAAGGTGGGCGCGCAGATTGTGGGGGTCACGCTGGGCACCCTCGGCTATGGCGCGGTACTGCTCGTCGGCGACGCGATCCAGACCTTCATCGACGCGATCAACGAGTTGTTGGGCAAGAAGCTGCCGCCGGTGGCGTCCTGGCCGCTGGCCATTGTCGGCGGCGGCGCCGTGCTCGTGGTGGTGGGCGACCGGATGGTCGTGCGCCGTTTCGCGGAACGCGTGAGCCGCCAGGCGCTGGAGCTGGACCGCGAGTTCCTGCGCGGCGCCGACCAGCCGCGCCGCCCGCAGCGCTCCGGTTCGCCGGATTCCGCGGTGGATTGGAACACGATGGGCCGCCAGGGCCGCGCGGTGGTTGCGGGTGGGCCCCGCAAGGAGGACATCGAGCGGCTGGTCAGCGGCGACGCGATGGAGCCGATCCGCGTCTTCGTGGGCTTGGACGCCGAGGCCGACGCCGACCCGGACTTCGAGGAGATGGCCGCAGTGGCGGTGCGCGAGATGCACCGCACCGGCGCGTTCGAGCGCAGCCACATCGCGGTGATGTCCGCGGCGGGCACGGGCTGGATCAACGACTTTCACACGTCCGGCTTCGAGTTTGTCACCCGCGGCGACTCCGCCATCGTGTCAATGCAGTACTCCTACTTGCCCTCGGCCTATTCCTACATGGCGGACCGCGCGAATCCGGTGCGCTCCTCGCGGGTGCTCATCGAGGCCATCCGGGGCGAGCTCGACCGCCTCGACCCGCACGCGCGCCCGAAGCTGTACATCGGCGGCGAATCGCTCGGCGCGTACGGCGTCTCCGACGCGTTCGACACCGTCGACGAGTTCCTCGAGCAGACCGCCGGCGGCGTGTTCACCGGCACGCCGGGATTCGCGCACAACCACAGCGAGCTGACCAAGCACCGCGCGAAGGGCTCGCCGCAACGCCTCCCGCTTATCGACGGCGGCCGCCACGTCCGCTTCACCGCACACCCCGCCCACATCCGCCACGACTTCCGCGGCGAAAACTACGCCAACGCCTGGGAGGAGCCGCGCTTCGTGTTCGCACAGCACGCCTCAGACCCTGTGGTTTGGTGGGAGCCGAATCTGGCGTGGCGGGCACCGGACTGGCTCAAAGAGCCCGGCTCCCGCGGTGTGCCGGCGCCGCGGGCGCAGCACCTAGACGCGCTGGACACGATGCGGTGGATGCCGCTGGTGACGTTCTGGCAGGTGGGCATCGACCAGCTGCCGTCGAAGGACTACCCGTCCCCCCACGGGCACAACTACCACGACGAGACGGTCGCGTACTGGAACGCCGTCGTGCACGGCCAGGGCGAGCACGCCGGTGCGGGCCTGCTCACGCGCCCCGAGCTCGTGCGGGTGGCGCGCTGGATCCACAACGACGCCACCAAGACCCGCATGCCCAAGGGCGGTTTCCCCTCAAAGCACGGGTACTAGCTAGATCCCGCAGGCCACGCCTGTGGAGTGATGCGGGCAGTAGCCGTTCGGCACCTTGTGCAGGTACTGCTGGTGCTCCTCTTCCGCCAGGTAGTAGCGCACGCCGTCCTTCTCCACGGACGCGACTTCGGTCGTGATGTCGCCGTAGCCGGCGCTTTTCAGCTCAGCCTCGTACTGGCGGATCCATGCACGGATCTGCTCGGCCTCCGCCTCGGTGTCCGGGTAGAAGGCGGAGCGGTACTGCGTGCCCACGTCGTTGCCCTGGCGGTAGCCCTGGGTCGGGTCGTGCGCCTCCAGCGCGGTCTTCACGATCTCCTTGAGCGAGATCACCTGCGGGTCGTAGACCACCTCCACCACCTCGACGTGGTTGGTCTGGCCAGTGCACACCTCGCGATAGGTGGGATTTTTGGTCACCCCGCCCGCGTAGCCCACGGAAGTGGACTCCACCCCGTCGAGCTGCCAGAACATCTTCTCGGCGCCCCAGAAGCAGCCGATACCGATGAGGATGCGCCGCTGCCCCTCCCGCCAGGGCCCGGTGGTCGGGGTGCCCAGCACTTCGTGGACTCTCGGATTGGCCAGTACCGGCTCGGCGCGGCCGGGGAGGGCGGAGCTAGCGTCGACAAGCTTGGGCGAAGGTGCGAAAAGAAATCCCATGCCCCCTACAACGGATTACCTCACAACACTGTTCCCAAATTTTCTCTACCATGGGGCCCGCAACTGATTCGCAGACGAAAGGAATCAATCATGGCTGTCTACGAGCTTCCCGATCTCCCCTACGCATACGACGCGCTGGAGCCGCACATCTCCGAAGAGATTATGACGCTGCACCACGACAAGCACCACGCAACCTACGTTGCCGGTGCAAACGCCGCGCTCGAGGCCCTCGAGGCCGAGCGCAACGGCGAGGCCAACCCGGACCGCCTCCGCGCGCTGTCCAAGAACCTGGCCTTCAACCTGGGTGGCCACACCAACCACTCCATCTTCTGGAAGAACATGGCACCGAACGCTGGCGGCACCCCGACCGGCGCGATCGCTGAGGCCATTGACCGCGACT
>ERZ1029884.250-NODE-250-length-11406-cov-16.786451_pt1 | contig 11406 bp, 8 predicted proteins | sample MGYA00519233_ERZ1029884 | MGnify/ENA primary metagenome ERZ1029884 (study PRJEB33666, sample SAMEA4610931) | skin metagenome | biome: Human-associated habitat; feature: Malodor aspect; material: skin | place: Philippines | collected 2015-08 ...
ACCTCGTGCTCTACGTCTGGTACGACAACGAGTACGGCTACTCCCACCAGGTCGTTCGCGTCGTGGAGGACATCGCGGGCGTGCGCCCGAAGGTGTACCCGGAGCGCAAGGACCCGGCTGAGATCCAGTAGCCATGGGTGCGTTGCGTAAGTTCAGCCTCGCCGCCGCCAGCGTGTTAGTGCTGGCTGGCTGCGGCGCGCACGGAACCGAGATGGGGCTAGAGGACGCCGCGCTCGATGGGAACTTCACCGTCGCGGACGTGGCGGGGGCGGACGTGGAGCGTGCTTACGTGTTCTGCCCCTACACGGATAAGGCCGAAGCGCAGCGCCTCGGCTTCAACCCAGACGACGTGCCCGGCATCGACGGCGACGTCCAAGCCTGGGAGACCGCCTCCGGCATCGGCGTGATCGCAGACGGCCGCGCAGACATCGAGTGGTTCGACCCGCGCCGGGTCGACGCCTGTGATCCGGGTGTGACCCCGTACCAGGAAATTGACCCTGCAGAGACGGTGCGCGGGAGCGTCGAGACCCGCGAGTACGCGGGCGGGGAGACCGCCGAGGTCACCGTCTTGCGCTTTGAATAGCTTCCTCGTAGTAGCCCAGCACCGTTTCTGTTGAGGCGCGCCACGTCCAGCGCTGCGCCTCAGCGCGCCCGGCGGCGGACATGCGCGCGCGGGTGTTCGGATCGGTGAGCAGGCGAGCGATCGGATCGGCCCAGGCGCCGTCGGGGTCGGCGGGGTCGACGAGGAAGCCGGTCACGCCGTCGTCGACCACAAACGGCAGCCCGCCGGCGTTCGCCGCCACCACCGGCACGCCGGATGCAAATGCTTCCAGCGCGGCGAACCCTAACGTTTCGGTTGTGGAGGGAAATAGCAGCGCGTCGCCGGAGGCGTACGCGGCGGCGAGGTCGTCGCCGGAGAGGTAGCCGGTGAAGGTGGCCCAGTCGGGGGCGTCGGCGCGGAGGTCGTCGTAAAGCGGGCCCTCGCCCACGAACGCGATGCGCGCGCCGGGGACTCGCTTGCGCACTTCCTCCATGATGGGGATGCAGCGCTCGACCGATTTTTCCGCGGAGATGCGGCCGACGAACAACACGAGCGGTCCGTCGCCGCCGAGGCGGGCGCGCATCTCGGCGGTGCGCGCGGCGGGGGTGAAGCGGACCGTGTCCACCGCCTTCGGCCACAGGCGCACGTTATCGATGCCGTAGTCGGCAGCCTTGTCCATCATCGGCCCCGAGGTGACCAGGTTGACTGCCGCGCGGCCGTGGAAGGTGCGCAACCCCCACTTCGCGATCGGGTTGACCCACGGGATACCAAGTTTCAGGCAGTACTCGGGCACGTCGGTGTGAAACGAGGCGACCATGGGGTAGCGGCGCGAGACGAGCAGCGTGGACCAGCCAGCGGTCCAGATCGGGTTGACCGCGTGGACGACATCCGGGTTGAACTCGCGGAGTTTGCGCAGCGTGCGCGGGCCCATCATGCCGTGTTTGACCTCGGGGTAGACCTTGAGGTCGCGCGAGCGGATCGGCACGACCTCGAACCCGGCGTATTCAGCGGGCGGGTTGCCGGGGGCGAAGATGATGGCCTCGTGGCCCATCTCGGCTAATTGGTCGAGATGACGCGTGGTGCGTGTGACTACGCCGTCGATCTTCGGCAGGAAGACCTCGGTTAACAGCGCGATGCGCATCTACTTCTCGCCTTGGGGCACGCCCTCGGACTGCGCGGCGGTCCACAGGGAGCGCGCCGGGATCTTGGTGCGGTCGGCGCGGTCGGCGTACTTCTTCGCCACGTCTTCGACCTCCATGAGTAGCCCCTCTTCCAGCTTCGTCGGCTCCAGGCCGAGATCAAGGAAGGCATCGTTGACCACGTGGAGTTCGTTTTCCGCCGATTCCTTGCGCGGGTTGGGCACCATCTGCACCTCGGCACCCGCGATGCGGCCGATGAGTTCGGCGAGGTCGCGCACGCGGTGGGTTTCGGTCATCTGGTTGAAGATCTTCACCCGTTCGCCGCGCGCCGGCGGGTTCTCAATCGCCAGCTGGATGCACTTGACCATGTCGCGGATGTGGATGAACGCGCGGGTCTGCCCGCCGGTGCCGTGCACGGTCAGCGGGTAGCCGATAGCGGCCTGCATGAGGAAGCGGTTGAGCACGGTGCCGTAGTCGCCGTCGTAGTCGAAGCGGTTGATCAGGCGCTCGTCGCTAAGCGTCTGCGGGGTGTGCGTGCCCCAAATGATGCCTTGGTGCAGATCCGTGATGCGCAGTTCGTCGTTCTTGGCGTAGTAGGCGAACAGGTGCTGGTCGAGCACTTTGGTCATGTGGTAGATCGAGCCCGGGTTCGACGGGTAGAGGATCTGCTGCTCGACCTCGGTGCCGTCCGCGTCCACCTTCACATCTAGGTAGCCTTCCGGGATTTTCATGCCGGCGGTGCCGTAGCCGTAAACACCCATGGTGCCCAGGTGCACAACGTGGATGTCTTGTCCGGTCTCCACAATGGCGGCCAGCAGGTTGTGGGTGGCGTTGACGTTGTTGTCCACGGTGTAGCGCTTGTTGCGCGGGCTCTTCATCGAGTATGGGGCGGCGCGCTGCTCGGCGAAATGGATCACGGCGTCCGGCTGGAAGTCGCGGAGGAACGCTACGAGGTCGTCGTAATCCTCGGCGACGTTGATGTTGTGGAACGCGATCTGATTGCCGGAGACCTCGCGCCAGGCGTCCAGGCGCTCGTCGACGCTCGCTATGGGGGTGAGTGATTCGGCGCCGAGTTCGTCGTCGATACGCCTGCGTGAGCAATTATCGACGATCGCAACCTCGTGTCCCAGGTCCGACAAGTGGAGGGACGCTGGCCAGCCGCAAAAACCGTCGCCGCCCAATACCGCAATTTTCACCGATTATCGCCTTTCGTTTCGCATTCCGCCCGGCAACTGCGCCCAGGGTTCTCGCTCACGTTACCGGGGCGCGTGTCGTTTCGCCCGACGTGTAGATGAACGTTGGGTGGAAGGGGCTTCCGCTTTTCGGCGACCTCCGGTGCCCATCTGAATCAATCTCCATTGAACTGGGGTAGTCGTCGCACTTCAGTAGCAGGGCCGCATCGGGCCGCAGTACGCCACCTATTCCATCGATGAGTGGCTCGACTCCTGCACAAAGCTTCTGTGCGACCAGACTTCCGGCTGCGCCATCACCGTCCGCGACGGGACGTTCTGACGGGCTGGCCGAAGTTCGAAAGAAGGGGAGACGTGGGCCAGTCGCAGGCACCGTCGCTGTCCGAATCCGCAAGTTTTGCAGACACTGTGTTTTCGCCGAGCGCAATTCGTACATGTCGCCGGTGTCGGGGACGCATTGGTGGTTGAGTCACCGAGTCCCCTCCCGAATCGAATTGGGGTAGAGCATACAACTTAGTGCTAGCATTTCCGGTGTTTTAGCGGAGTTTGAGCATCAAGGAAGTTGGGAGTCTGCATGGCCCGCCTGCCCGAAACTCGTTACCAGGGTGCGAAACGAATCACTACAGTGGCGACGGTGCTGGCCCTTGCTGGGGGTGTGGCCTGTGTGCCGTTGGGGCCACATCCGATCGCCCACGCCCAAGTTGCCCCAACCCAACAACCGGGCATCAGCCACAGCATGGTGCAAAACGCTCGGGGCGATTGGGAAGCCTCGGTATTTTTTCTCGAGAGCATGACGGTGCGGACCGTAAGCATCGATTTCGTCCCGCCTGACAGCACCAACCCCCGCGAGGAAGCTCCCGCCGACGACCCAGTGTTCACCCGCATCCCTGAAGTGGGCGACTACCGCGTAGATCACAAGAAGGGCACCCAAACTCTTGGGTCCTACAACGTCACGGCGTACCGCACCCAAGGCACGTCAACCTCCGGGCATCCCACGATCCGTATCACGTATGAGCTCCCAGGGGTCGTGGTCGGTCCGAATGAGCGTCTTTCGCTTTTCGCGCCTGGCATGGGCGCAACCTATCCCACACCGCTGCGCGGGGGTGGCTCTCGGTTTAGCCGCCCAACCGTAAACGGCGACACCCGCGGTTTTGTGACCATCCACGGCGCCACAGAGGATGAGTACAAACAAACGCGGGTGGAAATCCGACAGGGGGCGGATACATTTTCTTCCTCGGTTCAAGCCGACGGTTCTTACGACATCGCAGTGCCGTCGCCGGAAGGAGCGATGGAGATCGCCGTCATCCCGCCGGCCGGTTTCGCCACCCCTGAACCGAAGACGTGGCAGGCTGCCGAAGGTCTCGACGCCCCAGACTTCGAGGTGTATCCGATCACCGTGAGTGGCAAGCTCATCGACGCCTCCGGTGCCCCCGTCCAGGGCGCTTCCGTGACCATTGGCAATCGTTCCGCAACCTCGGATGAGTACGGCAACTTCGTCGTAACCAAGGTGTCAGCTGGCACACATGATGTGGTCATCGGCGAGACCACCGGTACCCGCGGCAGGACTATGCCCGGCATTACGGTGAGCGACCAGCGCGACAACCAAATAAACGACATCAGCGTGGAAACTAAGCCGCAGTTCGGCACTGTTTCTGGTCGGGTGATTGATCCGTCTGGTGTGGGGGTTGCTGGGGTTGTGGTGCGGGTTGCGGGCAGGTCTGCGACGACGGATGGGAGTGGTCGTTATTCGGTTGCTGGGGTGCCGACTGGGCGGACCACCATCGAGGTTTCCGCATTACCGAATATCTTCTTGCGCCCTCCTGCGCAGGAAGGAAATGTCGGCGTCGGTGGTTTGAAAGATGTCGATTTCGACCTCGAGGCCAAACCAACGCCGACGCCGACGACTACGAAGGCGACCACGCCGATGCCGACGACTACGAAGGCGACCACGCCGATGCCGACGACTACGAAGGCGACTACGCCAAAACCGACGCCGACCACGTCGCAGCCAGCCCCGTCGACGACGGTTGCATCGACGACTCCGTTGACTACCTTGCCGTTGCCGAGTTATCGGTGGGAGCCGGTCGTCGTCAAGCAGGGTGAAGTCGCGCTTGCGGATGTGAAGCAGCAAGGCGCAACTGGCGGGCAGAAGACAGGGTTTACCACGGTGGGTGTGGTGAAGATTGCCGGCGACGGCAATGCCGCCCCGGTTGCCCCGGACGAGTCCTGGATTGAGGTGGAAGCCGACGGAACGATCGTCGCCACGCCGCCCGCGGAAGCGACACCTGGCACGTATCAGGTGGAGATCGCAACACCGTCGGGCACCCGCGAGAAGGTCACCGTCGAGGTCACCCCGCAGCCGCCGATGGCGCAGCGTTACGACGTCGCCGGCCCGTCCGTCGACGCACCGGCTGGCACCGTTCGCACCGCGCCGTCGCTGCGAGCACAGGTCACCGAAGCAGGGTTCGTCTACGACGACCGGGTCCTTCCGGTGGGCACGACCTTCGACGCGCAGCACGAGTGGGCGCGTGTCGACGCCAACGGCCGCGTCACGTTCAGCCCGCCGAAGGACGCGAAGCGCGGCACGTACGAGGTCCCGCTTGCGATCAATTACCCGGACGGATCCCGTGGTGAGGTCACCGTCACGTTTGTCGTCGGCGACCCGCTGTACGCCGACCTTGTCGATTACGGTTTCGAGACCGGCCTGAAAGTCCTGCCGGGCCGCTCCGTGACCATCCTGCGCACGAGCGACACTCCGATGCCGGAGGGCACGACGTTCAAGATGAAGGCCGGAGCGAATCTGTCGGGCTGGTCGGCCACCGTGGACGAGGAAACGGGCAACGTCCGCGTCACCGCCCCCGAGTCCGGTACGAGCGATGTCACGGTTCCTGTTGTCGCCTACTTCCCGGACGGCTCGTCACTGGAGCGCACCGCGGATGCAAGCGTTGCGACGACCCGCCAAACCGGCACGGACGCAGCCCCCGAATACACGGCAACAGTGGCGGGGCCGGGCCAAACCGTCGTCACGGAAATCGAGCACAACCAGCCCGAGGGCGCAACGTTTACCATGGTCGACGACGGTGGCCTCAACGTCGGCGTGGACAAGAGCACTGGCGCCTTGCGGATCACAGTGCCGAAGGACGCGCAGCTCGACGAGACCTACAAGGTCACCGTGCGCGTCGTGCACCCCGACGGCAGCGCCGAAGAGGTCGTCGCCGAGGTGTTCACCCAGTCGGACGCGAAGCGCTACGAAGTCGACTTCACCGGTGCGAACGTGCCGGTGGGCGGAGAGGCTACCCAGAAACCGGCGACGAAACTGCCAGAGGGGACCCGGTTCAGTACCGACGGGTTCGACAAGCCCGGTTGGGACGTCACCATCGATGAGGTGACGGGGCAGTTGACGGTGTCGTCGACAAGCGATGTGCCCGTCGGTAAAACGGCGATGGTGCCGGTGAAGGTGACCTACCCGGACGGTTCGACCGAGACCGTCAACGTGCCGGTGAAGGCGCAAAGCGAGGGCAACCGTGGCTCGTCGATCGGCGGCAGCTGGATCGCGGTGTTGCTCGGCGTGCTCGCGCTGTTGGCCGGCGCGGGCTACGGCGCGTGGCTCAATCAAGACAAGATCATGGAAGCGTTGAGGGGTTAAACATGCGTTTTTCGAAGAAAGTCGTGGCGGTTGCACTCTGCGCCGCGCTCGTGCCCGCAGCCGCTCCGGCGCGCGCCGCGGTTGAGGAACAAAGCCGCCAGGTCGGCGTGACCGGCGAGCGCGTCGATGAGTGGGATCCGGCCATCAACGCCACCATCCGGCCGGACGGCACGGGTGAATTCACCTACAACAACCCCGAGTCCGCCGTCGAGGTGCACAAGTTCTCGTTGTCGGCCGGCGTGAGCATCGACGGCGCCAAGGTGCGCACCGACTGGAACGCCGTGCCGGCTACAACCACCAACGACCGCGAGGACACCGTCGCTTACACCCAGACCGTGGATGGGGTCGTCATCACCCGCGAATTCCGCGTCAAAGACAACCGGGTCGCGATGTCGGTTTCAGCGCGCAACGACGGCTCGGACAGTGCCAACGTGCTTATCGACGCCGTCAGTGGCCTCACGGGTGCGAATCTGAGCGCCACCAAGGTCGGCTACCGGTCGTGGCGCGTGCAACCGGAAGAGCGCGGTTACATCACCACCGTCTCGTTCAACGGTGCCAACGGTTCCGGCACCGGCGCTACCGCCGCCGACGCGCTGGGTAACGCCGGCAGCAACCCGCGCTACCAAGCGGGGCAGTGGTACAGGACGTTGCAGCCGGGGGAGGGGTTCGTCGCCAAGAGCACGATCGACGTGGACACCCAGCCCTCCGCCCTCGACTCCGACGGTGACGGCCTGCGCGATTCGTGGGAGGCCAATGGCATGACGCTTGCCGACGGCACCACGCTGCCCATCCACAAGTGGGGTGCCGACGAGGGCAAACGCGACCTGTTCCTGCAGCTGAACTGGATGAAGTCCGAGTGGGAGACCCTCGGTTGCGAGCGCACGAAGCGTTTCGACGCCACCGTGGAGGACTTCACCAAGTTCGCCGAATGCGCCCGAGCGAACGTGAAGGATTACACGCCGTCGCCTGAGATTTTGAACGACCTCGAGGATCGTTTTGCATCAAAGGACGTCAACCTGCACATCGATGCGGGACGGTCGTATGTGAGTTCGTCGATGAGCTCCCTTGCGGTACAAGACCGAAAGGGCGGCAAAACCGAGGACTACCGCGCTGAGTACTTGCCGGAGCTCGACGGCTTGGACGATCTGCAGTATTCGCTGCGCGCCCAGGAACTGCTCGAGCCGAAGCGCGACCAACTGCTGGGCGAGCGCAAATCCGCCTTCCGCGTCGGTGTGATCGGAGACCGCATCACCGCAGGTGACCCGTCCACCGGCATCGCGCTGGTCAACGACTCGATCTTCTTCGTGGCCAACCACGCCGGAATGACCACCCAAGAGCAGCTGCGCAACACCATCTTGCACGAGTTCGGCCACACGCTAAACCTCATGCACTACGGCCCGCACGTCGCCGGCAACACCGCGCCGCGCGAGGACGATCTGGACTGGTACAACTCCGTGATGAGCTACGCCCACCAGTTCACCCTGCCCAACTACGCCGAGCGCGATTCCAACAAGGACGGCAAACACATTCCGGCCGACTGGGCGAACCTCAACTTCGCCGGCGCGAACGTAGGCAAGGGCAGCGTCAGCGTCGGCGTCGGCGAGGAACAGAAGCGTGACGACAACACCGCCCCCGACAAAGCCCCCGATGTCATCGGCGAAATCGATGTGGACACCCTCGTGGAAAACGCCGCGAAGGACAACGACCGCAAGGCCGGTTTCGAGGTGGAGAAGACGCTCAACGGCGACAACGGCGTGGTCACGCGCCTCGGCGACGACAACATTCTGCGCGCCAAGATCTCCAACCTCGGCTCCGTGCCGGAGACCTACAAGGTGAGCGTGAACTACGGCACCGGAGTGTTCCAGGACACCTACCAGTTGGCACCTGCCGGCCAGGCGGGTAATACCCGCAAGGTCAATATCCAGCTCGACCGCGCCGCGTTCATCGATACCCCCGTCGTGCCGGTGAGCGTGGTGGTGACCAACAGCCGCGGCGACGAAGTGTTCACCGAGACGTACAAGGTCTCCGCGTTGAATTACACCGACGAGGAGATGGAGAAGGTGCGGCGCGAGGTGCTGGCCTCCGATGCCGACGCCTACGTCAAGGACCTCGCCCGGAAGAAACTGCAGCCGAAAACACGCACGGGCACCACGGCCACGGCGGCCCCTGCAGCGCCCGCCCAGGCACAGGGCAGCTCCGCATCGCCGCTCGCAGTGATTTTCGGCGTGCTGCTGGCGCTCGGCGGCATCGGTGCCGCAGCCTACGGCTGGGCGCTGAACCAGGGGTTGATCTAGCCGGCCTGCTCCTTGATGAGCCGTTCGAGGTAGTCCATCGACTGCGCGATCGCGTGCTCGGTGCTTACTGCCTCCACCGACGGCAGCATCTCGGAACGGAACTGCGGGCCCAGGTTGGTAAACGGGCTCACCGGCTTGCCCGGCGATCCCATCGGTGGGGCGCTTTTTACCCTGTCCACGATGTCGGTGAGTTTGCGCAGCACCATCTTCTTCTGCGCCCGGTTAAACGTCGGCGGCGCGAACGGGTTGTCCTCTAACAGCACGTGGGCTTTGATGCGCCCCTCGCGCGGATCGAAGGCGAACACCGCGACCGGGAACGCGAAGTCGGATTTCATGTTGGGTCGAAACTCAATGCAAAAAGCGATGTACAAGGCGTTGTCCTGCGAGTTCCCCACCATCATCGCCGTGGCTGTGGTGAGGTCTTCGGCCGTAAACGGTGTACCCGTGCGCAGCGCGTACGCGGGATCCTGGGTTTGCGTCACGCTGATGGTGCCGTCTTCGTGTGCAACAAGGACGCGCTGGAGTTCCGCGGCCGCGTTCGCCGCATCCTCCAGCGTGTACCAGGCCGGCGCGCCGACTGCGCCCGGTTGCATCAGCGCGATGTCGACTTCGTCGTTGTCCGTGTCGTGCACGATCACGGCGACGCGGATGCCGTGATCGATGATGTAGTCGTCGTCAATATGCCACGCGATGTCCTCGAAGGTGAGGTCGTCCTCGTCGTAGCAGTAGTCGCAGACCAGATCGTGTACTTCGTCGTCGTAGCTGTCCAGGTAAAAGAGCTCGTAGGCAGTAAAAGTCATGAAAAATCCCCCCAAGGTATCGGACGGAAGCCCCCTCGCTTCCGCGTACCTGCGACCCTAGCCAGTCACTTTCACCAGCACCAGAGCAACCGTGCACAACATAATGAACATGCCGGATGGAACCGGACTTACACTCGGCGGCCATGGACGAACAAAAGAAACTTGAGCGGGTCTTCGCCTACCCCTTCGGCGACATCTACTCGAACTACGTGGCCAAGGTGGAGCGCAAAGGCCGCACCAGGGAGGATCTCGACGACGTGCTGGGCTGGTTCACCGGCTACACCCCGGACGAGCTGCACGCCGCCGCCGATTCAAGCGAATCGCTGCGTGACTTCTTCGACGGCCTCGCGCTCAACCCGAACTCGGATCTCATCACCGGCAAGGTGTGCGGCGTGCGCGTGGAGGAGGTTGACGACGACCTCATGCGCAAAATCCGCCAAATGGACTTGCTTGTCGACGAACTCGCGCGCGGCAAGAACATCGACAACATCAAGCGCGGCTAGCGCATATCCCGCAAGACCTCGAACGCACGTCGCATCAGCGCCCGGCCGTCCACGGGGTCGCGCGGCTGCGGCAGGGCCAGGTACGCCTTGACGGCGGTCGCCCCCGCCATGCCGTAGGAGCTAAGCAGCACTTCGGCGTCAAAACGCGTCGCGCCCGGGGTGCGCCGCCGCAAACTGGCGACGAGCGGCGCGGCCAGCTCGCTCATCGCCTCCTCGGTGGGCGGCGTTTTCGCCTCCGTCATCGTCCGGTCTCCTAAAAGAACCAGCGTGGACGCGGAGTAGAGGTCAAAGCCGTCCTCGTTGAGCGCGTCGATGATGATGGCCTCCATCACCTCCGCCGACGAGATTTCCGTAGGCATTGCGTCGATCTGGTCGGCGATGGTGGCAAAGACCTTGCGCAGAAACTCCACAAGTGCCTCGTCGATATCCGCGAAGTAGTTGTGGAACGTCCGCGCGGACACGCCGGCGCGCTCCGACACCCGCGCGACGGTGGCAGCGTCCTCGCCTTCCTCCAGCAGGAGTGCGGCGGCTGCCTCCGAGATAGCGCGGCGAGTCGCCGCCTTCTTTTCTTCGCGCAGGCTCATGGCTACACCGTAGCCGGGGCCGCCTCGTGCGACGGCTCCTGGTGCAGCTTTTCGCCCTCGATGTCCAGGTTCGGCAGGGCCTTGTCCAGCCAGCGCGGAATATTCCACGCGCGGTCGCCGAGCAGGTACATCGTGGCCGGGATCAGCGTCATGCGCACCACGAACGCGTCAATGAGCACACCCGCGGCCAGCGCGAAGCCCATGGCCTTAATGAAGGGTTCGTCGATAAGCATGAAGGCTGCGAACACCGAGATCATGATCAGCGCGGCTGCGGTGACCACGCGGGCGCCATGTTTGAACCCGTTGGCCACGGCGTTGCCGGCGGTCTTGCCTCGCGAGACGTAGCCCTCGCGCATGCGGGTGACCAAGAACACCTGGTAGTCCATTGCCAACCCGAAGGTCAGGCCGATGAGCATGATCGGCAGGAAGGACAGCAGCGGCTGCGGGTCGTCGATAAGACCGAACATGCCCTCCTGGAAGATCGCGACGGTCACGCCGAAGGTCGCGGCCATGGAAAGCCCGAACCCGAGTGCCGCGATGAGCGGGACCCACAGGGAACGGAACACGAGCATGAGCACGATAAACGCCAGGCCCAGCACGATGGCGATGTAGGGGACGAGGACGTTGGAGAGCATCTGCGAGATGTCGTCGAAAATCGGCGTGATGCCGGTGATGCCGAACGTGGCGCCGGTTTCGTCCTCGAACGGCT
>ERZ1029884.251-NODE-251-length-11382-cov-114.684382_pt1 | contig 11382 bp, 6 predicted proteins | sample MGYA00519233_ERZ1029884 | MGnify/ENA primary metagenome ERZ1029884 (study PRJEB33666, sample SAMEA4610931) | skin metagenome | biome: Human-associated habitat; feature: Malodor aspect; material: skin | place: Philippines | collected 2015-08 ...
TAACAGCATTGTGGGTAGTTTTTCTTATAACTTTCAGGTTGCCGTTTTCATCCCTCATGGGTACATCATTTTCATCAACTTCAATATAGTTAGTGTACCATTCTTCATTACCCCTAGTTGGTAGGAAGTATAGGCTTAGGTCATGGGCTGGCATTTTAGGAGGTACTTTCATGATTGGTCCATCTAAGCTACCTTCCCTTACCACATATCTACCTAGTATTTGACCCATCCTATCCCATGAATCCTTAGTATCTTCACCTTCTTTGTACTGAGCTATAAATTGTCTTGTAGGGACACCTTGTAATAATCCAGTACTGAAGACGGTTAGATTATACCTAGGACGTCGGTAGTATACTTTAATATTTGTAGAGCCATCTGCTTTAACAAGTGCTGGTTTATCTGATGGAGTAACTGATTTTGGAACAGTATAACCCTTCTCTACTAAGTCTCTTGCAATTTCACTATTGGCAGGATTTCTAAAGTACTCTCCATCTTTTGTATAGTTACCAACTTGCTCAACTACAGTTTCACTCTTATAGAAAGTAAATCCTGTGTCATTTATATTTTCTGTATAGTGGCTAACTGTATAGGTTCCTGGTAGCTTATCATAAACCGCATAGAGGGTTTCACTCTTTGAAATAACTCTATTATCTATATTTATAATATTACCACCTGGAGTTAGTGACCATCCTTTGAATACATATCCTGGTTTGATAGGGTCAATTATTTTATTAGTATCTAGGGTCTTACCTTTTTTTACTATCTGTCTAGTAACGTGGCTTCCACCCTGTGAGTCGAAACTAACTGTGTATCCATCTTCATAGATGGCAAATAAGTCTAGTCTAACAACTTGGCTTTCTCCAGAGATTGCTTCTTGTTTTTTTATTAAGTCTCTAGTAATTGGAGTATTTTTAAAATCAAATATTTCTCCACCCTCAGGATTTATAGACCAATAGGATAAGACTGGACCTGGCTTATTTGGATCAGTCGCTTCGTCCTTTATCACAGGTATATGAGCCTCTCCAATAGGTATTCCAAAATCTTGTACACGAGTCTTAAAGACCTCATCACGATAGAGCTTGTTACCATTAGCATCTTTATAATATCCATCTGCAGCTAGGGTATATCCTGCTGGTATGCTAAATTTATCCTTATTTTTCTCAGTTATATAAACTCTTTCTTTAAAGTCTATATAAGCATTGTCTAAAAACAAAGGTTCAGCTTCTATAGTTACTGGAGTTTTAGTATCAAATGTGATAGGTGTAAAGAAGTGAACTTCATTATCGCCATGTTCTTGTTTACTTTCACCAATCGGGAACCATCCTGCATACCTACCCCTATCATTTAGGATAGGAACTGGAGGTTTTTGTAACATTTCCCCACTACGAATAGTTTGGGTATTGATTAGCTTTAAGGAACCATCAGCATTTCTAACATAGAACTTATATGTCCTTGTAGCTTGTGCTTTTGGATCTGTGACAGCATAGATAGAAAAACCATCTGCCTTAAACGTTACAGTATCATTTATCTTTTTATCTACCACAACTTTTTCTTCTGGGGCTGATTCATCTTCCTTATGGTAAACTTCTACTTCACTAGCTTTTCTTATTTTTTGATTGGTGATTTGGACGTTAATATCATTTTTAGATGTAACTTTATATTCATTATCATCTTCGTCAAAGATTGTAATATCGTAAGCTGCAAGTACTTCTTTGCCTTCGATTTCAATATCTACCGGATAGGCTTTTACTTTTGTAAAGCCTGGTAGCTTGCCTGATAGTTTTATTCTTGTCGAATCACTTAAATATTGACTATAGCTACTGTCTGTGTAGATATCTGCTAAAACTTGTTGGTAAGTTAGTTTTTCTTCTTGTTCTTGGTCAGACTTTTCGCTAACCTCTGGCTCATTTGTTTTTGAATCATCTTCCTTGTCAGTTTCTACTGACTTAGAATTTTTTGATGATACTTCTTCAGTTTCTTTTTCTCCTACTGGATCTTCTAGTTTTTCTTCTTTATTTTTAATTTCTTCAGTAGGTATTTCTTCATTCTCTTTTTTATCAGCAAGTGCTTCTACTAAATCTTTTCTCCAGTCTACTAGTTCTTGAGAAAGATTTTTTTGTGATTCTTCTTCATTAACTTTTTCTTCATCTTTTATTTCTGATGATTTTTTAAAGCTATTTAGAATATCTGTAGGTTCTGTTATTTCTTCTTTTTTAGATTCTTGAGCTTCTAATTTTGAGATATCTTCTTTTGCTAATACTGACTTATCTATATATTCATCTTGAGCCTTATCTTCTTCCTCTTTTACGATTTCTTTAGCAAGAACAAATTGATCTGCTCTAGATTCAAATTTTATTAGGTCAGCTAATTTTGTGAAGTCACTTTTTTCAACAAATCTAATTTCTTTTTCTTTCTTTTCGTAAAGAAAAACTTCTTTTAAATTTGATGCTTTATTTGACTTTATTTCTATCTGATACTCATCGCTATTGGCTTTATTATAAGGATTGCCGTCTTTATCAAATATTTCAAATCCAACCCCTAAAATATTTTCTTTTTCTATATCAGTTATTGGGTTTGGTATTTCATAAGCTTTTACTTCTCCATGTTCTGGCATAGGACCTGTAATTTTTAGGCTTATGTTTTCATTTGACAAGCTAGTATAGCTTTGATTAGTATATATCTTTGCAAATGAAGATTTTTCGAGTATTTTTTCTGGCTTTTCAGCTTCTATTTCTTCATTTACAAGGGTAGGACTTTCATCATCTTGAGTGCCACTTTTTTCTTCTAAAACTTCTGGCAATTGTTCATCGTTTTTTGGACTTTCTTCTTTTACTTCTATTTCTGTTGGTGCAGCAGGTTTAGAGTTTTCACTAGTAGCTTCCTCCTCTGGAGAGCTTTGTTCCAATACACTTTGATTTTCCACTATTTCTTCACTGGCAAAAGCCTTGCTTTGAACTAGCGGAGCAATGGTCGAAGATATAAGCATAGAAGCTGCCATAAACGCTGATATTATTTTATGTTTCAAGTCTAACCCCCTTTCTTTTGTGATTTTATTTATCTCTCATATTTCACTATATTACTATACTAGGAAACTCTACACAATCAACTCATACTTTAAGAATATTAAATTATTTTTTAAACTTTTGGCAAATTTGGTATTAAAGAAACTAATTATAATTAATACACACTTTAATAAAGTTTACCTTGATTTTGTAATATTTATCAATTTTATTTGAAAAATTCAAGTATTTTAAAAAGACAAATACAAGTAAAAAACCCTTTGTTTTATCAAAGGGTTTACTTGCTATAGGCTATATTTACTTTTAGTCTTCTAACAAATCTAATAAGAGTTAAGATAAATAGTATGCTACCAAGTATGGCAAATATTAGTGTTGCTATTCTTGTGACTTTAACCATATTATCCGTTTTACCATTTTCTTCTTCATTTTGACTTGCTGGCAATTCCTTGCCCGGAATTTTAAACTCTTCTGCAATTGCACTTTCGTCTCGATAGCCGTTTACAAGAAGTCTGTTTGGTCTAGGTGGTAAAAACGGACTACAAGTCAAAAGTGTTATGATATCTTCATTACCTCGCGGAGCAAGTTTATCCCAATCGTAAGGCCCTATCACTTCTTTATCTTTAACTACATATCGCATAGTTTCTTCAGCACGTTCTATATAAATATAATCTCCTGGCTGGAGCTGATCAATATATAAAAACATAGTATCTGTCCACCATCCTCTATGGCCTGCTATAGCAGATCTTGTTCCCGCACCTCCAATTGGTATAGATGTGCCATCTACTTGGGCTACTCCTAGAGAAATGTGATCAAGGGTTGCATCAAGATATAGGGGCAAATGCTTATCTAGTTTTGGTATAGATAAATAAGCAAAGGGTGTATTAGTTTGGGTAAATTTCTCATAGCTTGTTTCATAATCTTCTGCTGTAAAGGGGTCTGAAACAGTGATGTCAGAGTTTTTTACAATTTCATTATATTCTTTAGCATTTTCTGTTTCTTCTAAAACTTCTGCTTCTGACCTTTGAGCTTGAACTTTTTCAAAGTTTTTTTGGGAGGCTATGGCTGAGTAATCATTGTAGCTTCTTCTAATAAGAGGAACTGTTACAAAAAGCAAACCAAAGAGTATAAGCAAATAGCCTATGGCGCTACTTTTTGTAAGTCTTAATCGATTCTTCAATAGTCTTTACCTCCGTACTTAATGTATTTCTCCTTCTATGTTCTCTAATTACGATTATAATTAAAACCGCAATAATTGGTAAGAGAATTAATGATAATTGTAAAAAGTCTGGCGCTAGCCTCTTACTATTTGCTACCCCATCATCAATTGCTTCTTGATAAGGAATCCTATGCCCTCTTACCAACAGCCTGTGAGAATTTATCATATATGGAGTACATGTCAAAAGAGTAGCGTAGTCGTGACCTTCTTCTACCATAACCGGGCTAAAATCTGATGGGTCAACCACCTGGATTTTATCAACTTGATAAGCTAGGGTGCCTTCAAGGTTATGAATATAAAAAACATCTCCTTCTACAAGTTGATCTAAGTTTCTAAAAAGCTTAGCATTTGGTAGACCCCTGTGGCCGGTAATAACTGCATGGGTATTTTTTCCCCCAATAGGTAGAGATGTACCCTCCAAGTGGCCCAGTCCTTTTTCTAGAACATCATCAGTTGTACCTGCATATAAGGGCAAATCTTGGCCTATCCTAGGAACTTCCAGGTGACCTAGCATTTCATTTACTTCAAGCATCCTTGCATATTCTGCACGTCCTGCCTTTTCCTCTTCAGTAAATGGGTCGGATAAACGTGACGGATCTAGGGTGTCATTGTAGGCACGAGCTAAGTCCATACGTCTTTTAACCTCTTCTTGGTCGATATCTTCTGTTTGCTTACTAAATTCTACTACCTCACTGCCAGATTCTATTTCATAATATTTCTGACTTATCAAGGGATAGGCAAAGATCAAAAGACCTACAAGAAAGATAAGAACGAAGGGAAGATTTCTCTTTAACCTAGATTTTCTATTCATCTATCTCACCATTTGTATTGTTTTGATTGTTTGAATTATTTGTATTTCTCATTTGCTCAAACATATCAGATCCGTTTTGGTAAGATTGGTAGCCACCTTTATAGCTTCCATTCATAACAATATTTTTCAAATTTTCTTGTTCTTTACGCACTTCTTCAAGTCGTTTGTAGTAGTCCTTGTTTTCTTTTCTTAATTTTATAAGCCTAATAATAAGGACTAAAATCAAGAATAGGGCTACGAAAAATAATATTCTAAACATCCAGTTTGCTCTATTCGTCCTAATTAATTCTTCATCCACAGCTGGTACATATGGTACCCTGTGTCCTCTTACTATCAGCCTGTGGGTATTGATCATAACCGGCGTACAGGTTAAAAGTGTAACATAGTCATGACCTGGTGCTACCACTAATTCTGAGAAATCAGAAGGGTCTACTACCTTTATCTGATCAACCTGATAAGCCATCACACCCTCGATATTGTGTACATAAAACTTATCCCCGATTTCTAATTGGTTTAGATGGGTAAATAAGGTCGCCTCTGGTAATCCTGAGTGGGCAGTTAGTACCGAGTGGGTACTATTGCCTCCAACTGGTAGGGATGTACCTTCCAAGTGGCCTACACCTTTTTGTAAAATATCCTCGCTAGTTCCTGCATATATTGGTAAATCTTGGTTGATGCGAGGTATTTCTACGTGGCCTATCATTTCTGCTACTTCTAGCATACGGGCATATTCTTTTTTACCTTCTTCTTGCTTTTCTCTGGTGTATGGATCATCAGCTATATCTCCTGATAAGGACTCATTAAAAGCATGAGCCAAGTCCATACGCCTTTTAACTTCTTCAGTAGATAAATCTTCTGTACCGGACTTAAAAGTATCTACCTGATTAGTTGAATCTATTCGATAATAAAGTCTATTTATTAGAGGATATAGCATGATAAGTATCCCTAATAAAAATATTATACGCCAAGCCCACTTAGAAGCCTTTGACTGAGGCTTTTTCTTCTTTTTTACCTTTTTATTAGGATTTGACTTATTATCTTTAGCTTGTTCTTTAGTTTTATTTTTCTTCTTAAAAGCCATAGTGCCTCTCGTTTTCATAAAAAAAGGTGCTTTTGCCTAAGCACCCTTGAGCAGTTTTTGATAAATAATTTTATCTTTTCTGCTTTTATTAAATTCATTTAACTAATATTTAGTCAAATTATTGTAATGGAACACGTCCAATTTGAGTTTTTTCTTCTTTTCTTACTATATGGTTACCAAATAAAATCATTATTAGACCAATAGCTATAAATACCAATATTCTAATGTCACCTGTTTTTACAAGAGGCCCTCTTGGTACTCCTGGAGTATCTTTTGGTACGTAGTAAGTTTTTGGTGGGCTTACTACTGGAGGAACTGTTGTCCTTGTAGTTGGTGGTGTAGTTGTTCTTGGTGGAGTGGTGCTTGGAGGGCTAACCACTGGTGGTGTTACTGGTCTATCTGGATTTCTCTTATTGACAATCATAATTGCTTCTGCATTTGCAGAATCTTTTGAAATTGTAAACTCAATTGGGTTTACATCTAGGATGTAACCTGTCGGAGCTACTGTTTCTCTAAGGACATATTTGCCGTAAGGCAGGTTTTCTACCTTAAACTCACCGTTGTCCCCAGATTTTACTGTATATCTTTTGCCATTTACTTCATATGGAGTTTGTTTACCATCTTCGCTTACTTTATAAAGGGCAAAGGTTGCTCCTGCGAGTCTTTTTTGTTCTTTGCTATCATCTACTTTTACAAAATTATATGACCCGTAAGGGCTATTTGGTGTTGGTGGGCTAACTGATGGTGGAGTTACTGGTCTGTTTTCCATAGTATCACTAGAATTTTCACGGTCTAGTCTATTTGATTCTTTGCCACGGTTTTCAGCTAGGTTGTAATCTTTTTGCGGTTGATTTTCTCTAAAGAAATACTCTCCATCTGGCAAGCCACTTACTACGATTTGTCCATCTGTCCCAGTATATAACTGGTATTTTATTTCAGAGTCAGCCAAATCATCTCTAAATTCGTATGATCCAGCCTCACCCTTTACTCCCACACGTTCTTCAGTGATTTGTGCAGTATTATCATCATTTTCATTTGTAACTACTTTAAATAATTCAAAGCCAACTTTATCAATTGGATTATTTGTAACGGAGTCTACTTTGTTAAGTCTAAGTTCGATAGGTGTTGGATTTTTGAAGTTCTTTACTTCAACAACTTCATTTCTATTTACAGGGTAGTTTTTATTATTTAGTACATATCCATCAAGTGGTTGTACCTCTCTAAATACATAAGCATTTGCTTCTGCAAGCTCTGGTAAACCTTCTACTGCTATCTCACCTTTTTCGTTAGTTGTAAATGTATCGGTATATTGGTTGCCAATATCATAGTTGCCATTTTCATCTATACCAACTGGTGTAAGGAAGTCTCCAGATTGTACATAAAGTCTAAATTCTACTCCTGCAAGATCTTCATTAGTATTTCCATCTATCTTGTGAAGACCTATGGTAAATCTTTGCCCTTCTTTTCTGTTTACAACTTTTTTTGTAAGACCTTCTTCAGAATTGTAAGTAAACTCTTCAGTATCTCTTTCATCTTCATTTATTACATAATCTTCAATAGTTTTTATTTCTCTAAAGAAGTAGTCACCATCAGGTAAATTATTAATTTCAATCTTACCTGATGCGTTGGTTACAAGGTCTGCTGCTCCTTGGTCTTCATTATAAGTATAAATGCCATCTGCAGTTTTTTCTAGATTAATTGCTTCTTCCTCGCCATCTTCATTTTTTCTTAGAAGGTTAAAAGTAACACCTTCTAGGTCAATGGGCTCAAGGTCGTTAGATTCATCTTTATATGCAATTTTATGTAATACTAAAGGTACTTTTTTGTGCTGTTCAGTTTTTACATTTATTTCTTGAACATCAACTATCCCTGCTTGAATATTGGTAGTAGTACTTATTACCCTGTACTCATGGTTTTTAGCTGACTCATCTGTTTCTTTTAGTAGATAAGCCCCTGGTGTTAGGTTTTCTAATTTTATGACATCATGAGCATCTTCTACTGTTGATTTTAAAGTTTCGCCTACTGGTTGAAATTCTTTTTCTACTTCAGCTATTGTCATAGCATCGTATTTGAGGCGTTTTTCTTCTAGCTCTTTACTTGTAAGATTTTCATCACTTATCTTATACACTTTTAGTTCACGAGCTGGGCTATTTTGATCAGCATCTTTACCATTTCTTGGTATTTTAATTGTCAGGTGGCTTTCACCAGTACTTTCATTTGCATTTGCAGCAAAAGAAATAGGCGATATGATTGCAGTAAGTACCATAAAAAGGCTAAGCAATCCAGCCATCAAGCTGAATTTTTTCTTCCTTAACATATTAAACTCCTATCATTAAATTTTATAAAATAATTTCACATAATTTTAAGTAGACTTATTCACTTATATTATATCTTAATTGCTAGTAATATACAATGAAAAAGCCCTATAATTTAGGCTTCTTATCATAAAATTACAATATCTAAAAACTTTGTTAAAAATCATTATATATACTTTTTAGTATTTCGATTAGTTATAACTTATACCTGTACTTGTAAACCCGACTCTTTTAGTATTATAATTATAGGTATGAAAGGAGATTTTATGGCAAAATATAATCCAAAAAGCTCAGATCCAGCTGAGTTTATAAACCATGAAGAAATTTTAGAAACAATTGACTATGGTAGAGCAAATGCTCACAATAGACAACTTATTATAGATATATTAGAAAAGGCTAGAAAGGCTAGGGGGCTTGATCACAGAGAAGCATTTGTGCTTTTATCATGTGCAGAAGATGACCTAAATGAGGAGATCTTTAAGGTTGCAAGAGAGCTAAAACTTAAGTTTTATGCCAACCGTATAGTTCTCTTTGCCCCACTATACCTATCAAACTACTGTATAAATGGATGTACATATTGCCCATACCACGGCCACAATAGACACATTCCTCGTAGAAAATTAACCCAAGAAGAAATCCGTGAGCAAGTAATTGCCCTTCAGGATATGGGACATAAAAGACTAGCCCTAGAGGCTGGTGAAGATCCAAGAAACAATCCTATTGAGTACATCCTTGAATCTATCGATACAATTTATAATATCCACCACGAAAATGGTGCTATCCGTAGGGTAAATGTAAATATCGCTGCAACCACAACAGAAAACTACAAAAAACTTCACGATGCAGAGATAGGAACTTATATCCTATTCCAAGAAACTTATAACAAAGAAAACTACGAAAAACTTCACGTTTACGGACCAAAATCAGACTACGAATACCACACCACAGCCCACGATAGAGCTATGGATGCAGGTATCGATGATGTAGGTCTTGGAGTTTTATATGGACTTGATAGCTACGAATACGAATTTATCGGCCAATTAATGCATGCAGAACACCTTGAAGCAAAATATAATGTCGGCCCACACACAATTTCCGTACCACGTATCCAGCCAGGAGATGATGTGGATGTAGAAGACTTTGAAAATGCACTAGCAGATGATGTATTTGAAAAAGTAGTTGCATGTATCCGTGTTGCAGCTCCTTACACAGGCATGATTGTATCAACTCGTGAAAGCGAACAAATGCGTGGCAGACTACTTGATTTAGGTATCAGCCAAATATCAGGGGCCAGCAAGACTTCAGTAGGTGGTTACACAGAAGATATAACAGAAGGCTCTGAACAATTTGAACTATCAGATAACAGAACCCTAGATGAAGTTGTAGATTGGTTAATAGAAAAAGACCACATCCCATCATTCTGTACAGCTTGCTACAGAAAAGGCAGAACCGGTGAAGTCTTTATGGAAATGGTAAAAAATGTCGGAATAGGAAATATTTGCCAGCCAAACGCCCTAGTTACCTTAAAAGAATATGGCCAAGACTATGCAAGTCCAAAAACAAAAGCAGATATCGAAGCCCTAATAGGCCGCGAAATAGATACCATTCCAAATGAGGAAGTAAGAAAAGATACTATAGAAAACTTAGCCGCAGTAGAAAATGGCAAAAGAGACCTATATATATGAGAACCTCAAATGGAGAAAGAGTGCACATTGCCATATTTGGTAACACCAATTCAGGTAAGTCGACACTTTTAAACTATATAACCGGGCAAGAAACAGCCATAGTTTCTGCCACCCACGGCACCACAACCGACCCTATCAATAAGCCCATGGAAATCCACGGGCTAGGGCCGGTCCTTTTTATAGATACTGCAGGGATCAACGATCAGACAGACCTATCTGATAAGAGAGTAGCAAAATCAGTTGGAGTTTTAGAAAAAGCAGACCTATTTTTATACGTTCTAAGCCTAGAAGATGATTTAAGCTTTGTAGAGAAATTAAAAGAAAAAAGTAAGCCTATTATCTTTATAGCGCCAAAACAAGACATAGAACTAGGAAAAGAAATTGCAGAAAAATTTAAAAATTTAAATCCTATTACGATAAATATCAATACAGACGATAGATACAAACTATTTGATGAAATAAAAAAAGTATCCAATGATGATGGCCCACTAACCCTTACAGGGAGATTAGTAAAAAAAGGTTACACAGTAGTATTAGTCATGCCCCAAGATGAGGCTGCACCAAAAGATAGGCTAATCAAACCGCAGGTAATGACCATTAGAGAACTAATAGATAAGGATGCAGTTTGCATCAGTACAAGCCTAGAAAATCTTTCAAACACTCTAAGCGTCCTAAAAAATCCACCAGATTTAATAATTACAGACTCAAAAGTATTTAAAGATGTCTACAAGCAAAAGCCAGAAAATAGTAAACTGACCAGCTTTTCTGTACTAATGAGTGGATTTAAGGGGGATGTAGACTACTTTAGAGAGTCAGTAAAAGTTTTAGATAACAAAATAAAAAATGTATTAATAGCAGAAGTATGCACCCACCCACCTATAGATGAAGACATAGGTACGGTAAAAATTCCAAAAATGCTTAGAAAAAAATATCCTGATATAAACATAGACTTTGCCAGAGGCGAAGATTTTCACAATATAGAAAAATACGATTTAATCATAGAGTGCGGATCATGTATGTTTAATAGAGCAAGTGTCATGAATAGAGTAAAACAATGCAAAGAAAAAAACATCCCAATGACAAATTACGGGATGACAATAGCATATTTGCAAGGAATATTAGATAAAATAGACTACCAAGTGTAAGCTTAGTAGTTTTTTTGTGGAAGAAGGTGAGAGTAAAGCTAAGAGACCCTTCGGCTACGAAAACACGCTTCTTTCGAAGCTCTTCCGTGCTACCGCACTACGTTTTCGG
>ERZ1029884.254-NODE-254-length-11298-cov-218.630259_pt1 | contig 11298 bp, 8 predicted proteins | sample MGYA00519233_ERZ1029884 | MGnify/ENA primary metagenome ERZ1029884 (study PRJEB33666, sample SAMEA4610931) | skin metagenome | biome: Human-associated habitat; feature: Malodor aspect; material: skin | place: Philippines | collected 2015-08 ...
TCGGTCTTGTCCGTGTTGTCAGCAGTCTCGTCAGCCGGAGCGTCGGTCTTGTCGCCAGCGGTGTCATCTGCCGGGGTGTCGGTAGTACCGTCTGCCGGCTCCTCGGTCTTGTCCGTGTTGTCAGCAGTCTCGTCAGCCGGAGCGTCGGTCTTGTCGCCGACGAAGTCAGCAGGAACCTCACCCGGGAATGCGTAACCCTTGACCTCGACCGGCTCCTTGCCTGGTTCGGTCACGACAATGGTGACAGTGTCAACGGTAGCGCCATCAGCGAGGGCCGGCTTCTTTCCGTTCTTGAACTCGGCGGTTGTGCCGGCCGGGAGCTTATCAAAGTCCTTGACGAACTTCTTCGCCTCGGTGTCGGCGGTGGCGTTTGGCACCGCCGCGCCTTTCGGAGCGGTATCCGATACGGTGTCCGCGGCGGCAGTAGCGGTCGCATCAGCAGCATTTGCAGGGGCGGCGACAACGGTGCCAGCGACAAGTGCGAGGGCGGTTGCCGCACTCACGGCAGTCTTCGTAACCTTCATTGTTTCTCTCCTGGGGATAGAAAATATGACAACCGCGGGCACGCGCACCTCGCGGCAGCGCCTAGTGGCGTTGTGGGTATCGTATCCTCGCCCAAGCGAAAACGACTTCGATTTTCTCAAAAGTGTGTACTGCCACCGGATTTTCAAAACACTTGGAGGCACCTGTAGAATCGAACCCGAAGTCCGTTCCCCATGGTGTAATTGGCAACACTACGGTTTTTGGTGCCGTCGTTCTAGGTTCGAGTCCTGGTGGGGAAGCAAGTGCAGGCCAACGGCAAAACGCAGTCCGCTTGGCGACGACTCGGACAGCCCCCCTTGGCGAAAAACAAGCCCCCGTCCGCATGGACGGGGGCAGAGTCTACGGCCTGTCGGCTGGAACAAAGTCTTTCAGTTCGCGCTCCAGGTCCCGCGCGAAGTCGCCCGACTGCTCAAGGCAGTATTGTTCGACCACGATATGCGACGGCTCTCGCGTCACGTCAAACGCATCGAGAAGCGCCACGGCTTCCAAAGCGTCTTCCGGTGCGCCGTCCGCCGCGCGAATGGCCCTGGGAGTCTCATTTCCAGGAAGATCAGCAAAGGTGCCGATGACGGCACCGCCTCTGCCAAGGATCTCAATGTCGGAGCGGTTCTTTTTGATGCCCCACATGATCTTTTCGACAACCTCCTTTGCCGAGTCCTCATTGCTGACTTCCGAACCGGGAGACGGAACGTACTTCAGTACGATGTCCGGGTCGGTGTGCGCAATTTGAACACCTGCATTGTAGAGGGTGATGACATCTGCAACTCGGTGGAATGCAAGCGCGATGTAGCTCGCCTTGAACATGTACCCGGGCAGAATGTGTGCCGGAGCATCAGTCAGGGTGGGGTACGAAACGGTGGGGTTGCTCATCGAGAAATTCCTTTCGCTCGGATGGTCTTACTGGCAGTATCGAGGGTAGCAACCACCTCGTTACAGACCGGCGCAAATTACTAGATTGCCTCGGCAAGGCGGCTCGCCACGAACTCGTTTCCTCGGCCAGTCGGGTGGAAGACCATGTTGTAGTCGGAAACGGTGTCGCTGTACCCGGACACGAATCTCCCGTTGGCGTTGGAGCAGGTATTGCCGTGCTTCGACAACTCCTTGATGTTGACAAACTGTGCTCCGGCACGGCGGGCTGCCTCTGCCTGGGCCCAGGCGAGAGAGCGCTCGGCGGCCTGAACAGGTGGGGCGGGGACACCAAGCATGGTGTCACGCAGCTTTGCGGACCCAAGGTCAATGCCTGGCGCATGGAGCCAGCACACGCTCTGGAGGCCGTCTGGTTCGCTGACGGAAAGCATGCCGGAGAACACGATCTTGGCCTGTGGCGCAACGAGGCGGATCTCATGCACTGCAATAGCCATGTCGCTCAAGTAGTGCTCAACAATGGCATTGTGACTCCAGATCGGGAGACCCTGGCGGTACCCAGGGAGCCAGTAATTATTGATCCCGGTGGAGATGATGACGTACCTCGTGGAGCGGTTGATGTCGCCGTTTCGAGTAGCCTCGCTCACGCGGTCGAGCGTCTGGCGCGAGGTGTGCCCATTGCACGAGTAGTCGGTGACCGGAAGGTGCATCTTCTCACCGAGGCGGCGAGGCCAGTTGTGGGGGTCTTGGATGCACCCACGAGTCCAGGTCATGCCGGTAACGCCTGGGCCTTTGAACACCGCGTTAGCGACGTACGAATCGCCGAACGTGACGATGTTTCCCTGCGGTACCGCCGCGGCCGGCGGGGCGGTTGGTGCAGCAATGGCGAGCACTGCCGCCAGCGCTAATGCGGACTTCTTGAAGATGTTCATGGGTGGTCTCCTCTGGTTACACTTTGATGTACCAAGAGTATCAAACCCGGAATTGAAGTCCCCCATGCGGGGGTAGTGAGACGGCCACAGTTCCCTTCGGGAAGACGCCGCTTCGATGATAGTGTTGAGCCTACGGTGGCTGGCCCATATCTCGCCGGCCAAGAAAGCACCAACTAGGCCATACAAGGCCACGAGAGGACGAGAATTGTCTACCACCCCCGCAAAGTGGAAGCCGGACGAGATTATCGACGGTGTCAATTGGAACAGCGTCGAGGATGACGTTGACGTTGACGTATGGGAACGGGTGACCGGAAATTTCTGGCTCCCGGAGAAGATCCCAGTGTCGAACGACATCCCGGGCTGGAACGCGATGACCGAAGACGAAAGGCAGGCCACGCGAGAAGTGTTTGCCAGCCTGACGCTTCTGGACACCATTCAGGGCACCGTCGGCGCGGTCAGTCTCATCCCGCATGCGACTACCGAACACGAGGAGCACGTCTACACCAACTTCGCCTTCATGGAGTCGGTGCATGCCAAGTCGTACTCGAACATCTTTATGACGCTGTCGGATACTCCGGAAATCAATGCTGCGTTCCGCTGGGCGCGGGAAAACGAAGAGCTCCAGAACAAAGCGTCCATTATCATGGAGAACTACAGGTCTGATGACCCGCAGAAGATGCGCGCGGCATCGACCATGCTGGAGTCGTTCCTGTTCTACTCCGGATTCTATCTCCCGTTGCGATTCTCCGGAGTCGGGAGCTCCGTGGCAGGAAGCGTGCTGAACAACACCGCGGACATTATCCGCCTCATCCTGCGCGACGAAGCCGTCCACGGCTACTACATCGGCTACAAGTACCAGCGACGAAACGCCGAGCTCTCCTCCGCCGAACAGAAGGAAAACAGCGACTTCGTCGACTCCATGCTCTACGACCTCATGGAGAATGAGTTGCAGTACACCGAGGACATCTACGACAAGATCGGGTGGACCGAGGACATCAAGGGGTACTTGAAGCACAACGCCAACAAGGCGCTGAACAATCTCGGCTACGAAGGCCCCTTCCCGGCAGACGAAACGAACTTCCACCCGGCAGTGCGAACCTCCCTCGACCCGTCCTCGATGGAAAACCACGACTTCTTCTCTGGGTCAGGTTCCTCCTACGTCATCGGCAAGGCGGAAGACACCGAGGACGATGACTGGGATTTCTAAAAACGGTACTCCAATTCTGAAGTGACCGTGCCATAATTGGCACACCAACCCGGTTGCCACTGGCGGCCGGGTCTTTCCTTCCCCGCAACGAACACCGCCCCGGTTTCCGACACGGATTCCGGGGCGGTGACTCTCTTCCTGGATTAGCCTTCCGCGACCTTCTTGAACATCACGTCGTATTCGTCGGCCAGGCGGAGCTGTGCTTCGTCAACAGCCTCGTCGGCATCCAGACCCTCGTAGATGCTCGCATCGGGGCGCTGGGCGAGGTAGTTGCGGGCTCTCGCAATGGCGTGCTCGGCGCTGTCCGACCCGTAAATCGAGTCGTGCGCCCAATCAATGGCGATCTCGTCATCAAGGGCTTCACGAGCGGCCTCGCGCGGGTCATCAGATGCAGTGACATGCTCGTAGATGTCGCCGGCATCATTCGCGGCCCAGTTCGTGACGCTGTCGCCAAGTCCTGTCACGAAAGCCGATTCGGTGGACAGGTCGATTCCCGCGACGGAAGGACGCTTTGCGCCGGCCGTGCCGGAGATGCGGTTCATCGCGGTTTCGAACTGCGCGAAGTCGTAACGGGATTCCGAACCGGAAGCCCGCTTCGCGTGGTTTTTGTACAGGGCGGAGTCTGGAAAGTGGCGGCCGCCTGCGTTGCAGGAGGGGCCGAGCGGGCATTCAACTGATTTGCGTTCCATGGTTTGGAGTCTATCCGCCTTTCGCTGGCAGACCGATTTTCACCCCCGTTCGTGGGCATTAAAGAACCGCCGTTCTCTCCATACGGAAAGACACGGCGGTCGTGATAGGGGCAGTGTAGCACGGACTGTCTACAAAAGGAAAGATGGTATCCCCAACGGGATTCGAACCCGTGTTGCCGCCGTGAAAGGGCGGAGTCCTTGGCCTCTAGACGATGAGGACGTGCGCGGTACGCAGATACTAGCAATGCTGCGGCCAAACAAGCAAACCGTCAAGCGCAAGGGGACATCGAAATTGCAGGTGAGAAGATAGTATCCCACCTATGTGCAGAGCAAATGGAGTAGATGAAAACGGCAACTTTCAATATGGCAGGCGCTGCCCCGGATGCAGGGGAGCTGCTGCACGTCGCAAGCAACGCGAGCGATACCAGCGCTCCAAGGCCAGGAAGAAAAGAGCCGAGACGTTCGACAAGCCCCATACCGAGATGTTCGACGGAGACACCGCCCCGGCTCCCGAAACGGTATCCTACGACACCCTCTCCGACCCAGACGTTCAGGCTCTCGCCGACGAGCTCGCCGACACCGCCCCGGTGTCGTACGCCGACTTGTCCAAAATGAGCGACGAAGAGCTCGACGCGGTGGTTAGCCGAAACCGCGCCGCCTACGACGCGCTCGCAGCGAGGCAGGCGGCGTCGTGGCATGAGCACGGGTCAAGAGAGGACTGGAACGACGTTTCTAGGCAGGCCCGTGATGCAGCAGCGAAAAACGACAACAAGAACGCCTACCTCAAATCCGTGTCCGACACCGGCAAGCGTGTCCTCGAGAGTGCCGAAGCGAGATTGATTAAGAAGATCCGCGAAGGCGACTACGATTTCGATGACGAGAAGCTCTATGCCGATACCGAGCAGGCCCATGTCGATGCGGGGGCTAAAGCACGTTCCGAGGCGGGTCTCGACAAGGTTGTCGAAGCGCTAGGAGAGGCGGAAGTGGACATCGACGGCAAGAGGGTCTCGATGCTGGAGGCCTTCTCCGGGGACTACGCCACATGGGGTACCGACCCGGAGCCAGAGGAACTGGCGAAGCTGTTCAAGCACATCGACAAGCCGATTCTCCTCGACCCTTCCGGAACGGAGTACAAACCGAGGATCGAGCGGTTCGTAGAGGGAGGACACGCGGCGGCCACGAGCGGAGACCTGTCCTATTTCGAGAACGATTCCGAGCGCCGCGACATCTGGATGGCCGTGGGCTGGATGGCAAGAAGCGTCACCGACAACAGCCTCGAGGAGCACGACAGAAGACGCGGAACGTATGAGGCGAAGCGGGTTATTAACAAGCGCGACAGGGAGATCCACGCCATGCGTGCAGAGATCCTTCTAGACGAGGTGCAAAAAACGTATGCGGACAACAAGTGGTCTGGTGGTTCGGTCATTGCATCGCATACCAAAAGTGGCAAAGCCAAGAAGATCAAGGACGCAGTTGACGGTATTGCGGCCGAGCTTCCCCACTCGCTCATGCATGCCCTTCGCAGCGAATTCCCCCAGTTGACCACCAAGATTACAAACGGCAAGCGCACGGTTGGGTACTTCAGTAAGAAGTACATGACGACGGCTTCCGACCCGGCGCGCCGTATCGTCAACCTCAACGGGGGTGTCGATCCGCTCTACGATTCGGAGCAGCGTGGGGTGGAAAACCCGCACCAGAATTTCTTTGCCGGCCTGGAGGAGGACTCCCCAGAGGCGCGGCAGAGGATGCAGCAGCAGGTGGATGAATTCAACGCCCAGGACGACTTCTCCTCCGCAGACCAGAAGCGCTCCGCGGTCGGGCGCTGGAGGGTAGACAAGGAGGACAAGTACGAGCTCGAAGTCGCTGTTGTCGAGGACACCAACGGGGTGAAAAGGGTCGTGGCGAGAGCCGTAGAACCGCAGGTTGTCAAGCGCGACCTGTCCGTTCCCGTGATCGCGGTGCAGCCTGGTGACACTAACGTGGTTATCCATGAGCTCACCCACGGGATCGACTACTCCTCACCGTCGTTCTATGCCGCGGGAGAGCAGTTCCTCGCTGTGAGGACGGCCGGCAAGGGCGGAAAGACCTCCAAGGAGATCGCAGACGGATTCTCCCGCTCCTACACCGGGAGGATCTACGAAGACGGCAGGGCTACCGAGGTGATGACTACCGGCATCGAAGACTTGGTCGCATCGGACTCGATAGGCCCGCTCGGAGCGCCCTGGTCTCCGACATCGAAGTACACTTCCGACCCAGAGCACACTTCCGTCATTCTTGGGGCGCTCGCCGGCGCGAACCACATTGCGGCCACGCAAGGAACGGCGTAGTTCGCTGCGAGTTACGAAACGACCCCCGTAGCGGTTCCCGTTGCGGGGGTCGCTTCGACTGGGGCGCAAAACGGCCTAGAAAGCCAGTGACAATGCCCCGACAACAACGGAGAAGGCCACGCCGATACCTGCCCAGATTGCAAGTCCTGCAACGACGGCGCCGACTGTCTGCCAGAACGTCAGTGGCTCCCTGTTTTTCAGTGCCGGCTTGTTCTTCTTCGTTTCCGGCATGGGTGCGACATCGACCGAGGCGATGCCGTCCGCGTCGGTTGCTGGGGCGGTCTTAGGTTCTTGGTTCGTAGTCATGGCGGACATTATGCCACATCAGGGTCGTGGGAGGAAGGCGAGTCAGCAAAGCAAGGTGGCACTAACTTTTCCCCTCCGTCCAGCGGGAACCCCACTACGCCGCGACTGGCACTTCCCGCCGTTTACCCGGCGCAGGTCCTCTCGGGCGCTGTCTTCGCTCTTTCTCCTCCAGGTATCTGAGGTATTGACTCCGCACCCTTAGCGCTTCCGCGTACTCTTTTCGCCTCGATTGATAGTCAAAAAGGTGGGGGAAGTCATCCTTGAACATGACAATGAGCTGCCAAAACACTCTTCGTGCATGGCGCATCTTCGCCTCGACGCGCCGCATTTTCTTCAGCATGTCCGACCTCGCCATGAAAACGGAGCGACCATTTTCAGTGCGGTCGAATCGGGACGCGTCCTCCGGAAGCTCCTTCAAAATGGCCTCTTTTTCGCGCACATACTCCACGATTGCCTGGTGGCGAAGCGTGCTGAGGTGCGCAATGTTGCGCCTCGCAACCGACAGGCACGCCGCAGCGTGGCGAACCTGTGCAAGGCGCGCCTGCTTGGCGCGCTGGTTAGTGTTGCGAGACGCGAAGGTAAAAGGGGCATCAATGGAAAACCCGCTTGTCTCCTCGAAGTCAGCAAGGCCGAGGTCAACGAGCCTTTTCATGTCGTTGAGGTACGTTCTCGGTGTTGACTTGTACCTTCCAGACGTGTGGTGCCCATACCTGTCGTAGAGCATCGCGGCGGTCACTCGAGGTGGGGTGCCGGTGCTTGCGAAATCTCGCCTAACCATCTCGTAGAGGAGTACCTCTGCGCCGGCCATAGACAGCGTCAGTGGTGAGGAAATAGCACCTGCGACCAGCGCCAAGTCCCGATCATCGACGCTTTCGTCGTAGACGTCGATACCGTACCTGTCTGGGTCGAATGTCGTCTGCGAGACGTTTAGGTCCGCCTCGTCCTGAAGCGCCATGACGTCGTGACGTGTTTCGCCCTTCTTGTAGCCGTAGCCGGAAACGTATTCGGCCAGACCCTCGTCTGCGACCGCACGCCTTGGGTCTTTCATGCGCGACCACGAAGAGCCAACCGTTGCGGAGCCGATAACCAGCCTAGTTCGCTCGATGGAAATTGCAGAGTAGAGCGCCATTGGCCTTCTGCCGCCGACAACGCTATAGATCTCCCAATTCGACTGGTCGAACAGGCCGGCGAGGCAGATCGCGGCCGCGACGTGGCGCGGCATGTTCAGCGAAGCGTCCTTGGTCACTGCGGCGATGAACTTCACCATCCAGGGGCGCAGCCGCTGAACGGGGTGGTTGATGTCGTACTCGTCGTAGTACCTGGGGTTATAGTCGGTAAACTCGAACTTATCCTGGCGCTCGCTGTCGGACTCGAACACGTTATTCTGTCCGACGTCGCCATTGTTTTCTGCGCGGTAGAGCGCGGTTCCTTCCAGCTCGCGAGAAAGCCATGCCACGCCCCATGAGCGCGGCTTTTCGCGCAGTTTCTCGAACGCCGGGTAGTCGATGATGTTGTCGTACATCTCCTCCGGGTCGATACGCGAGACATCCTTGCCTGCCACATACGCGTTGAACGCGATAATCGCATAGTCGGAGCGGTCACCTACACCTGGGCGAACGGAGAGTACTTTCTTCGTGTGATCGGAAAGCCCTGACCCTGCGAGCTGAACCGCCGAAGCGGCACCCGAGTCGGACATCGAATGGATCGTTGACATGACGTTTTCCGGCTCGATAGGCTTGACATCTTCCAAGGTGAGGGGGTTGTTCTCGTAGTATTCGAGCGTGTCCTTCGCATACCGCTTGAACGCCTCGGAGACGTTGCGCGGGCCCAGCGGAGGGGTGTAGTCCACACCGTCCGCCGCGAATGCCTCAGCGACCTTGTTGTAGCGGTTGGTGAGGATCTCACCGAGCTCGCGCACGTCCATGGACACCCCGCCCTTGTACGACATCTCGTACGGGGAGTCATCCGGTTCGATGTCCGTCACGGTAGACGGGCCGGCGGCGAACGGCGCGACAAGCCACGAGGCGTTTGCGTGCGTGTTCGACATGCCGTTCGGCTTATTCGGGGAAAACGGCAGACGGACCATCTGGTTGCCGCGGCGGCCGTCCGCCCCGAATGGGGAGTGCAGCACGTCAACGCCTGCTTTTCTCACGTACTTGCCGACCGTTTTCTCCTGGTCGAGGTCGAGTAGCTGGCGCCACATCTTGTTGCGCAGAATACCCTTTGACGAGTTGGCGGCCAGGATGGCCTTTTCAACACTCGGGTAGACCACCATGACGTGGCCGGAGTCATCACGTCCAGACATCGAGGTCAAAAGAACTTTACCGCCTGTGACCTCGCAGAAGTGCTGGACGAAGTTCTTTCCCTCGGAGGTTTTGGCAAAAAACGCCGGGGTGATACAAGCGTCGAAGTCGAGCGTAACGATGTGCGGGTCGAGGTTCGCTGCGACTGCGTAACGGGCGCGACCGTTGATGAGACTTTCGATGATTGTCGTCGAGGTGATGTCTATTTTGGTGCGGATCTTCTCATTTTCCTCCGCACCCTTCGGCGGGTAGAACAGCACCGCCCTGGACTCAGGAACGAGCAGCATATGCAGTGCTTTGAGCACGTCGTAGGTCATTTCGTTGCGGAACATTTCAACGTCGCGTCCGCTGCCAATGTCTTCCTTGCGCAGGCCGGAGTACGGGGTTCCGGCAATGACGTTGTACATGCCGTTTTTCTTCCTCGGGGGAATCTTCGGCATGCGCCTGGTAGCCGGGGTGTTGACCAAATTGACCCCATTGAGCCCGACGTACTGGCTCGACGCTGCTTTCCTTGGAAGCCTCATCCATGACGACTCGGGGAGAATGCTGTTGAACAGCGTGAACCTTGCGCCCCACTTTTCGTGGTTTTTGCGGCCGCGGTGCATGTCCGGGTACGCGAGCGGGCCGTACTCGTCGGCTTTGACGACCTCGGCGTTTTCCTCGATGCTCTCGAACTGCTCGCGCAACTTGTTGAGCCTGGACTCGGTCATCCTCTTCGAGGAGAAGTTTGCCAGCCCAGAGCCGACAATGTCTTCCTGGCTGTAGCCCGGGACAACCTCTAGCGAAGGGTCGTAGCTCTTCGATTCCCCCTTGAGGTATCCGTCAAAGTGCGAGGCCATAGCCGCCTGGTGAAGGGTCTCACGCACACTTTTTACCATGCGCGCTTTCGAGCGCGCCGGCATCGGCTCCGCGCCAATCATGTCGTACAGCGGTGCTGCCATGTGGTGGTTCTCCTCTCTGTTTGTGCCTGCAAAGCACCCTATCTGCCGGGTGCGAAAAACGTTCTTGGTTTAGAAATTCGCAACATCGTCATCGAAGAGTGCGAACCCTAGCTGCTGCGGGCGGTCATCTTCCGCCTCGGTGCTCGGTTCGTCCTCCGGAACGAAGATCGGAACGTCTCCGTGCGAGTGGAGCAACACTGTGTAGTCGTGGCCTGACTTCTCTGTGTACTCCCGCACATTTTCGTCCCGGTTTTCCGCGACGTGGTAGAGGGTGAGTGCCTGAGTGGGCGAAATTCCCGCGCCAAACGCCCCGTCAGTGGCTAGAAGGAGCGAGTTGGTGTCAAAGGTCGTTGTGGACGCTTCAAGCGCTGTATCGGGCTTCTCGCACGCCAAAACGAAGCCTCCGTCTTGGTTCAGTCCCTCTTCGACCGCCTCGCGGTAGCGCTCAAAGATCTTCAAGAACGTGACCTTGTCGTGCGAAGACTCGCGGAACTCCTGGTAGAAGGACTCAAGTTGGGGAATTCCTTGGCAAAACGCGGTGTCCGAACCGTAAGCCGCGACGGGTACCGCGCCGCATGACCCGAGCGAAAGCACCTCGAAGGTGCCGTCTGGCCTCTCGTACGACATGGCGACACTGGCGAAGGGGTGCCTGCCGAAGTACTCCATGCCGTTGAGGTCGGCCTGGGTCAGCGCAGACTCTTTGAGAGCCTTGTGGAGGACTCGCTTGAGGTAGTGCTCGCCTGCGGTTTCCGGGTCGAGCTCGCCCGTCTTGTGCGCGCGGTAGATAGCGCTAGACACGCGCTGCATCCACTTGCGGGCCACGTCGCGGCGGACAAGGCCACGGTCGAACTTGCCGGCCGCTGCGTCCATGACCCACGACAAGGTTGCGTCATGGGAAAAGCCGTAGAAGTCCACGGCTCCGGGGCGAGTCCCGCGTCGGGCTCTCGTTTCGGTGATCGCGTAGATGTTTCCGCGTCCGTTGATAAGTCCTCTCATAGCCGGACATGCTACCACTCCGGGCCAGGCGGACCTAGCGAAAATGTTTCTCTCGCCGCCCTGCATGGTGCGCTTCGAACGGGGACTAGGGCCAAAGCGCACCTCGGTACACCGCCTCGAAGTTCCGTTTCAGGAATACGCCTCGGGAGATTCGTTTCGGTACTCTCCTCCGCCTTCCTGCACAGTAGGT
>ERZ1029884.255-NODE-255-length-11269-cov-36.665597_pt1 | contig 11269 bp, 10 predicted proteins | sample MGYA00519233_ERZ1029884 | MGnify/ENA primary metagenome ERZ1029884 (study PRJEB33666, sample SAMEA4610931) | skin metagenome | biome: Human-associated habitat; feature: Malodor aspect; material: skin | place: Philippines | collected 2015-08 ...
GGTAAAATTTTCATATTCATTTAAAATATAGTTAAAAGCATTTTTTAAAGCCCTACCCTTACCCAAATTTTTATAATGCCTAAAAACATCCAGCCCTTCATTTTTTAAATTTTGAAAATATTCATTATAAGCTTGTTTACTACCATCATCGACTAAAAGTATTCTTGTAAATCCATAATCTTTAAGATCCTTTATATAAGAAGTTAGAATTTCCTTTGGTGGATTTAAAGCAGGAATTAAAATTATAAATTCATCCATTTCTTCCCCTATCAATAAACAAATCCGTAACAACTAAAAAAATAACCCCTCACAATCATTGTAATTGCAAAGGGTTAAAAGAATTTGGCGTGCCATTGAGGATTCGACCTAGTACTTTTCTATATGTGCCTATTAGTGACTAAACATTACTAATAGGCCATTTTTATCTCTTTTGATTTCCTATCTGTGCCTATTTATTACTGAATATCGTAACTATTATCGTAACAACTCTTATAGAAATCAACTACTCTGTATTACTTGTATAATATGAATTTTATTCATTTATTAGATTATGAAATTCCCTAGCTTTTTTTAGCACTTCGCCATTAGGATTTTCATCGATAAATAATTCTATCAGTTCTAACAATTCTTCTTCACTTGCAGCATCTCTTATAAATTCTTTAGCAATATTTTTAGCATCATCTCTACTTAATTCTGACATACGGCCTCCTTTATCATAAATATAGCTTTACTAAACCTTATAATGATAATTTTTACAATTACATATAAACAAGCATTGATATCAAGCCAATCATCAATATTTTAAGCTATAAGCGATTTAAAATAGCAAGCCATACCTTTATATGCCTAATATCAATGTTAAAACACAAAAAAGGCCTCAATCTATACGATGTATAGTGAGACTCATTTACTTTGATAAATCTACGCCGTGTATGGTCTAGTTATTTATCACTATTATTATACTATAAAAAAATAGCACCGCATAAAATGCAGTGCTGAATCATCTTAAAATACTGTATACCCATATTATAACATCCCCGACCTTGGAAGTCAAAAGGGAATAGGCACAAAAAAAGAGCCGATCAGATTGACCAGCTCCCCACGTTTCTTAACCTTTTTGTACCAGTACTTCTTAAAGGATAAGAGTGTAACAGTAAAATTTTCTGTATGTCTATTATACCATAAAAAAGAGCCACCCCAAGGTGACTCAATTAATTATATTAGTTAATAATTATATTCAACCCCATTAGAAATTTTGTGATACGATTCTCCGCTTTTTAGAGATTGATTATCATCAAAACTTTTAAGTCTAGCTAATATACCTTCTCTATTAAGATAATAGCATAACTCGTATTTTTCTTTAAAACTTGCAAAACTTTTCCCATCGCTGTATATTTCATACATTCCAAAATCCATGTGTGTTAATACTCTGCCTGATTGCATGTAGTCACGGTGAAGGGCCAGGTCAGAATCTATTTTTGTTAAATCATATATCTGATAATCTCTAACTATGCTATTACTTAAACTAAAAGTAGTACCAGACAATGATAAACCACTACCAGCACTATAAGTAGTATCAGTATACTTAGGATTGCTAGGTATAGCACTTACTTTATTTTTATCCGTAGTCGTGTAGTCATTAGTAGATAGACCCTTACCATACACCTTGTCTACCTTATTATTTAAATCACTAGTTTTAGCATAACCACTTAAATCCACACTACTAGGTATATCACTCTTACGAGCAATGGTACTATCCACACTAAAAGTAGTACCAGATAATGACAAGCCACTACCAGCACTGTAAGTAGTATCGGTGTACTTAGGGCTTGTAGGTATAGCAGATACCTTATTTTTATCAGTACTTGTATAGTCATTGGCAGATAAGCCTTTACCACTAATCTTATCTACCTTATTACTCAAATCAGTTTTTGTAGCATAACTAGACAGATCGATTGTGCCTAATGCGCTATCAATACTTGGTATATCACTCTTACGAGCTATTGTACTATCTATACTAAAAGTAGTGCCAGTTAATGATAAACCACTACCCGCACTATAAGTAGTATCGGTGTACTTAGGGCTACTAGGGATAGCAGAAACCTTGCTTTTATCAGTACTTGTATAGTCATTGCTAGACAATCCCTTGCCAGATACCTTATCTACCTTATTACTCAAATCATTTTTTGTAGCATAAGTAGATAAGTCAATAGTGCCCAATGCAGTATCGATATTTGGTATATCACTCTTACGGGCAATCGTACTATCCACACTAAAAGTAGTCCCGGATAGTGATAAACCACTACCAGCACTATAAGTAGTATCGGTGTACTTAGGACTACTAGGGATAGCAGATACCTTATTTTTATCAGTTGTCGTGTAGTCATTAGTAGATAGGCCCTTACCACTGACCTTATCTACCTTTTTATCCAAATCACTTATTTTTGCATATCCAGCAAGCTCTAATATAGTCTCGGATACTCCAGCCCCACTAAAGCTAGTAGCACCCTCTACTATCTCTATTTTGGTATTTCTATCACTGGGAAACACCATATTGTTTACAGTTATATCTAGATCATATATACCTATCTCTAAGTTTCCCGGCAATTTAAACCTTACTTTGTTATCACTTACAGTAGTACTATATGACCAACCCTTATTAGTTTTCTTATCATATAGCACTACCTTAGCAGTATTACCATTTATCCCTTCAATGGGATTTCTTTTAGTATCAGTAAGGGCAAAAGATAACCAGCTACCCTTATCAGCCTGCTTTATCTTTTCCCCACCCTCCACTTGTATTAAGTTGTTAGTATTATTCATCCTCATAATACACTCCTAGTTGACCTTACTTTTCAGTTCCTCAACTTCCACTTTCAACTGATCAAACACTTCTTTGGTCACATAATCATCTAGCTCATCTTTTAAAACAAAAGTCTTATCAAGCCAATCCTTAAACTTAGACAAGCCAGTCATATCTAAAAACTTTTTATCCATACTAAACTCCTACAAGTCATTAGGTAAACAAAGCATCAATCTCTTGTGCAGTAATACTTTCCACACTACCACCAGCACTAGCCACTGCCTCATCAATAGCAGCTTGAGCTTCTTCTTTTGTAAAGTAATTAGCCAGATTAGTTTTAGTACTACCAATAGGGTCCCACTTACCATCAATCAATAAGTACTGGTCAAAATAGTCCCCATCTTCAGTATTGCTACGAGGTACAAGGTAAAGCACATTCTCCACCCCATCTGCTTCAGGAGGTAAAGTCTCCACCTTTTCTTTTTTAATATGAGGCGCTTCCGCCACCACCTGCTTAAGAGTATCAAGATCCACCACTTCAGATTTTAGGGCATAGCTTTTATCTTTATTATCGTTATAAAAATTCCATAAAGCTATCATCTTTGCAACAATCGGAGTAGGATCATCTCCACTGTCATCAAACGCATAAAACTTATAGTAGAAATCTGTGCTATATTGATAAGCTTCTTGTATAGCAAACATGGCATCTACCTCATTGCCGTCTAAATCTGTAATGGTTGTATCTTTAGCAATATAATTACTCAAATCAACATCAGCCGCTCCGCCACTTTTAGCATACTCACTCGCAATAAATTCTTTCAGCTTTCCATCATAGACCCTAAGACCCGTATAATCTAAATATTTTTTTATATCAGCCATAATAAACCTCCTTAATTAAATAAATCTAATATCTCATTATCATTAATAGTATCAGCATCTGTTATATCAGCCCTTACATGCTTGTGTACCTTTTGAGCATACAAGTCATCAGCTTTTTCAGGTGTTAGTATTTTAGATAAATCAAAACCACTCTCACTAACAACCTTAGTACCAGCGTGACTACTACTAACATTAAGCCACACCTTACTATCACTAGGGAATACATGACCATCAACCTCAATCTCCACGTCATATATCCCGTTTGCTAAATTACCATCAAGCTTAAACATAACTACTGACTTATCAACAGTAGCCATAGTCTTAAAATATCTCTCATTTATCCTATCAACTAAAGTCACATAAGCCACCTGCCCATCAAGATCACATATCCTTTTATGCTTATAATCCTGCAACATATAACCAACAAGGCTAGCCCTATCAGTCTGCTTAATGTAATTACCCCCACGTACCTGCAAGAGGTTTAAAGTATTTTGATAGATCACATAACCACCACCTTATTAGTAAAACTTAGCCCATTGATTACGTATATTATTTTCTGGCCTATAAGCAAAGTACCTAACATCACCCTTATAAGTCACAAACTCGCACCATCTATAGCCATCAGAACTATACACAGCACGATATTTTAAAGTCTTGCCCCTATAAAACTTATCGACAATAGGAGCACTTGTACTAGGCTTAGTCCTTATATTTATATAATCAACAATACATTCAGCAGTCCCATTTTCATCTTTGATTTTAATAGGCCCTTTACTAGCCCTATAAGTAGCCCCACGTTTTAAAGCATCATTAGTAGACATAGTAGGAGCATCTTCGATAATCCTATAAAAGTGCCTATCAGCGCTATTGGACATACTAAAATAAATAGGATCAATAGTCACGCCATTATTACGGTAGTTGGAATGGATTATCTTACCATTGCCATAAAATACTCCAGTATGACCCGCAGCACCAGCACTAGCGCCACGCCTACCCATTACAAAAATATCACCAGCCCTAACCTCGCTAGCCTTAATAGGTTTTAAGACCCTACCAGCATCACCCATGCTAATCAAAGTATCAGTGATCCCAATATAAGAGCCCTTAGTCAAAACACCAGCAACAATAAGCCCCTCAAAGACTGCACTACTACAATCTCTATGAGTGCTACTCATACGTTTATACATGCTATACTTAAAGCCACGCGCCCTTAGACTTTCCATATGCCTAATCAGTTTATTAGCCTTACTCATTCCTATCTCCTTTTGCCTCTCTAATACTGTCACTTAGCGATTTGATTTCCTTATTCATCTCATTTAGCATTGTCTTTGTTTCAATTTCATTAGACTTATCAAAAGCAATTTCCATTTTGGTACTAATGTCATCGAGTTTTTCATTCAAAGCCTTGAACTCATCCATAGCATTATCATCATGCAAATCTAGTTTACTTTCCGTACGATCTATAGCTTGCGTATTAGAGGATACAGATGTTGTCAAACCACTCACTGCCTTAGTAAGTTCTCTCTTTAGTTCTAAGTCTGCTTCAGTAGACTTTTTGTTCATCTCCATATCATCTTCTAGTTTTTGCTTTTTATACTGTCTCTCATCCTCTATTTCTTTAGATCTAAAGCCGCGCCAATCTGTATAGGTGCGCCAAGCCACATAAGCTATAAAGGCAACTACTAGGACAGTAATCACAGATGTAGTACCTTTTTTATCCATTACATCTGCACCACGTTCGATAGAGTCGATTATCTTACCCATAGTTTCAGGATTTTGATTAGTATCCATAACCACTCCTTTCTTGCATCAAAAAAGGAGCTATAAAAGCTCCTCATCATCGTCATCTATTTTATTTTCTTCAATCTCTTTTTTAAGTGCTAAATTCTCTTTTTCCAGTTCTTCAATCTTAATTTCTAGTAATATTTTATCGTGATTAGCTTGTGCTAATACTCCACTATATTTTTCTATAATTCTATTTATCGTTTTATCATCCATGTGGTATCCTTATAAAAAACTTGTTTGGTTTGTTCTCATTATATAGTGTGAATTTTTGACTCTATTTACAAAGTGTAAAGATCCATCACTATCCTGATATATATCCCAATCTTTTACGTATAAGCTTCTCGTTATACCTAAATTATAAGCTCTAACATCTGCTATTGTATTCTCCCCTATCCTGCTTCTACCTATAGCTAACGCGGTATGTTCTATCGATTTATTTTCCGAGTTAGTTCCATATGAACTAAATATGATTTCACAACCCGCCTTTGCTCTAATTTCGAATTGATTATTCAAAACATCAGGTGTTATAGATGCGAAATATTCACTGCTGCTACTATTATCCTTAAAATATATATCGCCGTTATAAATTTTTAAACCATAAGAACCTCTGCTGGCATGGTATGCCTGAGTCGTAGTAAAGGAACCATCTACAATAGTTGCCCCCTTAAGATTTATTTTATTAGCATTAATGCTTATAGTTTCAGATGACTGATTTATGGCAGAAATAACTCCGTTCTTAGACACTTTAGAGCTGACTTCATTAGAAGTCTGAGTGATTTTAGATTCCGCACTACCTAATCTAGAACTCAGTGATGATACACTGGTTTCTATTTTTCTATCAGTTTGACTTATGCTAGAAAAGTTATTAGATACATAAGTTTTTATACCGTTATCAGCAGCCCTTATCTTGGCATCTACTTCATCTCTTGTATCATATTTGGCAAGCTCAGTCCTTACAGATGATATAGTAGAGTTGACTTTACCTTCCGATATTTGGAATTCTTGCTTATAGCTATCTAGCCTACTAGTTACATCATTGTCTAGTTGATTTATCCTGCTATCTACATCTCTTTTTAAGTCTTTATAGTCACTAGTATTTTTTAGATCTATATCTACATTACGCATCCTAAGGACATTTCCATCCCAAAAGAAATTATAATCACTAGTAGACTTACCTATCAGAAAAGTACCATTTTGCAAATCCCACTCTACACGGCCACCCTTTAGGATACCCGCACGGATCACATTTGCATTCACTGCATCTCCATCTATAGCTACACTAAAATCCCAGCTACCATCACCTTTTTTAGAGTTAGCTATCATTAGCTTACCAGCTCCAAAATAGATAACCTTTGTAGGATTTTGGTCTATTGGTTTATTAAAACTATAAAACCCAGCCGGCAGATTGTACTCATTGTCAGTCGTAAGATCATACTGATAACCATCTTCATTAAAAAAGCTTGACTCTACCATAGATATCATAGCTTTTATATAGTTCTGCTCAGTGATTTCTCGCTCTTTTTCAGCTACCTGGCCTTGTTTTATCCTATCAGCCATAGTTTTTACAAGCTTATCACCAAACTCAAAGGACACGACCTTTTCTCTTAAAAAATCTTTTTTTATCTTAAATACACGGGTCTTATAGCGTATATCCATCTGGCCAATGATAGTTACAGTCTCTCCCAGCTCTACCTTTTCGTACTGCAAACCAGATGCCTTTAACTGCACCTTTGGCCTACAGTTTTCTAGAGCATATGCAAAGGTAGCGTCTGCCAATTCTTTCCTATCTTCGATATTATCAAAATCAACTGTTGCTATACGTGGTTTGCCATTAGGATAACCATACATAGCAGTAGCTTCTTTAATTTCTATATAGTCTTGACCTTTGGGGCTATAAACACTTATGCCATCTTTACTAGCCCTATAATCAATAGTATCAAAGCGTATTTTCCTACCATAGCCCCCAGTAGCAATACCATTTTCATCTAATACTTCCTCCCCTTTACCTCTACCAATAAAGGCAGTGTAAAGTTCGTCTGTATTAGTTTCTGCTACCACACTTAATAGATTATCACCATATTTAAAAAGCTTACCATAGTCATCACTTAGCCTATCTACTACATCTATAGACTTAGCTACTATCTTGCCATCAACAAATTTGATTACTGGCCAAAACTCACACCTAGCCTTATTGCACAGCTCATACAAGGATGCCAAAACAGATTGAAAATAAAAGTTTCCAGAATAATTATTAGATGTTACCACTGCGCCAGGTTTCCAATCAGTTTCTTTTAATATATTTATTAAGACAGTATTTACCCTTTGGTTTGTAGGTCTGATATCTCTTATGATTGCCCCTTGCAGGTCATCGTACATCATATGGACACCATGGACTCTTATTACATTAGTATCCTTTACTACAGATCTAATTTTATACATCCAAAAGTTATTTTCTTCCTTAACTCCAAAGTACATATATTGTTCATAGTCTCTTATATCAGTAGTGCTAAATCCACCAGTGATCACACCATTTAGACTTGCATCCATATAGTTTTCTGTTAGCTGGCCTACTGGGATAGTATCCATCAACTCTTGCTTTTTATTAAAAAGAAATACACCTTGACTCATAGGACACGCTCCCTATAATTTATCTTAAGGCTAGCACTTGGTGATGTACTAATCTTGTTTTTAGAATATATCTTAAACTCATGGTAATCACTCTCTACATAGTCAAGCCACATCATCTTATTTTTATTATTGACTGTAATTGTACTAGGAGTGATTATCACCCTATCACCAGACCTAAAACTACCATTAAGTATAATTTTTGTACCTAAAGTGGTATTTCTTACTACTAACTTGCTTGCACTAGTAGTCATTGTTACTTCTATGCTCTCTATCTTTACATCATAAAAGTCATATTCTAAATCCGGTATAGTCCCAGTTGATGTTTTAACTTCACTATATAAAAATGGATCCTGACAGTGGATAGTAAACTTTCCTATCCCTAGGTTGCTATCAAAAGGCGGGTCCTCTATATCCGATAACTGGCCATACCTATAGCCTAGCTCATCATCGAAGTAAAACTCCACATCACCTTCACTTTGCAGCAAGGTATTTAGCACCTTTATCTGCTTTAACCATTCTTCATTCTTTTCAGCTTCCATCAAAAAGTGTACTTTTATATCCCTACTAGGATAGTTTTTGCCTATAGCTATATCTCCATCTCTTCCAGGTACTTTTAGTGTTTCTAGAGTTGGGCTAAATAATTGCCTACCCTCCACATTCAGCGTCATATAGTTATCCAAATACCTATCCAGTATTATGCCATTATAAGATAAAGCACAATGGCTGTGCTGTCTAAAGTCTACCATAGTGCCTCCTAGTACACTTCTTTAAATCTCACATTCTTATCTTGAGTTTCTGTTATATCATCCACAAAGGCTTGATAAGTCCTACCATTCATCTCTACTTGCAGCAATACTGGTTGCTTCAAGCCATCATCTACTTGGTACTTATCAGTATCTAAATCACTAATATTTCCATTTATAGCATCAAGCATTATAGAGCTTTCAAACTGCCTATTAGCTATATCCTCTACGTCCATCATGGCCTTACTTACTGGTCTTAAAGTATCTTCAATACCTCCAGCAAGTCCTAGCATCATATACTCACCATAGTCACTAAACACTCTTGAAGGAGAGTGGATACCTAGAGCACTTTTAAATTGTCCCATAATTTGGTTAGCGACCCAGTTAATATTTTCAACAACATTACTTACTGCATTTTGTAGACCCTCTATAATACCGTATATGATATTCATTCCGATGTTTTTAAAGCCTTGGGTAAAGTTATTAAATCCAGAACTTATGCTGTTATAAATAGTACTTGCTATATTTTCAACTGTATGTTTGGCCCCGTCAATACCAGACTTAATGTTATTTATAATTCCGCGACCCTTATCTTTAAAGCTTTCATACTTATTACTTATAGCAGTCCCTAAATTTGATACTACTCCAGACATTGCGTTAAAGACTTCTTGTTTTTTCTCGGCTAGCCCATTTTGTACACTTATAATTATGGACTTACCCCTATCTCTAAAGTCATTAAACTTATCACTGATCTTATTTAATACAGACCCCACTATCTCTCTCATAGCATTGTCAATATCAGTAAGCATATGATAAAGACCCTTTATAATACTAGCTATTATGTCTTTACCTTTAGATAAAAAGTCCGGTAGTTTATCGACTATCTCTTGGATTACTGATCCTAATATTTCTACCATTGCCTTAAGGATCACTGGTAGAGTTTCTGTTAGCCCCTTAGCAATCTTTTTAATAATCTCCCAACCCTTTTCTAGGAATTTAGGTAGATTTTCTACGATAAAGTCTAGTACCTTACCAATGACCTCACTCATCTTGCCCACTATTTCAGGTGCATTTTCAGCAAGCCCCTTGGCCATTTTTTGTATTAACTCAAAACCTTTTTGTATAAAGTCAGGCAGTTTATCAAGGATTGTATTTATTACCTTGCCCAATACTCCTAGGATTGCACCCACTATTTCAGGTGCATTGTCTATCACACCCTTAGCAAGTTTAGCAACCAGTTCTATACCTTTTTCTACAAAGGTTGGTAGGATTTCTATAATAGCCCCTATTACCGTAGCTAAGATAGACCCTATACTCTCTATTAGTACAGGAGCAGTCTCTAGCATCCCATTAACTATGCTAGTTATTAGGTTAATCCCAGTATCTAACCATTGAGGCAGATAAGTTATAAAGGTTTCTACTAGGCTTTCTAGAGTTTCTGTTATAGCTAAGGTTATGTTAGGAGCATGTTCCGTTATCCCATTAAATACATTGGTAATTATTTGGGCCCCAGCATTAAATAGCTGTTCGGTAAATCTAAAGAAAACAGCCAGCATGCCCTCAATGATTTCTCCAGCCCTGCCTATTACTTCCGGCATGCCCTGGAGTATACCATTAGATATATTGCTTACTATCTCTACACCCTTGGCTAGCAATGTAGGTAACTGTGTAGTTATAAATTCATGCATGCCAAATATAGCATTAGATATAGCAGTATTTAAGGCGCTACTACCATTCTTAAATCCTTCTACTAGGGATCCAATCATGCTAGACCCCATACTTATAAATTCAGGCAAAGCAGCTTTAACAAAAGTAACAAGGGCCCCTGGTAGGTTTTTAAGTATCTCCCCCACCATAGGTATAAAGTTTTTAAATAAAAAGGTAGATGTTGTACTGGCCAAAGCCTCTAGCGAGGGCTTTATATTCTCCCCCAGTGCCAAGTTACCTAATACATCCACAAAGGCAGCTTTCATAGATCCAAAAGATCCACTTAGAGTTTCTGTTGCCTCTAATGCAGTTGTACCAGTTATGCCTAGATCTTCTTGGATAGCATGGATTGCATTATAGACATCTGATAGATTATCTATATCATATTCCACACCAGTAAGCTTTTGAGCATCCTCTAAAAGACGCTCCATCTCCGACTTCGTGCCCCCATAGCCAAGCTTAATGTTATCCAGCATTGTATAATTTTGCTTAGCAAAGCCTTGATACGCATTTTGGATATCTCTCATGGGCGTACCCATCTTGTTCATATTATCTGACATATCCATCATTGCAGTATTAGCTACATCTGCTGCATCTTTGGTATTGCCACCCATAGACTTTATAAGGGCAGCTGAAAAGCTAGTTACATTCTCCATGTATTCATTAGCTCCTACCCCAGATGTCTTATAGGCATCTCTAGCATATTTTTTTACTGTGTCAGCAT
>ERZ1029884.257-NODE-257-length-11194-cov-109.704103_pt1 | contig 11194 bp, 10 predicted proteins | sample MGYA00519233_ERZ1029884 | MGnify/ENA primary metagenome ERZ1029884 (study PRJEB33666, sample SAMEA4610931) | skin metagenome | biome: Human-associated habitat; feature: Malodor aspect; material: skin | place: Philippines | collected 2015-08 ...
ATTTAAATCTGGTAAGTGGATGAGAATAAATGAGGTGGATGATGGATACTAAATTAAGAAATGTAATTTCCATAATTTTTGAAAAAATATATTATTTTTTGACTTATTCTATAGTATTTGTAGTTACTATGGTTATGGGCTTAGGGTTTTTAACCTTTGCCGGGGCAAATGTTATGCTATTTGACCTTCACGAGAAAATTGAACATGAAAGATATAAAGAAAAAATAAGAATATTTAAGTTTTTTAAAGAAAATATTATTAATTATTGTCTGAAATACTTGAAATTCAGTATCCTATATATGACTTTAATTTTAATATTGGCAGTAGATATATTTTATTTCTCAACATCCATCAGTCCATTATTTACTGCTATGTTTTACTTAAACATAATTATGACTTTTGTCCTTGTAAATGCAATGGCAATAAGCTTTTACCTTATGGCAAAATATCCAGAAATGAAGTTTAAAGAAGTTGCAAAAAATTCCATATCTTTGACAATAGTACACTTGGTAGATGTCCTAGTTTTAAATGCAATCCTTACTATAATCATAATGAGTTTATATAAAATCTCAAGTTTACTTCTACTAGTCATCTTCCCAGGAATATTCATAGACCTAAGTTATTACATTTGTAATAAAATGCTAAAGAAAAAGTCCCTCACATATCTTTTATTTAATATAAAATAAAAAGAACTTTAAAGACTTCTGAGATTAATATTTTTTATAACTTTCGGGAGTCTTTTAATTTACATTAATTTAATTATATCAGTATAATAATTTTATCTATTTAAACACGAGGAGGTGATGTTTTGATAACATTAAAAGAGATAGCAAAACAAGCAAATGTTTCTGTTTCAACAGTTTCTAGAGTTTTAAATAATGACCAAGAATTTAGTGTCAAAGCTGAGACAAGGCATCAAATTTTGGCAATAGCTAGGGAAAATAATTATCAGAGAAATTATCGAAAAAAATATATCGTAAACAAAGAACTCGCAAAAAAAAATATATTAATTATTGTAAGAATTGATTATGAAAATGAAATCAAAAATCCCTTTTTTAGCAAGCTTAGAGAAAATATCGAGAATTCATGTGTTGCTAATAATTTTAATTATAGGGTGATTCATTTAGAAAACTTTACTAAAACTGAAGATGAAGAAGAAATAGATGGAGTCATCATCATAGGAATGGTCGCTGATCAGATCATAGAAAACATTAAAGATACATACAAAAATGTAGTTATAGTTGGTTATGAAACGAAGGTTAAAGATGTCGATATCGTAATACCAGAACTATTTGATGTCACAATTAAAGTTATCGACCATCTGTTAGAAAATGGATCAAAAAATATAGGCTTTATGGGTGGTAAATCTTATATAAAACATAAAGACCATTCGATTTTATCTATAGATAGAAGGTATGAAGCATTTAAATTTTATACTAAAAATTTAAAAGTATATGACTCTAGGAATGTATACATAACGAAATACGGTCTTAAATATGGATATGAAGTTATGAAAAATATAATTGAAAAAAGCGATCTCGATCTCCCAGATGCTTTTATTATAGGTAATGATACTACTGCAATTGGTGCGTTAAAAGCTTTATCTGATGCTAATATTAATGTTCCTAATCAAATTAAAATTGTATCCTATGATGATACAGAATATGCTAGATATACAAATGTACCTTTAAGTTCAGTAAAAATACACACAGACGAAATGGCTAGATCTGCAATCATGTTAATGAATGATAGACTACTTGGAAGAAAAATAGGATATACTTTGGTAATTCCTTCTGATTTAATTGTTCGCAAAAGTAGCGTAATTTAAAAGTCAAATTTATTAAAGGATTTATAAAAAAACTTTTAGTAAACTTTATCTATATTACAAAAAATAGTAAATTTTACAAGCGCTTTACATATACTTTGTATTATCTTAACCTTTTGATGCTAAATTTAGTATGTTAGAAAAATCTATATTAATATTTTTGGAGGAAAAATGAAAAATAATAAAGTACTTCCATTTTTGCTTACATTAGCAATGTCATTTACAATGTCAGCATGTGGAAATAGTGCAGATAATGCAAATAATACAACAGCACCTGCCCAAACAGAAGAAGCAGCTAAATCAGATGATTCTGATAAGACAGAAGAGGTTTCAAAAACAGAAGATACTGCAAAAAAAGATGAAACTGCAGTAAATACAGATAGTAATAGTGAAGTAACTCTTGAATATTGGTCTAGCTACAATGAAATAGAACCACAAGCACAAGTTTTACAAGAAGCAGCAAAAGCTTATGAAGAAAAAAATCCTAATGTAAAAGTAAACTTTACATTCAATGGTAGAGATAACTCAAAATTATTGCCAACTGCTTTACAAAGTGGTCAAAACGTAACAATGTATGATGCAAATGCATATAACATAATTCAAAAATTTGAAACTTCAAATGAGGATTTAACTTCTTATTTTGATAGTGATTACGGAACAACAGATGGGAAAGCTTACAAAGATTATACATCTCAAGCTATGCTATTATTAGATGAAGAATTAGGCGAGGGTAAATATTATTATGTTCCTATGAATCCACAAGCATTCGTTTATTTCTATAACAAAGATGTATTTGAAAAAGCTGGCATAACAGAAACACCTAAAACATGGGAAGAATTTCTGGATGCTTGCCAAAAAATTAAAGATGCTGGATTTACCCCTCTTACAACAGACCCTAATTATTCAACAGGAATACTAGGATACTATTTATCAAGACTAAAAGGTGAGGAATGGGTTGATGAATTAGTAAACGATCCAACATTTGAAAAATGGAACGACCCAGCTGTACTTCAAGCTGCACAAGAGTTAGAAAAAATGGCTCAAGCAGGTTACTTTGCAGAAAACGTAGCATCAGTACAATTCCCTCAAGCACAACAAGAATTCGTAATGAATGGAAATATCGGTATGTACCTAAATGGGACATGGTTACCAGGCGAAGTCCAAGATTCTGTAAGTCCTGATTTCAAATGGGGACAATTTGCATTCCCAGAAGTTGAAGGAGGAGTAAATGATAGCACATATACAGCTTATAGTTCATACGGTATAGGTGTTAACAAAGATGCTTCTCAAGAAGAAAAAGATACTGCTGTTGATTTTGCAGTATTTGTAAATACTGAATTTGATCAAAAAATGGTCGATGAAGCCAACGCACTTCCAGTAGATCCTAACTCAGAATATCCAGAAAACTTACAAGATGCTAGAGAAATATTTGATAATACAAAGGGAAAATATGTTTCTCAAACAGCTATAGCTACAAACAAGGATAATGCTGAAATCATTAGATCTGCATTATTAAAACTATTAGCAGGTGACTCAACTGCTGAAGACTTTGTAAATGAAGTAAAAAATAATTAATAATAAAGAACCTATAAAATTCCCACCATTTCTCTGGTGGGTATTTTTAGAAAGGATAAGTATGAAAATAAAGAAATCTACTATTGCGTTATTTTTAGGTCCAGCCATAATATTATTTATTGTTTTTACACTCTATCCAGTATTAAGAACATTTTTGATGAGTTTATATAGAGTAAATACAGTTACAACACCTATAAATGAATGGGAATTTGTCGGACTTCAAAATTATATGGACTTATTTAGTAATGCTATTTTTAAAATTTCGTTAAAAAACATTGTTAAGATTTGGTTCTTTTCTGGAATAGGCACCATTGGAATATCTTTGCTATTTGCTGCTATTTTAAATAGCGATATTATGGGTAAAAGATTTTTTACTTCTATTATATATCTACCAAAGGTTATATCAGCAATTGCTATTGGTTACGCTTGGTTACTTTATGTGTTTAATAGTCAATTTGGATTGTTCAATAAAATTTTTAGTGGAATAGGACTTAATTCATTAGCGAAAATAGAATGGTTATCACCAGATCACATATTTACTGCTATGATTCTTGCAGCTATATTTAACGCTATTGGACAATATACGCTTATGTATATATCCGCTATGACAAGAATTCCAAAAGATTACTATGAAGTTGCTAAAATTGAAGGAGAAAGTAAATTTAAACAATTTTTTACCATTACTCTTCCTTTAATAAAAGATGTAATAAAAACTTCCTTAGTTCTATTTACAACAGGAACAATAGGATTCTTTGCTTTTTCTAGAATATTTGGACATATTACGACAGCTACCCCAATGCTATTTACCTATAATCAAATTTTTGGTACTGAAATAAATCCAAATACCAATGTAGGAATAGGTGCAGCATCTGGGGTTATTATGACTTTACTAGGTGTTCTATTCTTTGTAATATCAAATATTATAGTTAAGAACACAGATTTTGAATACTAGGAGAAAAAATGTCTAATACAAAAAAATTTTTTAAAAAGATAACTGTAAATAGTCCACAATATTTCGTCTTACTGTTATTTACAGTATTTACCCTTTATATGTTTGGGTGGATAGTACTTGCTTCCTTTTCAAATACTCCAAATATATTTTCTGGGAATATTCTAAAAGGAGATTTGACACTAAATAATTATAGAATGATATTCCAAGGTACAACAACAAATGCTGGATTAACTTTACTAAACACATTAATATATACAATCCCATCTAGCATAATATTAATATTTATCGCAGCTCCAGCTGCTTATGTACTTTCAAGATTTGAATTTAAAGGAAATAGGTTAACACAACAATTATTCGTAATGTCTTTATCTGTTCCAGGGATAATGGTTACCATGCCAATATTTTATCACTTAAGTTCAATGGGCATTGTTAACTCAAGACTTGTAATTATCTTATTATTTGTAGCAGAATCTGTACCGTATGATGTTTACTATCTTACAGCTTACTTTAAAAACTTGTCAACAAATTACGAAGAATCTGCAGCTATTGATGGAGCTAGTCATTTTAGAATTTTCTGGGATATCATGTTTCCAATGGCTAGACCTGCAATAATAACACTTACTATTTTCAATTTGATTGGGAAATGGAATGCCTATTTCCTACCTCTAATATTTGCCAATACACCATCAATGAGACCTGTGGGTGTATGGCTTGAGCAAATGGTTGCAGCAATGATAGCAACTGGTAATTACGGAGGAATGTTTGCAGCGGTTGTAATTGCAGCAGCACCAACAATTATTTTATATGCATTTTTATCAAATAAGATGATAAAGGGTGTAGACCAAGGTGGAATTAAAGGTTAACTTAGGAGATAATATGTCAAAATTAGAATTAAAAAATATAGATAAAGTCTATGGGAACAAATTTAAGGCTGTAGATGATTTCAATTTAACTGTTGAAGACAAAGATTTTGTTGTAATGCTAGGTCCTTCTGGATGCGGAAAGTCTACTACACTCAGAATGATAGCTGGTCTTGAAGATATAACTTCTGGCGATTTGATTATGGATGGAAAAAGAGTTAATGATGTAGAACCTAAAGATAGAAATATCGCCATGGTATTCCAAAATTATGCTTTATACCCTCATCAAACTGTTCGTGAAAATATGGCCTATGGTCTAAAAGTTAGAAATGAAAGCAAGACAGAGATTGAAGAAAAAGTAAATGATGCTGCTAGTATCTTAGGCTTAGAGGAACTACTTGATAGAAAACCAGGTGAATTATCTGGAGGACAAAGACAAAGGGTTGCACTAGGAAGAGCTATCGTTAGAAATGCTGATTTTTTTTTAATGGATGAGCCATTATCAAACCTTGATGCTAAACTAAGAGTAGCAATGAGGACTGAGATAATACAACTTCACAAAAGATTAGGAACTACTACAATCTATGTAACTCATGATCAAATAGAAGCCATGACTATGGCAACTAAGATTGTAATTTTAAATAAGGGTGTAATTCAACAAATAGGAACACCAGAAGAAATTTATGAAGATCCTGCGAATATCTTTGTTTCTCAGTTTATAGGTTCCCCTGCAACAAATATATTCCCAGCAGAATATAAAAACGATCAAGTTTATTTAATTGGATCTGATAGACCTATTAACTTAACTGCTGAGCACGCAGAGTTAATGCATAGAAATAATGTTAAACATTTGATGGTAGGAGTGAGACCTGAAAAAATTAGAATTGTAAGCAATTCTCAAAATTCATTAAAAGTAAAAGTAATTCTTACTGAATATTACGGTGCTGAGAGAATGGTATATTTTACAATCAACAATAATAGATATGTCATCAAAGCAGACGCAAGCTGCCAAGTTAAAGATGGTGATGAGATATATATTACATTTGATGACAATGATATCTTATATTTTAATAAAGAAACTGGAAACAGAATTAAGTAGAAGATGGTAAAATGAAAGAATTTAAAAAATCCCAAAAAAGTATACTTATTATTTTTATAGCTATACTTTTAGGATTGATTTATTATGGAGTAAATACAAATAGGTATATAGACAGTATAGAAATGAAAAGCCCTGATGGAAATATTATAGTAAGTTTATCAAATGAAGATAGTCTATCCTATAGCCTTAGCTTAAAAGGTAATCAATTTATATCTGATTCAAACTTAGGAATAAGCATTGATGGCAATAATATATTTGATAATGCAAAAATAGTGTCTATTGATGAGAAACATAATGACTCAACTTACGCCTCAATGGAAAATTCTAATATAGCCAATGATTTAAATAACGAATATATCATAAATTTTGAAAATGAAGACTCTTCTAAATATGCTATAGTATGGAAAATTTTTAATAATGGGGCAGCATTTCAATATGTTTTTAAAGATGATAGTCTAAAAAGAATAGATAATGAAACATCGGAATTTACTATAGATAAAAATTCATCAGTTTTTTATAACACGGAACTACTTGATATGCAGGAAGTTTATAAAAAAAGCCAAATATCAGATTTAAAAGAGAATACCATAATGGCGGCCCTACCTATATTTAAACTACCTAATAACAATGGCTATATATCAATAAGTGAAGCTAATTTAAAAGATTACTCTGGTATGGCAATAAAATACATGGGTGATTCTATTTTTAAATCACACTATTGGAACACAATAAATGGATTTGATACAGTAGCTCAATCAAGTCCTTGGAGGATAATATTTGTATCTGATAATCTAAATAATTTAGTAAATAACACTATTGCACAAAATTTAAACGATGAGCCTTCTTCTGACTTCGATTGGGTGAAAACAGGAAAAGCTACTTGGTTTAAAGGCTATGATAAAGAAGGAAATATTATTGAAGAGGAAGCTGTTAAAAATTTACAAGCAGCTCAAAAATTAAATATAGAATATATGGTAATAGGAAATAACTGGAGATCTTGGTCTGATAATGAAGATAAAGCTTTTGAAAAAGTTGCAAAAATATCAGATCTTTGCAAAGAATATGATGTTGGGTTATTTATTGGAAATGATGTTCCTGATATTGATCAAAGTGGTGATAATATGTATGACGATTATACTAGAGAAGAATTTCTAGAAAAAGCAAAAGCTGCTGGAGTTGCTGGTATTAAATTTGGACATATTCAAATGGAAACACCGCAAGCTATTAATATATATAGACAAATAATGCAAGAAGCTTCAGAAAAAGAACTCTTAATAATATTTCATAACTCTAATAAACCAACTGGTTTAAATAGGACTTACCCTAATCTATTAACTCAAGAAGGTGTCAAAGGGATGCAGTACAATTTAAACACAACTAATGCTAACGTCATACCTTATACAAGACTATTAACTGGTGGGGCAGATTTTACGCCTTTAAGCCTATCAAATACTACTAGAATGGGTGATGGTACGTTAACACATATGTTAGCTAATACTGTAATTATTAGATCAAATTTACTAACTTTCATGGAATCTCCTTATAATATTGAAAATAGTGATGTTAGTGAATTTATTTCTAAGGTTCATAGTAGCTGGGATGAGACAATTGTATTAGACCAAAGCGAAATTGGAGAATTAAGTGCTTTTGTAAGAAGAAAAGACAATGAGTATTTTCTTGCAATACAAAATAGTAATAGTGAAAATAAGAAATTACAAATAAAACTTAATTTCTTAGAAGAAGGAAAGAAATATAAGTCTCTAGAATATAGAGATGATATTGATGATAGATCTCAATCTATTAGAGATAGCAAAGAATATCAAAAAGATGATATTTTAGAAATAAATCTTTTAGAAGGTGGGGGATTTGTATCAATATTTGAGGAGGCAGAATAGAAAAGTATGTATAAAGATAATAAACTTACATCTATAAGATTAATAAAGAGCGAAAAAAAATTTGTAGGACTACCAGATATTAATGTATACGCTGATTTTCCTATCGAAGTTTTAGATAATGCAAAATATTTTTATGAAACAGAAGAGGAATTTGTATTTTACATAGAGCACCCTCCTTTAGATGATGTAATTGTTGCAGATTTAGAAATAATATTAAAAGGTAATTTACAAATTGAAAAGGTGCTAATTGAAAAACAATATTATTATTTTACTCAAGAAGATAATGTTGTAAATATATCATTAACTTTCGATAATCTTCCATTAAAAACTAGTACATTAAGTGTTCATACATTAATAAGAAAAGAAGGTCAAACTATGAGAATTGAGCATAATCAAAATAGTAGATATGTAGGGTTGTATAAAGAATATCCAGAATTACAAATTAAAGCTGTATTACACTATATGTTTGCTTGTTGGGAAATATTAAATATTAGTGAAATAGCAAGTAGTGTATCAGAAGATAAAGTAGGCCACTTTGCGATATTAGGATTTGAGACTAATAATGCTCTACATCCTGATTTTCCACCACATTGGCATTTAATTTTAAGATGGCCATATAGAGTGGGTTCTCAAGCTCCGCACATTTATGTGGATCAATCCGGTAGGAATGTAAAAAACACATCATCTATTGATGCAATTCCTCACTTTAGAGCAGAGTTTGGTCCTGAAGAATGGATGGATTTGGTGGATATGTATGGTGAAAAGAGATTGGCCATAAAAATAGATAATGATGGGGGATACACTTTAAGAGCTAATAATCAAGATTATAAAGTTTCTCCATTTTTTGAAAATCAGGTAAAGGTATCTATCAATAAAAATCCTCTTTTTTCCTTAAATATTACTGATGATAGTGAAAATGGATTGCTTAGGGCAAAATATGAGTATAGTTCTAAGATTAATTATATGGAATTACACTATGATAAATACACAGGCGAAATCCAAGAAATAAATGAATGGAGTGAGTAGATGGATGATAACTTACGAATTTTAGTTTTTACTGACCTACATTCAGAAATCATTGACAATGCAGAGGAAAGAGTAAATTCTATAATTGACAGTGCAAAAGCAAATTATGTAGATTTGATTATTAATATTGGTGATTTTGGATATCATGGAAACACCTCCGAATCTTTATGCGAAGAAGAAAACCAACCAGTTAATTATAATATTTTTTATAGCCAAAAAAGTAATAAATATATGCTAAGAACTAGAGAACTATTAGATAAGTTTGAGGATCTTAATCTTCCGATACTTCATACATTGGGCAATCATGATATGGATTTTAATTCTAAAGAGACTGCGGTAGAAGATTATGGAATGATAAATAACTACTACTACTATGATATAAAAAATTTTAGAATTATAGTTTTGGATACAAATTATTACTTAGATGAAAATAATAACGAAATTAGCTACAAATTTGGTAATAATTTTAATCAGAAAAAGAAAGCGGTTTTACCCTATGAACAGGTCGAATGGCTAAAGATTGCAGTCGAGACTGAAAAAAACCTAATTATTTGTTCTCATAATGTTCTAAACGATGATCCTCGTGGAATTGGAAATCACCAAGTTGTCGATGATATATTGAATAACACAGGAAAAAAAATATTAGCTCTATCTGGTCACAAACATATAGATAAACTAACTATTAAAGATAATTTATCTTTTTTAGAAGTTAACTCAGTATCTTATTATTGGCTAGGAGAAGATAAAAAAGTTAATACAAATTATCCTGCTGATTACTTAAAAGAGCATCCAGTTCTACCATACATATTAAGATATCCTGATCCTCTGTATGCTATAATTTCCTTAGAAAATGAAGATGTAACAGTTAAAGGCAGAGGGAGAGATATAAGTTTAAGTGAAGAAGAAAAAGAAAAAATAGATAACCCAAATGTTACTTCTAAAATGAAAGACTATAAATTTTAGATAAACATTTTATAAACTAATCATATAGATTAGATAACATGATAATTAACCTTATAGATATAAATCCTTATAGTTTGAGAGCTCCTTCTAGGAGCTCTTTTATTAGTAAATTATTTTAAATTATCAAAACCAAAATTAGAAATCTCGTCAATAACAAAATCAGTAGCATCTTTTGTTTCATCCCACTGCACCTTATTCCAGGGAAATTCTTTTTCTACAACTGTTATTAATTTTGATTTTTTAGCAGCTTTAAGGCAAAAATGCATCGTCAAATAGGATTAAGTTTTCTGGAGTGGTATTGTGATTTTGGGCTACTGTTTGCCAATATTCTGAGTCAGATTTTTATAGCTGGTATTTTCTGGGGTGAATATCATCTCAAAGTCGTCACAATTTCCAGTCTTTTTAGAACCATTTCTACTAATAAATAGATAGTTAAAGTTGCTACAGCCATTTTATTTCCATTTTTTTGAATGTCTTTATTGTTTTTACATCATCTTTTTTCTACGATTGTATTTTTGTAGCTTTCGGTTAAAAGTTCATTAAAATAATTAGAAACTTTTTCTTTTCCTAAGGAGGTTCCAGTTTTTCTTCAATGTATTTCCAGGATTGCTCATAAGATATCTTTTCTATTTCTTTTTCTAAATCTGGTTCATAATTTTTATCAAATTATGGATGTTTTCTAGCCAAATCCCATGGAATCAACTAATGTTCCATCACAATCAAATAATAATATCATTACATTCCTTTCTTTTAAGTACTTAAAAATTTTACCCTTTAATAAAGATCTTATTATTATTTATATAAAAACCTTTTTCTAATATCCTTGTAAGATTTTTCCTATATTATATAATTAAAATATGGAGGATAGACATATGAGTAATTTTAGGATTGAACATGATTCTCTTGGTGAGATTAATATAGATCAAAACGCGCTCTATGGGGCTAATAGCCAGAGGGCCTTTGAGAATTTTAATATAACTGGACTTGGCATGGATGAAA
>ERZ1029884.258-NODE-258-length-11181-cov-132.932051_pt1 | contig 11181 bp, 9 predicted proteins | sample MGYA00519233_ERZ1029884 | MGnify/ENA primary metagenome ERZ1029884 (study PRJEB33666, sample SAMEA4610931) | skin metagenome | biome: Human-associated habitat; feature: Malodor aspect; material: skin | place: Philippines | collected 2015-08 ...
TAGGAAATAGAAAAGAACTTGTAAATGAGATACTAAACGACTCTCTTCTTGCTATATGGGACAATATAGATTCTTTCGATGAAAGTAAATCTTCATTTAAAAATTGGTGTGCTGGGGTTGCTAAGTATAAAGCAATTGATGCAATAAGAAAAGAAAATCGCAATGAAAGTATAAATTTAGAAAATATAGAAGAAGCTATTGGAACTTATGAAGACTACTCCTTTGATGATAGTGAAGAAATCTTAGGACTTTTAAATGATGATGATAGGGAAATTTTTAGAAAATTATATATAGAGGGCTATTCTTATGATGATATAGCAAAGATAAAAGAAATACCCAAGGATAGGTTATATAACAGAGTTTCAAGGTCTAAGAAAAAACTAAAAGTAGAGCTAGGAGGAAGATATGACTAATATTTACGATAAATTAAATGACATGAATTTTGATGTAGATTCTGTAGAATTAAATGATATTGAGAGGGCAAAAATGAAAAAAACAGCTAAATCTTATGCAAAAAAAGATACTAAAAAGAAACTATTAGCAAGTGCAGCAGCAGTCCTACTTTTTACAAGGCTAATGACCCCATCTGTTAGGGCTGAGGTAGCCAAATTTACAACTGATATTAAGGTTTCTATGATGGATGCCTTTGGTGCAAGTCCTGATTCTTATAAGTATGTGACAGAACTTAACAACCCTGTAAGTGTTGGTGAAGATAGTTTTGTAATAGAAAATATTGCCTTTGAGGATGATAGAGTATTCATTAACACTCTAAGAGATAGTGATGGTTCTATAGAAAATCTACCTTTTGAAGATTTTTCAGAAATTTACAAAATAGTAGTTGGTGGAAAAACTTACAAATCAGTTGGAAAATCTGGAAATATAGGATTATTGGAAGATGGAAAGACAGCTTCTGAAGTCAATCTAATTCATTTTGATAAAGAATTCCCAAAACTTGAAAATACAAATGTTGACTTATACTATACAAACGGAACATCAAGTGAAATTATTTCTATAAATTCAAATACTAATACTGTAAATGAAGATAATATTATTTTTGCTAAAGACCTTAAGCTTGATAATGGTGCGGAAGTTTCACTAATGAAGCTAAATCCTATCACTATGAACGCTTTTATTAAAAACCTAAATCCAGACTATTATTATGAACTAACAGGTGTTGACAAAGATGGCAATACTATATCATTAAACGAGAGAACATCCGAAAATGGTCATGTAACTTTCCTGTATAACCATGAAATGTCAGACCTATCTCTAGATCAAATTAAAGACTTAGATGAAATAAAATTCACTCTTGAGGGAGAAATAATGAATAAAGAGTCTGGTAGACTAGGTAATGGAAACTTAGAAACTATAGCAGAATTCACTTGTAAAAAATAATTTTCCTATAATAAAACCGACATCAATTGATGTCGGTTCTTTTTTTAATTATTTATAATCACTTCTACTTGCTCATTTATTACACCAATATTGTGTCCAGTTTCTGATGAATAAGCAAAGATTAGTCCCTCATCAGCTACATTAAGCTTTTTCATGATTTGCTTGATGTGCTTATGAAGCTGGTTTCTTGAGATTTTATCGTATTTTGTAGCTATAATAAATCCTGTAAACCCTGATTCTAATATCCAATCATACATTTGAACATCTAATGCAGTTGGCTCGTGGCGGATATCTACTAAAAGAAAAACTTCTTTTAGATTTTCCCTATCATGGAGGTATTCGTTTATTAGTTTATCCCATTTTGCTTTTTCAGCTTTTGAAACTTTAGCATAGCCATAGCCTGGTAGGTCCACTAGCCTAAATTTATTATCTATATTATAAAAATTTATGGTACGAGTCTTACCGGGTTTGGAGGAAGTCTTTGCTAGGTTTTTCCTGCCTAAAAAAGCATTTATAAATGAGGATTTGCCCACATTTGAGCGGCCAACAAAAGCAATTTCTTCAAGATTTTCTGCTGGCCATTGGGATTTAAATCCTGCTACTTGTTCTAATTCGATTTTGTTAAATTTCATACTAAGGCCTTATCTATTACTTCAGAAACATTTTCTACTGGGATAAAGTTTATCTTATCTCTTATTTCTTTTGGAATATCTTCTATATCTCTTTTATTATCTTTTGGAATAATTACATCGCGAATACCGTAGGTATAGGCTGCAAGGGCTTTTTCTTTTAGGCCACCGATTGGCAATACATCACCTATAATGGTTACTTCCCCTGTCATTGCAATGTCATTTCTAACTTTTTTGCCAGTTAGGGATGATACCATGGCAGTGGTCATTGTAATCCCTGCTGAAGGACCATCTTTTGGTGTTGCTCCTTCTGGGATATGAACGTGGATATCTTTGTTATCGTAAAATTTACCGCGAATTCCTAAATCTTTGGCATGAGCTCTAATGTATGACATAGCAGCTTGGCCCGATTCTTTCATAACATCACCTAAAGATCCAGTAAATTCTACATTACCCTTGCCTTCCATAGTACTTGCTTCTATAGTTAGCATAGTACCACCTACAGAAGTCCATGCAAGGCCATTTGCTACTCCAACCTTATCTTCTTTAGAAATATGGTCATCAAAAAATCTTTCTTTGCCCAGATATTTACTATAATTTGACATAGTAACACGGACTTGGTCCTTGCCTGCTAGGATTTCTTTTACAGCCCTTCTACAAATTTTTGCTATAAGTCTTTCAAGTTCACGAACTCCTGCTTCTCTAGTGTAGTTTTTTATGATTACATCTATAACATTATCAGAAATTGTAAGCTCATCTTCATTTAAACCATTTTTTTCCATTTCCTTGGATACTAGATATTTTTTAGCTATATTTAATTTTTCGCTATTGGTATAGCCTGATATTTCTATCATTTCTAGCCTATCATAAAGGGCATCTGGGATTTCATTTGCATCATTTGCAGTAGTAATAAAAAATACATCTGATAAATCAAAAGATACATCTACATATCTATCTATAAATTTGTCATTTTGTTCTGGGTCTAGGACTTCAAGCAAGGCTGATGAAGGATCTCCCCTAAAATCAGATCCTAATTTGTCAATCTCATCTAAAAGGAAGACCGGATTATTAACCCCAACACGGTTGATATTTGATAAAAGTCTACCAGCCATAGCCCCTACATAGGTTCTTCTGTGGCCACGAATTTCGCTTTCATCTGTTACTCCACCTAGTCTCATTGATACAAATTCTCGATTTAAAGCTCTTGCAATTGATTTGGCGATGGATGTTTTACCAACTCCTGGAGGACCTACTAAACAAATAACTGTACCTTGGTTGTTGTTATTTTTTATCCTAACTGCTATGGATTCGAGTATCCTCTCTTTTACTTCATCTAAGCCGTAGTGGTCCTCATCTAGGATTTCTTCTGCATTTTTTATATCTAAAATGTCTTTTGTTTTCTCATCCCATGGAAGGTTTACCACAAAATCTAGATAAGCACTTATAACTCCATAGTCAGGGCTCATTTCGGGAATAGCTTCTAGTCTTTCAGCATCTTTGAGTAATGATTTTTTACTATCCTCATCAATACTTAACTTATTTATTTTATCAATTAACTCTTGAGCTTCGCTTTCAAAATCTCCAGTTGTTTCGCTTAGCTCACGACGAATCGCTTCAATTTTTTCTCTTAGATAATATTCTTTTTGAGATTGGTTTATGTTCTGTTGAACATCTTCTTCTATTTCAATGCTTAAATTTTTAAGTTCTATTTCTTTTGATAAAATGCTATGCAGTAGTGATAATCTTTTTTCTGTATCTAACTCTTTTAATAATGCATAATACTCTTCAGCCTTTAAATCTAAGTGATAAATAATAATATCAGCTAATCTTTGAAAATTATATACCTCTCCTATAGAAGATACTGATTCATCAAAGCTTGAACCATCTAGCTCAATATAAGTTTTAAAATCTTCTATAAGCATCTTTCGAAGGGCTTCTTTTTTATTTGTTTCAGATTCATTTTCTTCTACATACTCGTATTCTTCAACTACTGCCTTATAGAATCCTTCACCTGTACTTATTTCTTTTATTTTTGCAATTGATTTTGCTTGCACATAAACTCTTATATCCCCATTTGGTAGGCTAAATGATTCTTTAATATTTACAACCATACCATAGTCATAAAGATTATCAGATCTAGGGTTTTCATCAAAAACATTTTTTTGATTTACTAAAAAAACGTCTTTATTGCTTACATTTGCATTATCAATAGCATTTTTAGATATGGGTCTTGCACAATCAAAGTTTAAAATTGTGTTTGGATATGCCCATAGACCCCTGAGGGGTACGAGTGGATATTCATTTGTGCTTATTTTATAAACATCTGCCATTATTAACTCCCGTATAAAAAAGGGAATGGCTAGCCACTCCCTCCTTATCTTTTCTTGTATTTTAGTTTTGAGTGATCCTTAATAGAATCTTTTGTTACAACTACTTCTTTTATATCTGTTTTGGATGGGATTTCATACATCACATCTAGTAATAAATCCTCTAGTATAGTTCTAAGTCCACGAGCTCCTGTTTTTTGAGCTATAGCTTCTTTGGCTATTTCATGTAAGGCCTTATCTTCAAAGCTAAGCTTTACATTATCTAATTCAAATAACTTTTGGTATTGTTTGATTAGTGAGTTTTTAGGTTCTTTTAAGATGCGTATTAGCGCTTCTTCATCTAGACTATCTAGGGTTACTATTATTGGCACTCTACCGATAAATTCTGGTATAAGTCCAAATTTTAGTAAGTCTTCTGTATTTACATCAGCTAGGTTTGCCTTATGATCTGCTGCTACTATTTCTGCACCAAAACCAATGGTTTTTTGAGCTTGTCTGCGATTTATTATATCCTCGATACCATCAAAGGCACCACCTAGGATAAATAAAATATTGCTTGTATCAACTTGGATATACTCTTGGCTTGGGTGCTTTCTACCACCTTGTGGTGGAACATTTGCCTCAGTTCCCTCAATTAATTTTAAAAGGGCTTGTTGGACACCTTCACCAGATACATCCCTTGTGATGGAAGGATTTTCACTTTTTCTTGTAATTTTATCTATCTCATCTACATAAATAATCCCATGCTGGGCTGCTTCTATGTCATAGTCTGCTGCTTGGATTAACTTTAAAATGATATTTTCTACATCCTCACCTACATAACCTGCTTCTGTAAGACTAGTTGCATCTGCAATTGCAAATGGAACATTTAGCTTACGGGCTAGGGTTTGGGCTAGAAGGGTTTTTCCTGAACCTGTTGGTCCTAGCATGAGGATATTAGATTTGTTAAGTTCAACATCATCTATATCCTCTTTGTTGGCATTTATTCTTTTATAATGATTATAAACTGCAACTGCTAGGGTCTTTTTGGCATCATCTTGGCCAATAACATACTCATTTAAAAAATCATTTATTTCAGCTGGAGTAGATAAAACTATATCTCCATTTTCATCAAAGTAGTTTTCGTCAAATTTTACTTCTGCATTTATAATCTCGCTGCAAAGATTTACACATTCATTGCAAATATAGGCATCTGGCCCTGCAATGATGCGCTCTACTTGAGAACTATCCTTGCCACAAAACGAGCATTTTACATCTTCTTCTTCGAAGTTTGCCATCTATTTTCCTACTTACTTTCAATAACTTGATCGATTAGGCCATATTCTAGAGCTTCTTGAGCTGTCATGGCAAAGTCACGATCGGTATCTTTTTCAATTTTTTCTAGGTCTTGGCCTGTGTTTTCAGCTAAGATATGGTTTAATCTATCTTTTATTTTTAAGATTTGTTCAGCTTGAATTACAATATCAGATGCTTGTCCTTGAGCACCACCGCTTGGTTGGTGAATCATGATATTTGAGTTTGGTAGAGAAAATCTCTTACCCTTTGCACCTGATGATAATAAAACTGCTCCCATGCTTGCTGCCTGACCGATACAAATTGTAGATACATCTGGTTTGATATAATTCATTGTATCAAAAATAGCAAGTCCACTTGTTACAACTCCACCTGGAGAGTTGATATAAAATTGAATATCTTTATCTGGGTCTTCACTTTCTAAGAAAAGTAGCTGAGCAATGATTATATCACTCATTTGATCATTTACTTCCCCAGATAGGAAAATAATTCTATCTTTTAAAAGTCTAGAATATATGTCATAGGCTCTTTCGCCTTTGTTTGTTGATTCTACTACAGTTGGTACTAGGTAATTTCTAGTTTGCATATTATCTCCTTAATTTTTTAAGGATGATATCTTAATTTTCTTCGCCTTCTTTAGAATCTTCGCTGTGGTCATGGTCATGGTTGTGATCATCGCCAACTGCTTTATGATATTCTTCGTGTGGTAGAGCTTTCGCGTTATTAACTAAAAGTTCTACAGCCTTACGACGTCTGATATTTTCTTTAATTGTATCTTCTGATACATTTTTTCTAAAGATTTCTTTGAATTTTTCGATATCATCTACACCGTACATTTTTGCTGATTCATTGATTTCTTCTTCAATTTCTTCAGCTGTTACATCAAAACCTTCTTTTAAAGCTACTTCATCAATTATAAGGTTTGCTTTAACTCTATCTTCAGCTTGTTGTCTATATTGCTCTCTTACTTGGTTTATATCCATTTGTGTCATTTCGATGTATTGAGCAAGACCGATACCCATTTGTTGTAATCTTTGGTCTAAGTTTTGCATTTCAACATCAATTTCTTGTTTTACAAGTGATTCTGGTGCTGAAACTTCACTAGCTTTTACTAATGCATCAATAGCTTGGTTTTGTTTCATATTTGTTGCAAAGTTTTCTTTATCTTCTTTTAATTTTTCTCTTAAATCAGCTTTTAGTTCATCAAGAGTTTCAAATTCAGAAATATCCATTGCAAATTCATCATCTAATTCTGGTAATTCTTTTGTAGTAATTGAGTTGATTTCTACTTCGAATTTTGCATCTTTGCCTTGGAATTCTTTTGCTTGGTAATCTTCTGGGAAGGTTACATTTACATCAAATTTATCTCCAACTTTGTGTCCTGCAACTTGCTCTTCAAAGCCTTCAATAAATGTGTTTGATCCTAGCTCTAAATCATAATCTTCAGCTTTTCCGCCTTCAAATCTTTCTCCATCTAGGTAACCGTCAAAGTCAATATTTACTGTATCTCCCATTTTTGCTTCGCCATCTTCAACTGGGATTAATCTAGCATTTTCTTCTTGTTGGCGAGCAAGCTCTGCATCGATATCTTCATCTGTCACTTCTGATGGGATATCTTCGATGATTAGTTCGCTGTAATCACCTAAAGTTGGGTGTGGTTTTGTTTCTACTTCTACTTTGAAAGTGATATCTTTACCAGCTTCTATATCATCAAGATCAACTGATGGTTGGTCGATTGGTTCAAGATCTAGTTCTTCTACTGCAGCTTCGTATGGTTCTGGGAATACAATTTGGATAGCCTCATCATAGAAGATTTCTGGACCGTACATCTTTTCTAGAACTTTTCTTGGAACATGTCCTGCCCTAAATCCATCAATTCTATATCTTTTTTTATTTCTTTTATAAACTGTATCTACAGCCTTTGCAAAGTCATCGTAATTTACGTCAAATTCAAATTTTGCAATGTTATTATCATGAGATTTTAATTCTGTCATATCTTCCTCCTGCTTATATAGCTACTCATTTGTTTAATATACTACATGTAAGTCTATCAATCAACATTTAAAAGGTTAGATTTAATGTAGTTTATAATATCTTTCTTATCGTTTTTTAATTTCTCATCATAGATTAAATTTTCAATCAATTTTAGGGTTTGACCAAGCTCTCTACCTTCTTTAAAACCCAGCTTTTTTAGATCGTTGCCATTTATCTTTATCTGACTTTTATTAGTAGGAACATTATCCCTTTTTACTTCTGCTAAAAGTTCTAAGCCAAGATCAATATTTGAATCGTCATTATGCTTGGTTGATAACACATCTGCCCTTTGCAGTTTAAAAAGATTTAATAAATTTGCTTCGCCTATATTTCTTAAAAGCTTTCTTATAGATTTTTTAGTATAAGTATTGGTATTATCCATGTGGCGTTTTACCAAGACCCTGGTATTTTCTATAAACTTTTTAGAATATTTTAATTTTTTAAGGCGATCTACTAAAAGCTCCTCTGAAACACTTTGGTGGCCAAAAAACCTTCCTTCACCATTATCATCTAGAAAAAACGTATCGATTTTTCCCACATCGTGGTAAAGGGCTGCCATTCGCACTTCAAGTATTGGTGGAGTTTTTTCTATCACACTTAAGGTATGGTTGTATAAATCTTCTGCATGAAAGGTGGAGTGTTGGTCAAAGTCTTTTGTAGCATAAACTTCTGGGAATATGTATTTTAAAAGTCCCACCTCATCCAATAGTTTTATTCCCCTTTTTGGATCATCAGCTAATAAAATTTTATTTAACTCTACTTGGATGCGCTCTTTTGATATGTCATCAATAGATGCTGCATTTTTTCTAATAGCTTTTTTTAGATCATCTGCAATTTCAAAGTTTAGACTTGTAGCAAATCTTACCGCCCTAAGGGACCTTAACACATCTTCTTTGATGCGTTCATCTGGATTTCCTACTGCCCTTATCATTCTTTGGTCTAAATCTTTTTTACCATTAAAAATATCTAAGAGTTGACCCTTTCTTTTGGCCATGGCATTGATGGTAAAATCTCGCCTTTTTAAGTCTTCTCTTATATCATCGGTAAAGGCAATTTTTTCTGGGTGACGCTTATCAGAATACCCCGACTCACGCCTCATGGTTGTAATCTCGTATTCACTAGCTCCATCCAAAATTTTTATAGTACCAAACTTTGCCCCAATATCAATAGTTTTATAATCTTTAAAAACTTCTTTAATTTCATCTGGCCTTGCAGTAGTGGTAATGTCAATATCAAAGTTTTCTCGATTTAATAACTCATCTCTAACACATCCACCCACTGCATAAGTCTCATAGCCGGCACATTCTAGTTGATTAATTATATTATCCGTCATATTTGTTTACTTTTTTGATTTTTTCTGGATTTCTATCTTATAATTTACAACGCTATCCCCATTATAAACTTCTACTGAATCTGGTAGGGAAAGTTTTACCTCTCCACTTGTAGAAGATTTTTGATTTTTTAAATCTATTGGCAAGGTATATATAGCATCTATATCTTTGATATCTGCTTCGGGTCCTTTTATGATAATGGATTCTGGGGAAATCTCCCTAGAAACTTCTTCATAGTCCTTGTCAATATTACCACTAGTTTCTAAAACTACATTTACTTCTTTTGTAGCAAAGACAAAAAATGAAACATTTACCTCTTCATGAGAAATATTTAAATCTGAAATTAGCTTACCATTTTTATCTAGGGCTTTAACAGGTAGACTATGGATTTTTCCATCAAGAACACTAGCATCATCTATTTTTATCTCTAACCTATCCACTTTATTTATAAGGCTAGCAGGTCCTTTAATGGTAATTTCTTTAGGTGACATTTCATTTACTTCTACAATCTTACCATCCTTGATATCATCTGATATCACTCGGTTAACTGGTAATGTTTTTTCCAAAACTTCTTGGATATTTAAGTTTATTTGCCCTGGATCTACTTCATCTACACTAATACCAGATGGAGTATCTACTTCTATATCTAGGGACTGAACGCCTGGTTCTAGGTCAGATATATCTACACTTGCATAAATATTTGCAGGCTTTAGGCTGACTAATTTTTCCCTAGAGCCTTTTAATTTTACACTTGTGCCATAGGCAGCTTCTTTACCTACTATGGTGTATCCAGATTTTTCTAGAACATCTTGGTTTTTTATAACTACTGGTATATTGCGGAAGGTTTTATTTACTGTAGGATCTGTAGAATTTACAACAAAAGTCCACATAAAAATGGCTACCAAAACTGAAAGAATTTTTAATTTTGTATCATTTTTATTATTCATCGTCTTCTTCCTTCTTATCTTCTTTGTAGGCTTCTTCTTTTACTAAAACTAGGTCATTTTGTAGTCTTTGCTTTAATGAGTCCTCATCAAAATATCTATCTATACGGCCATTTTCTACTACAGAAATGTTTCCTGTTTCCTCACTTACTACAATTACTATAGCATCTGATTTCTCAGAAATCCCCACTGCTGCCCTGTGGCGAGTACCTAGTTCCTTAGAAATTAAATTTGAGTTTGAAAGTGGCAAATAACAAGCAGCTGCAATGATTTTTTCATTATTTATTATAACTGCACCATCGTGTAAGGGGGTGTTTGGTATAAAAATATTTATCAAAAGTTCGCTTGATACATCTGCATCAAGCCTTGTTCCACTTTCTACTATGTCATTTAGGCCAACTTCTCTTTCTAAAACAACTAAAGCTCCAATTTTCTGGCGGGCAAGGGATGACATAGCACGGGTTAGCTCATCAATGGTGTTTTCACTTTTTAAGACACGCTCTCCGGTAAAAATTGACCTACCTCGTCCAATTCTTTCCAAAGCTGATCTTAGTTCTGGCTGGAAAACTACTATTATAAATACTAGGGCCACTGTCAAGAACTGGTTCATGACCCAACTAACTGTATTTAGGCTTAAAATATCGGCAACTGAGGCAAAAACTAAAACAATAATAAGTCCATATAAAACTTGCTCAGCACGAGTATTTCTTAATAGCGAAAATAGCTTATATATAGCAAAGGATATAATTGCTATATCTATAATATCTGTAACTCTTATAAGGGCTAAAGAGTTAATAAAATCTGTAAAATAATTCATCTATCCCCCATTCCTTTCCTACTAATATATTACTATTTATTAGGATAAGTGGGTAGTTTTTTAAAAAATAAAAAACACCTATAAATAGGTGTTTAATTTATCCTAGCATAACATCTAGAATCATCATTATTGCAAATCCTGCCGCAAAGCCAAGAGTCCCAATGTTTGTATGGGCTTCTCCCTCACCTGTTGCTTCTGGTATAAGCTCTTCTACTACTACATAAAGCATCGCTCCAGCTGCAAAGGAAAGCAGGTAAGGCAAAATTGGAATCATTACTTGTGATAATAATATTGTAACTATTGCAGCAATAGGTTCTACTACCCCAGATCCAACTCCCATCCAAAAAGCTTTTCCTTTATCTACGCCAGCAGATTTTAGCGGCATAGAAATAATTGCTCCTTCTGGAAAGT
>ERZ1029884.259-NODE-259-length-11138-cov-16.287558_pt1 | contig 11138 bp, 8 predicted proteins | sample MGYA00519233_ERZ1029884 | MGnify/ENA primary metagenome ERZ1029884 (study PRJEB33666, sample SAMEA4610931) | skin metagenome | biome: Human-associated habitat; feature: Malodor aspect; material: skin | place: Philippines | collected 2015-08 ...
AGGTAAAGAAATAAAGAATTTATACTTTGAAAAAATGATGTTTAATTTCTCAAAACAAGAATTTTTAGCAGATATTTTGTTATGCAATAAACTTTGAATTAAATTATATTCTTGTATATCTCTGCATGAATTCTTTTATCTTTATTTCTACCTCTTATTATAAATTAACATTGAGTAGAGCAAGCGCTAGTAGGACACCAATCATTTGATTTTTCTACAACCCATTTAAAACCTTCCCAAGCTGCTTTGCCCTTACCTTTTCCTCCTGAAACTGTTAGGTTTTGAAGTTCTTCTTCGTTAATTTCTGCTACGTTACGAGTAACCTGTAAATAATCTTGTTCTTTATTCATAGATACCACCACCTTCACTATTTTATATATTCATAATAACATAGTATGGACATTATACAATAAAAGTTATTGAAACAGTTTTTTATATTTTTCGTTATCTTTCTTTAATTGTTGATGAGTGCCTTCACCTACTATTTCACCATTATCTATAAGAAAAATTCTATCGGAATTAATGACACTAGATAACCTATGAGCAATAATTATTCTAGTACAATTTATAGAAAATAGATAATCTTCAATGGCTTTTTCTTTAATAGTGTCTAAAGAATTGGTTGCTTCGTCTAGAATAATTACTGGTGGTTTTTTAACTAGAGCACGAGCTATAGATAATCTTTGTTTTTGCCCCCCAGACAAATTACTTCCATTTTCAGATAAAATAGTCTGATATCCCATAGGCATATTCATTATATCTTCGTGTATTTGAGCAATTTTACAAGCCTCTATAATTTGTTCAGTTGAAATAGAATCATTATTGAATTTTATATTTTCAGATATACTGTCATTAAATAAAAAAGGCTCTTGAGTAACTACTCCGATTTGATTTCTCAAATGAGGTTTATTTAAGTCATTTAAATTAACAGAATCATATTTAACATTTCCAGAGGAAGGGATATATAATCCCATTATAATTTTAGCTAATGTACTTTTACCTGCTCCTGATTCTCCTACTATTCCAATTTTTTCACCTTTTTTAATTACCATATTAATGTTGTTTAATACAGATGATGAAAATTTTGAATATTTAAAAGATACTTGTTCTAGAACTATGTTACCGCTAATATTAATGAATGAGCCTTTATTATCTAGGTTTTTTTCAGATACTTCACTTGTAACATCTTTAATACGACGCAAATAAACTTTTAATTGAAAAAATGATTCAATAGAGTAAATTATTGAAGTAGAAGTACTTACAAAGTAAGAGGATAAAGTTTGGAAAGAGATCACTTCTCCTAAAGTCATTTTATTATCGTTTATATTTATAACACCAAAGAGTAAAATAAATACTGGTAGAAAAAAAGTAAACGAACTCGTAGTTGACTCCATCACGCCAACAATTCTCTCTTTATGAATAAAAGATTTAATAAACGTATAATATAATTTTTTCCAATGATTGAATGTTTCTTTTTCTTGACCATTTATTTTCACATCTAGTATACCTTGAGTTACTTCATTTTGATATGAAAATAATTTGGTGTCTTGTGAGAGTTCTCGCCTATTAGCTTCGTGAATTGTTGGACGTAAAATTAAAATAAAGAAATATATTATAATAATAAAGACCATCAATAATAAAGACATAGCTATTGATTTCCACAACATATACCCATAAATAACTAAAATGAGAATAATATCTAATATAAGTTTCATGACGTTATCAGATAAAACTGTTCTTATAGCTCTTAAATTAGAAAATCTGTATAGTAAATCACCCGATTGACGTGAAGAAAAAAAAGTATAAGGTAGAGTTAGTAATTTTTTAAAAAAGTTACTAGATAAATTATAATCTACTTTTTTAAGTAAAGAGATAGAAAATTCATTTTTTATAATATTAAATATAAAATAAAAAAATACTATAACTAAAGTAATAAAAGTAATTTTTAAAATACTTTTTTGATTATTAATATTATCGACAATATATTGAGTAATCATTGGTGTAATTAAAACAAAAGACTGTAACATTAAGGTGAAAATGAACAAAATTATTAAATTATATGGATATTTGGCTAAAATTCGAATATAAGAACTCCATAGAGACTTTTCTTTACGGTATTCAAAATTATAATCAGGAACCATAGTCATTATATAACCTGTGAAGTTTTCTTCCATTTCTTTTTTAGACATTTTAATGCGACCACTACTAGGATCTACTATATAATAAATTTCTCTTTTAATTTTTTCAAGAACGACAAAATGTGCGCCTTGCCAATGTAATAATATAGGCTTTTTAAAGGATTTCAGAGAAGATATATCAGTTTGATAACAATGAGTATCGAATTGTAAATATTGAGCCAATTTATATAAATCATATAAGCTATTACCGTCTCTACTATTTCCAGCAATATCTCTTAATTCACTTAAGGAAACATGTTTATTATAGAATGATGAAATACTAGCAATACATGCAAGTCCACACTCTGTTTGACTCATTTGTTCTATGAATGGAACTTTATTAAACATTTTTCTCTCCTTCTTTGTAAGGCAATCTTAACAATAAAACTTCTATAGGTAGTTTATTGCCTTTTAAAATACTTAATGCTATTCCTGTACAACCAGTCATCAATCCTATTAAGTTATTTTTCAATAAAAAATCAACATTGTCATATAAATCCTTATGGCTTAATATATCATTTTGTAATGTTTCTAATTTTTTGTGATATGACATATTATTAAATTGTTGATATATATATTTAAAAATTTCAATATTACCAAATACTCCATGACATAAACCAAAACGATCCATTATTTTTGTTTGTTTTAATGCTCTTTCCATAGTTTTTTCCAATATATCTTCTTTCAATATAGATTTATTTTTAAAACTATAATATCTTCCTAGAAGTATTCCAGGTCTTCCATGACACCAGTAATTCACTCTATCATTATTAATACTTTTTCCGTTTCTTAAATCTTTCCAATTCAATATAGATTCATCAAAATTATTATCTTCATAAGTAACTAATTTTAATATTATTGAATAAAATTCTTCAAAATATATATATATTTTTTTGAAAGCTAAAATTACACCCGAAACTCCATGCCCCATGCCTGTTAAAAAGGATTCTTCATTTGAGTCATAAATTTTATTTTCCAATTGTTTTGATAATTTATATGCTATTTTTAAATAATCTTTATCCTGATATCTTTCATAAAGTTCAAGACAAAAAACAATGTTACCTGATAAGCCATCTAAGAAGTCAATAAGTAGTTCTTTAAAATTAGTAGATCTAATTTTTTGTATCATGATATTAAAATACTGTTCTCCTAATTTTTTAAAATAATCTTTATCAGTAATTTCATATAGATAAAAATAAACATATGATAATCCACCTATTCCATTGAACATTGATGGAGATAAATTATCTATATTAGATTCTATATTATTAGTAATAAAATTCATTGAAGTTATACATGGATTTAAATATTTATGATTTTTAGTTTTTAAATACATTTCGGATAAAAAAATCACAACACCTAAAACACCATTGTATATAGAGAAGTCTAGAGTAGATAAGTTATATTTATTATTATTACTATCTATTTCTAATCCAATCCATAAACTATTTTTTTCATTTAAACTTGTTATTAAGTTATTATTAATAATTTTATTTGCAACATAGTAAGGTAGTGAATTTTTTGTAATATTCAAATCACTTTTTGATAAACCACTTTCTATGAAATCAATACTGTAATTTTGCAATTTATAATTATTTAATGAATTACATATAAATCTTTTTTGAAGATATAAATCTTCTTCACAAAAATTTATGATTTGTTTTTTTAAGTTATTAATAGCAGAATCTTCAAAAAAATTAAAAATAGAATGATTATTTATAATAAGGTTTGTAGAAGACGTATTGAATGAAAAGTAAGGTATATCATTGTTTAGTAAAGATTGAATTTCATATTTAACTATTGGAAAGAATTTTTTATCTTCTTTTATCTTATCCCATAATAATTCAAATAAAAATTCTCTATTAAGTCCATTGGATAAATAGTTAGGATGATAAGAAGCATTTAGAAATTTACTATAGGTATAAGTTGATCTAATGATTGTTCTACAAGTACAGTTGCTAAAATTTTCTTCAATAAAAGAACAAAAATTTTCTTTATTTTCCATAATCACTTTATATAAACTTTCAAAACCATTTACTATAATTGAAAGATATTTAGAAGGATCTATTATATTTCCATTTAATTTAAGCAAGTGTTTATCTTCTTGTGTAATAAAAGGTTTATGTTCAAAATGAACATTATCTGTATTATCATTAACAACAATCCAATTTTTAATAACAGATGATTTTTGATTGGGTGTTCCAGTCAAAGCACTTATATCGTTATCTACATATGATGGAAACAGTCTTCCAGTAGGTAGCATACTTGTAGAATATATACTATTAATTAATTTCTCTATAGGGTTTTCTTTATTTATTTTAAAGATTCTTCTATTAGTAATGAAAGTTTCCAAATCTATAATATAAGGGTCTTCACTAGATATAATAATATTTTCATAATGCATATCATTGGTTTTAAATGTATACATTATTCCTAATAGTACGCCTAATCTATAGTAGCATTTATATACATCTTTTTCGTCGTGACATTCTTTATGCTCAATATACTCTTGCCAACCATAATTTTCATTTTCAATAGTTTTTATAGTAGTAAGTTTATATAAAATGTTATTATATTTATTTAATTTTGAGATTAAATTTGAGAAAGCCTGATCGATTTTTAAAGATCTTGGCTTATATACTATCGATTTATTGTTTTCAAAGTTACATATTATTACACTTCTACCATTATTATGAGTATCTCCAACATCTTTTGAAATATTTCTTAAATATAATTTCTCATTATCGAAAAATGTAATGCTAATTTTAGAATAATCTTGAGTTAATCTTTTAAGAAATTCTTCAACATTATCTAGTTCTTGTTCGATAGTTTCGAATAAACATCTATATAGTACAGGATATTTTTCTAATAAGAACTTATGATACTTTTTATTTTTTAGATAATTTTTTTTATAGCTTTCAATTGACATTTTCTTATTGCTATCTAATTCTTTTTGGAATTCTAATACTATAGTTTTGTCACTAAAATTTTTTAAAGAAAAATATAATGATTTAATTAAACTTTTTTTAAGATCTTTAACTAAAATATATTTACTATAAATATTTAAAATTACATCTATTTTTTTATCAAAATAATTTATATAAGGTATTAAAAATTCTCCAATTCCTTCGATAAAGTCATAATTATTATAAGAGGGCAAAAAACTTTCTATAATTTTTTTGATTTTCTCTTTTTGGGGATACTTGTTTTCATTATAAAGTAATATATTTGTAAAACTTTTCTCATCTAAATTATACTCTTTTAATCTTTTTAAAAATTCTAAATGATTCAAGCCACTTCTTTGCATCCATTCATTTAATGATCTTGTTTGTAAATTAGTTTTCCCTTTTTTATAAGTGTTATCTTGTTGTGTTCTTTCAAAACTATATAGACTATTATCTAAATAGGAATACGAATTCATATTATCGTTCCTTTCAATTTAAGTAATACGGTTTTAAGTGATACTATTATTGTAACAAAAATTTGTTACAATAATAGTATCACTTAATTTTAAAGGAGAGCTAATCGTTATGTACATGAATTTTTATAATGCTCTATCTATTTTTGAAAGAACTTGTATAGAAACTCCAAAATTAAATAAACAACCTATCAAAGAAGCATATACATATTGGGAAAAATTAACTAACAATAATTTAAACAAATTACTTTCTACACTATTTTCAATTGATATAGATTTTATTAAAAATCATTATAATGCTAAATATAATGATTTCTTGTTACATAATGATTGGCGAAAGGATTTACAAGATATTAACTTCTCAGAGATATATTTTCTTAAGAATGATTCGCATATTAAGGATACAGTTTTTTATCCTTTTTTTATTCCTTTTATAAATTATTATAGAAATAAACTACAGGAGATTATTCCTGATCAAATAAATATTACTCCTAGCTGTTTTGAAAATTTAGAAAAACAATTATTAAAAAACTTGTTATCTATTGCTCAAAAAACGTTGATTTTAGAAATTAACGAAAAAAAGGAAACCGATAGTCTTGAAGGTAATACGCCGGAAAAAAGATATTTTCATTTTTGTAATATGCTTAATAATGATAAAAATTTTAAATTATCATTGTTAGAAGAATATCCTGTATTATTTAGATTATTAACTCATAAGACTAAAAATTATTTACAAAATATTAAAAATATAATTACTAATTTTTTAAACGATAAAAACGCTATAATAAAAATATTTGACTTCGAGTCGAACGATTTGTCGCATTTAACTAATATATCTCTTAATAGTGGAGATTCACATAATGATAAAACTGTCTCTATATTGACATTCAATTATGAAAATAAATTGGTATATAAGCCTAGAAACTTATTAATAGATGAAAAATTCAATAATTTTGTATGTTGGATAAATGAGCAATCAAACAATAACTTATTACCTATAAAAACTACTAAATTAATTAATAAGAAAACTTATGGTTGGAGTGAGTACGTTGAATTTAAAGAATGTGAAAATATAGAGGAGGTTGGCGATTTTTATACTTCATTAGGTCAAATACTAGGTTTACTTTATCTACTAAATACAACAGACATGCATTTTGAAAATATAATTGCTAATAGAAATACACCTATACTTGTCGATTTAGAAACGTTGTTTCATCACACAATTATAGAAGAAGAAGTTCCTCTAACCCCTGTATTAAAAAAAGCAGCAGATATATTAAATAACTCTGTTTTATCTACTGGTATACTTCCTATTACTACAGGGGAATTTGATTTAAGTGGTTCTGGAAATACAGAAAATACTACAATTCCGTTTGAAATGGAAGAAATTAAATACGCTTATACTGACAATATAAAATTAGACAAAGTAACAAATGCTTATCTTAAATCTGGAAAAAATTATCCTAAATTAAATAATAGTAATCTTTTGACATCTGATTATGTAAATGAAATTACTAAAGGTTTTGAGAATATATATAATTTTTTTCTTAATAAAAAAAACAGTATTAACAATATATTAAAATCTTTCAAAAATATTCCTACACGAAAAATTTTTAGAAATACTCAACAGTATTCTACTTTGATATCATTAGGTTATCATCCAGATTTTTTACGTAATCAGATAGACAGAGATTTTTTATTTGCTCGTCTCTACGATGAAACAGAAGAAACTCCTGAATTATTACCATTAATTCGATATGAAATACAGCAGTTAAACTTGGGAAATATACCTTATTTTGAAACACTAAGTAATTCAACAGACTTAAAAGTTGACGAAAGTCAAATTTTGAAAAACTATTTTCAAGTAACTGGTTATCAAGAATGCATAAAAAAACTAAATTCTCTTTCAGTAGAAGATTTACAGTATCAAAAAAAATCATAGAAGGAAGTTTGCTTGGAGATAAATCTTCCAAGGACATTAATATTAGTCAATTAAATAATGAATCAATTAATTTTTTGGATAAGGTAGAAGATATTGCTAATTTATTGTTAAAATTATCCATTGAAGAAAATGATGAGCTTTGTTGGATAAGTATGGCTACCTTGGGCGAGAATGAAACAGACATGGCTTTTTCTATAACTGGGCATGGTTTATATGATGGTAACGTAGGTATTTGTATGCTTTTTACCTATTTATGGAAATTAACTAAAAAGAAAAAATATAAAAATGCAGCCTATGCAAGTCTTAAACCACTAAAATCATCACTAACAAACGTTGTAAACGAAAGATATTTTAGTATAGGACCTTTCATGGGATTAAGTGGATATATTTACGCTTGTCATCATATGGCATATGTTTTTTCTGATAATAATTTATTAGAGGAAAGTTTAAACTCTGCCAAGCTCTTAAAAAATTTTATATCAGAAGATAAACTAATTGATATCATTGGTGGTTCTAGTGGAGCTTTAATTGTAATGATTAACTTATATCTTAGTACTCGGGACAACTCTTTATTAGGTACTATTGATTTACTCGTTAAACACATTCTTAAAAGCGCTGTTTTCTTTAATAATGAAATTTCATGGCCCATAGTAACAAGTAATACAAGCTATACTGGATATGCTCATGGAACCTCAGGTATAATAGCAGCTTTATCTTATTATTATAAAAATATAAATTCTAGTGAAGAAGTATTGAATACAATTAAGATAGCTTTACTAACAGAAAATAAACAATATAGCGATAACTATCATAATTGGTATAGTAAGCATACCAATAATTATAATATTTCTTGGTGCCACGGATCCTCTGGAATATTATTATCGAGAGCAATTATATATAAAAACTTACATGATAAAATTAACGTTGAAAAAGATTTAGAAAATGCTTTTATCTCATTAACACATAGAAATAAAACTGATAATTATTCATTATGTCATGGAGAAATCGGTAATATTGATATTCTGCAATTTATTCAAGAATTAAACTATAAATTCAAAAATTATAGTTTATCTGACGAAGTAAATAAATCTATCTCTGATCTGTACTTAAACTTGAATGATGTTAGAGGTGATATAAATATGATTGGATTAATGGGAGGGATTACTGGTATCGCATATGGATTATTAAGACTTATCAAACCTGAAGAGGTACCTTCAATACTCGCATTACAAAATGTTAAATAGATTTAAAAGCACTATTTGTAAAGTTTTATATTTATTGACATTTACTTATGTTATTGTATAGATAGTAAAGGAGGTGATAGTATGAAAAAAAATCCTTACCTTAGAGCTAATCAAAAATTACCTGTAGAAGATCCGTTAGTTGAGTTAAATGAAGAACAAGTAATGAGCATTCACGGAGCTGGAAAAGGCGATTGGTATAATAACCCTAACGGCTCTGCTTGGAACCCATTAAATTGGAGCGCAAAAGCTGGTAATAAAGGTAAAGTGTGCACTTTATCAGTTGAATGTCAAAAAGGTTGTTAATTTAATTGATAAAGCTAACTTAATTTTTAAATCGATAAAAATTAAGTTAGCTTTTCTCTTATATCATAAATAGTTAAGGTGAATATAATGGAACTTAAAAATATAACCAAAGTATATAGTAATAAAAAGATTCTCGATAATATTAACTTTTCATTTAATCAAAAAAATATAATAGGCTTAATAGGAAAAAATGGCGTTGGTAAAACTACATTAATGAAAATAATAACAGGAAATATAACTAACTTTCAAGGTACAAGAATTTCAGACGAGAAAATAGGTTATTCAATAGAGAATCCAAAATTATATAATAAAAAAAGTGGATATGAGAATATTAAAATTTTCAGTTATATTTTGAGTTCTACTTTTGATAAAGCATATATAAATTCTCTTATTGATGAATTTGATATGAAGCAATATATTAATAAAAAAGTTAAAAAGTATTCGATGGGTATGAAACAAAAGCTTTCAATTGTTATTGCATTAATAAATTCTCCATCTATACTAATTTTAGATGAACCAACTAATGGGATGGATCCTGATGGCTCAATTAAAGTTTTAAAGAAAATTAAACAATTAGCCTATAAAAAAAATATCAAGGTTTTAATATCTAGTCACAAATTAGAAGATATAGAGTTAATTTGTGAAAAAGCAATATTTCTGAAGGATGGCACATTTATTAAAGAGCTAGATTTAACCAGTAAAAATAAATATACTTCAACAGTTATTACTACTTTTAATTCTGACTTCCAATTAGCATTACATACTTTAAAGAAAAAATTTGAAATTAAAAAAGTAGATGAGTTAAGTAGTTCAATCATAATCAGTTATCAAGCTATTCACTCAGATGTTATATCTGAGTTAGCTAAAAAAAATATATTTCCTAAAAGTATTTTTAACCAAAAAAATACTTTAAGAAATACTTACTTTGATATTAATGAAGGTGAAAAATAATGAGTTTAATACATATAGTAAAATACGATATCAAAAGTGCATTAAAAAGTCCTTGGACATATATAAGTTTTATATTTATTATATTTTTAACTTCTACTTTTATAACATCAATATCTCAAACAAATAAGATTGTAGAAGGAGCACAGATTTTAAGATTATTTTCGTGGACACTTTCTTTTTTAGGAATACTTTTCTTATCTAAAACTGTAACTCGCGATTTTTCTCAAGCGACTATACAAAAATACTTAAATGACAAAATTAACCGAATAAAATATTTTTTTGCAAAACTACTATCTATTACTATTATTTTTTTAACTTTTTCTATAATAACACTATTACTAACAGTTATTTTTAAAAATTTTATAAATAGTTCAAGCATTAAAATAGAAGATTATAAAAACTTTTTTATTATCTTTTTCTTATTTTTCTTTATTTTTGGATTGTTTTTATATTTGATGATATTATTTAGTAAATATACATCATTGGTATTTTCTCTAGCGATTTTTATCGTTTTAATTATTCCTATGTTATTAAACTTTATTCCTTTAATACCAAATTATGGAGAGAAATTGATGGATGCAATAAATTATATTCCTCTACTATTTTTACCGATGAAGTTATATCAAGGGGTTTTCACACTTAATACTAGCCAAGTTATACTATCTATTGTACTTATTTTAATACTAATAATTATTGACGTTTTTTATACAGTTAATAAAAATGTATGATCACAGTGATAAAGTTTTGTTATAATTTATTTACGTAATTTTCTATCACTAAACGTTTTAAAATTTTTTATATTTATACAAACTATTAGTCCGAATAATATTAAACTTATCAATATACTTTGTAAAAATAAACTCATAATATAAACTGACTTGTTTTATATTATGAGTTTTTTATAGAGGAAAACAGTAAATATGCATCAATAAAACTTAATTGTTAAAATTATCTAGTAATATATTAAAAATAAGTAATGAGTTAAATAACCTATACTATTTTAGATTAATTCTATAGTGGCTGTGCCATTGCGTTTTTTACTCATTGGCTAAGTAAATGCAATAAAAAATAGGTGACATATAGCCACACCAACAAAAATCCCC
>ERZ1029884.262-NODE-262-length-10949-cov-20.650174_pt1 | contig 10949 bp, 8 predicted proteins | sample MGYA00519233_ERZ1029884 | MGnify/ENA primary metagenome ERZ1029884 (study PRJEB33666, sample SAMEA4610931) | skin metagenome | biome: Human-associated habitat; feature: Malodor aspect; material: skin | place: Philippines | collected 2015-08 ...
TCGGTGCGAGATTTGTCCCAATCTTTGGTTGGCTCGGTGGGTCCGGTTGGATCGGGATCCTGGACCTCCTCTATGCTGCAAATCTTCGCCTGGCCCTGATTACCATCGATTCTTACCGCTCGGAAGAATATTGTTCCTGTAGACCCTGCAGTCACCTGGAGCGGCGGAGAGAACGTCACCCGCACGATGCCCGAATTCGAGTCGATCGGTTCCACGCTGACCGAAGCGGTATCAACAACCGCCCCATCGAGCTCGAACTTCTCTCCGCTACGTAAGGTTGCAATTTCAGACTCGATAGAATTAATCTCGGCATCTTGAGGAAAAGAGATTGATACCTGAGCCAGACCAGTAGACGTATCCCTAGCGGCGCTTGTGCGCGGAACCGTCCTGCATACTTCTCGGGTCTGTGCAGCGTAAGGCGTGACCCTTACCTGCCTTGAGCTGTCCATTTCTGTCGCGGAAAACGGGACAATATTCTGGTTTGTCTCCTGAGCAGCGTCTCGTGGGTCGGTCGTTAGCAGACTATCCTGCTGCGAGTCGTGCTCCTTTACAGATTCCGTTATGAAATCGGCAGAATCAGCTTCCGCCAGACCATCCCCCGAAACGAAGAACCGCACCCACTGACCGTCGTGGATTTGGTAGCCCTCGTTGAGCTCGTAGAGCAGGGAGCCGTCTTCCTCACCGTATGCCGCCGAGTCGTTGCTCATCGGGTAGACGGTGTTGCCGAAGGTGCGCCCTGACGCGTTCGGGTCGAAGTCGTAAAGCGGAGAGCCGAAGCCCTCGGTCTCCTCATTCGCGGGAGAGAGCACAGCCCCCGGCAACGAGAGGCGGATGTGGCTCAAAGGTGCGGTTTCGCCTGTGTAGGAAACGTCGATGGCGTAATTCGCGGGCAGACCGGATTCGGCTTGGTAGTCGGTGAGCGGTCGCTCTTCGATGGACTCGACTGTGAATCCCGACTCGGACGCGCCGGTGTTCGTTTGAGCCAGCGTAGGCGGTGCGAGCATGACGATCAACGCCAGAGCACCGAGCATGCTCAGCAAGATTCGCCAGGCGGGGGTGGCCACACGTGTCGCGGCAACGTCACCGTGGGGGGAAGCGTTTCGTTTCAGCATGATGGGCCTTTCTTAGTCCTCCCGCTTACGGCGGGAGAAGGCGAGTCCGAGCAGGATAAATACCAAGCCAGCCAGTGCGACCCAAAGGACGTTCGCACCGGTGGACGCAAGGGGTCCTTGCGGTCGTTCAGGGGTTTCCCCCGGAGTTTTGGCAACCGCGACCGTGGACTTCACCGGATCCGGCATGCGCTCGACGGTCGCAGTTACAGGGACGTGGATTGTCGGAGGCGGAGTAGTCGGCGGCGTTGTCGTTACGGTCTCGCGGTCCGGAGACGTGGTGGTAGCCGTTGTCCTCGCGGTGGTGACCGTCGTAGACACCGCCGGTGTTGGCGTCGGTGTCGGAGTTCCGCAGGGGATGATCTTCACCTTGGCCGGGTTGCTGACGATGCCAGGCTTTCGCGATAGGTCGAACGCTGGGAAACCGTTCGGCAGGAGATACGCCTGGTTGGTCACCTCAGTCACCTCCGGATCGACCTTGGCCTCAAAGACCACGTCGATGGTTGCGCTGGCATCGTCGTCTCGAAGTTTCGCGAGCTTCGCACGAGCGGCGTCCGAGAACTGGATGCGAAGTACGTTGTCTCCGTCCACCGATTGCGTGTAGTCAGAGGCTTCCAGCTCGCTGGTCGGCGCGTTGCCGGATCGGGTGGAGGTGGTGACCTTCACGGTGTCGTCGATAAGCGTGAGCCCCTTCTGCAACGGGTCAGCGATTTCGAACGACTGCAATGCGCGGTTGCCATCGAGGAACGGGATGGACGTGGAGAAACCGAACTTCACGGTCTCGCGGGTGTCATCTGCACAGTACGGCTCGGCCGTCTTGGCGACGTCGAGCGCCTCCGGCTTGGCGTAGGCGGTGACGTCGTACTCCCAAGCGTCCCCGGCTTTGTTAGTTTGCGGAACGAAGGTGAAGAACGGGCGGGACATCACGTAACGCTGGTAGGCAGCATCCGTCGGCACCTCTTCAACGAGGTAGAGACCCGGTTGAATATCTGCGAAGACCGCCCGGCCGTCCTTACCTGTCGCCACCGGGCCAATAGGCGCGTCCAAACGGGAGCGCGACTTGCCATCCTTGAAAAAGGCTTGCGGTTCTCCCGAAAGATCAACCGCTTTGTCCCAACCTTTATTGGTCGTGATGTCGAGATCCTTGATCCGGCGAATCTCGAACTTGGCCCCGGCAATGGGGGTGCGGTCCAGGTTCGCATTCGGATTGCTTGGGTCGCCGAAAGCCGTGCCGGGATCACCGGCGGACTTAACTACGGTCAAGCTAAACGTCCCATCGGGGTCGATTAACGAAGGCAAGTTGCCGCCTGCTTGGCCGCGCGCTGCCGTCGGTTGAGCGATAACGCCCACAACGATAGCGGCGACGATTGCCAACGCCGCTGCCCATGTGGGTAGAGACTTAACTTTCGTCATTGGGGTTCTCCATTGTTTCCGCTCGCGGGTCCGTAGCCCGCTTCTTGTTGCGCCGCGACCACCACCGCCACGCGATCATGAATGCGAGAGCGATAAGCGCTATGGCTACTGCTGCAGTCATCCACCATTGCCATGGCGTGTAAGTCTTCGCGAGAGCCTGCTCGTCCTCTGGGTCCATGGGTACGCGATGTGCGTGGACCAAAAGCCTGTGGGAATTGACGCCATACGGGGTGCAGGTGATGAGTGTGAGAAGATCTTTACCCTCTTCCACCCGCAACGATTCGGTTTGTTCGGGGAGCACAACTTCAATGTTGTGCACCTCGTACTTCAGTTTCTCCGCCGCATTTTGAACATATACGGCGTCGCCAACCTCGACCGAACGCAGGTTGTCCCACAGAGTCGAATCAGCCAACCCAGTGTGCCCTGTAATAACGGCGTGGGTTCCAGGACCACCAGTCGGCAATGAGCTACCGAACAAGTGGCCGACACCGCTCTTCAGCACTTCCTCGGTCGTACCGTGGCGCAGCGGCAGGTCCGAGTTGATGGAAGGGATGACTACCCGTCCCATGATCGGCTCGGTATTGAGTTGTTTTAAATAGTCCAGGTAGAGCGGGTTGTCTTCTCGAACTCGCGTCAACCACGGGTCCAGGATCGGCGCGTTCGCGTGTTCCACGTTCCAGCGCTTCGCCCGCTCAATCGAGTCCAGCCGCTCAGCTACGCGGTCTTGATCCTCCACCTGCCCCGCGAAAATCCGCGACGTTTCACTCTGGTTTTGGTTATTCGACCACGTAGCCACGACCGGGTACAGCAAGCAGACAAGACCGATGATCAGGAAGAGCACGGTGAACGGGCTCACTTCCCGTTTCGCCTTCCCCGCCTCCGCCTTAGCGGAGGGCTCCATCACAGCGGTACTCATCACACTTGCCTTTGCTTATCGACGACCTACGGTCTACGCCTGCTGACGACGACGCTTCTCCTGCGCACCAAACGCGACGAGGAGGGACAGCACGCCGAGGCCGAGCAGCCAGTAGGCACCGTTGCCACCGGTGAACGGCAGCTGGAAGCCACCCTTCTCCGGCTGGTTGACGGTCTCATCCGTCTTGATCACGGTCAGCGGCACGGTGTTGTTCTTGGTGTCAGCGATGACCTGGAAGAACACCGGCTGGGCGAGGAGCTCGTAGTTGGAGGTCTCACCCGTCTTGTTACCGTCTGCGTCTACAACTGCGACACGCGGAGCCTGAGTCTCAACGAGGCAGTAGCCGTTGTTGCCGGCGTCGACTGCCTTGTTGTCGACGAAGTTGTTCGCGTGGACGCCGGAGAAGTACGCGAGGCCGTCAGCGCCAGACTCAGCGGTGCCGAGCGCACCAGTCTCCTGGTCAAGCGTGAGCTTGCCCTCATCACCCTTCGTGCACTTGTACAGGTCGAACTTGGCGCCCTGGAGGTTCTCCTTAGCGTTGTTCTGCTTCTGGATCTTCACGTTGCCGTAGAAAGACCGCGTGAGCGGTTGCTGAGGCTCCGTCCCGGTCGGCGGGGTGTTGGTCGCCGGGGGTGTATTCGGCGGCGTGCTCGTTGCCGGCGGGGTCGTGGTCACCGGGGTATTCGGGGTGGTCGGCGGGTTCTGACCCACACGCTGCCACAGGCGCAGATCGGTGTTGTCGACCGATGCGAGAGCGGCATCCCTATCCGTTCCAGGAATCTCGACGAGCTCTGCGTTGAACTCGAACGCGAGGCGGCGCTGGCCAGTGGTGCCGTTCAACTTCGCCAGACCCTGCGGGGTGAGTTCGACAGCCAAGTAGGCGTTTTCGGTGCCGGCGTTCTCAAGGCTCACGCCGTAGTCACCTGCAGACAAGGAGGCGAGCACACCGTTGTCCTCGTCGGTGACACGGACGTTGGTCACCAGGGCGGTTTCGCCGGTCTGCCCTTCACCAGCAGTGCGCTGGCGCAGGCGGGTGCCGTCGAAGTGGTCCTCGATGCGGTAGTACTCGAGCGTGCCGTTCTCAATGCGCGACGAAATCGGGTACGTGACGTTGTTACCGTTCACCAGCGCCACCGGGGTGCCGGTGCTGTAGCTGTCGGTGGATACGAATGCGTGGGAGTTGGCGTCCTTCACATCCTTCTTGAACAGGTCGCGGTCGTCCGGCGTGTTCTTCGGGTAGACGTGGACGTCGTAGTTCCACTGGTCGCCTTTGACGTTCGTCATCGGGAGGGTGACGTAGAACGGCTCGGCGTTGATCTCGTGACCCGGAGCGGCGAGCTCGGTCACGCGGTACAGGCCGAGCGGCAGGGTCGTCGTGACGTTGCCGTCCGCATCGGTTGTGACAGTGCGGGACTTTTCGGTGCCCGTGATGTTGATCACCGTAGCGGTTTCGGTGCCGGCGGCAATCTTCGATGCCTCGCGCCATCCCTTGTTGGTCTTCAGGTCAGCGTCGATGCGCTCAATCTTGTACTGCGCACCTTCGACGGTTTTGAAGGTCGGTGCTGGGGTGAGAGCTTCGCCGTTGCCGCGCTGCTCGCTGCCGTCCAGTTTGTGGGAGTACTTGTGAATCGTCAGGTCAGCACTGTCCTGATTGGTTCGGACGAGGCTGTCGATCTGATCCTGTGTGACGGGGATACCAGCTGCCCCAACAGTGGTCGGGGTCGACTGAGCGAAGGCGGGAGCACCGCCGCCCGCCAGAATGACGCCTGCAGCGATCGACGCAACCAGGCTTCGCTTGAAAGTGTTCATGAAAGTCCTTCGATCGTGGACCCGGAACACGGGTCCGGTTCCAAGTGAGATGGAAAGCTCGGTTCGCTTGCGGGCGATTGAGCAAGGTGGATCCTCTAGGCACCAAAAACACGTCGTAGCAAAGGTATTCGCAGGCGTTTCCGATGTTTCTAGCAGCAACCGTAAAGAACTATAACCCTGTCCGACTTTAGTTGTCTACTTAAATACATATTTTTACCTCGGCCCTACCCTCTGCGGCCATCCGATGTCTCGCATGATTTCCGTGTCTGTTTCCCCACCAGCAACACACCGGAGGCGGACGCGTTGAAAGACGCGCTATTCGAGTCGTTTAGGGAGCAAGACATCGGATTTGCCCGAGTGGCGCTACGGGAGCGGCAAAAACAGAACCAGGCTCCGCTGTTGAACCACTTCGCTGTGGACTTTTTAGACACGTTCGGGGAGGCGGATGACCTGCCGTATTCAAACTGTTTCCTCATCCAGAACATCGACTCCGCAACACGCGACTTGCTTTAAAACGCCTATAATCGTGCTTATTCGATCCGCAACTTCAAGGAGGCCCTGATGTACGTTGACACGTTCCCCGACTCGAAACGCAAGTATCTCTCGGATGCCCACGCTGAGACTGTGAAAGCCACGCTCGCACCGGTCGCCGACAACATGCAGACCATCGCCAGCACCTTCTACTCGAAGATGTTCGCGGCGCACCCCGAGCTCATTTCCGACCTGTTCAACCGCGGCAACCAAAAACAGAACGCGCAGCAGAAAGCGCTCGCCGCGTCGGTGGTGAAGTTCGCGGCGCATCTTGTGGACGACTCCCAGCCCGACCCCGTAATGATGCTCGACCGCATCGCGCACAAGCACGTCTCACTGGGCATCACCGAAGACCAGTACCAGATCGTGCACGACAACTTGATGGCCGCCATCGCAGAAACGCTTGGCGACGCCGTCACCCCCGAGGTGGCCGAAGCCTGGGACGCGGTCTACTGGCTGATGGCGGACGTACTGATCAAGCACGAAAAGGAGCTCTACGCCTCTGACGGTGTGGCAGATGGCGACGTGTTCCGCCGCGGCACTGTTGCCGCGAAGGAGGTGCTCACCGACACCGTGACCGCGTTCACCATCGAAGGGGAATTCTCCGCGCCGAAACCGGGCCAGTACACCTCGATCGGGGTCAAGCTCGACGACGGCGCCCGCCAGCTGCGCCAGTACTCGATCATCGACGGCGACGCATCCCGCTACCGCATTGCGGTGCAGAGGGACGGCGAGGTCTCGTCCTTCCTGCAGAACCGCGTCGCAGTCGGTGACACCGTCGATGCGACGCTCGCCGCCGGCGACCTCGTCCTGCGTCCGGGCGATAACCCGGTCGTGCTCATCTCCTCTGGCATTGGTTCGACGCCCCTGACCGGCATCCTTACGCACCTGGTCAAGCACGACGATCCGCGTCGGGTGACCTACGTGCACTCGGACTCGTCGGAAGCCACCTGGGCGCAAGCACAGGAAAGCCGTGACCTGGTGGCCGCGCTCAACGACGGCTCGATCCACCCGTTCTTCCGCGACAGTGGCGAGCGCGTCGACATCCACAACATCGATGTCGCAGGCGCCGACGTCTACCTCTGTGGCGGGACCGGCTTCTTGCAGTCGCTACGCGACGACCTTGCCGCCCTCCCGGAAGACAAGGCGCCAGCGAACGTCTTCTACGAGTTGTTCAGCCCGAACGACTGGCTCGTGTCCTAGTCCTGCCTGGTCAACCGAGCACCGCACTCCCCCGGCCTGTCGTGGGGGCGCAGTTTCACCTCGATGCCGCCGACTTTCTGATCGAGGAAGCCCTGGTGCAGAGCGCAGATCACGGGCGCGGGCCGGGTGTTGCGCTCGGTGATAAACGGGCACGTGTTCAGGCCTATCTCGCGGACCTTCGGCGTGGTCGCCTCAGGTCGGGTCACCGGGTCGAAGCCCATTTCGCGCAAGATCTCGCACGTCTGCACTTCAGCGCTGTCCAGGTCGGTCGCCGGTGTGGCGCCACGGTCTTCGTGGAACTGCTCGGCCCACTGGCGACCGATGGCGTGGGCGCTGGAGGTGTCGTCGTCGGGAAGCTGGCTTGCCAGCACCTCCACCAGCGCGACCATGGCGCGGGACGCGCGGTTCGTGCTCGGCACGCGGGCGGTGTAGGCGTGCGACGGGCGGCCGCGTCCCGTCGCGGGGATGACGCGGCGGGTGATCACCCCGGCCGCCATGAGTTCGTCGAGGTGCCCGCGCACGGTGTTCGGGTGCATGCCGAGGGATTTGCCGATCTGCGCGACCTGAACGCCTTCCGGGTGGGCCTGGATCTTCTGGAACACGTCGACCTGCTTCGCACTGAGCTGACCCAACGCGGTGACCAGGTCACCAGCCGGTCGCGGTCCCTGCCTGCGTTCCATATGTGTTCTCCCGGACAATGTTCAAAACAACTTGATGATACGTCTACCTGAGTTGTAGTACAACTCTAAAATGGCGGGCTCTACAATAGTCGTATCAAACAGGAAGGAGCTGTGGCAGTGGCGCGTGTGGATACGGTGGCGTGGGCGGTCGTCGCAACGCTTGTCGCAGGCACGGCATCGGCGGCCGCTGTGGTGCATTCGCGTGCCGACGACATCCCCACCGGCGACGACGTCATCACCGTCGACGTGGATGTGGACCGCATGCGGTTCATCCCCGACCGGGTGGAGGTGCCCCGCGGCACGAAACTCGTGGTCAACCTGACCAACTCCGGCGAAAAGGAGCACGACCTGAAGGTCGGCGAGGGCCACTCGGGCCGGCTCGACCCGGGCGAGACCTCCACCGCGTACTACGGCGAGTTCAACGTGGACACCCTCGGCTGGTGCACCATCGCGGGCCACAAGACGATGGGCATGACGTTTAAGGTCGACGTGACGCCTTAATCACCGCCACCTGCGCCTTCACCGCGCGGGTCATCAGCGGGATGAACGCCACGAGCACGCCGAATGCGGCGAATGACAACACGATGCGCGCGTAGGAGTTGCCGACGATCAGCCACGCCAACAGCGCCGCGTTAAATAGCCCGACGCGCAGGTAGGCGCCGCGGTCGAGCTCGGCAAGCCCCGCCTTCACCGCCGCCGGGCCGCCGCCCATGGTGGTGGGCATGAGGTAACTCATCGTGCCGATAAGCAGCTGGGCTGCGAACCCGAGCAGCAGCGGCAGCACCGGGGTATCGCCCGTGCCGCCGAACAGCAGCACCGCGAACCAGGCGAGCCCACCGATGAGCCACGCCACCGCGAACAACGCCGACAGACCGGGGTAGGTCACGCGGCCGCGCGGGTCCCGGAACACCGTGAGCGCGTTGGCCACAAACCCCTGGTAGAGCCACACCCAGCCGGCCAGGATCACCACCGTGCCCACACCCGCCAGCCACGACAGGCGCGCGAGCGAACCGGCGGCGGCCACCGCCACGCCCACACCCGCCAGAATCAGCGCTAGACCGACGCGGTCTTGGCCGCGGGTGCGCCACATCGCCGGGAACAGGATGCTCAGCGCGCCCATCGCGGCAAACCCGACGAACCCGCCGACGTTGACAAACATGTGCGCCTGACGCACCGCGCCGTGCCACTGCCCTGGCAGCCCCGCCGCCAGCGCCGCGCCAAACACCGCTCCCACCGGCAGGCAGCACGCAGAGGCCACAAAGCCCAACACGCCGGCGTTGCTTCGCTTCGCGCTTTTTACCTGCCCGGCCAGGACAACCGCGTGCCAGGCCACCATCACGCCGACCACGAGCGCGCCGATCCAGGTCAGCCAGTACCAGCGCGCGACCTGGCCGACCAGCACCGCCACGGTGCCGGCGTTGAAGAGGTAGGTGCGGGTGAGTTGGGCGGGGCGGGCGTCGTCGTCAAGCCGTTGCCCCAGGAAGCGCTCGGTGAGGTTTTGCGACCACAGCAGGATCGAGTTGCCCAGAATACCGAGGGTGAAGATGTGGATGAGCAGCCAGCTCCCGTCCGGGATAAACGGGTGGGCAAGGCCCGCGAGGATGAATACGGCCATCCAGATGCTCACCGGTTTCGACGCCTTGCGGTGCCAGGCGCGCGGGTTCATGTCAGGCAAGGGCTCCTCCAGACTTCGGGTTGCCGCGGAAGCACCACACCGTGGCCAGGCACAGCGCGGCGGCGCCGATCGCGATCACGACCAGCACGTTCACATACGCATCAGTATAAGTCGCACCATTGTTCAGGCCGCGCTGGAGCAGTGACCCCGTCAGCGCCACAGTGGTCAGCGTGCCGAACTCGTAGGACACCTCCTCCACCCCCGCGGCCATGCCGGAACGGTTCATCGGCGCCGCGCCAATGATCGCGATCGAGGACACGCTCATCACCGACCCCGCCGCCAGCCCCAGCAGCGCAAGCGCGGCGACCTCCGGTGCGATGCTTTGCTGTGACGCCCCCACCCCCAACACCAACGCCCCCACCACCGCAGCCGCGAACCCGCCCGAGATCAGCGGCATGAAGCCGATCTTGTGCAAAAACGCCCCGCCGAGCGTCGACGCCGGAATCGCCGCCAGCGCCATCGCAGCGACGGTGGTGCCGGCTTTGAGGGGCGTGAAGTCGTCGATAAGCTGCAGCTTCTGCGTGGTCATCAACTCCGCGCCCGCCATGACGAACATGCCGCCAGCCGCCGCGAGCACCCCGCCGGTGAACATGCGTGAGCGGAAAATATCGAACGTGAGCAGCGGATCCTCGAGCCTTGCTTGACGACGAACAAACAACCACGCACCGACCACACACGCCACAACCGACCCAATGAGCAAGGCCGTGCTTTGCGTGTTGGCGGTCTGCTTGATCGCCATGGTCAGCCCCGACAGGGCGATAAGCGAGTACACCGACGAGATGACGTCCCAGGATTTGCCCGGATCCGGCATGTTGGGCGGTGCGAGGATGAACGTGAGCACGATCGCGGCGGCCACGATGGGCACGTTGATGAGGAACACCGACCCCACCCAGAAGTGCTCCAGCAGTGCGCCGCCGACCACCGGGCCCAATGCCCCGCCGACGACCGCGACCGCGCCCCAGATGCCGATGGCGGTGTTGCGCTCGCGCTCGTCCGGGAACGTCAACCGGATCAGCGCGAGGGTGGCCGGCATCATCACCGCAGCACCCACGCCGAGCAGGGCCCGGGCGGCGATAAGTTCCCCGGTGCCCGGCGCGAACGCCGCCGCGAGCGAGGCCGCACCGAAAATTGTGAGGCCGATGAGGAACATTTTGCGGTGGCCCACCCTGTCGCCAAGCGTGCCGGTGCCCAAAAGGAGGCCGGAGAGCGCCAGCGGGTAGGCATTGATGATCCACAGGCCTTGACTAGGGCTCGCACCCAGGCTGCGTTCCAGGGCCGGCAGCGCCGTGTACAGGATCGAGTTGTCCAGACCGATCATCAACAGACCGAGCGATACGACGGCGAAAAAGCCCCAGCGCTGCGCTTTGGTCATGGGGCGATGGTACCGCTGGGGCTGGTGTTGGTGGGTTTGGGCGGGGTTTTGTAAAACTCGTTAGTTCTCCGGCGTTCGGCTATCAAAACCCCAGGTCGCGGTAACCGGGCTAACGAGCTTTACAAGTGCGGCCGCCGCAGGATTGCAAAACGAAACGCGCCGACCGGGGTGGTCGGGGCGTGATTCGTGCCCGGGGGGGGACTTGAACCCCCACGTTCTTGCGAACACTGGCACCTGAAGC
>ERZ1029884.263-NODE-263-length-10942-cov-16.855424_pt1 | contig 10942 bp, 6 predicted proteins | sample MGYA00519233_ERZ1029884 | MGnify/ENA primary metagenome ERZ1029884 (study PRJEB33666, sample SAMEA4610931) | skin metagenome | biome: Human-associated habitat; feature: Malodor aspect; material: skin | place: Philippines | collected 2015-08 ...
CGTCCACATGCGACTTCAGCGCCTTGATGTGTTCCTTGTGCTCGACGCCGAAGCGCTGCTCCTCGTCGACAATGATCAGGCCTAAGTTCTTCCACTGCACGCCCGTCTGCAGCAGGCGGTGGGTGCCGATGACGATGTCGATGGAGCCGTCCGCCAGCCCCGCCATGATCTTCTTGGAATCGGCGGCGGTGGTAAAACGAGACAACTCGCGGATTTCCACTCCAAAGCCGTCCATGCGCTGGTCGAACGTGGAGAAGTGCTGCTGGGCGAGCAGGGTCGTCGGCACGAGCACCGCAACCTGCTTGCCGTCCTGGACAGCCTTGAACGCCGCGCGCACGGCGACCTCAGTCTTGCCAAAGCCCACGTCGCCGACGATCACGCGATCCATCGGCGTGGGCTTTTCCATGTCTTCCTTGACGGCCTCGATGGCGGTGAGCTGGTCTTCCGTCTCCACAAACGGGAAGGCGTCTTCCATCTCGTGCTGCCACGGGGTATCCGGCGCGAACGCGTGGCCCGGCGCGGCCTGGCGCTTGGCGTAGAGCTCAACTAATTCGCCGGCGATCTCGCGCACCGCGGCGCGCGCCTTGCGCTTCGTCGACTTCCAGTCGGAGCCGCCCATTTTGCTTAACGACGGCTTCTCGCCCCCGGTGTATTTACTCAACAGGTCAAGCGACTCCATCGGCACCCACAGCTGGTCGCCGGGTTGGCCGCGCTTGGCCGGCTGGTACTCGAGCACGATGTACTCGCGGCGCGAATCCTCGTCGCCGGCCTTGACGGTGCGCTCCGCCATCTTCACAAACTTGCCGATGCCGTGCGTGTCGTGCACCACGAAGTCCCCCGGCTGCAGCGCTAACGGATCGACCCGGTTACGGCGGCGGGGTGCGCGGCGTTTCGCACCGGCGATGTCACCGACGCGGTTGCCGGTCAGATCCGTCTCCGTGACGACAACCAGGTTCGGGCCGCTAAAGACCAGACCCGCGTGTGACAGCGCCTGGTAGAGCGTCACGGCGCCGTCGACAGGCTCAAGACCCGGAGTGGCCACGCGCGCGGAAATGCCGTGCTCACGCAGGCGCTCCGCCATGCGGTCGATCGCGCCCTTCGCCGGCGCCACGAACGCGGCCTTGCCGTGGTTTTGGGTTACGTGCAGTTTGAGGGTGCCGTAGAGCTGCTCGATGGCCTTCGGGTCGCCCTTCGGCGCGGGCGCGGGCTCAAACTCCAGCGGCAGTGTCTCCGCGTCATCGGCGGTGAACATGCCGGGCGGCGCGAACGTCCACCACGCGCTGCCCGCCTTCGACGCGGAGATCTCCAACGACTCGTAGGAGCGGTACGACGAGGCGGACACGTCCAGCCCCTCCACCACGACGGGGCCTTCAGCACCCATCGCAGCGGCCTCCCAGCCGGCCTCGAGGAACTCCCGGTCGGTCGCCTCCAGATCCTCGATGCGGGCGCGGACCTTTTCCGGGTTGGTCACCAACACCACCGAACCTGCCGGCATGAGCTCCGGCAGCACCGAATACTGTTTGTCGGTCAGCGCCGGGATGAGCGCTTCCATGCCGTCGGCCGGTTGCTTCTCCGAGATCCGCGCTAAAAGCGACGACAACGTCGGATTCGACGGGAATTTACGTGCCAGGTCGTCGGCTTTGCTGGCGACGGAGTCGTCGATAAGCAACTGCCTCGCAGGGAAAAGATCGACCTGTTTCACGTCGTCAATGGTGCGCTGGTCGGCCACCGCGAACGAGCGGATGTCGGTGACCTCATCGCCCCAGAACTCGATGCGCACCGGGTTATCCGCGGTGGTCGGAAAGACGTCGATGATGCCGCCGCGGGTGGCGAACTCACCGCGGCCAGCCACCATGTCCACGTGGTTGTACGCGCAGTGCACCAGCTGTTCGGTCAGTTCCTCGAAATCCTGCTCCTGGTCCACCGCGACCCGGATCGGCTCAGTCGCAGGCAGCACCGGCTGGCACACCGCGCGCGCCGCGGCGACGATCACGCGCGGCATCTCCCACAGCACCTTCGCACGCCTGCCGACGATGTCCGCAGCCGGCGACAACCGCTCATGCGGCAGAGTTTCGTAGGCGGGGAACTGCGCCACGTGGTCGTCGCCAAGCATCGCCTTGAGTTCGGCTGACAGATCCTCCGCTTCGTGCCCGGTCGCGGTGACCAACAGCACCGGCGCCTCCCGCGCAATCGCACCGGCGGTCCAAGAACGCGCCTGGTCAATGCCGGTGATGTGCAGCGAATCCTCGCCCACGTGGGTGACCAGCCCCTTGAGTTTCGGATCCGTCAGCACCTGCGTGAGCAAACCGCCGAGCACGGGCGGAGTGGTTTCAGTCATGTTTTACGCTTCCTTCTCTGCTTCACCGGCGTAGATGCGCGGCTGCGCCTCCATCCCGCGCAACCCGTTCCAGCACAGGTTGGAGATGTGCGCGGCGACAGTGTGCTTGTCCGGGACGCGCTCGTCGAGCCACCACAGCGCCGAATTCGACACCGTGCCGACGAGTGCCTGACCGTACAACCCGGCCATGGCCTCGTCTAGTCCACGGTGCTTAAACGCCTCCGCCAACAAATGGCTGACCTCGGCGGTGACACGGTTGAGGATCGTCGAGTACGTCCTGCCCTGCCCCGGCAGTTGCCCGTGCGCCAGGATGATGAACCCGTCGGTCTCCTCCTCCACGTACGTCAGCAGCGCCAGCACACCGCGTTCAATGCGCTCGCGCCACCGGCCCTGCTGGATCGACTCAGTGATCGTCTGTTCCAGCCGGGTCATTTCTTCTCGCACAACCGCCTGATACAGACCCTCTTTACTGCCGAAGTGTTCGTACACAACCGGCTTGGACACCCCGGCGCGCGCTGCGATCTCCTCCATCGCAATCCCGTCGAAGCCACGCTCCGCAAATGCTTGACGCCCAACGCCGATCAATTGGTCCCTGCGTTGGGGTGCTGTCATTCGCGTTCGAGCCATGCGCACTACTCTAGATCCCGCGCCGACACACCCCGTCTTTGGACACAGACGCGGGTGGTCTACAATCAGCGGTGCTATTCCCCATGGTGTAATCGGCAACACTACGGTTTTTGGTACCGTCATTCTAGGTTCGAGTCCTGGTGGGGAAGCTGATTTTTATAGCCTGTTGCCCGGTGTTTTTGCTGGTTGCGCGCTATTTTTATTTCTTTGCCGGGTTACATTGGCGATGTTTGACGACCTGCGGAAACGGTTCAGTCTCCGTCAAAAGTCAGTCAAAACTCCGTCACAAACCACCCCCCTAAAACGACGATAAGACCCCTACCCACAAGGGGTGAGGGTTCAACCATTCAATACATCGTCGTACACATCAGGAGGGAGCTTAGCCGCGTCCAGGGCAGATTTATCCCGACTAACAATGCGACGGATACCGCCAATCGCGGCCCAATACTTCCGCCGCGTAGGCTCAATCGTTTCCTGCAACGTCTCCACACGAGACCGCAATCTAATAATCCGGTCAGCCTGGTTCTTCAGCTCTGCTTTTTGGGAGTCCGGACCTGCTGGACGAGGTGGCGGAGACGATGGACGGCATGTTTGCGGAGGTGATGGATTTTTCTGAAACTCCGTCAAAAGGGAAGCACAAAGGCGGTTTAGCCTGGTAAAAGGACTAGTTTATGGTAGGCTCGAGTCCTGCTGGGGAAGCCTTTTCATTTGGAGGGGAAATGAAACAACTGGTAATAGCGCTGACCGGAGCCTCATTGCTCCTGGTGGGTTGCGCGGAGCAATCGCTTATCGACGACCCCACCACCTCCCCCACCAGCGACGTCAACGCCACCGATACTGACTCGGGTTCGCAGGCGTTCGTGTTCGACAGTGGCGTGCTAGAAATCGGTGACTTCGATCCTTACGCACTTGGCGACGACCTCTTCGACCCCTGCACCGAAATCACCGCGGAGGAGTTCGCCGCTGCGGGCTTCGACAACGTGAAGCCGATGCCGGAGGAGTACGCGGGGCTGGCGCGAGGGTTGAGCAGTTGCGACGTGGAGAAGCACGATGAGGTTCCTGGGGAAGGTTTCGGCAACAACAACGCGTCACGCGTAGAAATTGAAGCTCAAACGGAGCTTCTTACCAGCTACCGTTCGGACCTGCTCCCCACTCTCTTTGTGTACGGGCCTCGAGGAGGCATCAGCACTAATTGCTATGCGCAGGTTGACACAGTCAAGGGGGGACTAGTTTCTGAAGTAAGCGGCATCGACGGATTCCACAAGCAAGAAACCACTTGCCCGATTGCCGTTGAAAACTTAGAAGAACTTTTTATTACGCACTCCGAATAATACGATGTCCACTTTATTGGACATTTGCTTCCTTAACCCCCGAGAACCTACTACCGTCGTGCACGACAACACTTTAGTTATCGGGGGGATTTTTCTTATGCGAGTAATGCTCGATACGGCTGACGTGCAAAATGCGGTTGAGTCTTTACGCCGAATCAGCGATTCATTGGCGAATAAGCAACGTTCGAACCAGAGGTTACAGCTAACCTCCTTCTCCCAAGCCGGGGGTCTCGGTGAGGCAGGACGGACGCTCAGCCCGATCTCGGATGAGCGTGCGCCGGAGGCGACACAGGCGTTAGCGACGTACCTGCTCGGTACGGCGAACATTCTCGAGACGGCGCTGAACAACACGATGCGCACGGACGATTCGTTCTCCGGAGCGCTGGCGAATATGGGGTCGTTGTTTAACAACTACTTAAACAGTGCGCAGCCGCAAATCACGAATTTCATGATGCAGTCGCGTGCGGTGGAGCCGAAGACGAACGAGTTCGCTAACCCGGCGCCGGTGGCGACAAGTGAAATTTCGTTGAACTCGGCACACACTAAGGTCACATCGACGAATTCGGCTCTCGCGATCGCTGCGTCGGACTTTTGGAATTCGAATGCGAAGCTGATCAACAACGCTGTAGAGGAACTTAACGAGGTCCACCACGCGCTGAGCTCGTCGGCGGAAACGCTGTGGATCGCAGACGCGATGCGCACAATCACGCAGGTGCAAAATGCGGGTCTCGAGTACGCGGCGAATTCGCAGTCGCTCGCGCAACACACCGCGATGCTTGCCGACGCCGCCGACTCCGAAAAGATCATCGCTAAGGCCGCGTGGTTTTCGTATCTGGCTGCGAAGAAGCCGGAGGAGAAAGAGGCCATCGAGTGGGCCTACCTCTCCGACTATCCGGGACGCATGACCAGCAACTTGGTGCCGGCGATCCCGACGTTTAACCGTTTGTTGCCAGATCTGAAGTCGATGCCGGGCGATCCGTACAGCACCCGCGACATCCCCTCCCCTGCTGCGCCGTCATTTGAGCCCACGTCGCTGCCCCAGCCCATCCGCGAGGCATTGACCAACCGGGGCCTGGGCGATCTCGCCCATGCGAGCACCCCGTCTGAGGTGATTCAGCAGATGGGCAGGCCGAACCCGGAGATGATGGAGCGCATCGCGGCGGGGGCAACGCCGACGCAGGCGGCGTCGGCAGTGATGGCCCCGCCGAGTCCGGCATCGACCATGGGACCGCTCACCGGCGGTGCGCCCACAGGCGGCATGCACGGTGCCGGTGCGCCGGGAGTGGGCAGCGCCTTCTCCCCTGTCTCCGGCGGTGGGTTCGGCCCGGGTGCCGGCTCCGGCGCTGCGGGCGGCGCATCAGGCGCGAACGGTCTCGGTGGTCTCGGCGCGGTGGGGACACCGGGTGCGGGTGCTGGCGGCGGCCGCCACGCCGCCGGCAGCGCGAGCGGCGCAGGAAGGGGCGTCGGCTCTGCAAACGGGATCGGAAATTCCGCCAACGGCGCGGCCCGAGGCGGGCAGATGGGCGCAGGCCTCGGTGCAGGTGCCAACGGTGCATCGCGTGGCGCCGCAAACATGGGATTCGGCGCAAGCGCAGGGGCCGGCTCCGCAGCAGGCACCGGTGCGGGCGCGGGCCGCCCGGGCTTCACCAATACCGGCTTCGGCTCTGGCGGTGCCGGCGCCGCAGGATCCATGTCGGGCACACCTGGTGCGACGGGTGGCACGGGTACCGCGGCCGGGTCGAGTAACGTCTACGCAGCAAACAACGCCGCCGCCGGTCAGCGCGGCGGCATGGTCGCCGGCCACCCGATGATGGGCGGCAGAAACCAGAACAAGCGCGGCGGCGACAAGGCGGCAAAGGTGAAGACGGTTACCAGCGCGGTCGAGCGCGAAGGCAACCTCAAGGCGCTGCTTGGCGACGCCCCACTGCTGCTTCCCGACATCATCGGCCACAACGTGCGCCGCTAAACCCGGCCACCAACAACACGCCCCCGGCACCGGTTGGTGCTGGGGGCGTGTCGTCGATAAGCGAGCTAGTGCTCGTGGCCGTTCGGCAGCGCGAGATCCGGCTCCTGGCCGGGCTCGACCACGACGAACTGGCCCATCATGCCGTGGTCCTCGTGGTTGAGCATGTGGCAGTGGTACATGTACGCCACCGTCGGGTCCGGGTAGTAGCCGATTTCGACGAGCAGCGTCACCGTCGACTTCGGCGGCACGTCGATAGTGTCGTGCCAACCGGAGGTGAACTCCACCTCGCCGTTTTTGACTTCCTTGACCGCAAAGCGCGCGTTGTGGATGTGGAAGTTGTGCAGCATGTCGTCGTTTTCGTTGGTGACGTGCCAGATCTCGGGCCCGTCGTGGTCGACGACGAAATCCACGCGCGCCATGTCCATCGTCTTGCCGTTGATCTCCATGCCGTTGAGCGTGAACTCGCGCTCCACGCTTGCCGACGACGGCACGTCCACGGCCACCAATTCCTCCGACAGCGCCGGCGATGCGGGGGCGTCGTCGGCGGGGGCTGCGATCTCGAGCAGGTCGAACTCGTCGCGTGCGCCGAACATGTCGGCCGTTTCCTTGTCTGGCAGGCCGTCGAGGTTCGGCAGCCCGTCGCTGCGCAGGGTGAGGTCTTTACCCGGCTCGAGATCGACGACGACCTCCACGCGCTCGCCCGGGCTGAGCAGCACGCCGTCGACTTCCACCGGGGACTCGAGGAATCCCTGGTCGGTGGCGACGATCTTGAACGGCACGCCAAGCGACAGGTGGTGGAAGCGCAGCACGTTGCCGTTGAGCACACGCAGGCGCAAACGGCGGGTGGTCGCCTCGAAGCGCGGCTTGGTGATGCCGTTGATGATCATGGTGTCGCCCACCCAGCCGTTTTCCTCGTCCAGCTGGCCGTCTTCGGTGAAGTTGGCGTTGGTGAGGATCACCGGGATGTCGTCCACGCCGTAGTCGTTGGGCAGGCCGGAAATGGCGGTGGTGTCGTCGTCGATGATCAGCCCGCCCGCCAGGCCGCGGTAGGCGTGGTAGGCCGACTTTTCGTGCGGGTGCGGGTGGTACCAGCAGGTCGCGGCCGGCTGGTCGACGGTCCACGTGGGCGACCAGGACTCACCGGTGTCAAACATCAGCGCCGGGCCGCCGTCGGCGGTGGCCGGCAGGTGCACGCCGTGCCAGTGCACGACGGTCGGCTCCGGCACTTCGTTGTTGACGGTCATCTCGATCTTTTCGCCGCGGCGCATGTACAGCGTCGGGCCCAAGAACGGGCCGTTGAAGCCCCATGTTTTAGTCATGGTACCGGGGACGATCTCGGCTTCGCCTTCCTGGGCGGTCAGTTCGAAGCGGCGCACGTCGCCGTCGAGGGTGCCCTCGTACAGCGGCGGGATCGGCAGCGGGCGCGGCTCGGCGTCGGCGCCGCGCGGGGTGGGCTGGTCCGATTCGGAACAGCTCGTCAGCGCGGTACCTGCGGCCGCGGCGGCCGCGATAAAGACTGCGCCTTTGAAAAATGTGCGTCGGGAAACTGCCATAACTCCTCCAAGTTCGCCGATTAACGCCAATGATCCTACTATCCGCTGTTATGCGTAACGAGGAAGCGAACGCCCGCCGGTTCATCTGGTCGAACGGTCTGCAAAACATCGGCGATCAAGTCGTCGCCCCGAAAACGGTGCTGCCGTGGCTGTTTAACGCCGCGGGCGTGCCGGCGGCGTTCACGTCGTTTCTCGTGCCTATCCGCGAGTCCGGCTCGATGCTGCCGCAGGCGTTTTTGAGCCCGTGGGTGACGTCGCAAAGCTCGCGCAAGCGCGTGTGGCTCATCGGTTCGTGGGGCCAGGCGCTCGCGTCGGCGGGAATCGCGGCGAGCGCATTGCTTCTCGACGGCCCCGCCCTCGGCATCGTCGTCCTTCTCCTGCTGGCAATCCACGCGGTGTTCCGCTCGCTGTGTTCGATCGCGGGCAAGGACGTGCAGGGCCGCACGATCTCGAAGGGCCACCGCGGCGACATCACCGGCCGCGCCACCGCACTCGCCGGAGGGTTCACCCTCGCGATCGGTCTTGCGCTGACGTTCATCCCCAACGAGCTGCCGCAGTGGGCGCTCGCCGCACTGCTCGCTGGCGGCGCCGCCACGTGGGCGCTCGCCTCGCTCGTGTTCACGCGTATCGACGAACCCACCCCCGACACCGACGCCACCGACGGCCAGGGCCTCGCCGAGATGTGGGCGCTGGTCAAATCGGATAGGGACCTGCAGCGCTTCCTCGTCGTGCGCTCGCTGATGCTGGTCACGGCGCTGTCTACCCCGTTTATCGTGGTGCTCGGCTCCCGCGAAGGCGCGGATCTGACCGGCCTGGGCGCCTTCGTCATCGCCTCCGGCGGCGCGTCACTGCTCGGCGGCCGGATTTCGGGCCGGTTGTCGGATAGGTCGTCGAAAAGCACGATGGCGTGGGCCGCGGGCGTCGCGTCCACGGTGCTGATCCTCCTCGTTGTAAGCGCCAGGCTTGCCGACGACACCGTCAACGCCTGGGTCATGCCACTCGGATTCTTCCTGGTCAACCTCGCCCACACCGCCGTGCGCGTGAGCCGTAAGACGTACCTGGTGGACATGGCCGACGGTGACAAGCGCACCATGATCACCGGCGCCGCGAACACGGTGATGGGTGTGGTGCTGCTGGTCGTCGGCGCGGTGTCGTCGGCAATCGCGCTGGCGGGACCGCAGGCGGCGTTGATCTTCCTCGCCGTGGTCGGCTTCTGCGGCGTGTTCGGCGCGTCCAACCTCAAGGAAGTCTCGGGCAAGAGCGCCTAAGCGTTATGCTTGGGGCCGACAAAACGCCCCCACCCCAAGGAGTACTCGAGTGCCTAACCACTCCGAACGCGCCGTTGTCGTGCTCGCGGCCGGCGCGGGAACCCGCATGAAGTCCGACCGCCAAAAAACGCTGCACGAAATCGGCGGTCGCAGCCTGCTGTCCCACTCGCTGCACGCCGCCGCAGGTGTAGCGCCGACGCACCTCGTCGCGGTGGTCGGCCACCAGCGCGACCAGGTCTCCCCTGCCGTCGAGCAGATCGCCGAGCAGATGCATGTGGAGATCCGCCAGGCCATCCAGGAGGAGCAAAACGGCACCGGGCACGCCGTCCAGGTCGGCCTGTCCGCGATCCCGGACTTCGACGGCACCGTCGTGGTCACCAACGGCGATGTGCCGCTGTTGACGCCGGAGACGTTGCAGGCGCTCGTCGATAAGCATGAGTCCGAGCATGCGGCGGTGACGGTACTCTCGCTCGAGTTCGACAACCCCACCGGCTACGGCCGCATCATCCGCGGCGAGACCGGCGACGTCCTCGAAATCGTCGAGGAAAAAGACGCCACCGACGAACAGCGTCGCGTCCGCGAGGTCAACTCCGGCGTATTCGCGTTCGACGGCGCCGTGCTTCGCGACGCCCTCGCGCGCGTCACCCCCGACAACGCCCAGGGCGAGTTCTACATCACAGACGTGCTCGGCATCGCGCGTGGCGACGGCCGCAAGGTCGCAGCATTCGTCGCCCCCGACGCGCGCGAACTCGCGGGCGTCAACGACCGCGTGCAGCTGGCCGAAGCCGGCAAGGAACTCAACCGCCGCCTCGTCGAGCGCGCGATGCGGGCCGGCGCAACCGTGATCGACCCGGCGACGACCTGGATCGGCGTCGAGGTGGAAATCGGCCGCGACGTGGTCATCCACCCCAACACCCAACTGTGGGGCTCCACCGTCATCGGCGACGGCGCCGAAATCGGCCCCGACACCACCCTGACCGACATGGAAGTCGGCGCCCGCGCAAAGGTTGTGCGCACCCAGGGTGAACTCGGGGTGATCGGCGAGGAAGCCACCGTCGGCCCGTTCACCTACATCCGCCCCGGCACCGAACTCGGCGCCCGCGGCAAGCTCGGTGGCTTCGTCGAGGCGAAAAACGCCAAGATCGGCGAAGGCTCCAAGGTGCCGCACCTGACCTACATCGGCGACGCCACCGTGGGCAAGCACTCCAACATCGGCGCCAGCTCGGTATTCGCCAACTACGACGGTGTGCAAAAGCACCACACCACCATCGGCGACTACTGCCGCACTGGCTCCGACACCATGTTTGTCGCGCCGGTGAACATCGGTGATGGCGCGTATACCGGCGCGGGTACAGTGGTCACTGAAGATGTGCCGGCAGGCGCGCTCGCCATCAAGGAGGGCCGCCAGCGCAACATCGAAGGCTGGGTCGAAGACCGCCGCCCAGGCACTGAGGCCGCCGAAGCCGCCAAAAACGCGAAGCGAGAGGGTTAGAACATGACTGGTTACTCCACCGAAAACCACAAAGACCTGAAGGTCTTCACCGGACGCGCGCACCCGGAACTCGCCGAGGCGGTGTCCAAGGAACTCGGCATCGACCTGGTGCCCACCACCGCCCGCGACTTCGCCAACGGTGAAATCTTCATCCGCTTCGAAGAATCCGTGCGTGGCGCCGACTGCTTTGTCATGCAGTCCCACGCGCAGCCGCTGAACAAGTGGCTCGTCGAGCAGCTCATCATGATCGACGCGCTCAAGCGCGGCTCCGCCAAGCGCATCACCGCGATCCTGCCGTTCTACCCGTACGCGCGCCAGGACAAGAAGCACCGCGGCCGCGAGCCGATTTCCGCCCGCCTGATCGCGG
>ERZ1029884.265-NODE-265-length-10921-cov-6.525676_pt1 | contig 10921 bp, 5 predicted proteins | sample MGYA00519233_ERZ1029884 | MGnify/ENA primary metagenome ERZ1029884 (study PRJEB33666, sample SAMEA4610931) | skin metagenome | biome: Human-associated habitat; feature: Malodor aspect; material: skin | place: Philippines | collected 2015-08 ...
TCGACCGCCTCACGCATGGCTTTGTTTAATGCTGGCTGAGAAACCTCGGGGGAACTCATAGGACTCCTTATTCGTTAACTGTGTATTGCTTCCCTAAGCTGGAAGACTATACCGCTTATATTCGCACGACTTTGATTGGAGCTGGCGTTGGCCTCTGGACTTTCCCAACCCGCTGCCCCAATGAAGCGCCCGCCCCGGCTTCTCTCTTGGGCTGTCGCTATCATTGCTGTTCTTCTATTTGTAGGCCCCATGTTGGTGGGCTTCTATACCGATTGGAAGTGGTTCGGCGCAATTGATTACCGTGGTGTTTTCACCACGACCCTCGTAGCGCGCATTGTTCTGTTTATCCTCTTTGCGGTGGTTGCCGGGGGCGTGGTTTTCGCCGCCGGCTTCGTGGCGTGGCGGGGCCGTCCAGACAGCATTGACTTCAGCGACCTGAACTCGCCGGTGTACCAATACCGCCGCTCGATTGAAAAGACCATGGGCCTATTCCTCAAGGTCATCCCGATCTTGGTGGGTGCGGTCGCTGGCCTGCTGGGCCAGGCTTCCTGGCGCGAGTTCATGCTCTTCCTCAACGGCCAGGACTTTGGCGTCAAGGATCCACAGTTCCAGCGTGACTTGGGCTTCTACGCGTTCCAGCTGCCGGTATGGAACATCGTGGTCAGCGCGTTCTCCATGCTGCTCATGGTGTGCTTCCTGTTGGCGCTGTTTAGCCACTACATTCTCGGCGGCATCCGCATTGGCAATCGCGCAGCTGGTGTGCGCGGTTTTATCTCGCGCCCGGCTCGCTTGCAGCTTGCTGTCACCGCCGGACTGTGGATGATCCTGCAGGTTGTGGGCTACTGGCTCGACCGCTACCAGCTGCTGTATAACCAGCACTCGCTGTTTACCGGTGGCTCCTACACCGACATCAACGCGTACCTGCCGGCCAAGATCATCTTGATGGTCATCGGCGTGTTCGTGGCCGTGGCCATCTTTGCGGCAGTGGTTATTAAGGACCTGCGCATCCCCGCGCTTGCTGTGGTCCTCATGCTGCTGTCCTCGCTTATCATTGGCCAGGCTTGGCCGTTGATGATGGAGCGTTTCTCCGTCACCCCGAACCGCCAGGCCAAGGAAGCGGAGTACATTTCTCGCAACATCGAGTCCACCCGTTACGCCTATGGGCTCACCGACGAGAACGTGACTTACGAGGAGAACTGGGGCGCAGGCGATGTCTCCGACTCCAAGGTCGCGGCGGACACCTCGACGATTTCTAACCTGCGTCTTCTGGATCCGGACATCATTGCCCCGACCTTTACCCAGATGCAGCAGCTGAAGAACTTCTATGGCTTCCCAGAGACACTGGCCATGGACCGTTACACCATTGACGGCCAGGTCCGTGACTTTGTGGTCGCAGCCCGCGAACTCGACCCGAACGAGTTGCAGGACAACCAGCAGAACTGGTTGAACCGCCACACCGTGTACACGCACGGCAACGGCTTCGTGGCTGCGCAGGCGAACACCGTGGATGAGGTTGCCCGAGATGCAGGTTCCGCGCGTGGTGGTTTCCCCATCTTCACGGTCTCCGATCTACAGACCCAGCAGGGCAAGGAGAACGAGGGTGAGGGCGAGACCCAGGACGCAGAGAAGTCCTTGGGCATCAAGGTTGACCAGCCGCGTATCTACTTCGGCCCGGTCATCGCTAGCGCACAGGATGGCCGCGATTACGCCATCGTGGGCAAGACCGGCAACGACTCGGTTGAGTATGACACCGATTCCACGACCTACACCTATGACGGTAAGGGCGGCGTGAACATTGGTAACTTCTTCGACCGCACCGCATATGCGTTGAAGTACCAGGAGATGAACCTGCTGCTTTCTGACCGCGTTGGTTCCGAGTCGAAGATTCTCTATGACCGTGACCCGCGCGAGCGCGTGGAGAAGGTTGCTCCATGGCTGACCACTGACTCCGCTACCTACCCGGCTGTTATCGACGGCCGCATCAAGTGGATTGTCGACGGATACACCACCCTGGATTCCCTGCCTTATTCTCAGCGCACCTCGCTGACTGAGACCACCCAGGACACCCAGAACCCGAATGGCACCAACCAGCGTCTTATCAACGAGCAGGTGGGCTACATCCGCAACTCGGTCAAGGCCACTGTCGACGCCTACGACGGCACCGTTGACCTCTACGAGTTTGACAACGAGGACCCAGTCTTGAAGGCATGGGAGGGTGTGTTCCCGAACGTGGTGAAGCCGGAGGCTGAAATCTCCGACGAGCTGCGCAACCACTTCCGCTACCCGGAGGACATGTTCAAGGTGCAGCGCAACCTGCTGGCTAAGTACCACGTTTCTGACCCAGGCGTGTTCTTCAACAACGACGCATTCTGGTCCGTGCCGGAAGACCCGACCGCTGGCGAATCCCGCGGTCTGAACCAGCCGCCGTACTACGTCATGGCCTCTGACCCGAAGACCGGTAAGCCAAGCTTCCAGCTCATCACGTCTTACCGTGGCCTGAACCGTCAGTTCCTGTCCGCACACATGGCTGTGTCCTCGGATCCGGAGAACTACGGCAAGATCACCGTCAAGGTGCTGCCGACGGACACTCAAACCCAGGGTCCGAAGCAGGCACAGGACGCCATGATGTCTTCTGACCAGGTCGCTCGTGACCGCACGCTGTGGGAGGGTTCGAACGACCTGACCAACGGCAACCTGCTGGCACTGCCGGTGGGTGACGGTGAGATTCTCTACCTAGAGCCGATCTACTCGCAGCGCAAGGACCAAGAGTCTGCGTTCCCGAAGCTGCTGCGTGTACTTGTCTCCTACAAGGGCCGCGTGGGCTATGCGCCGACCATTGGTGAGGCTCTCGACCAAGTGGGCATTGATCCGAAGGCAGCCCAGGACATCACTGAGATCGACGGCGACGGCACTGTGAAGAACACGCCGAGCGACTCGAAGGATGACAAGAAGTCTGGCGAGGATGGCAAGGCTTCGGCACCTGCATCTGCACCTGCTGCATCCAACGAGGCTGAAGCAATCGACGAAATCAACACCGCACTCGACAACGTGGAGAAGGCCCGCAACGGCTCCTTCGAGGAGTACGGTAAGGCCCTCGACGAGCTCGACAAGGCCGTTGAATCCTACAAGCAGCTGCAGTCCAAGTAGCGTGCCATAGCGAAAAACATACTAAAGGCCACCTGCCCAGCGGATTTGGGTGTGTGGCCTTTGGTATGTATAGTTACATGAGTCGCCAACGAAAGCGGTTAGCAAAAGCTTTAGCCGTTAACGTTAAGCGCAAGATGTTTAGAAGTACATCTCGACGCGGGGTGGAGCAGCTCGGTAGCTCGCTGGGCTCATAACCCAGAGGTCGTAGGTTCGAATCCTGCCCCCGCTACCAACGTGATTGCAACCCGGTCAGAGAGACATTCTCTGGCCGGGTTTTTGCATTCCGCGCGCATGTCCAATGCCGCTTTGTAACCTGTGTTCGCTCGCTACGCGCTCCCCATCTCAACATCATGCTCAAAGACACCGTTCGTCCGGCTGAGGGGGAAATACCTGTTGCTCTTGCAACCGTAGGCGGACTGCCAAGGAAATGCGGGGGCAGCGCGAATGTTAATCATGCGACTCTTATACGCTCCGGGTAGCGTATCCAGGGCAGTTGCGATGGGAGGGCTAAAGCCCTCGCTGCACCCCCTGGTACCAGGCTTGTAGGTGGTGGACACCATGCTCGAAACCTCAATGGTTCTCGTCGGGGCTGCGATGCTGTTCGGGGTTCTTGTACTACTGACGTTTTATCTGCAGATTGCCAATGTTGTTGAGCGCAGAAAGGACGCCAGAAAGGCGAAATTCTTCGCTGGTGTCGATCTCGGGGGTCAGGGCGGGGAGGACATTCCCCGCCCTGAGAGTGAGGAGGAGCGAGAGTGGGTGCTCGAGCTCCTGCTTGAGCGTGCGAGCCGCGGCCTTGACTCGGGCCAGTGGCAGGAAATCCGCCAAGTTGCAGCGAGTGAATGCGGAGAGATGCTGCGAGCGAAGGTAGGCTCGCGGAAATCCGCAGACCGCCTATATGCCCTGGCAGCGATATACCGATTGGGGTTGGGAGGGTTCGGACGTACCGTCGCAAAGTTTAGACCCCGTAACGGGCTTGAAAGCATGTTCAGGGCAGCCATCCTGGATGAAGACTTCGAGGCAGCGGGCGCCATTGGAAGCGCCAAGGAGCTTTCGCTTGGGCGCGTCTACGAGGCGATTCAGGCGGCGGAGCAAAAGGAAATGAAGGGTCAGATTGATTCGTAGCGACATAGCGTTGACGACCCTCGCTTGGGTTGGCTACTTCCTGGCGGCTTACGTGCTGATCGTTATCGCTTTCTACTTCGCGATGATGGTCATCTCGCTCGTGCGTATTAGGCGCAACCGGAAATTCGAGCGTCCGTTGGACTTCCTCGGGGAGTCTGAGTCGTTCGATCTAGGCGTGTCGGTGTTGGTGCCCGCTTACAACGAGGAGGCCGGAATCTTGCAGAATGTGCGCTCTCTGCTCAAGCTGCAATACAACGATTACGAGATCGTGGTGGTCGACGACGGCTCCTCCGACACGACGTCCGCGCTGCTGATTGAGGAGTTCCGCATGGAACCAGCGGCCTTCAACCCCCGTGAGGACGCGCTGGAGACCACCGACGTGCTCGAGCTCTACCAATCGAGCACCCACCCCAACCTGCGGCTAATACGCAAGGAGAACGGCGGCAAGGCGGACGCGCTGAACTGCGGAATCAACTATTCGGTGATGGATTACGTCTGCACAGTAGACGGGGATTCGATGCTGGAGCAGCATGCGCTGCAACGGGTCATGCGCCCCTTTGTGCTCGGTGGCGGCAATGTCGCAGCGGCAGGCGGCTCCGTCGAGCTGATCAACGGCAACAAAGTGGTGGACGGCGAGGCGGACAAGCAAGTTAATTTCTCCGAAAATCCGCTCGTTGCGATGCAGGCCATGGAGTATTACCGCTCTTTCCTCATCGGGCGCGTGGCGCTAAGCCAGTTTGACCTCATGCTAATCTGCTCCGGCGCTTTCACCGTCTTCGAAAAATCCTTGCTCATTCGCTACGGCGGGCTCGCCCGCGGCGTGTTGGGGGAGGACATGGAGGTAGTTGTGCGCATGCAGAAAAGCATGTTTGACGACGCTGCTCCGAAACGCATCGTTCACGTCCCCGACGCCATCTGCTACACCGAGGCCCCAGAAACACTCAAAGTTTTGCGCCGCCAGCGCCGACGCTGGCATCAAGGACTGTTGGAGAGTCTGTGGCGCCACCGAAGTGTGACGTGTAACCCGAGGTATCGCTCCCTTGGGCTTGTGGCCTTTCCGTACTTCTGGATCGCGGAGGCGCTGCTGCCACTCGTTGAACTCGCCGGCTGGATCTACTTATTTCTCGGCTACTTCGCAGGTCAGGTGTTCCTCGAATTTTCGATCATGTTTATGGCTTTCTTCATCCTCTACTCGGGAGTGGTGAACACGGTTGCCGTGATGCTTAACGCGTGGCAGCAGGGCAAGTACCCCAGTTTCGCCGAGATAACCTACATCCTCGGCCTCTCCTTTACGGAGATCTTCTGGTACAAACCGCTGATGCTTATCTGGAGGCTTGAGGGCATGCACCGCTTCCTGAATAACCAGAGCGAGTGGGGCAAGATGGAGCGCGTTGGTTTGGGCAGCTCACAACCCGCGGCGGTGGCGCGGTGAAAAAGCTGATCTCCGCCATCGCGCTCGTGTCGCTGCTTCTTCTCGTTCCAGTAGTTGTATGGGTTGCCAAGCCGGCCGATCTACACAGCGCCCTAGTAGTCGAAAACAACGCCGACACCGTGGCCGCCGCGTCCGAGCGGCAGGACCGAGGAGCGGGATATTTGTTCAACTACCGCAAAATCCGTCCCGTGTACACATCGTCGAAGGACATGGACTACTCCATCGATGAGCTGAAAGATTTCGACGCCGTGTACCTGACCACGGAAGATGGCTACCGGCTGTCGCTCGCCGAGTGGAACAAGGTGGAGATAAACATCGGCCAGAACGACCCGAGTCTGTTGGTAGCGGAGTACGGCATTATCCAAAACGCAGAGTCCGGTGAGCTCGCCGAATATATCGCCCGTGCTATTGGGGTGAAGCCAACCGGGTGGTCAGGGAAGTTCGTGGACGACCTCGCTCAACCGGGTGACTCCGACATCCCCGACCGTGTAGTGGCCTCGGTGGGCGAATGGCAGTATTCGGGGCCGGGTCTGGTGCTGAATAACAGCCTCGAGGGCAGGACGATCGTGTTCGAGCTCAGCTCGGACGCGCAGAAAGGGGGCGTCGGCCTTACTCGCACGGACAAAGCTCAGGAGCTCGGCTACAAGGGCACATCGGCACTGTACGACGGCTGGTTCGACGTCATCGAGCCAGCCACCGGGACCGACGCGCTCTACAACTTTGACCTTCGGCTCACCGATGATCAGCGACAACAACTGCGGGCGAGCGGGCTGCCCGATGTAATGCCGGCAGTGACCCTAGACCGGGATGCGGCCTCGGACCGCGTGTACCTTGCTGGCCATTTCAGCCAGGTCGAAGATGTACCTCAGGTGTTCCAGTTCGAGGGGATCCAGCACCTCTACGCGTTTCTCCAGCGTTTTAGCTCCAGCAACTTTTACTGGAGCGCGTTCTTCCCCATCTTGAACCAGACGATCAAGACTCACGCCCGGTTGTCGAAGCATGTGCTCGAAGACAAGCGCGAGACCGGGCAGGAACCGGCTTCTGGGGCGACCTACCCCGCGCGCGTGGGCAAGACCAACGACCGCATCGAGGTGAACATCGACGGTACGTTCACCCCGATGACCATCAAGGGCGTCAACCTGGGTATGGCGAAGCCGGGCTACTTCCCAGGAGAAGCCGCGATCACTGAGGACGAGTACTACACCTGGTTCGAAGAAATCGGTGCGATGAATGCCAATACAATCCGCGTCTACACCCTGCACCCCCCGGGGTTCTACCGGGCGCTGGCAAAGTACAACGCGTCACACGACACCAAGATCTACGTCCTGCACGGCGTGTGGATCAACGAGGAGTGGATCACGGGAGATTCGGACGCTTACCACGACGAGGCACTGCACGGCTTCCAAGAGGAAATCCAGCAGGTGGTCGACGCGATGCACGGTAACGCGCTCGTGGAGCACGTACCGGGGCACGCTTCCGGCGCTTACGCGGCAGATATCTCGGGTTATGTCATTGGCTGGGTCCTCGGCACTGAGTGGGACCCGTTCATGGTGCTAGGCACTAACGAAAAACACCAAGACGCGGGGCAGTTCGACGGCGACTACTTTTACACGGACGGGGCTAGCCCGTTCGAGTACTGGCTCGCGGAGCAAATGGAGTTCACTACCAACTACGAGGTGTCTCAATACGGGGAGACTCGACCGATGAGCTTTACCAACTGGGTGACTACCGACATTTTGACGCACCCCTCCGACAGCTCAGGCAAAGAGGACATCGCAGAAGTTAACCCCAATCACATCCACACGCGCGGCGTGATGGATGAGATTGGCCAGTTTGCGTCCTACCACGTCTATCCCTACTACCCGGAGTTCATCCGGATGGACCAGAAGTACGCTAACTCGTCGGATTGGAGGGGCGAGGCGAACCCGTATTACGCTTACCTGCAGGAGTTACGAGCAGCGCACAGCATGCCTGTTCTAGTCGCCGAGTTCGGCATTCCGGCCTCGCGGGGACGAACGCACACTGGCCCCATCGACATGCACCAGGGGATGGAGTCTGAGCAGGAGCAGGGTGAGCACCTCACTCGCATGTACGAGGACATCCTGCACGCGGGCTACCTCGGTGGGCTGGTGTTCACCTGGCAAGACGAGTGGTTCAAGCGAACCTGGAACACGATGGACTTCGACAACCCCGAACGCCGCGCTTTCTGGTCCAACGCGCAAACTTCCGAGCAGGAGTTCGGCCTGCTGAGCTTCGATACGATGAAGGTCAAGGTCGACGGCGATGTCAGCGAGTGGGAAATCGCACCAATTTATTCCGCCGAACATCCGGAGGATCCGATCCGCGACGTCTATGTCGATCATGACGAGCGATACCTGTATTACCGCTTCGATCTCGCCCCAGGAGCGGCCGAAAACGGGGGTTACCCAGTTGCACTGGTGGACACGATCGGGGGCCAAGGTAACGACCACGTTAACAGTCTGGGTGTAGACAGCCCGGTGCGTGCAGACTTCATGCTCTCGATGAAGCCCGGAAAATCGCAGTTGCTCGTCGACCCGTACTACGACTTGCACGCCTACTTCTACGGCTACCTTGAGGGGCTCATACCGTACAGCGAGAATCTCTTCGTCAAAAGCACGGGAGAGTTCGTTCCCATCCGCTACGCGTTGAACAAGCGGATTCTCAATGCGGAAACGGGTGAATTGGACCCTTTTGAGGAGTACGAGGCAGGTGCGCTGCGGGAGGGCAATGGCAACCCCGACGCAGATAACTACAACTCGCTGGCGGACTACGCTTGGTCCGCCGACAGATCGAAGCTCGAAGTGCGCATCCCTTGGCTGCTGATGAACTTCCGTGACCCGAGCCAGCGCGAAGTGACCTCGGACCTGTGGGTTAATCAGTCCATCTACAAGAGCGAGTTCGTCGACGACATTGGGCTGAGCTTCGTGTTTGCCGGCGAGGACGGTGGTAATGAGGTGCAGCAGCAGGCGACCGCGCCCGTCCGCTACACCTGGGACAAATGGGACCGCCTCGAGACGGAGCGCCGGCTTAAGAAGTCCTATTTCATTTTGAAGTCGTTCTACGCCACGGTCGAGTAGCCATCCTGCTGGTACGTCCGTTTATCCCAGGTAGCGGACACGACCCTCCCTTGGTCATTTCGCAAGCTACACCGAGCGTGCGCCGGAGGCGCAGCAGACCACAATCTCGGCGCCGGGGTTGGTCCACACCCCGCTGTGGGCGAGGTTCGGCTGGCCCGGTTTGCACGCCGGTTGAATCCCCCCGAACGCCGGTTAGACGGCTAGCTCCAGAACGGCTTCGCCAACACCTGCGGCGGACGTCGGGTTCTGGCCGGTGATGAGCTTGCCGTCCACGACCACGTGCTTGGTCATCGGCACCGTGGCGGTGGTGTATTCGCCGGCCTGTTCGCGCAGCTTTTCTTCCAGGCTGTAGGGGACTTCCTCGGTGCGGCGGGCCAGCTTCTCCTCGGCCCAGGAGTAGCCGGTGACCTTGCGGCCGTCGAGAAGCTTGTTGCCGTCGGCGAGCGTAACGTCGAGCAGGCCTGCGGGGCCGTGGCAGACGGCAGAGACGATCTTGTCGTTGTCCGCAAAGTGGGCGACGGCGCGGGAGACCGCATCGTTCTGGAAGTCGAAGAGTGTGCCGTGGCCGCCGATGAGGTAGATGCCGTCGAACTCGTCCAAGTTCATGTCGGCGATGGCGGGGGTGCCTTCGAGCTGATCCATGAAGTCGGGGTCCTCGTAGCGCTTGTTCGTGCCGCCGAGCTGAATCACCGGGGTTTTCAGGCTGACTGGGTCGATGGGCACGGAACCACCGTCGACGCTGGCGAGGGTGACCTCGTGGCCGGCGTCAGTAAGGACGTCGTAGAAGTGGGTGAATTCGCCGAGCCACATGCCGGTATGGATGCCGGAGTTGGCGTAGCGGTGGGTACTGGTGGATAGAGCAAGAAACTTCATGCGCCCCATTGAACCACCAGCGAGCGATTCGGGGGAGCGGCCTACGTGGCCGGGTTGTGTACTAAGAGTCGGTCTACCTGGTCAGCAAGGCCGGGGGCGTCGAGGAGGCGCAGGAGGCGGGCAAATGAAGTTCTAGTACGTAGCCGACTTGTGCCTGGCGTACCGTGCGGGAGTTGTCCAGTACTGGGCCTGAACGATGCACCTCATCCCCAACGCTGGACGCCTCCGGGTAGCGAGTGCAGCGTGATACCCAGCCGTTCGGCGAGCTCGGCGTGCTCCTGGACAAACTGGTCAGAGCGCACGCCACCCGCGCAGTAGACCACCACGTCGTCGCCGGGGGAGAAGCGCGCTAGCACCCGCGCCGCGGCGTCCGGGTCGCGCGCGACCTCACTGAGCGGCAGGTTCAACCCCGGCACGGGGAGATCCGCGATCGCCTTTTCGTGGGGTTCGCGCACGTCGAGGGAGGGGAGCTGGCGGGCCGTAAGCGCGTCGAAAAGCTGCTGGCCTTCGGTCGAGGGCGCGGCGCACGCATCTGCGTACGTGCCTAGCGTGGAGGCGAGCGCGCGCGCCGGGTCGCGGGCGGCAGTGAACTGGCGCATGGTGGTGGTCAGCGCGTCGTACATGTGCAGGCGGCCGACGTGCACGTCGCCGACGCCTGCCAGGAACTTCACGGCCTCGGTGGACATGAGCGAGCCGACCACGGACGTGGTCACGCCGAGCACGCCGGCGGTGGCGCAGTCCGGCACGGAGTCCGCATCGGGCTGGGTGGGGTAGAGGTCGCGAAGACCGGCCCCGTCCGCAGGCGCGCCGGGGCCGGACCACCACAGCGCGATGTCGCCGCGGTAGCGCAGCACCGAGCCCCACATCAGCGGGGTGCCGGTGATCTCGGCGGCGTCGGCGGCGAGGAACTTGGTGGCGAAAGTGTCGGAGCCGTCGATGAGCAGGTCGATGCCCTCGAGTGCCTCAAGGAAATTGCCGGGGGTGAGCCGGTCGTTGACCGCGGTGACCTGGATGTCCGGCTGCAGGGAGCGCAGCCGCTCGGCGGCGACCTCGACTTTGCTGCGGCCCACGTCCTCCGCGCTGAACAGGATTTGGCGGTGGATGTTGGTCAGGTCCACCGTGTCGTCGTCCCACACGGTGATGTGGCCGATGCCGGTTGCCGCCAGTGTCTGCATGATGGGGCAGCCCAGGCCGCCGGCGCCAATGACCAGCACGTGGGAGTTATGCAACCGTTCCTGCTGCTCCG
>ERZ1029884.272-NODE-272-length-10708-cov-11.192622_pt1 | contig 10708 bp, 6 predicted proteins | sample MGYA00519233_ERZ1029884 | MGnify/ENA primary metagenome ERZ1029884 (study PRJEB33666, sample SAMEA4610931) | skin metagenome | biome: Human-associated habitat; feature: Malodor aspect; material: skin | place: Philippines | collected 2015-08 ...
TTGTCCTTGTGCACCGGCTTCTGGGATGCCTGCCAGAACATGTAGCCGCCGCCGAGGAGGATGATCAGGGCGAGGGCGATTCCGCCCCACAGCAGGTCGCCGCCCAGCTCGGCCGCCCAGTGGCCGACCCACCAGGTGCAGAACGCCACGAATGCGGCGACGGGCAGGGTGGTGATCCAGGCCAGCGCCATGCGGCCGGCCACACCCCAGCGGACCTCGCCCTTCGGGCCGGTCAGGCCGGAGCCAAGGATAGAGCCGGTGGCCACGTGGGTGGTGGACAGCGCCATACCCAGGTGGGAGGAGGTGAGAATAATGGCGGCGGAGGAAGTCTCAGCGGCCATGCCCTGCGGCGGGTGGATCTCCACCAGGCCCTTGCCCAAGGTGCGGATCACACGGAAGCCACCGGAGTAGGTGCCCAGCGCGATGGCGAATGCACACGCGAACTGGATCCAGAACGGCATCGGGTGATCCTGGCCGAACTGGCCCGCGGCCACCATGGCTAAGAAAATGACGCCCATGGTCTTCTGCGCGTCGGAGGTGCCGTGCGCCAGCGCCACCAGGGAGGCGGTGCCGATCTGTCCCCAGCGGAAGTAGTTGTCGCGGTGATTCTGTTCGGCGTTTGCGGTGATCTTGTACACCAGCCAGGTGCCGATGGCGGCGATCAGGCCGGCGACGAACGGTGCGAACAGTGCCGGGAGGATGATCTTGTCCAGCACGCCGCCCCAGACCACGCCGTCGAAGCCGATGGCCGCGATTGCCGCGCCGATCAGGCCGCCGAACAACGCGTGAGAGGACGACGACGGAATGCCGAAGAGCCAGGTGAACAGGTTCCACATAATGCCGCCGGCCAGGCCGGCGAACACCACGAGGAGGAGCCGTTCAGAATCGACAGTGTCGTTCAGGTCGAAGACGTCAAGTTTCACAATGCCGCCCGCGACCGTCTTGGCCACGGCGACGGAGAGAAACGCGCCGACAAGGTTAAGAACACCGGCGAGCGCCACAGCCACTTTGGGCTTGAGCGCGCCAGTGGCGATGGAGGTAGCCATCGCGTTTGCAGTGTCGTGGAAGCCGTTGGTGAAGTCGAAGAACAAGGCAACGACGATGATGAGTACGAGGAGGATTGTGATGCTCACGCGGGAAATTATGCTCCTGCACTAGCACATGAAATACGCTCGGAGTCGTATGTTCATCTGCCGGCAACCTCTGCACTGCGGCCCACTGGCCTCTAGCTGGCCCGACACTGCAAGCAGCGCCAAGAATTCATATTGCCGTAACCGTGCTTAACCGGCGATCATGTCCCATACCGTCACGCCCATAATGACCAGGCCGAGCGCGAACACGAAGATCGTGTCCGGCCGGCGGGCGTAGTGCTTGAACGCCGTGGCCTTGGCAAACAGCAGCGCGGGCATGATGTAGACCAGAAACGCCACGAAGATGCCGCCGACCACGGAGATCATGTCCAGAATCGAGGGATTCAACACGGCGACCAGCACTGCGGTGACCAGGACAAAGATATTGACGGCCCACCGAAGGGTAGACGTCGAGAAGCGAGCCGCGACGCCCGGAGCCACACTGCGCACCAGGTAGGCCGTGCCCTCCTCCGTGCCGAGCAGGTGGCCGAAGTAGGAGGTAATGATCGCGCATAGGGCGATGATGGGGCTCATCCACGCCATGAACGGCGCGTCAGTTTCGTTGGCCAGGTAGGACAGCACAGGCACATTCTGCTCGCGCGCGGCGTCCATGCCGTCCGCCCCCAGCGCGAGCGAACACGACCACACAAAGAACATGGTGAACGCCACTAGCAGGATCGCCGTGACCAGCTCCACCTTGGACACCTCGCGCTCCGTGGCCGCCACGTCGCCGTCCATCTTCTTCTGGGTGTCCAGGGCGAACTGGCTCAGCGCGGCCATGTGGCTGAAGGAGAACACCAGCACCGGCAGAATCAGCAGCAACCCCTGCCACACGGGGTAGGAGGACTCGTACGAGCGGAAGCCCGCCAAATCCCACGAAGGGATGAGGTACAGCGACACCGCCGCCAGCGCGATGATCAGCGGGTACACCAGCGCGTTGGCCAGCCACAGGGTGAGCTTCTTGCCAAACGCGTACGCACCGGTCATCACACCCACCGCCACCAGCGCGAGCACCCACCGGCTGACCTGCGACCCGCCCAGCTGGTTCACAATGAAACTATCCAGCGTGTTGGTAATCGAGATCGCATAAATGAGCACCGTGGGATAAATGCCCAGCCAGTACAGCACCGCAGAGGCGAACCCGCGCTTGCGCCCCGTCAGCGCCGTGATCACCTGCAACACGTCCAGCCCCTTGACCGGGGAGGCGGAGACGATGCGGGCGTAGGTGCGGTGGGAGAAAAACACCATCGGGCCGATCAGCAGCGTCGCAATCACCAGCGGCCAAAACCCGAAGCTGCCTGCGTTGATGGGCAAAAACAGGATCCCCGCCCCCACGCCGGTGCCGAACAGCGTGATCACCCAGCGCATAGACGAGCCATCCGGCTCTTTGCCCTCGCGCTGCTCCCTGATCTGCTCGATGTCCGCCTCCGAGAGGTTCTCCGGGTCGAACTCCGCGCGGGAGAGCTCGAGGTGCTCCTCGCTGTGTTGCTCCGGTAGCTCGGTGTTGCTCATGGTGATCTACGTTACCGGGGCCGGCGCTGCGCGTTCAGCGCTTTTGCCTATCGACGTCCCTTCGGCCGCGCGCGGGGCGGTGGCTCCCGGCGCGGCTAATGACGGATGCTGCAACGTCGACGTAACTTTTGTCATTACGCGCAGGTGGCCACGTGTTGCGATGCAACATCTGTCATTAGCGCGGTGCAGCCGCAGCGGTCGGAGGCTTCCGCGGACTCGTCGAGCACCGCCAGCACGTCGGGGGAGCGCCACCCGCGCGGGAGCGTCCCAGTTCCTACCCACGGCCAATCCACGTGAACGGGACTACCAAACTCAAGTGCCCGGGTGTTCTGGCTTAAATACCGCGCCCCTACGCCGGGCGCGCGCCCCAGCCACCCAAACGGTGCGCCTCCGCAACCTCCTCCACCGCAAACACGATTGCACGCAACGCGCCGAAACCTGAACGCTTCGTAGTCAGATCCACAATCACCTGCGCGCCACCGACCCACAGCTCCAAGAAGACATCCGGCTCTGCCTTGTTCGGGCCGAACAGCGGCAGCGGAAAGTACATGGCGCCGGGCTCCGGGGCGATCTCGGTCCCGCCCACCTCGGCGCAATCGAGTTCGACCCGCATGTCCGCAAGACCCGCACGTTTCGACGCACCGTCAGGCTTCGGAAACGACACTTCACCGATTTTGACCCGCATGGCGTGCGCAGGTGCGTCCATAAGCACTGGCTGAGGCAGCGCCCACGAGATGCTGGTGCACAGCACCTGCATCAGGTCCATGAACCCCTGCTGAGCCTGTTCACGAGCGGTAACCGCGAGCGCGTAGATGGCAGCGAACCGCGGCTCAATCGTTAGCGCCTGCCTACACAGCTGCGCCAGCATCGCCGCGGCGCTCGCAGCTTTCTCCGCCGTCACCGCGTCTCGCAGCATCACTAGCGGGACACCCGCCATCACGGTGTAGCTAACCAGCTGCTCAGCGTTCTCGCCCGTGACCGGCTGCTTATCATTCACCGGTCGCCACTGCTTCGCCGCGCGGTTCACGGCATCCACAACCTGTTGTCCGAGCGCCCGCTCAGTCGCGTTCAGCTCACGCCCCGGATTCGCAACAATGACCTGACCCCCAACGTGCGTCCCCGCCGCCTTGGCCCCAATTTTCCAAGTCTTCATCCCCATGCCCGGCAGAGTATGTCGTGTTCCGCGCCAGCACAGCCCATCGAATGCTCATTTCGGTGGACATTTGCCTATCGACGATCGGAAGGTTTCAATTCTAAATAGTTGGTGCAGGCCCGTTTGTCCGCAATGCGGAGTTCGCGGGGTGCTGGCGCATTTCGCGCATTTGTAACCGGCCTTAACTCTGCGCCGTCAGGAGCTCGGGGCGTTCGCCGACGGTCGTCACCACCCGCGCGCCGCGGGCGCGAGAGGCAGCCAAGTACGGTAGCGAACGCTCTCGCTGCAGGACGAATCGTGCGTCCTCGCCGGGTTTCCCGGCCCCTGGGTGCGACGGATTAAGCGCCCTAGGCAGTCCTCTACCCAGCACCCCTCACCACCTGCGCCTCCAGCAACGCCTCCCGTAGCTGCTCGTCCACCGCGTAGATAAACATGCCCCGGGTGCCGCGCGTCATCAACACATTGAGCTCGTTCTGCAGCATTTCCTCTCCAAACGACTCTCGCGAACCATCTGCAAGCACGCGGTTCTGTACTGCCTTTTTGTGTGCAGACTCAGACGGATCAAAAATCACGCGGCCATTCCGGTACTTCACCGAGGGACCGAGTATCACTCCCGCATAGTTCAGATCGAATCCCTGGATTGTGTAGGTAGAACCGATCTCGCCGATCGTGGCCGGGGTTTCAGACCACGCCTTGCGGTAGGCAATTCGGCGTTCTTTGCGCTCTTCTCGTAGTTGGAGGTTCCACGGGCGTCGCAGACTGCCTGACTCGTGCTCCACATCGACGTACCACCTACCGTCCGGGTCATCTTCGTTCTTCTTGCCGGCGCTGTACGGCCAATCGTAGGTGGCAATTAGGCGTGACAGGTTGTTCTCGACTGCTGAATCCTTCTCACGGATCGCTTTATCTAGGTCAATCGGGTTTGAGAAGACACGGAGGTCGTACCCCTTCGAGTCGTTGCGCATCGGCAAAATCAGCCCGTCGTCAACAAACGTGCGAATCCACGCAATCGTCTTCGGGTCGGCGTTCAACCGCATTTGGTTGGTCAATCGGATCGGCGGCTGGGCCATACGGTCAGCGAAGTAATCCTCAACCGGCACCTCCCAGTGCTGCGGCGTCTCCAAAGTCTGCTTCGGGTCGTAAACAGCGATAACCACCTTGGCTCGATCCAAGATTGCCTCGATCTGCGGTTGATCGTGGAAATAACCGAGCGCCTTTTGGGTGAGCAGAAGGTGGGCTTCGTCGATGAGTACAACATCCGCTGGATCATCGGGGGAGAAGCGGTTGATGAACTGGGTGGGGCTGTACACGCGCTCCCTGTCGCCGCCTTTGCGGGAGTCGGGGATACCCGCCTTCTTGATGATTTCCTTGTACACCGCGAGTTGCCCACCATCGTTTTTATGGCCTGAGACCAGGTATCCGTCGATGCCGGTGCCGTCTATGTCGAGCCCAGCAGCCAGAGCACGGAAGCGCTCGTCCTCGTCTTCGACGCCCATCATGATGCCGTTGAAGATACTGCTGATGAGTACGGTCTTGCCGGACCCGGCCTCACCGGAGACCAAGATCAGTTTGTGGTCCAACGGATCGTCGCCGACACCTTCCTCGAGCGCGTTGTTTACCGCCTCAAAGATCTGGTTCTGCGCACTCAGCTGTTCCTCATTGAGCTTCTGAAACGGAGAGGCCTTGAAAATGGCCGATGAGGTAATCGCTTCCTTGGACTCGAAGAGCTCTGGCTCAACCCCGTGGAGCTCTTCCCACACTTCATCGAATAGCCGGTCCAGATACTCGTAGGTGAAGTAGTCGCGCTGCTCGTTCGTACGACGGTTGTTGCGTCGCTCAACTGACTTGCACGACTCCAAGTAGTGAAGGAACCGGTTCTCCACGTCAAGGGTGAGGGATTTGTTGAAGTACGCGTGGCCGATCACGTACATCTCCACGTCCTCCGCGTCGCTGAATTCCCTCCAATCAGGACGCGTCTTGATGTCCTGAAAGAGGTGCTGGCGGGTGCGCTTCTTAATATCGTTGGTCTCGCCGACGTACACCTTGTACCGGTACCCGTGTTCGTACTTGCGGCGGCTGCGAACCACGTACACGGTGGGGAAGTTCAGCTGGTGAGTAATCCAGTCCGCACGCTCGTCCTCCGCTCGCTCGCCGTAGGCCGTCTCTAGGCTGGCCGCGAATTGGTCGTCGTACCGGACTCGTTGGATAAACGGCTTGGGAAAAGCGTCCACAGGGTATGCCTCATCTGCGTTTCGCGGGGTGAGGACATGTCCGGCGGGGAAGTCCGTTGGGCCCGAAAGGGTCGGATCAGTTCAACAGGGCGCGCAGAGCCTCCCGGGTCTGCGCATCTGGTGAGTACAAAATGGTACCGATCATCCCGCGTGTCAGCAGCACTTTGTACACATGGCGCACCAGCAAATCGAAGTCATCGTCGGGCACCGTTTTCGGGTTACGAAAGTGTGGGTCTTTATTGGCTGACCGAACAGTTTCAAAGCGCCCGTCACGCCACACCAAGTCCGGCCCGATGATGACTCCCGCCCAGTCGAACTCGAAGCCTTGCGCGGTGTACACGCACCCGACTTGGTCGAAGCCACCCTCTTGCGTCGCCCACAACGCGGCCGGGGGAGCGGTGCCGACACGTCTATCCTCCTTGCTGTTCCACGGACGGGCCCAATCGCCGATCACCACGTCGTTAACCAGCCCATCGCGCATGGCGTCCGACCATTTCCAGCAGTACCCCGCGCAGATACGGGCGGTGTAGCCATTGTCGTTTCGCTCGCGCAGGCGCCGTTCAAGCTCCCATGGGGAATCGACTACTTCCACCACAAAAGGGTCATCTTTGGGCATTGCGGCTTCGAACGGAACGTCGTCGGTTAGCCCGAGCACCTGCTCGACCCACTCCACGTACGCAGCGGATCCTCCGCATCTGAACTGACCGTCCAGATCGATGCGCACAACGTCGTGCCCCTGCGCACGCGCAAACACCTCAATATCGCGCACCGTTCCTAGCTCGCCCTTGCGCACCACCTGGTGGTCGTCGAGCAGGAACACCGGAACACGAGCGGCAGAGATGAGCTCGTCAATTTGCAGGCGGTCGCTCCGGTCCGTCGCCTTAGTGAACCGGTTATTGGATGTCTCTCGGATACGGTGCGCCTCATCCGCGATCAGCACATCAATTTCGTTTGGCATCGCTTTGGTGAACGAGTTGAAGTACTTGAATAGACTCTGCGTGTCCCTACTGCGGTGCCCCGCAACCTTGCGCAAGGTTTGCGTAAATGATCTAGACCCCGTCGCATGTAAAACACTTTTGCCCTCCCTGGCCAGTTCACCGAGGGCTGACAGCGCAATGGCCGATTTACCGCTGCCCGGGCCTCCGGACACCACGATGACGCGCTTCGCTTCCCCCGCCCGCTCAACCTCGTGCCTAATCATGTCCACCGCCAGCTGCTGGTTTCCTAACAGGGTGAACTTCTCGCGGTCACGCACCTCGTCCGCGGCGATTTGCATCAACTTGGTGGACGGTCGCACGCTCGATGTCAGCAGCACGTCGGCGCTTCCCGCGCCACCGAGTCTCTCCCGCAGATGAGCACGCAATGCTTCTCGACGCCCGCCGGTAAACACCCGGGCCTCCGCAGCGCCGACAATCTTCGACACATCGTCGTCACTCTCTGCGCCATGGAGGTAGGCCACTGCGTCGACCCAGTCCTCATGACCGTGCAGATTGCCTAGGTAGTTGGTGAGGTACCGCCGATATCCGTCGACTTGCTTAGCTGGGTGAAGCACCGGCCCGGGAAGCCCAGGCACAGAAACCAGCGCATCATCGCCTTCGAATGGCTCCGCCGCACTCCATTGCTTTAACTCCACAACGACGAACGACGGGTTCCCAGTACCAGGATGCGTGCCCGCGAGAATAACGTCGGCACGCTGCGATGTGAGGGGCAGCCCGAATTCGAGCAACACGTCGACCTCATCCAGGCCCGCCGCTGCGAGGTCGTCCGCCAGCGCCGGCAAGCTTTTGCGCCAAGAACGCTGTTCCGCTTGCCCAGCAGCGGCCCGGGAGTCGCTCATATACTGCTGCAGCATCGTTTCCACCAGCGAGTCGGGATCCTGCGCGACCCGCACGAACTCCCGAGCGTTCAGGCACAAGCCCGACATGACAGCCTCCGTGCACGACAAATCGTGCGACGTGGAGGCCTATCTCACCGGCGGAAAGAAGCCTGTCGAGGTCGCGGTTTCCTCCGCGAGGGTAGCAGGGGCGGCCACTGGGCCGCAGGGGCATCTAGTGCCTGTGTTTCACGTGAAACATCGCCGTTCCCGACACACCCGCCAACCGTCTAGACACACACGCAACAATGGTCTATATTCATCATTGCGAACCCTTTCGCCCACGGTCCACCCCCCCCGAGACCGGTAGAGCACTCACCCACCCCCCCATTTAGAGTGCGAGTAGGCGAAAGGGTTCCGCTTTAGAAGCGGGAGCTGCCACCACCGGCGCTGAAGCCGGAGGAGGACACGTTGCTGGAGCTGGACGCCTGCGCGGCCCGCTCCGCCTGCACGTTGGATTCGTGCCAGCTGTGCATGTGCACGTACGGCACGTACCCGCCGTACCAGAACCCGGGCTCGTACACTGCGGGCGCCTCGAGCTTTTCGCGCTCCTTCACGTCGCTGAACTGCTTGTGCTTCACCTGGTCCAGGATCACTCGGTAGTCGCCGAGTACGCGCACGAAATCGTCCAGGAAGGTGGGGGAGGAGGGGTCGGCGTCGAGGGCCTCGATGCGCTGCATCAGCAGATCCAGCTCCCGCCGCAGGCCCTCGTCCTTCACGTCCGAGCGGGCGCGCAGCACGTCCTCGCGGATGGTACTCAGGTCCGCGCGGCGGGTTGCGGGGTCGCCGTGCTCGACGGCGAAGAGGCGGTCGATGTTGTCCTCGGCGTTGGAGACGTGGTTTACGGATTCCGCGGCGTCCGACAGCTGCTTGCGGTGCTCGTAGACCTCCTTTTCGTCATCCATGTTGATGGCGCCCAGGCCGCCTGCGCCGTGCACCAGCTCGTTGAACCCCAAGAACCGGTCGCGCACCTGCGCCCACTGGCGCCGCAACGTCTCGTCCGCGAATGCAGAGGACAGCGAGTTCGCTCGCACGTCCACCTCGTCCAAGCGCCCGGCGAGGCGCGTGTATTCGCTGGTGACAAGGTCGTAGTCCTCGCGCGCCTTTGCTATTGCCTTCCGACGGCTCCTTCGCGTCGCCACCACAATTCCCCCAGCGACTGCAGAAGCGCCTGCGCCGGCCGCGCCGAGCCCTATCGTCGCGCCCGTCCGGTCGTCCTCCGCGCCACTGACCCGGCGCTGCGCCAGCGTGTCGGCGCTCATCGCCAGGTTCGCGGTGCGGAACAGCCCGGAGGGGATGTTGCCGTCTTCCACGCCGGGCTTCATGGCGTCGAGAAGCGACTCGCGGTAGGAGTCGTCGTCGAGCATGAGGGTTTCGGTCACGTCGTCGCCGCCGTAGATGAACGCCTGGCGCGGGTCCAGGCCAACGCCCACGATAAGCACGCCGTCGGCGGGGCGGCCGTTCTCGCCCTTGGACTGGTCGATCAGCTCCGGGTACTGCGAGCGAAGCAGCTCCTCCACGTCGTCCAGGATGTTCTCGTGGTTAGTCTGGAACACCATGTAGTGGAAGTCGGTGACCACGTCGGGCGCGTCGATGTTCGCGGTGTCGCGCAGGAGGCGCTCACGGTCCTCGGGGGAAAGAACGCCCTGCGGGTCGTCGATGGTCGCGCTCGGCGCACCAGCGGTTTGCACGGTCACCTGGTCCAGCTCCGGCACGTCGACGGTGTTGTAGCCGACGGCCGCGCCGCCAAGGCCAACAAGGGCCGAAATACCCACGACAGCTGCAATTTCGTTCAGGGAAGCCACAAGCCCAGGTTAGTCCTAGAACGGCTCCGACACTGCCCGGGAAATCACCACCGCGTTCGGCTCGATGCGCTCGCGCAGCTGCCTCTCGACGTCCTCCGGCCCGTCCGACGTCAACAGCCACCCCGCCCACGCTTCCTTGCCGGGGGAAAAGATGCCGTCGCCCTTGCCGATGATGTTCAGCGTGGCGTCCCGCAGCCACAGCGGGCCAACCACCGAGGCATGTTCGGTCCCCTCCAGCGGCGCGACGTACGGCTGGTAGGCAACGGCGTTGAGGTCGGCGACCGTGGCGTCGAAAAGCTGCTGCGCTAGGAGCACGTGGGGCGAGGCACCGAGGTAGACGATGGTGGTCAGCGAGAGAGCGCCGCGCGGCTCGTCGCGGAGAGTGAGGTTGGTCAGGCCCCCGAGAGTGGCGGGGAAGCGGGTGCGCTCGGTGTGATCCTCGAAGAAGAACTGCTCGATGGCGGTGTCGCGGTTGGTGGTGGCGAAGTCCACGAGCGCGTTGAGCTCGTAGAGTTGCATCGCCTCGGGTGCGGGCAGGTTGTCGTACGCCGCCTGGCAGCGCAGGTCCCAGAGGAAGAACTCGTCCTCGATGGGGTGTGGGTGCGGGGATACCGCGGCGATGACCGCGCCGCTGGTTTCAATGCGCTGGCGGTATAGGGCGTAAGCCTCGTCGAGGTCGTGCTCGTGCGCCACAAAGTGGGTGGTAACGATCTCGAATGACATGCGGTCGAGGGTAGCCGATGTTTCACGTGAAACACGGCAAAGAAAAACCGCCCCGGAGAGCGGTTCGGCGTTCCGTCGGGGCTACCGGACGGGTTCCGCCGAAGGGGCGCCTTCAAGCTGCTGCCCCTTAATCTTGCCGCCGGCGAGCTTGTTCACAATGAGCGCGATGGCGCCGTCGCCGGTGACGTTGGCGGCGGTGCCGAAGGAGTCGACCACGATGTAGGAGGCGATCATGAGGGAGACCATGGACTCGTCGAAGCCGAGGTTGGACTGCAGCAGGC
>ERZ1029884.275-NODE-275-length-10626-cov-114.678555_pt1 | contig 10626 bp, 9 predicted proteins | sample MGYA00519233_ERZ1029884 | MGnify/ENA primary metagenome ERZ1029884 (study PRJEB33666, sample SAMEA4610931) | skin metagenome | biome: Human-associated habitat; feature: Malodor aspect; material: skin | place: Philippines | collected 2015-08 ...
CCCTTAACCGTATCTAGAGCAACTTTACCAACACCTATTGTTTCATTATCTTCTAAAATTTCAATGTCATTAATCTTGCCATCCTCACCTAAGTCCACTGAAACCTTGATATCTCCACCATATCCGGGAGCAGTTGCTTCATATGTATCTGTTGTTTCCGGATCTTTATCCCCAGTATTAACAGCTTCTTTAGAATCAGACTCTTCTACTTCTGTATTTTCATCCTTTTGTTCTTCATTTTCCTCTGGCTGCTCAACAGTCTCAGTAGTTTCTTCAGTAGTAGCTTAATTATAACCAGCATTATCAGTAGCGCCATCATTAGCACAAGAAGTCAGCATAGTAACAGAAAGCCCCAAGACCATCAAATAAGATAACGTTTTCTTGGTCATAAAATTATCCTCCTTCGTTTTATTGATTTTATTATATCATGCTTGTCGTGGTTTGTTAAGTTATATCGATAATTTTATAACTAATTAACTCATCGCGGTAGTTTAGTTAAAGATATGTAATGAAAAAGATTGACTATTATTAGTCAACCTTTTTATTTCTGTAAATATCTATTACTTCTCCATCCTTATTTTTCCAAGATAGCCATCCATTTTGATTTTTTCCTCTAACTATACGGGTTGCCATAGATGGAGAGTTACATATTAAATCATTTTGTAAAACTCTATTATCAAATCTAGCAGTTTTTAAAATACTTGGAGGATTTTTATGTGTAAATGGTGCACATAAAGATCCTTTCTTAAGAATTAATTTATCGTATTCTACCACCATAATTCCTTTAGCCTTACCAAATTTCAATAAATTTGTCTCAAAAGTATAAACTCCATCGGGAATTAAGTCTACTCCACTTTTATCTCTAAGCTCTCTGGTAGAGTTCTCAAGCGATTCTTTTTTACTTTCCTCTTTTGGATAAAGCTGCCTCCCCTCAAAAGATGAGATAAGTTGAATGAATAAGTCAACATCAAGCGCAAAAAGTTCTGTATTAGGCACTCTGCTTTTAAAAAAAATTTCACCTCATAACTTCTCTTTTTCGTCATATTCATCAACTTCAATAGCAAATTTTGTCTTAAGTCCACCTACATTAGCATAACCATACCTTTCAAGATTGTACATCCTGCTATCATAATTATTCAAATCAGTCTTACCAAACTTTATAAGATCTGATATGACTGTTGTTAATATATAAAATTACTTCTCTTGCCAAATTAATTTCCTTAATGTTTTATTGATAATCAACTAATTATTCCTAAATATATAAAAATAATTTTAAAATCTACTAAATCTTAATTTTTTTTGTATTTCTGCTCTCTTTTGGTGAAAGCTTCAAAACCACCCTCTAACACATCAAATATATGTTCTCTTATACCTTGAGATTCTAAAATAAAGTCAGTTTCTTCTCTTGGCTTTGTATCTTCCAATGCTCCATTTATATATTGAAATTTTCGATTATTTTTATTCTTCTGTATCTCGCTATGTTGATTAGCTACTATAATATTTTCAGCATCTGCTCCAACTACTATATTTGGATTATGTGTTACTAATATTATTTGTCTTTCTCGTTTTGTCTTTAATAGATAATGCCTTAATTCTTTGTAAATAGCTCTATTATCTAAGCTATCCTCAGGCTGATCAATAAGTACTGGTTTCTTATCATCACTAAAATCAAGTAATAATTTCAGAATAACAAAAGATTTTTTTCCTTGAGACATTTCTCTAAATTCGTCATTCTGATATATAATATTATAATTATACTTAAACCAATCACTTGTAAATACTTCCTTAATTAAATCATTAATATCTTTTGATTTATTAAAACTTAAATCTGATTGATTGAATATTGATTTTAAAAATTCTTCTATCTTTTCAATATCACAGCTTCTCATAGTTTGGTCAAAATTACTAATAAATTCATTGTTTAGTTTATTTCTACCATTTAATATGTCTATGTTCTCATTAAATTCAATAACTTCAGTTTCTACTATAATTTTTATCTCTTCTTCTTGAACCTCAAAATCATGTTCAAATTCTTTTAAACTTCGCAAACGATCACAAAATATTTTAACAATTTCTTCAGATAAATCATCTAGATTTTGATTCAATAAATTTAATTGATTTTTATAATTAATTATTTGATTTAAAATGGTCTTATTATTTTCTAATTTTTTTTCTAAATCACCTATCTCACTACTTGCATTCTCTAATTCTTGTCCTCTAATATAGATATCTGATTCTATAATTTCTTTAATTTTATAATTTATACTTTCTTTTTCTTCTACTAAATCATTCTTTAAAAAAGTTAGCTCTTTATCCCACTCTATCTTCGATTTCTCAATAATAGCATTCAGAATTAAATTTAATTTACCTTTTAATTCCGATTTAAATTTAGTTAAATCATTATTTATTTGCAAATCTAAGTTATTTACAGATTCCAAATCATTAATATCAATTTCTATCTCAGATCGTCTCCTAGTTAAATTATCTTTTAAATTACTTTTTTCTTTGTATTCTTTCTCATCACTATCACTAAAATTATTGTTCTTTCTTATTTCAGATAACTTTTTATTTAAATCAGAAATTGCGTTTTGAACTCCATCTTCATCACCCTCTGGTTTTATCATAGATTCTCTTTTTGATATTAATAAAAAATAATCATCTAATTTTTTATTAATGTTTTTACTAATCTCAATATTCTTTTCTATAAAAAGTTTTTCTTTAGAATCCATATTTTTCTTGGAAATAATCTTGTTGACTAATTCATTTAATACTTCTTTATCATTGGAGACATTAACCATATAGTCTTGAGGAATAAATTCAACATCTCTTTCCGATTCACAAACTCCATCTTTCCAGATTACTTTGATATCTTTATCAAAAACATGATATTCTTCTCTAGAAACTCTCTCGTTGTTCTGACATTTAGCAATTGTATTTAACAAAGTCGATTTACCCGCACTTCTTCCTCCTATAATTGTATTTAAGCTTTCATTAAGATAAATGAATGAATTAGTATCGTATTCTATCCTATCAATGACTAAGTAAGGGTTTTTATAAAAAGGCTCATTATTTCCGTACGAAATTCGCTCTCTAGGTTCATAAATTATTTGTTTTAATCCGTCGAAACTAGGGTTAGATTTTATCCAGGTATACCCTGGAACCTCTATATAATATTTGCCTTCTGATTCAAATGAGACTTGACTTTTAAGTTCAGTAACCTCTCTATCTATTTCTCTAGTTTGAATACCTATGTCACTTACACTATGAGCATCACTCGATTGTAAAAGAGGTCTAACATACTTACAACTATTCTCATTTTCTCCTAAGAAATATTCCTTGTCATTTTCTAAGTTTTTTAAAAATGTAGAAGAGTTCAAAATTATATCACTTCTTCTTGTTATTTCTTCATATATTGTATATGATCTACTTTTTCCTGCTACACCATTCCCATGTCCTCTACTAGGGAAAGCTTTTAAATAATTTCCCTTTAATTCTAAGCTTTCATCTTCTAATGTATCAATTAATTTTTTAAAGTCTACGATAGCACTTTTTCTGATTTCATTACTATTTAAAGAATTAGCTTTCTTAGTTTTTCCATTTACAATTACCTCCAAATTTGATAAAAAATTCTTTATAACATCTACCTGTAACTTATCGCTGAATATAATATGATAGTCTATAGGTTGGAACTCATCATTATTACTTGATAATCTAACTTCAAGGTTCATAAAAGTTGTAATACCATTGCTTCGTAATTTTTCTGCTAGTCGGTAATCTTCTTCATTAAATTTAAAATAATTTGTAAGACCTATAACTGATAAATTTTCTTCTTTTATTTTGTCTATAAATTCAGACTCAGATACATTATGGTATGAGCCACTACCTTTAATATTTGTATAAATAGAATGAAGGTGTAAATCCCACTTTCTCCATTGTGATCCTCTATTTTCTATAATAAACCTCCTCTAGTTTTATAAATATCACACAACAACCCCATCAAAATGCCCAGCCTGTTCCACAAGCAGATCTATTATCTTATCACGGCTATCTGCTAGGTATTTATACCTTGCCAGTAGTCTTTTGATGGCTCTTCTCATATTTGCTCGGCCAGACTCTCTCATCATCTAGTCTGAGGTCAATTCTTTTGAGATAGTTTCTGTTAGTTCTTGGGTGAAGGCTATTAGTTCCTCGTTCGTATAAAAATCGTGGATGTTTTCTGGTTTTGATATTGCGTGGTAAAAGGCTAGTTCTTCTCGGCTTAAGCCTAGACTTTTGTTTTCTTCTTCTAATTTTACAATTTCTTCTGCCAGACTCATTAAAGCTCCCCTAATTGTTTCAAGGTCGAAGTCGTTTTTATCTTCCTTTACTAATCCTACAAACTTATCCAAACTTTCTGCATTATCTACCATGCTTTCTCTGTAGGATTTCATAATGCGTTTTAATCTTTCGGAAAACTCCTCACCCTTTACTATATCACCTCTGGATATAGTTCTTATTTCATCTTCTATAAGCTTATTTAAGAGTTATATACTTAGATTTTTTTGCTCCATTTGAGAAATTTTTTCTAAAAATAGTGGGTCAAATAGACTAAAACCTTTGTCAAAATCTTGAAAAAGATTTATAACCCCTTCACTGTCAATGGACCGCTCTAGAATTTTACTTATTTGTTCATTGATTTCATTTTTATTTAATTTATCATGACTTGTAATCCTATTTAAACTTGTGAGTACAGCATCAAAATAAGCAGCTTCTCTTTGTTCTTTTTCATTTATTATATATGAGCTCAGTAGGAAAAACCAAAATAGATTTTTCCTATATTTATTTTATTATATTTTATCTAAGGTCTATAATTACTTTGATCTTCAGCGACCATATATATATTATCTATATTGTTCAAATGTGATGAATTATCATTTAGTTTATTATCACTTATCATTTTATAATATTTATTACTATCTACACTATCTATATAGTGATAATCAATTTTATCTATTATACTTGCAAAATCTAAATAACTTATAGAACTAAAGTCTTCTGTCTCAAGACCAGTATTTAATACAAATTTATAGTCTTCAAAGTCATAGAACTTATCTTCTTTCTCAGAGGTTAGATCTAGATATATTTTGGTTGATTTTGCAATAAGGCAGATGTATTGAAAATCTTTATCCACATATTGTGTTTTGTTGTTAGGATGAGCCATTGAATAATGTTGGTTTGGTGTTAACATTATTAAATTTTCAACATAGTCTGCAATAGTTGGATAGTCTGATTGAGTAAAAATATGATGTGCTTGGGTTGCATTAACAATCTCAGTTGATTGGTATACTTCAGATTTCCCATTATAAACAGTATCATTAAATTTACGCATTGCTTTTTTCGCTTTGTTAACCGTATAACTACCCATTGCTCTCGCTTTTTGTTGGTCTATCGTTAGATCATGGTCAGCTCTAGTAACTGACTTATCTTTGCCACTTAGCTCATCTCTCCAGTTTACACGATTATATTGTAAGTCGCTCAATATTATTATGTTTTTAGAAATCTTACCTCTCTCAGTACCATGCTTTTTTAATTTAAAAGCAAGAGGATTTATAACTTTTGTAAAAATTCTACCACATTCTTGTTCTTTATTTATTTTTGTATGGTTTATAGTAAATTTAATAAAGTCTTCCCTAACATCCTTATAAGCTTCCTTTGTTTGAATTCTAAAAAAATCTTCAAATGACTTCCATAATCCACTATCTTTTAAAACCTTAATAATATATTCGTAAAGGAAATTCAACGCGTTTGTCGGTCTTAGAGCTATTTTTTCTAGTATATTTCTATTATTAATAGAATAATAATACCTATTCTTATCTTTTCTCACATTTAAAATTTTACTATATCCCAAGAGCTTAATTGAGTGACCAAAATACTTATCATACTCTCTGGCCGCCTTTAATTCTGGATCAGGTTTTGAAAAAATAGAAATTACATTTTCTCTGGCATATTCACTATGCCATATATCAGAAACAGTGAATTCATCTACATTATTTTCATCAACATACTCTATAATACAGTCAGCAATTATACAAACTACATCATAGGTACACTTCTGGTCAATCCACCTTGCATCACCCTTTTTTCTAACATCATAATCATATTTATATAAGAAGTTTTCATACATATTATATTCCTCTATTCTTTATCAATTCTTTTCTTACGCTCCTCTCGCAATTCCTCGCACAATTCTTTGCAATTAATTCTACCTTCAGTCCCCGATTTCCCAGCAGTCATATTTCTTTTTAAACATTCAGGTACCCCAACTAAAGTTTTAAAATGAATTCTATCTTCTGAAGCCCAAGCTCCTTGAAGTTGATTATTTTCATGTATATTAAAATCAACATTTTCAGACGTCAAAAGATACTCAAACGCCTCTTCTTTTTCTTTTATATTGTTAAATTTCACTTGTCCAAGTTTTCCATAAACTAATTTTTCCATATTTTCCTCCATAAATAATTATAATCTTCTCCCAAACCAAAACACACTTGTTCTGTCAATGTTCAATGATCGTGTTTGCTTATTTCTAGCAATCTTATAAAATTCCCTATACTCATCTGTTGAGAAATATCTCATTTGTTCATCATTAAGATGTTTATTATTTTTTGGTATTAATAATGCAATAGATCCATTTACAACATATCCCTTTTCTTTTTTCATTACTCTTGGCTTATATGTCATGTTAGGTGTCATATATATATCATCTCTATCCATAAATATTTTTACTGAAAGATTTTCTAACTCATCTAAGCTTATGTAAGAATCATAGGAATCAATATTTATAATTTCACTTCCGTCATCGCTAATATTCCTAGATTTTAATACTCTTACATACTCATTTGAATCTTGCATATTATCCAATGTAGAATTCTGTGTTGTAATTTGTCTATCTCTAAATACCTCAAATATATCAAATTCCATATTTTCAAATATATTATCAAAAAACTCATTCCTATAGATTACCCAATAAGGAAGTTTTTCGTCTGAAATATAAGATAACTTTTGTTTGAAAATAGTGCTATTAGTAATTGACTTTACTATTGTATTTTGTCTTTTTAACCTCGTATCTACCATCAAATTTATAGTCTCAACAAGAATACCCTTAAAACCTAACTCTCCAAAGTCATGTATATAGTCTATAGAATTCTCTTTTAACAATATCCTTGTTTCTATAAACTCAGGTGTGTTTAATATATTTTTTGGTAATATCAAAGAAACATAATCAGAAATTCTCATTGCTTTTTCTAAAAACATTTCAGCCAAATTTTTGGTTTCCTTATTATAATTGTTTTCTAAATATTTCTTTAATATTTTGCCACTAACTTTAGTAAATGGAGGATTTCCAATTACTAAATCTATATTTAAATTATTAAAATCATAACTCAAAAAATCATCACAGATATAGCTAACATTAAAGTTTTCTGGAACATTGTTTAACGATTCTAATATTTTTAGTATCTCCCCGTCTATATCAATTAGTATAAGATTTACTCGTTTTTTATCTTCATACTTCTTATAAAGAAGTTTTAAGAAGTTTCCCGCACCGACTGATGGTTCTACTATAGTTATTTCATCTTTTTCGAACTCTGGCAAATCCTCAATTATATGTTCTACTATAAATCTATTAGTATAAAAAGCTGAATGTTTTTGCCTTTTAGTATTTGCCATTTCGATTATTCTTAAAATTGTAGATTCTGTATATGTGTCTATACTATCTTTTAAAAAATTAGTTAGATTTCTAATATCTTCTAATTCTTTGCTTTCTATCACATCCAGAATCTCTCTGTCCTTTAAGCTTTTTCTAGAAATATTTTTCTTTATTTTTTTAGCTATTTGCCTAAATATACTTGTAGGAACAGCCTCTCCTATACTTTGTCTGATATTCATCTCATTCTTCTTGGAGATTTTTTTCTTGTCTTCTATACTTAATGAATTTAATTCTTCTAAAGATTCCGCTGTCCATTTAAAATCAATTGGTATTGTCATCATTTTCATAAGTTCTCTAATAGAGAATACTCTGTCATCTATAGGATGAACAGTGTTTTGGCTAGCCAGTTGATCATTTCTTGTGTGTACGCATGGAGCTACCTTATTAAATTCTTGTCTAGTGTATTTATCAGCATTTTTAGCTTTATTAAATACAATTTCTCCATTTATAACTCTATGAGGTATTTTCTCTGGATCATTGTTATCAAATGCCCCTTCTCCAGGTTTAAGATCTGATATCCATTTTCTCATCCTTTTAGGATATTCTCTAAAACTATGGAAAAAGTCATTGTCATCATATTCTCCCCAATTTAAACTTTTCATATCACCTATAACTTCGAACAAATTTTTTTCTTCCCTATAATCTGGATACAGTTCGATAGGTACTACAATATCTGATAAATCCTTTCGAACACCAATAACTAAAGTTCTAGTTCTCGATGAATTTGATCCATAATTTTTAAAATTAATTACTCGCTTAGAAATTAAATAGTCATTTGAAAGTTTAGTCCCAATCATCTGACCTATTGGTAATATTGTTCCATCTTTTAAAGTGCAGCCAGTTTTCCAAAATGCGGCAACATTTTCAAAAATAAAAAATCTTGGATTAATATCTTTAATAATCTCTACACTTTCAACTATTAGACTATTTCTTTGTAAATCACTCTTGCTTTTCTTGTGATTAGCTACACTCATTCCTTGACAAGGAGGAGTTGCAATAATAACATCAATATTATCATTACCAAGTTTTTCCCATTTTTTTATTTCATTTGAAATTTTATCTTTAGTTTCCTGTTTCTGAATATCTCCACTTATATAGCCACTATAGAATTTACATTTTTTATTTAATATTTGAATTTCTAAACGTCGATTAATAATTTCATTAGTTGCTACACATTCAAATCCCTCCTGTTTAAATCCATAGCATCCTACTCCTGCTGATGAAAATAGAGAAATATAGGTAAGAGTATTATTAATCATTTATCTTAACTCCATTTTTATATTCAATAATATCCCCAATATCACATTGAAAATACTCACAAATCTTTCCTAATGTTTCCAAACTCACATTCTCATCTCTTCCCATTTTAGCTATTGTCTTGGGTGTTGTTGCAATTGCACATTGTAAGTCTGTTTTTTTCATATTTTTATCTATTAATAACTTCCATAATTTATTATATGAAAATCCCATATCATTCCCCAATTCTATATTTTATATTTCTAAATGTATATATTAACTATCTAATTATAGCATGAAATATAGATTCCTTTCAATTGTAAGATTCACTGCGTTAGGCTAAGCATAAAATAAAAGCAGCTCGAAGACTAACAATATTTGTCTGTCTGCAACATTGTTATGGACTTTTTTATACTTACATTTAATCAATTTGCAATTAAAGACTTATCGTAAATCTTTACAAATATAATTTTATTTTTAGTCCCTTTTCAACTCAAATTAGTCCTTTAAAAAATCTTTTGTGTCTTCTTTTGAAATTTTTATAAGTTCATCTATCGAGAAAATTCCTGTTTTTATTTTGCTTTTTTCTCGTGCTCCAAGGAGTTAGGGTAGGAAGTTTGTGACTTTGCGGATTTTGCTAAGGCTTATTAAGAAATCTTTCTCCAGTAAAATCAAATATTCTATTTTGATTATTTGACATCTTGGGTCAAGCAGTTAACTTATAATTTTTTAGGACTATTTGATAATGTTTTTTATATGTACTTATGTTTTGTTCTTTATCTATTCAAATCTGTATATAAATCCTTACACTTATATATAGAAAAACCCCAGGAACTTTCCCGGGGTTTTTTAATAGTTTATTTATAAACTAATTATTTAAGTGTAGCATACATAATTGCTTTGATTGTATGCATTCTATTTTCTGCTTCGTCAAATACTTTTGATTGGTGTGATAAGAATACTTCTTCAGAAACTTCTTGACCATTTAGTTCGTATTTGTCACCAAATTTGTCATTGATTTCTTTACCAATTGTTGTGTTTAGGTCGTGGAATGATGGTAGGCAGTGCATGAAGATTGCTGTATCTTTTGCATTGTTCATTACTTCTTTGTTTACTTGGTATGGGTGAAGTTGTTCGATTCTTTGTTCCCAAACTTCTTCTGGTTCTCCCATTGATACCCAGATGTCTGTGTAGATTACGTCAGCATCTGTTGTTGCCTCTTTTACATCTTCTGTAAAGTTTACTTTTGATCCATGTACTTCTGCAAATTCACGCGCTAATTGTTGTACATCTTCTTCTGGCCATAGGTCTTTTGGACCGCATCCTGTGAAGTTTACACCTAGTTTTGCACATGTTACTGCTAGTGAGTTACCCATGTTATTTCTGCAGTCACCCATGTATACAAAGTTGATGCCTCTTAGTTTACCAAAGTTTTCTTTGATTGTAAGCATGTCTGCGATCATTTGTGTTGGGTGCCATTTATCTGTAAGACCATTCCATACTGGTACTCCAGCGTTTGCTCCAAGTTCTTCTACTAAGTCTTGGTCAAATCCTCTGTATTCGATACCATCGTAGAATCTACCTAATACTTTTGCTGTATCTGCGATTGATTCTTTTTTACCCATTTGGCTTGAACCTGGATCTAG
>ERZ1029884.277-NODE-277-length-10610-cov-7.700805_pt1 | contig 10610 bp, 9 predicted proteins | sample MGYA00519233_ERZ1029884 | MGnify/ENA primary metagenome ERZ1029884 (study PRJEB33666, sample SAMEA4610931) | skin metagenome | biome: Human-associated habitat; feature: Malodor aspect; material: skin | place: Philippines | collected 2015-08 ...
CCTCGCGGATCGTGCGGCTGCCGTGGCTGCCGGAGCCGCGCTCGCACTACCAGTTCCCCTGGCCGTTGGTGTAGCGTCCGCGGGCCCGGTTAGAGCTTCGCGATGGGCCCCAGCACCCTGTCCACCTCGAACGGGAAGAGGAGAGCGATGAGGCTGGCCATGCCGACGAGGGCGGCAAACCCCAACGGGAGGACCCAGCCGAGTTTGCCCACGAGGTCCGCAAAGAACGAGGGGGTGGCGGTTTCCGGTGCAGGCGCGGGAGCGACATTGACCGGGACGGTCACGTCGGTGCCGGCGTCGGTGGTAATGCGCAGCTGCTGGGTGCCGGACAGGTCGGCTGGCACGGTGAGCTTAACGGTCGCGGTGCCGTATTCGTTGGCGGTCATGCCCGCGGCGTCAGCCGAAATCCTCGCGTCGACGGTGGCGCTGCCGAGCGTTGCGGTGACGGTCGTGGCGCTTTCGCCCTGGCCGTAGAGGAGGGAGCTGAGTTCGATGGTCGCTTCCTCGCCAGCGGTGAGCGGGGCGGGAAGGTGGACGCCCACGTTGGACTGGCTGGTGCGCTGCTTCTGGCCGGCGTCGAGCGCCTCCACGAGCGCGTTGAGGTCCACGTACCCGAGGTTCGCCGGTGCGGTGCCGCGGGTGAAGGCCTTGAAGTTGTCGCCGCCGCCGAGCAGGAACGTCGATCCGGCGACCACGTACGTCTTGTCTGGGTCGATGGGTGCGCCGTCGATGGTCACGGAGGTGATCTTCGACCCCACCGGCGCGGCTGGGTCGTAGGTGTAGGCAACATTGTCGGAGACGCCCAGCGGGAACATCGGCCGCTCCGGGTCGTCGCGCCACTGCTCTTCCAGCGCGGCCACGACATCGGAGCCCTTCAGCTCCACGTAGGTGTTTTCGCCGCCGAACGGCTGCACCGAAAAGGCCTGCTCGTATGTCACGTCGCCTGCCTCGATTTCGGCGCGGACCCCGCCGGCGTTCATCACACCGATGTCTGCGGTGACCGAGGAGTTGTTGGACACGCCTTGGCGGGTGGCCTCTGCGATGTAGTTGTTCAGCTGGGACTCCCTGTCGCCCGCTTTATACATGTGCGCGGCGGCGCGGCCGACGACTTTCTTGCCCTCGGAGCCGGCCTTCGCCAGTGCGTCTTCGATCACTTTGTTGATTTCGGGCTGCGGCGTGTCGCAGGCGCGGATCGCGTCGGCGTCGAGGAGCTCGGCCTTCTTCACGGTCAGCGTCTTGGCCGCGCGGTCGAAGCTCAAATCCACGTTGGCCAGGTTGTTGCCGTAGTATCCCGCTTGGATGAGCAGCGGCTTGGCGCCCGTTGGCGCGATGGCCTGGTGGGAGTGGCCCAGGAACGCGACGTCGACGGCGTCCGAGAACTGGTCGGCCTTGATGCCGCCTTCGTGCACGAGCGCGACCACCACGTCGGCCTCGCCGTCGTTCTTCAACCGCGTTGCAAGCTCATTGGTGGTTGTCACCGGGTTGTTCCACGTGATGCCCTCGATGGACTTCGGGGTGACCAGGTTCGGCATGTCGTCTGTGACGGTTCCGATGAAGGCTACCTTTGCGCCGTCGAGGTCCTTGACCACGTAGTCCTTCGTGTTTTGCACGGTCTTGGCGTTGGCGGCCAGGTAGTCGAATTTCGCTGCGGCGGTGACGCGGGTGGAAAAGTCTGCTGCGCCGTCATCGAGTTCGTGGTTGCCCAGCGCGGAGACCTGCAGGTTCATCAGGTTGAGGATGTCCAGGGTGGGGGCGTCGTCAAGCAGCTTCGACGCGAAGGGGGAGGCCCCAATGTTGTCGCCGGCGGAGGTGAAAATGTGGGTCTTGCCCTCGGCTGCTCTATCCACTGCGCACTTGAGGTGGGCGGCACCGGGCGCGTTCTTCGTCTGCTCCCAGTACCCGTGGAAGTCGGTGATGTTGGAGATGGTGAACTCGGAGGTGGTGTCGGCCATCGCCGCCGGGGCGAGGGTGGCGGCAATCGCTGCGGCGGTGGACACCGAGATCAATTGGGTGGGGACGCGGGAAGACACGGGAGGGCCTTTCGTGTGGGCTAGGTGAACGACGAAGACTGTAGGAAGGCTGTATTTCTTCGAGGTTGCCCGCAGATGAATTTTGGGTGCGTCAGGCGGCGGGGTAGCGCACGAGGCCGTCGTCGCCGACCACGGCGCCCTCGTTGAGGGTCGCCTCGCTTATCGACGCCCCTTCGGCGCCCATCCCCATAATGTGACCAACCTCGTCCCCGTGCGCGAGTAGGTGGTCGGCGATGATCCGCCGGTGGCACCGCCACCAGACCGCCTCCGAGCACATGATGGCGGTAGGGGTTGTGGCCGCGTGGTTGCGCAGCTCAGCAAGCGCGTCCGCGAACTCGTCGCCGAGCGCGTGGTCTGCGTAGTTGTGGAAGCTGCGGTTGCGCCAGTTCCCGTTGACCTCGAAAGGGACGGTGCGTGAGACGTTGCGGCGACCGGTGAGGCCCTCGCTGCGGCTGTAGGTGACGCCGTGGTCGGGCAGGTGCGCGGCGAGGTGGTCGTCGTTGAACCACGGGTACTTCCTCGAACCGGGCAGCTTGCGCACGTCAATGATCGACTCCACCCCGGCGGCGGTAATCATCGCGGCGAAGTCTTCGAAGCCGAGGTTGGAGTGACCCACGGTGTAAATACGCATGCCAACGACGCTACGCGTCTGGCTCTTACTCTCGCATGGGCACGAACGCATCTTTCATGGGTGGGTGGCTGGGCGGGTAGAAAGCGGGGTCGCGCTCGGTGTGTTTCGCGCACTCGCACCTCCCCTTGGCTGCGAAAATCCTGCTCACCGCCGAGTGTCTCGCCGGCACCGACTGATTGAATCTCAGTGTCTCGCTCGGCCAACGCCGGAAGCCTGCTCTACCCGTTTGCGGGTCGAAGTCCATGTACCCCTTGTTAAAAGAGCCATCCCTGTGGTCGTTGTTGCACCTGTGGTGCTCGCGACACAGGCCGGTGAGGTTTTCGATGTCTGTGTTTCCACCTTTGATCCACGCGAGAATGTGGTGGGCCTCGCATTCTGACATCGCCGCGGTGCACCCGAGCCAGGAGCACACGCCCTGGACGGCAAACATCGCAATGCGCTGGGCAACCGACGCCAGCCTGCTGGTGCGCCCCATCCACAGCGGCACCGAGGTGACCCCGTCGACCTGGAGCAGGAAATCGGTGGTGCCGTCCATTCCCAGGCGAACTAGGTCGAAGCAGTCCACTTCGATCCCGGTGTTGGTGTCGTAGAGTATGGCGGCGTCGCCGTCCGCGAGATCGTCGAGGGTCAGCGCCAACACCACAGAGGCCGCGCCGCCGTTGGCTTTCTGGCATTCCTGCTCGTACTGCTCGAAGATGGCGAAGAACTGGTCGAATCGGCGCTGCTGCGGGGTGCGCGGATCCACCTCGCCTTGCAACTCCTCCGGAAGGTTTGAGTTTGGCGCCAACCCTTTGTCCAGGTGTGCCTTCATCAGCGCCGCGTGGCCAGCCGTGGCGTTGATGTGGATGTCTACGGTGCCATCCGCTTTGCGGCGGCCAAAAGTCACACTGCGCTTCTCAAACCCGGCGTTCGGGTTGGAGTGGGGAGCGTGCTTGCGATTCGCGGCGTCGACAGCCTTGCGCACAAACAGACGCAGGTCCTCCGGGCTGCGGTGCAGGGCTTCTTCCATGGCCTCGGCGTGGATGCGGGCGCGCTCGCCCGACGCGGCCTTGAGGAGTTTGTCCAGCTCGCGCCGGATGATGTCTTGCTTCTCAGCACTTACGCGCGACGAGTTCTTTCGGGCATCCTCCTGGCGCGCGCGGTCCTCCTCGGCGGTGGAGGCGGCATCGTCCGGGTCCGCGTCGAAAAGATCCTCGGCCTCGTCTGCAGGGGGAGGGGTGGGCTCCGGCGGCGCGCCGTACAGCAACCGGCCGCGTTCGAGCCGGTTGTAGGCCTCGCCCTTGGAAAGGTCGAGGCACTGCTGCAGGTACGCGTTCGGGTAATTGGCTCCGACGACGCGCCCGGCATCGTCCCTGTCGGCGATGAAGGCGAATGCTGCGTCGATAGACGCCTTCTTTTTACATTGCTCCTCGAGGCGCTCCATGTCGTGCCGGACGTCCTCGAATGCGAGGGAGGAGGGGTCTTCGAACAGCTGGCTGAGTGTGCGAAGCGCAGATGAAATCTCGTTGACACACTGAGTGATCGTGCTGGTCATGAGCCCTCCCCTCTGTCCGAGTCGCTATTACGGCGAAAGTGATGAGCTCAATTTAACAACGCGCCCGACACAGCTATTCGAAATTAGAACAAATGTTCGAGAAAAGTGTTTAATTTAGCACTTCAATGCTCACTTCGGCGTTGTCGTTGAGCATGAGCTGGCTACCGAAGGGCAGGCTCGCGTCGGACGAGTATGAGAAGTGGTCAGGCGAAACCCGCAGCCGCACCCGCTTTCCTACGTATTCGTCCCAGCCGTTGGTGTGATCTGAGGTCCCGAAATCCCAGTGCTGCACGGATCCAAGGCGGGCGAAGGGGCTTTCTTGGGCAACCTGACTTCCCGCCTTATTTGCGGTGATGGTGACAGGGGAGTTGAAGACCAGCACGTAGTACACGTTGTCCGGGTCTTCGTTGGCCGGAGCGGGGCGGCCATTCCGGGCTTGTTCGGTTGACCAAGCTTCCACGTTGCCGGTGACGAGCAAGTCACCGTTCGAGTCGACAACTACCGGCACGTCTTCCGCAGTATCTGTGGGGGCTGCAGATTCATCAGCCGGTGCCTCAGACTCCCCAACCCCACCGGCCTCCGCAACTTCCGCAGACTTCACAACCGAGCCGGAATCCGGGTCCACCCACTGCGTGGACGTGACCACCACGGTCTCGGGCGTGCCACCTCCGGCGCACCCCGAAACCACCCCAACAAACCCAGCTACAACAAGCGCGAGTGCACGACGACAACGCATGCCCCACTCTAATCGGAGCGCACAGGAATTCCCGGCTACTTCCCAAGCTCCCTGCGTCGCTTCGCGGCGAGTTTTAACCGCTCGGCGCGATCGAAACGTTCCTTGTCTAACAGTTCCTCGAGAATCTCGTCTTCCTCGTCGGAGATGTCAAAGACGGTGTACCAAGCGACAGTGAGCATGCCCACCACCGGCCACACCACCCAGGCGTAGTCCAAATCGAGCCCAAGCTGCAGCACGAAAAATACCGCCAAACCGCCGATGATGGTGGTGTAGATCGCGGTGTCCAGCTTCCGCTTCGCCGAGAGTTTCTCATCCAGCTCGACCTCGGACGGCGTCCGCTTCTCCGGTGAGACCGGTTCGGCCGGGAGGTCGTCGAAAAGCACGGAAAGCTCCCCGCGCGTGCGCGCAATCGCGGCTTGACCTGTGCGTTCTTCGAACTCTCCCACGTCCAGGTAGCCGTCCGCGAACAGTGTGCCCAGCCGGTCCAGAGCGTCCGAACGCTCGGCGTCGCCCACGCGGATTTCGTCCATTTTCGCTCCCAACTTGCACTTGCCCCTGCGGCAAGCTGTTCAATCGCAATCATGGCAGATGGTAACGAGTACACGATCGGCGAAGCGGCGGATGCGCTCGGCGTTTCCAGCAAGGCGCTGCGCCACTGGGAGGCGCTCGGCCTCATCACACCCGCGCGCACGTGGGCCGGCCACCGCGTCTACAGCGAGGCGGACCTCGAGCGCGGCGCGGCCATAGCGCTTTACCGCGGCGTCGGCGTGCCGCTTGCGCAGATCGAGCAGCTTCTTGACGCCTCCGGAGCCGCCCTCACCCGCGCTCTGACGCACCACCAGGAAGCACTCGCTTCTCGACGGCGCACGCTCGACGCCCAACTCGCATCTGTCCAGCACCTCATTGACAACGCAACGAAAGGATCCATCGACATGGACGCAATGAAGAAGTACCTCGGCGAAGATATGCCCGCCTACCAGGAGGAGGCTGAGCAGCGCTGGGGTGATACCCCGGAGTGGGCGCAGTCCCAGAAAAAGCTCGCTCAAATGGGCGAAGGTGACTTCAAGCGCCTGCAGGAAGAGCAGGAGGTGTTCGCCGCAGACCTGGTGCACGCCCGCGACGCCGGTGTGGAACCTGGCTCCGAGGAAGCCGCGGCCCTGGTGGAGCGACACCGCGCGAGCATCGCCCAGTGGTACGACGTGACACCGGCGCGCCAGCTCATCCTCGCGCGCATGTACGTCGGCGACCCCCGTTTCCACGAGGCGTACAACGGCGCCCAGGAGTACCTACTGGAGCTGGTCACCGCCCATGCCGCAGCTGAGGGCGTAGACGTTGACAACCCGCGGTGGGATTAGAAACGGACCAATAGCCCTTCGAGCTCCTGCTGGAGCAGAGGCCACGGTTTGGTGAGATCCAACGTGGTCGCGCCGATGCGGTGGCCAGCTAAAACGGTGTCTAGCTCCGGCTGCACCGGGCCGCTGGTGCGTGCGTAAAGCAACAACCCGGCAACTCCATCGTTTGCTGCGGCGGCATGTTGCACGTAGGTGCTGATTTGATACAGGTTGCCCGAGTGGAACGTGTGGGTGCCAAACTGGCTGACCTGCATGGATGCACTGTAGTACTTCGTGTCGATGATCAGTAGGTCTCCACCGCGCTGCAGCGTGATGTCGGTACGCATCGCTGGAAGATGCATGGCACCGGTCGCACCTGGATCATCTACGTCCCAAGGCACTAGCGCAGCTCGGGCGCGCAGCTCCGGGTGGTGGAAACGGAAGTACTCCTTGACAAACCGCTCGAACAGGGAGCTCATGGCGTCGTCGCTGAGCCAGGGCAGGAGTGCGTCGCCGGTGCCGTCTTCCGGGAGCAAACCCTTCACTGCCAATTCGCACGCGCCAAGGAGCCAGCGATAGGACGCGTTTGCCCGGTGGAGCCGCAGGTCCGCCCAGCGGATGGCGCGCGGCGGCACAGCCTGAACGTCTTCGAAAAACGGCAGAAGGCGGGCAAGTGCGTCCCGTCGAGGCTCTGCAACTCGGTCGTTACGTGCCAGCATGAGTACCGTCGCGCGTACCGCTCGATTGATCGGTGTGTCTGCCACGTACTCGTCGAAACAGCACACTAAGCCGCCACGGACGAAGGAGCGTTCGCGTATCGACGCCTGCAGGTCAACGCGGCCGCGCACCGTGGGCAGCTCCCGTGTTTCCTGGCGGTAGTCGTGATCCAGGCCCCGCTTGACCTGCTTTGTCGTTTCTCGTGCGACGATGTCGGCCAGCAGGTCGGGGATGTGGTCAAACTCGGTGGTGGCGTGCGGAACGCCGTCGGTAGGCGAAAGCGTGCGGAAGGCGTACGCCATCATCACGTAGACGTTGCCCACTAGCACCGAAGAACTAAGCATCAAGCGCCCCACGCAGGGCAGCAGACCACTGCTCCGCTCGCTCAGGCTGGTCGAACCAATACTCCTCCAGCAGCGGCACGAGCTCGTCCTCGACCACGGAGACCAACCACAGGTCGTCCTCCCTGCTCGCTTCCCCTGCAGAGAGGTAGCTGTGGCCGACCTCGAACCCGCGGCCGAGCCCGGGATCCGACGCGATGTCCTGATTCAGCGCCACGATGGTGCGCACCAGTGATTCCAACGCCGAGCTGTCCTCGCCTTCCATGAACCGGCCGAACTGCTCGGTGGTAAAACCGGGGCTCATCTCAAAGAAGCCGAAGCGGCGGCGTAATGCGTAGTCCAGAACGGCGAGGCTGCGGTCCGCCGTGTTCATCATGCCGATGATGTGCACGTTTTCCGGCACGGAAAAGACCTCGTTGTTGTACAGCATCCGCAGACCTTGACCGCCGCGTTTATCGGCCTCGATGAGCATGAGCAGTTCGCCGAAAATCTTGGAGATGTTTCCGCGGTTGATCTCGTCGATGATGAAAAAGTAGTCGCGCTCCGCGTCCTCACGCGCCCGCTCGCAGAACGAGTAGAAGGGGCCCTCCACCAAGTCGAACCCGCCGTCGGCGTTTGGGCGGTAGCCCATGATGAAGTCTTCGTAGGAGTAACTCTGGTGGAACTGCACCGACTGGATCCGCGACGTGTCCTTCTCACCCATGATCGAATACGCTAGGCGCTTTGCCGCGTACGTCTTGCCCACACCAGGCGGGCCCGCCAAAATCACATTCTTCTTGCGCAGCAACAGCGACCGCAGCCGGTCGTAGCGCCCGGGGGAGAAGTAGACCTCGCGCAGGAAATTGTCCTTTGTGTAGGCGTTCATGTTGCGCGGCGCAGGCGCAAGCTCCGGCGCAGAATCGAACAGCGCCTCCAGCTGCTCCACATATCCCGTCTTGCCGGTGATATCGGTCAGTGTCTTCAATATCGCACTGCCCGGGTTAGTCCAGTTGCCAGAGTGCGTCCATTCAACAGACCTCACATTCCGGTACTGCTCTCGTTCTGGTTCGTACCGCGGCTCTGACACGACGCGGCCGCGCCCCACGATCTGCTTCCTGCCGCGCTTGGCATAGACGATGTCGCCCGGTGCCATCTCGTGCTGGAACTGCCAAATAGCAAGCTTGTCGTGCATGAAGGAATCCCCGGTCTCATTCGCGTCGAGTGCCTTGCGGACCGATTCCTTGGTTGGGTACTGGGAGAAATCGCCCAACTCATCCCAGCCGAGCGCCATCACGCCTTTCTCCTGGTGATCCTGCCAGTACACCGCGTCACGGCCAGGCGCGAACAGCCAATAGCGAACTCCACGCGGCTCCGAGTCGCCCTCGGCACGCGTCGGGGTGGACCCCCATAGCTCAGCCACGCCGGCTATCCAGAAATGGAACGGCTCCTCGCGTTCCTCAGCCAACGAGCGACGGACTTCAAGAAGCTGCCTATCGACGTCCTCCGGTCCCTGCCCGACGTCCCCTCCTAGACGATCCGCCAGGCCCTTCACAATGGCCGTCTTCATCGCAGCTGACGCAATCGGTTCGAAAACGTCCGGACGGATGAGGAACTGAAGGGCGTTTCGGATGTCAGCCCGGTCCTCACCGGATGACAACATCACCCGTTGCAGCAGCCACGGATCCTGCCTCGCCGCTGCTTGTTCCTGTTCGGGGAGTGTGCGCCAGTGCTTCACAAACTGCGCGAGCCACACAAGGTGGCGCCATAGCCCGCCGTAATACCCTTGGCCCGGCTTGAATCCAGCAGAGCTTTGCGTGCTCATCCAGCCGAGCACCTCGCCCGGGATCGTGGGGGGATCCGGCATGATGGCCAGCACCTGTTCGAGGTGCCCGCGCCGCGTCTCGGGCTTGGCCATGTAAATGGGGTGTTCCCGCAGGAGCACCATCTCGGCTGCGAGCAGGATCACCTCCCGGGGCGCACCTGCGAGCTGTTGCTCTAGCTTCGACCACTGGGTTTCGCTGCCCTCCAGCGGGTTGTCCGCTATCCGGTGGCGCAGTTCCTCCGCCGCCTCCGCGGTCCAAATTTTCGCAGCTGGCTCGATGACCGAATGGCCGTCACCAAGCATCTGCTCAATGATCGGCCGAACTTGCTGGGCCATCTCGAGGTCGTCAGCGGGACGTGACTGAGCGACGATGTCTTCCATCCGGTCATCCATGCGCGTAATTGTGCCACCCTCGCCCGCAGCTACACCGGGCACACCACCGGCACGCCGCCATCGTCGAGCACGCGTGCGCGGATGCCGTAGACCTCCTCCAAAAGGTCGGGCTGCAGCACCGCGTGCGGTGTGTCGTGGGCGACCACGCGGCCGGCCTTGACCACGAGCAGCTCGTCGCAGTAGCGGGCGGCCAGATTCAGGTCGTGGATGGCTACGAGGGCCAGCCGGTTCGAGCCGTGCACCTCTTCGCAAACGATCTGCAGCAGTTCCACTTGGTGGCGCAGGTCGAGGGCGGAAGTGGGCTCGTCGAGAAGCATGATGTCGGGCTCGCGCACGAGCATTTGCGCCATGGCGACGAGCTGGCGCTGTCCGCCGGACATGTCGGACACGAGGCGATCTGCGAGGTGCGTGATACCCAAGCGCTCCATCACGGCCGCACTGCGGTCTAGCGGATTCCACGACGCGTCCCCGCGGCGCCGCGCAGACACCATGATGGATTCAAACGCTGTCAGCGACGCGCTGCTGAGCAGATCCTGCGGGACGTAGCCGACGGCTTGCACCTTCTGCTTGCCGACGAGCTCCGCGCCATCGACGCTGAGCGTCACCGACCCCTCAGCGGGTTCCTTGATTCCTGCGATGGTTTTCACCAGCGTAGACTTGCCGGCCGCGTTCGGCCCGATGAGGCCGACGACTTTTCCTGGCTCGAGGGGGCCGAACGACAGCGAGTGCAAAATGGTGGTTCGGCCGTACGAAACGGTGAGGTTTTCGGCGCGAATTGCCATGGTTTACGCACTCCTTCGGCGGGCCCGGGTGAAGATAAGGAAGACGAAGAACGGCACGCCGACCAGCGAGGTGATGATGCCGATCGGGATCGCCACACCGGGGATGATGGACAGGGACACCGCGTAGGCCATGCTCAGCAGCATGGCTCCCGCGGCTGCGGCGGCGGGGAGGAAGAATTTCTGGTCCTCGCCGACAAGCATCCGCGCAATGTGGGGGCCGACAAGCCCGATGAACCCGATAATGCCGGTGAACGCCACGGAGGCGGCGGCGAGGAACGACGCGACCAGCAGGGTAGACAGCCGCAGGCGCTTGA
>ERZ1029884.278-NODE-278-length-10599-cov-106.531866_pt1 | contig 10599 bp, 9 predicted proteins | sample MGYA00519233_ERZ1029884 | MGnify/ENA primary metagenome ERZ1029884 (study PRJEB33666, sample SAMEA4610931) | skin metagenome | biome: Human-associated habitat; feature: Malodor aspect; material: skin | place: Philippines | collected 2015-08 ...
AGACCTTGGCGTAGTCGCCTTCGCGCTCCGCGATCTCGGACTCGTTGCGCAGGCGTTCGAGCTCCTCCTTCGCGGACTGGACCTTGTTCACCTCCGCCTTCTCGTTTTCCCAGCGGGCCTTCATCTCGCCGAGGCGCTCACGCTGGTCCGCGAGTTCCTCGCGCAGGTGCTCCAGACGCTCCTGGGAGGCGGCGTCGGATTCCTTTTGGAGGGCAATCTCCTCGATATCCAGGCGGCGCACGATGCGTTCGAGCTCGTCGATCTCCTGCGGGGAGGAGTCGATCTGCATGCGCAGGCGCGAGCCGGCCTCGTCGACAAGGTCGATGGCCTTATCCGGCAAGAAGCGGTTGGTGATGTAGCGGTTGGACAGCTCGGCGGCGGACACGAGGGCCGAGTCCTGGATACGCACGCCGTGGTGCACCTCGTAGCGCTCTTTGAGCCCGCGCAGGATGCCGATAGTGTCCTCCACCGTCGGCTCGCCGACGTAGACCTGCTGGAAGCGGCGCTCCAGCGCGGCGTCTTTTTCGATGTACTGGCGGTACTCGTCTAGCGTGGTCGCGCCAACCAGGCGCAGCTCCCCACGGGCGAGCAGCGGCTTGATCATGTTGCCGGCATCCATGGCCGAGTCGCCGGACGCGCCGGCGCCGACGATGGTGTGCAGCTCGTCGATGAAGGTGATGATCTGTCCGTTGGATTCCTTGATCTCGTCGAGCACAGCCTTGAGGCGTTCCTCGAACTCGCCGCGGAACTTCGCGCCCGCGACCATGGAGCCCAGATCCAGCGAGATCAGTGTTTTGCCCTTGAGCGACTCAGGGACGTCGCCAGCCACGATGCGCCGCGCCAGGCCCTCCACAATCGCGGTCTTGCCCACGCCCGGCTCACCAATGAGCACCGGGTTGTTCTTCGTGCGACGGGACAGGACCTGCACCACGCGGCGGATCTCAGAGTCGCGCCCGATCACCGGGTCGATCTTGCCCTCGCGCGCACGCGCGGTCAGGTCGGTGGAGTATTTCGCCAGCGCCTGGAACTGGTCCTCCGGGTTCTCGGAGGTCACCGTCTTGCCGCCGCGCACGGAAGAGAAGGCCTCCTTCAGCGCGTCGAAGGTGGCGCCGCGCTTGGTCAACAGCTCCGCAGCGTCGTCGTTGCCCTTCGCGATGCTGGCGAGGAGGACGTCGGCGGACACAAACTCGTCCCCGAGCTCGCCCGCAAGATCCTGCGCGTGCTGCAGAGCAGTCTGCAGGTCCCGGTTGATGCCCGGGTTAGCCATGTTCTGGCCCTGTGCGCTGGGGTAGGTGCCAATCAGCTCGCCGGCCTCGCGCGCGACCGTCTCCGGGTCCACGCCCGTGGCCTTCAGCACCGGAGCGGCAATGCCGTCTTCCTGCTTCAACAGCGCTTCCAGCACGTGCGCCGGGCGCATCTCCGGGTTGCCGGCGGCGGAGGCGCGCATCTGTGCTTGCTGCAGCGCCTCCTGCGTCTTCTGCGTGTATTTATTCGCCATGAGTCCATGGTCCTTTCTTGCCTAATGTGTGTTTCGCATTAGGTGTAACGCACGAGAAGTTGAGTCTGTTCCTGTCAATGTGAAAAAAGTTGCGCAGGGTCGGCTCAATACGCGAAAGGCCCTGCATATCGCAGGGCCCCTATAGACGTCGATAAGCACAAAGCCTTACGACGCCTTTCGGACCGGCACCCACTTGAGCGCATACGCCAATATCACCACGCCAAGCGCGATGGCGAAAGCGATCCAGCCGAACATGACCGTAAACCCCGCGATGACCGCGATCGGCGCGATGATGGTGGTACCGATTTCGAAGGGCGCGAAGCCGACGTAGGCTACGCCGTACTCGTTGAGCGTGCCGGACTTGAGCTTCGGATCCACCATCTTCAAAAGCGCGATGCCGGTCGCCACCGCAGCGGTGGCCCAGCCCCAGCCGAACAGGCCGCGCTCGAGCCACTTCTCGCCGAAGAAGGTCGGGCCGGCCCAGAACATCCACACCACACAGAACACCGTGCCGAGGACGAACATGAGCACGAGCGCCTGCCAGTAGCCTGCGAGGGCCGCAGGGACGATGGAGGCGATGCCGAAGGCGATCATGTAATCCGTAGCGGCGCCGGATACGGAGTTGATGGTGGAGCTGTCCAGGTAGTTCGGGCGGCCCGCGAGCTTAAGCAGCAAGCGGCCGATCAGGCCGATAACAAAGGCCATGGCAAACAACGGGATGGACACGTTGGACCACTGGGATTTGATGAACCCGTTGACCGTGTACGCGATCAGTACCGTGAACACGATAAAACCCGCGTGCAGGGCCAGTGGCTCGATAGAAGACGGGTTGGTTGTGGCCTTGCCAATGGAAGGGCGCTCGGCCTCGTTGGTGATGTAGCCGGTGCGCAAGTCGTCCGGCAGGGCGCCGGCGAGCTGGGAGGCCTTGCCGTTGCGGATACCCCAGTTGGCCATGATCACGCCGCCCACAATGGCGACGAGCGTGCCCACGGTCGCGGAGGTAAAACCAATAGAAGAGGCACCTTCGATACCGATCTCCTCCAGGGCGGAACCCACGGCCGCGGCGGTGCCAAAGCCACCGACGAAGCCGACTGGCAGCATCATGCCGAACCAGGGCTCGGTGCCGAACAACGGTGCAAACAGGTACACGCCGAGCAGCACAAACAGGCCCCACTGGCCCATGAACATCGCTGTGGAATACCCCCACATGTTGCGCGCACCGGAGGCGACGGAGCCGCCGAGTTCCATGGAGTACGCCATAGACGCGAACACCACCGCGATGAGCAGCGTGGTGTAGGTGCCCACCTGGCTGGACCAGTGGATGACACCGAGGACTTCATCGCCGAGCAGCAGGCCCAGAAGACCCGCGGTGATAGGCGCCGGGAGGAGCAGCGCCTGCAGCACCTTCAGGCGGTTGCGGAGAATGTTGCCGACGATGAGGAGGACGGAAATCCATCCGATGTCGGTGAGCAGCGTATACGGGGTGAAATCCATCGCGGCACCTCTTTTCTATCCACTTATCACGTTCAAACCGCGTGCAACTCTATCCCACAAGCGCTGGGTAACCTGTTTTTTATGTCTTCTGCCGACTACACAGCATTAATACGCACCCGCGGCCCAGAGATCAGCGAAGCCTGGCGCGGCCGATTCACCGAGGCGTACCCGCAGGCGGAGATGATGCTGCCGCCAGGCGATGAGATGCCACCGATGCTCATCCGCGCCGCGTTATCCGTGCTCGAATATTCCCCTGCGGAGGTGTCGGAGCGTCTGAAGGCGTTGGCGTCGGACCTGCGCCGCACCGGTTTTCCGGCCGATGAGTACCCCAAAGCGGTGCACTTGCTTATCGACGCAATCAGCTCCGCCAGCTCCTTCGTCGCCGACGATCACGCTGACGCCAGGGCAGACCTCGCCGCGCTCTCCGAAGCGGCGGAGGTTATGCGCGAGACGGCGTCGACACTCGATTACGAGGGCGTGCCCGCCGCCACTGCGGCGCAGGTGACCAGCGTGGAGGATCATGGGGAGGTCCAGGTGGTGCGGCTGGAGGCGGGCTCTCAGGTGCGCTACTGCCCCGGCCAAGTCATTCCCGTGATGTCGCCGTCGCGCCCCGGGGAGTGGATTTCCTTGGTGCCGGCGCTGCCGTCTAATGCGTTTGGGCAGTTGGAGTTCCACGTCCCCGGCCGGGTTCCGGTGGCCCCTGGGCAGTGGCTGACTTTGGGAGCACCGAGGGGTGGGGTGCGTGGCGATTTGGACGGGCAACTGCTCCTCATTGCCGCAGACGGCGGCTTCGCGGCGGCAAAGGCTTTGCTATTCCACTACCTGGAGCAGGAGCAGCCGCCAGAGGTGCACGCCGTAATTGGTGCAGTTGAGCCCTGCGAGTTGTACGACACCGCCGCGCTGGATGCGCTCGCCGCCACACAGGACTGGCTCGAGTTGACGCAGGTTGTGGAATCGCGGGTGGGGGCAACGCTCGAGCAGGTGGTCTCTGGCGCCGGGATGTGGTGGGGCCGCGCGGTGATCATATGCGCTAGCCAGAAACGCGCAGCGAGCATTACTGCGTCCCTGCATGCAGCCGGGGCGGACAACGTTCAAGTTGTCGCCCACGACGCTCCTGCGGGGTGGTTCTAACTGCTGCCGGCCGGTCTTAACGCATGACGCTGCCTTTGCGCATCGCGGCCAGCGGCAGCTGCCGTTGCGCCTCCGCAGTGTCCTCCGGGTCGATGTCCACGACGAGCGTTTCGGGGCCGTAGCCGGCCTCCGCCAGGCGCAGGCCCGTCGGGCCCACTACCACGGAGTGGCCAGCGCCGGTGGGGCCGGATGGCTCGCCAGCCTTGGTTTCGTAATCGGGCCGCGCCTGCCCCGCCGCCGCGATGAACACCCCAGTGTCGAGGGCGCGCGCGGCCGTAAGGACGCGCCACTGCTCCACCTTGCCGTCACCGTCGGCCCAGCTTGTGGGCACCACGATCACCCGCGCGCCGCGTTCTGCAAGTTGCTGGAACTGTTCGGGGAAGCGGATGTCGAAGCAGGTGGCCACGCCCACCGTGACCCCCTCGTGCACGAACGTGACAAGCTCCTCGCCGGGGCGCACCGTGTCGGATTCCTTGTAACTGAACGCGTCGTAAGTGTGGATCTTGTCGTAGCCCTTGTGCACTCCGTCGCCGGTAATGAGCGCGGTGTTGTATACGCGGTTGAGCTCCTTGCCATCCACAGTGCTCTTGTCCGCTGGGCGGAACATGCCGGCGACGACGGTCACTCCCAACTCCCCGGCGAGCCTGCGCAAGGCGGTGGCGAATGGCCCGTCCAAATCTTCCGCCTGCGTGTCTAGCCGCCCCTGTTCAAAGGCCTGACTGGCCCCTTCGGGCAGGACGATGAGGGTGGCCCCTTTCGCAGCGGCATCACGGATCAAAGGGGTGATCATGGCCAAATTGCTCATCTTGTCGCCGCCGGAGGCGATTTGCAACAGCGCAATCTTCATGTGGATAACTCTAGGTGCGAAACTGCGCAGTTATCCACAGATTGCTCGCGCCCTCTTGAATCGCTTGTTGCGTTCGTAGATTGTCGTGCACATGACATTTATCGAACTGACTACACACACCGCCTCGGCCGCGCAGCGTTGTATCCGGAGTTTCCCAGCGCTTCCGGCCGCACGCCTGCGCCCCTCCCACTCCTCCATCGCGCTCGCGTCGATGCAGGACAAAGAGCACACACTTATCCACGCCATCACCACACGGATCACCACGCACCTGACTGAAGTCGCCGCGTTTGCCGCTGAAGTAGAGCGGGTGGATGCCCACCTCGGCGAGGTGTTGGCGCCATGATGTACGCCCCCGCACTCGATACAGACGAATTGCGCACTGCGGCGGATTTGGTCCGCTTGGCTGCGACTTCAGCGACGGAACGCGCCACGTATGCCCCGGTTTCTGCGACGGCACTTGCACAATCCGGGTTCCGCGGGCCTGCCTGCGACGCTTCCTCGGCACGGTTGGCGGAATGCGAGGCGTCGCTAAGCGCCAGCGCCGCCCGACTCACTGCGGCCGCGGGCGTGCTTGACACCGCCGCCCGGATGCAGCAGGAGCTGGACGAGGCGGCGGCCTTCGCCGCGAAACACTTTCACTCCCGGGGCGTGCTTTGGCTCAACGCGATGTCGATGATGCTGGATCTGCAGTTGTCGCGTTCGCTCCTTGGCGCGAATAAGAAGGAGCAGATCTACGACCCGTTGTTCGCCCACCCCGACGAAGCCCTGGAATCGCTCCACGCGAGGCACGCGCAGACCGTGCCCGCATCCACCTTGGAGGTGGTAGAAGCCGCGGACGGCACGGTGCTGGAGGCGGGCCCCTCCGCCACCACGGTCATAGTCGGCGACGCCGCCGACCCGGCGAGGGTGATCACCATGGTCGCCGGCGCCACCACCGGCAAACCCTCCCAGTTGGCGGGCGAGCTAGAGAAAGCGAAGTACCTGTCGGAGCAGACCGGCGCGGCGGTGGTGGTGTGGCAGGGTTATGCCCCGCCTCCGTCATTGACGGATGCGCTCTCACCTCACCGCGCGCACGCGGGCGCCGATGATTTGGCTATGTTCCAGGCGGCGCTGGAGGAGCGGTACCCGGAGGCGCAAAAAACCGTGATCGCCCACAGTTACGGCACATTGCTGGCCACCAAGACTGCGAAGGACCACGGACTGCTCGCGGATGATCTCTGGCTGCTTGGGAGCCCGGGCGTGGCCGGGGAGCATTCCTCGGAGCTCACACTCGCCGGGCCAGATTCAACGGTCCACGTGGTGGATTCGCCCACCGACCCGATCCTGCTGCTGCGCTCCGGCCCGTCGGCGGCCCTCGGCGCGTCGCCGTCGTATGTAGGGTGGGGCGGCGAGCGGCTGCCCGGGGTGCGGGGCGGCCACTGTGACTACTTCACAGATCCGGCTTTCGTGTCTGCTTTGCAACAACGCACCGACCGTCCTGCAGGAATGTAGTTACCATGGCGTGCACCGAAAGAAACCACCTTTTGAGGAGAACTAGCGACAATGCCAAATTTTGCTGAACAGGTTGTAAAGCGCCTGGAAGACTTAGGCGTGAAGCGTATTTATGGCCTGGTGGGCGACTCGCTCAACCCGCTGTCTGACGCGGTCCGCCAGAGCGACATCGAGTGGGTTCACGTGCGCAACGAGGAGGCCGCCGCGTTCGCCGCTGGCGCCGATTCTCTCGCTGCCGACGAGCTTGCGGTGTGCGGCGCGTCCTGCGGCCCGGGCAACACCCACTTCGTTCAAGGGTTGTTCGAATCCCACCGCAACGGCGCGAAGGTGCTCGCCATCGCGTCCCACATCCCGACGATTGAGATCGGCTCCTCCTTCTTCCAGGAGACCCACCCGGAGCTGCTGTTCCAGGAGTGCTCTTCGTACTGCGAGGTCGTGCACGAGGCGGACCAGGGCATGCGCGTGCTGCACAACGCGCTGCAGAACACCCTGGCCGGCAACGGCGTGTCCGTGATGGTCGTGCCGGGCGACGTCTTCGCCGCCGACACGGCAGAGGGCCCGCACACCGCGGATTCCGTGTACGCAACCGGCGCGAACAAGCGTGTCTACCCGGATCCGCACGAGGCTGCCCGTCTCGTGGAGGCTATTAACAAGGCCGACAAGGTCACGTTGTTCTGCGGCTACGGCGCACGCGACGCCCGCGATGAGGTCTTCGCGCTGGCGGAGAAGATTAAGTCCCCGATCGGCCACTCGTTCCGCGGCAAGATGTACTTCGAGTACGACAACCCCTACGACGTAGGCATGTCCGGCCTGCTCGGTTACGGCGCCTGCGTGGACGCAATGGAGGAGTCCGACCTGTTCATCATGGTCGGCACCGACTTCCCGTACACCGACTGGTTGCCGGATGAGAACGTCGCCCAGATCGACATCAACGGTGCCCACATCGGCCGCCGCACCAAGGTCGACTACCCCGTAGTCGGCGACGTAAAGAGCGTCATCGAAAACATCCTTCCCCACATCGAAGAGAAGAAGGACCGCAAGTTCCTGGACAAGATGCTCAAGCGCCACTACCAGCTGCTGGAGCATGTGGTGAAGAGCTACACCCACAAGGCAGCGGAGTCCAAGAAGCCGATCCACCCCGAGCTCGCCGCTTCTGTGCTGGACAGGCTCGCCGACGATGACGCCTACTTCACCGTGGACACCGGCATGTGCAACGTGTGGTCCTCGCGCTACCTCACCCCCAACGGCAAGCGCGACGAAGCCGCGTCCTTCCTCCACGGCACCATGGCCAACGCGCTGCCGATGGCCATCGGCGTGCAGGCCGCGTTCCCGGACCGCCAGGTGATCTCCTGGTCCGGCGACGGCGGCTTGGGCATGCTCATGGGCGAACTGCTCACCATCAAGCTGCACCAGCTGCCTGTGAAGGTCATCTGCTTCAACAACTCCTCGCTGGGCATGGTGAAGCTGGAGATGATGGTGGCCGGCATGCCGTACTTCGGCACCGACCATGAGCAGGCTAACTACGCCGAGATTGCCAAGGGCGTGGGCATCAAGGCGTTCCGCATCGAGGACCCGGACGATCTGGAGCCGGTACTAAAGGAGGCCCTGGCCTACGACGGCCCGGTGCTCGTGGACATTGTCACCGACCCCGAGGCGCTCTCGCTGCCGCCGGGGATCACCTGGGACATGATGAAGGGCTTCACCAAGTCGGGCGCACGCACCGCCTTCCTGGAAGGTGGCGTCGGCCGCCTGTTTAACTTGGCTAAGTCCAACCTCCGCCACATCGGCGGGGCGGCAACCATCGAGTTCGGATAGTCCGGTTGCGGGCCTTGGGCTCGTCGATAGGCAATTGCTTATCGACGAGCCCATTTTGTTTGCCAAGCGTTATCGAAATGCGACCCAAAGATCGTATCTAGGCCGTATTGTCGCGTGAGTTGTCATTGATTCCGTAAGAAAGGTTTGTTTCATGACTACTCCGCAGAACCCGCGCCGCGCAGAGCGCACCACCCGCCGCCCGGTGACTTCCAGCACCGCCGTGCGCGCTGAGACCGCCGCCGACGACGACCAGCACATCGGCCAAGAGGCCTGGATCGGCACCGACTCCACCGAGGTGTCCAACGGCAACGTGTCCTGGGGCGCAATCTTCGCGGGCGTGGTGACCTTCCTGGCCATCATGATCCTGCTCGGCGTCGGCGCTGCTGCCATGGGCCTGCAGGGCTCCGGCGGCCTCGCCACCGGCATCTTCGCGCTGATCTCCCTGGCCATCGCCTTCGCCGCTGCCGGCTACGTCTCCGGTGCCCTCGGCGTGCGCGCTGGCCTGTTCCACGGCCTGGGCACGTGGGCCACCTCGCTCATCGCCTCCCTGATCCTGGCTGGCTGGCTGGGCTCCTCTATCATCGGCGGCCTGGGCTCCGTGCTCGGCGACGTCACCGGCACCCTCGCCGAGACCGCTGGCAACGCCGCAAACGTGACCCGCGAGGATGCGCAGGACGCATCCAACACCGTGCAGGACAACGTAACCCAGGATGACCTCAACAACGCAGAAAACCAGGCCCGCGACGCAGCCAACGACGCTGCTAACCAGGCCCGCGACGCGTACAACGAGTACTCCGACGATGCCGCTGAGGGGACCTGGTGGACCTTCGCTGGCCTGCTCCTCGGCGCCGTGATCTCCGCCTTCGCGGGTACCGCTGGTGCACGCTCCGTGCTCAACCGCGACGAGAAGCAGGTTGTGACCACCCGCCGCTAAGCCGCAGGCGTTAGCCTCGCGCGGCAACGTGCAGGGTGAAAACGCTTCGAATTTCAAAAGTGCCCCGGGCTGTTCGGTTGTGAACAGTCCGGGGCACTTTTCCAAGCCGCAAAAGTCGAGTCCGGGAGGTCGAGTTCGCTCCCGAATCGGGGCCTACTCGACCTCCCGGACTCGACTTTCGCGCCAGACAACGGCTTTTCGCAGGACCGGCCTGCTCCCAGTCGGGCCGCTACCGCGCGCTGCGCCGACGGCGTCGTGAAGCTGCTGGCTCCCACGCGACCACCGCGGTGGAGCGGGGCACGTGCACCAGCTCCCCGCCCCGGCGCGAACCGGAGTTGAGCTTCCGCCGCAGCTCCTCGTTGTGGCCGCGCTGGGTTTCCAGCTCGCCTTCGAGCTCCTCGATCTGCTCGGAGAGCTCGATGATCGTCTTAATGCCGGCGAGGTTGACCCCTTCCTCCTGGGAGAGGTACTGGATGCGGCGCAGCATGGAGATGTCGCGGCGGGAGTAGCGGCGGCCGCCGCCCTTGGTGCGCATCGGCGTGACGAGACCGAGCCGGTCGTATGTGCGCAGCGTTTGCGCGTGCATGCCGGTCAGCTCAGCGGCGACGGAGATGACGTAATACTCCTGATCTTCAGGCATCGTCTACACCTCCTTTCTGGCCTAGAGGCCTGCCCACCCGGCGCGCGGGTCGAAGCCAGAGTCCTTCTCGGCTTGGGCGTACGCACGCAGAGCGGACGTGGCGGAGGGGTCCAAGTCCTTCGGCACCTTCACCTCGACGGTAACCAGCAGGTCACCCGCGGAGCCGGCCTTCTTCGGAATACCGCGGCCCTTCACCCGCAGGGTGCGCCCATTCGGGGTACCCGCCGGCACCTTGACCTTGACCGGGTTGTCCAGAGTGGGCACCGCGATAGTCGCGCCGAGCGCCACCTCCGAGAACGCAACCGGAACCGTGACCTCCAGGTCGTCGCCGGTGCGCGAGAATACGTCGTCGTTGCGCACATGCACGGTGACGAAGAGGTCGCCGGCGGGCGTGCCGTTCGGGCCCGCCTCGCCTTGACCGGCGAGACGCACCTTCTGCCCGTCGATTACGCCCGCAGGAATGCGGACGGTGATGGACCGGGTGCGGCGAACGGTGCCGGTGCCGCCACAGGTGGGACACGGGTCCTCAATGACCTCGCCGGTGCCGCCGCAGTTCGTGCACGGTCTCGCCATGCCGAACGCACCGGAGTTCTCGCGGATGTAGCCGGATCCGGAACACACCTGGCAGGTGTGCGTCTTCCCGTCCTTGGAGCCAGAGCCATGGCAGGTGGTGCAGGGTGCGTCACCGGTGAGTTCGACCGGGATGGTCGTGCCCTTGGCTGCCTCGCGGAAGTCGAGGGTTATTTCCG
>ERZ1029884.280-NODE-280-length-10567-cov-7.919901_pt1 | contig 10567 bp, 8 predicted proteins | sample MGYA00519233_ERZ1029884 | MGnify/ENA primary metagenome ERZ1029884 (study PRJEB33666, sample SAMEA4610931) | skin metagenome | biome: Human-associated habitat; feature: Malodor aspect; material: skin | place: Philippines | collected 2015-08 ...
CCTGAACAGCAGTCAGGCACGCCTCCATCTTGGGGATCATGCCGGTGGCGAGGCCGGGCAACATCCGCTCCAGCTCCGCCGCCTCGATTTTGGACAGCAGCGAATCCTCGTTGGGCCAGTCCGTGTACAGGCCTTCTACGTTGGTGAGCACGACGAGGCGCTCAGCGCCGATGGCGGCCGCTAGTGCGCCCGCGGCCTCGTCAGCGTTGATGTTGAACACCTCGCCGTCGTCGCCCGGGGCAATGCCCGAGACCACCGGAATCCGGCCCGCCTGGATAATGTCCATCACTGCGGCAGGGTTGACGTCCGTGATCGTGCCCACCAGCCCGATGTCCTGGGTCTGGCCGTCCACCTCCACAGTGCGCCGCTTCGCCTTGAACAAGCCAGCGTCCTCACCGGAGGTGCCGACGGCGTACGGCCCGTGCGAGTTGATCTTGCCCAGCAGGTCCCGGCCCACCTGGCCAAACAGCACCATGCGGACAACATCCAGGATTTCAGGTGTAGTCACCCTAAACCCGCCGACGAACTCCCCGCCGTCCAAGCCCAAGCGGGCCAGCATCTGGCTGATTTGGGGCCCGCCGCCGTGGACCACAACCGGCTTCGCCCCCACGGTGCGCAAGAACACCATGTCTGCCGCGAAAGCAGCCTTGAGCTCCTCGTCGATCATGGCGTTACCGCCATACTTGACCACGACAATCTTGTCCCGGTAGTGCTGCAGCCACGGCAGCGCCTCGGCCAGCACGGTGGCTCGCTGCTCGTTGCTCAAATGTGGCATCATCTCACCCACCTCCTAACTGGTGTAAGCGGAATTGATCTCGACGTACGCGTGCGACAGGTCGGTGGTGCGCACGGTCGCCCGACCTTCTCCGCCCGTACCCAGGTCCACCACGACCGCAATGTCCGCGCCGCTGAGATCGACCTCCCGCGCGCCGGGTGTGCCGGTTGAGTGTTCGCACACCGTCTGCCCGTTGAACGCCACCGAGATGTTCTCCGCGTCCATCTCGGTCTCCGCCATCCCGACGGCCGCGAGCACCCTGCCCCAGTTCGGGTCGGATCCGAACATCGCGGTCTTGACCAAATTGTCTCGCCCGACCGTGCGCGCGGCGCGTAGCGCCTGCACGTCATCCGCCGCCCCCGTGACGGTGATTGTGACGCGCTTGGTCACTCCCTCAGCGTCGGATTGCATCTTTGCGGCGAGTTGGGCGCATGCCTCCAGCACCGCCGCATCCAATTCCTGCCGCGTCGGGGTGACCCCGCTAGCGCCGCTGGCCATCGCGATCACTGTGTCGTTGGTCGACGTCGAGCCATCAATATCCAGGGTGTCGAACGTGGTCGCGCACCCTCGTTCCAGCGCCGCCTGCAGCGCACCGGGCGCCACCTTCGCATCGGTGGTCAGGCACACGAGCATCGTGGCGAGCGACGGCGCCATCATGCCGGCCCCCTTCCCCATGCCACCTAAGGTCCAGCCATCGCCCTTGACAACCACTTCCTTCGCCACAGTATCGGTGGTCATGATCGCGGTCGCGGCATCCCCGCCGTTGTCGCCGAGCTGCTTGACGACGGCTGCGATTCCGCCCTCCACCTTGTCCATGGGGAGCACGTCACCGATGATGCCGGTCGAGCACACGGCCACGCGCGACGGCTCGGTCCCGACGCCGTCCGCAGTAAGGCGCTGCATGGTCCGCGCGTCGCCGTAGCCCTGCTCGCCCGTGCACGCATTGGCGTTTCCGGAGTTAAAAACGACGGCTTGCAGCTGCCCGCCTGCGACCGCCTCGCGGCTCACCTTGACGGGTGCGGCACACACCTTGTTGCGGGTGAACACGCCCGCGGCGGTGAAGTCGGGGCCCTCGTTTACTACAACGGCGAGATCGGGGTTGCCCGACGGTTTGATACCCGCGCGGGTCGCTGCAGCGACGAATCCTTCGGGTGCAGTGACACCGGTAGCGCTCATGCTGGATGGTCCTTTCAATAAGGGAAGGCAGGAAAATGGTGCGATGCGGGTGGCGGTTACGGAGCCACCGCTGCTCGTGGCAAACCTGCGCACTCGTCCAGCCCCAGGGCAAGGTTCATGCACTGCACCGCCGCTCCCCCTGTCCCTTTGGTTAAGTTGTCGATGGCGCTGGTGGCGACGACCTTTCGCGCCTGCACATCAACCTCCACCTGCAGGTGGCACATATTCGAGCCGACCACGTGCTGTGTCTGTGGCTGTTGCCCCGCCGGGAGCAGGTGGACGAACGCCTCGTCCGCGTACGCGGCCTCGTAGGCCTCCCGCACCGCTGTAGGGTCAGCGTGCGGCACTAGCGGCGCGGTTACCGTGGTGAGGATGCCCCGCGGCAACGGCGCCAAGATCGGCGTGAAGGTGACCGCGACCCGCGCCTGGGCGACCTCTTGCAGGTTTTGCGCGATCTCCGGCGTATGCCGGTGCGCGCCGGCAACGCTGTAGGCCTTCAGCGATCCCATTGTTTCCGCCCCGAGCATGTCCACCTTGGCCTTCTTGCCTCCCCCGGACACCCCGGTGACGGCGACAACGGTCAGATCAGGCACAACCACGCCGGCTTGCACCGCGGGCCAAGCCGCAAGCGTCGCACCGGTGGGAAAGCACCCCGGGACGGCAATGCGGGTCGACGCCGCGATGTCTTCGCGGTGACCGGGCAGCTCAGGCAGCCCGTAGGGCCAGGATCCGGCATGGTCGGAACCGTAGTAACGCCGCCACGCCTCACCGTCGCGCAAGCGGAAATCCGCGGCGCAGTCGATGACAGTCACCCCCTCGCCCAGCGCCGCGCCGATCTCGGCTGAGTGCCCGTGAGGCAGCCCCAGGAAAACGACATCGTGGCCCTCAAGCACCTCGACCGAGGTGGGCTCGATAACGCGGTCTGCTAATTCCGGCAGGTGCGGCATGAGCTCGCCTACCGTCTGGCCGGCGTTGGACGCCCCGGTCAGTGCACCGATGCGCAGCCGACCGGCCAGGTAGGCCGGGTGCCCCAGCAGCAGGCGGAGAATCTCGCCGCCCGCGTACCCGGTGGCCCCCGCAACCGCTACCTTTATTACCTTGCCGTCTGACATACCGGCGAGTATATCAGTTATGCACTCGTATGGAAGTTATTCATACGGTGGATTTCGTGGCAACCCTATCCGCGCATTTCGGCGCCGAATCGTTCCTTGGCCAACTCCGCGGCATGCAGCCGTGCCTCGGACGCCTCCTCTTCCGTCAGTGTGCGGTCCGGGGCGCGGAAGGCAAGACCGAACGCGAGCGACTTCTTCCCCTCCCCGAGGGAGGCGGAACGGTAGACGTCGAAAAGCGTCACTGCCTCGACGAGCTCGCCCGCACCCTCCTGCACTGCGCGGCGCACGTCCTCTGCGGCCACGGCCTCGTCGACCACAAGAGCGATGTCCTGATTCAGAAGTGGGAAGGCGGACAACCGCGGTGCGGGCAGACGCTCTGCGAGCGGGATAGCGGTCAGATCGATCTCCATCGCGCAGGTGCGCGCCGGCAGCCCGAGCTTTTCCAGAACCTGCGGGTGCAGCTCGCCAGCGTGGCCAACCACAGCGCCATCAACCGTCAGCGCAGCGCAGCGGCCTGGGTGCCAGGGCAGGTAGTCCGCCGCCTCCACCTCCAGGTCCACTCCACACACGCGGGCGACTACCTGGGCGGCCTCGATGGCGTCGGACCACTCGTAGGCGCGCCCCTCGCCCCACGGGCCTGCGAGCTGAGTGTTTCCGCACGCCACAGTCGCGGCGTGCAGGTGCTGTTCGGGCAGGGACTCGATGAGTTTCGCGATGACGTCGTCTGCGGGACGCTGGGCGACGTCAGGCAACGGGGAGACGTCCGCGCGCTTCTTCGACGTCTGCGCCACCGAGTAGATGGCTATGTCGCCACGTCCGCGGGCGACGTTTCGCCCCACTGCCTCGAGCATCGACGGCAGCAGCGTAGTGCCAAGGATCCCGTAATCCGCGTCCAGCGGGTTGCGCACCTGCACGGTGTTTCGGCGCGGGTCATCCGCCTCCAATCCCCACGTGTCGAACGTGTTGTTCGCGATAAAGGGCGTGGGAATGATCTCCGCGTAACCGGAGTAGGCCAATGCGTGGGTCACCGCGCGACGACGCCGCTGCAGCGGGCTCAAACCGCGTCCGCCGCGGGGTGTGGGCAAGATGGACGGGATCGCTTCCAGCCCTTCCAGGCGCACGACCTCCTCAACCAACTCGACCGGCACAGAGATGTCGGTGCGCCACGTCGGCGGTGTGACCTCCAGCTCTTCGCCGTCACCCGTAACCTCGCAGCCGATCTCGTGCAGGCGGCGGACGACGGTCTCCCGCGGGTACTCCACACCGATCAGTTCGGCAGGCCTCGTTGCGCGCATACTGATGGGTTCGCGCTTGCCCGCTTCCCCGATGAGGGTCCTGCCCGCTGTGATGGTGCCACCTGCGATCTGTACCAGCAGTGCGCTGGCAATATTGAGCGCGATCTCCACCAACAGCGGGTCCACCCCACGCTCGAAGCGTCGTGAAGCCTCAGAGCTCAGCTTGAGGCGACGCGCGGTGCGTGCCACCGTCAGCGGGTCCCACGTGGCGGCTTCAAAGTGGACGTTCACGGTCTCGTCGGAGATCTCGGACGTGGTGCCGCCCATGACACCGGCGAGGGACTGGATGCCGTTGTCGTCGCTGATCACCACATCCTCGGCGGTCAGCGTGCGCTCGACGTGGTCGAGGGTCTCGAATGTCTGGCCGGCAACCGCGTTGTGCACCCGCAGGCCGCCGGCGATTGTGTCGGCGTCGAAAGCGTGCATGGGCTGGCCGGTAAGCAGCATGACGTAGTTCGTCACGTCGGTCGCGGCGTTGACGGAGCGCACACCAGAAAGCATGAGTTCGCGCTGCATCCAGAACGGCGTGGTGGCATTCGGGTCGATGCCCTCGACCGTGCGCACGCCAAAGCGCTGCGCTTTCGTGGATTCGCTAACGCTGACCGGAATGGTCTCCTCTTGAGGCTCTGGGACGTTCGAAATGTCGATGCCCGCGATGGACGGGTCCTCCGCGACGTCGGTGAACTTGAGGTCGAAGGCGGACGCGATCTCCCTGGTCAGCCCACGAGCAGAGAGTGCGTACCCACGGTCCGGGGTCACGTTGACGTCGAAGACGGTGTCGTCCGAGCCGAGGATCTCCCGGGCGTCGTCACCCGGCGTTGCCGCGCCGCTGTGGAGCGTAATAATGCCTTCACTCTTGGAGGTCAGGCCGAGCTCTGCCGCGGAGGCCATCATGCCGTTCGAGATGTGGTCGTACGTCTTGCGCGCGGCGATCTCGAAGCCACCGGGCAGCACCGCGCCCGGGAGCGAGACGATGACAAGGTCACCCTCGGCGAAATTCCTGGCGCCGCAGATGATGCCCTGCGGCTCCCCGGTCCCGTTGGCGCGACCGACATCCACCTGGCAGTAGCGGATGGGCTTTTTAAACCCGGTGAGCTCCTCGATCTCTACAACGCGGCCAACAACGAGCGGGCCCTCAACGTCGGGTAAAGGAGCGTAGCCCTCCGTCTCGAAGCCCACGCGCACGAAACCCGCGTCCAGCTCCTCGTCAGTGGGGTTGAAGTCCTGGTTACCCGCATTCTGCAGCAGGCGGACAATCCAATTCTTTGAAATGAGCATTGCTGGTTCTCCTTATGCCTGCACGCCGAACGGGATGGTGAAACGGACGTCGCCTTCGACCATGTCGCGCATGTCCGATAGACCGTTACGGAACTGCAGCGTGCGCTCTAGGCCCATGCCGAATGCGAAGCCGGAATAGACCTCCGGGTCGATGCCGACGGCACGAAGAACGTTGGGGTTGACCATTCCGCAGCCGCCCCACTCGATCCAGCCGGCACCTCCCTTCTTGTTGGGGAACCACACGTCCACCTCTGCGGACGGCTCCGTGAAGGGGAAGTAGTTGGTGCGCATACGCGTTGTGGTCTCCGGGCCGAAAAGAGACCGCGCAAGGTGGTCCAACGTGCCCTTGAGGTGCGCCATGGTCAAACCCTTGTCCACGGCTAAGCCTTCCACCTGGTGGAACACCGGGGTGTGGGTGGCATCCAGTTCGTCCGTGCGGAATACCCGGCCCGGGCAGGCGATGTAGATGGGCACGTCACGCTCGAGCATCGTGCGCACCTGCACCGGCGACGTGTGCGTGCGCATGACCTGCTTGGAACCCTCTTCGCCGACGTAGAACGTGTCTTGCAGCGTGCGGGCGGGGTGGTCCGCGATGAAGTTCAGCGCATCGAAATTGAAGTACTCCGCTTCTACCTCCGGGCCCTCGGCAACCTCCCACCCCATGCCGATGAAGATATCCGCAATGTTTTCAGACAGCGTAGTGATTGGGTGCATCGCACCTGCCTGCGCGCGAGCGGTCGGCAGCGTGACATCCACCTTCTCCTCGCGCAGCTGCTGCTCCCGGTGCTCCTCTTCGCGCTGCACCCGAAGCTTGGCGTATGACTTCTCGGCGCGCCCGCGGGCCATGTTGACTAGGCGGCCGGCATCTTTGCGCTGATCTTTCGGCAGGGTGCCAAGCGCGCGGCGCGCCTGCGGGATCGGGGCCTTTTCCCCGAGGTGCAGGCGGTGCGCGTCTTCAAGCGCCGCGAGGTCCGGTGCGGCTTCGAAGGCGGCGATCGCCTCGTCCGCTGCCCGGTTGAGGGCGTCCTCGGTCAGTTCAATTTCGGGAGTTGGGTTCGCGGTATCGGCCACGCTGGTGTTCACCCGCACCTTTCCACAAGAGCGCTGCGGCCGAAGTCAAGGACGCAGCGGTGTCGGTTCAAAAGCGTGCACTAGTTTACCTGCCCGGCCAGACCGCGCCCGCGGGAGGGCGGAACGGTGAACGGCAACGATAGAGCCAGACGCACCCAGCAAACACCCAGAAACCGTTCAGAATGTTCGGTGCGTCGGTCGAACCGACTCGGCGGGCGCGCGCACTGGCGATCCAGCTTGACCCCGTAGCGTCGTCAGCGCCGGTATCCCCCAGGGGACGAGACATTCCCGGCACCGCCCAAGACAGACAGGAAAAACAATGGGCACCTCACACGACCGAACACCAGCCGCTCCAAAACAACCCCGGAACTTTGAGGGGCGCGTGCTGCCACGCCAGAGCGACGACCCAGAAGACCAAGGCTTGGTGTTTGACGTGACCACGATTGAACACCGGCTTTCCCGCCGCAAGCTGCTCGGAATGTTTGGCATGGGCGCTGGCTCAGCGGCCCTGGCTGCATGCTCATCCAGTCAGACCGGCGCCACTCCGTCCTCATCCTCCGCGACGAGCGCGGCCACCAGCTCCACCGCGTCCAGCGCTACCGCCGCCCCTTCAACGGAGCTGACAGAGATGAATTCTGAAACTGCGGGTCCGTACCCGGGCGACGGCTCAAACGGCCCGGACGTGCTGGAAAAGGTGGGAGTACAGCGAAGCGACATCCGCGGGTCCATCGGCGGGGGTGCAACCGCCAGTGGTGTCCCGTTGAAGCTGAGGATGAACATTATCGACATGGCCAACGGCAACGGGCCGATGGCTGGCGCTGCCGTTTACATTTGGCACTGCGACGCAGCTGGCCGGTACTCCATGTATTCCTCCGGCCTCGAAGATGAAACGTATCTGCGCGGGGTTCAGGTCACAGGCGAAGACGGCTCGGTGGAGTTCACCACCATCGTCCCCGGCTGTTACGAGGGCCGTTGGCCGCACATCCACTTCGAGGTCTTTTCCTCCGTTGACGACATCGCGGACGCATCGAATGCGATTCTCACCTCCCAAATCGCCGTCCCCGCAGACACGTGCGAAGCGGTCTACTCCACGGATAATTATGGGGATTCCGTCACGCCCTACTCCCACATCACCCTGGAAAGCGACAATGTCTTCAGCGACGGTTGGGAGCAACAGACCCCCGAGATAGCCGGGGACATCCAATCCGGGTACAGCGCCACCATCGACGTCCCCATTGACACCACCACACCGAATTCCGGTGGCGGCGCAGCCCCCAACATGGGCGGCGGCCCGGGTGAATCCGAAGGACCTGGAGGTCCCGGTGGGCAGGGTGGGCCGCCACCGGCCGGTGCCTTGTCCGTAGGAAGTTAGTCCTGCCCTGTTTTCGTGGCCGCACGGATCGCGTGTAAAAAATCGTCGACAAGCTTCGCGAGGCTTTCAAGCTCCTCCTTACCTACCTGGCTGCCCACCGCGTTCGCCCATGCGTGTTGGCGAGGCACCAAGGTGGCAAGCAGGGTACGGCCGCCCGGACTGAGCACGAGCAGGTGTGAACGCTCGTGTTCCGGGTTGTCCCGCCACTCGGCAGCACCCATCTCCACCGCGAGGTTGGCCAGGCGCTGGACGCTTTGCCTTGTGTGTCCGAGGCGCTTGGCTATCTCTGCAACCGGCAGAGGCTCGTCGATGATCAAACCCAGCACTTTCCACATAGCGGGCGTGATCTCCGTGTCTTCGGTGATTGACGCTGCGGCCCTCTCCAGTGCTCCTGCGAGTTCGAACACGGGCAGGACGAGGTCAGTGACCGCGTCCCCCTCAGGAGTTCTGCCAGGCATTCAGCGCCTCCATGTACCGCGGGAACGCGCCTGGGTTCCCGAGGTAGAGCTCCTCCCAGGCGTTAGTGAAGTCGTCGGTGAACACTTCGATTTCTCGCAGCACCGCTGCCGTGAACTGCACCGGGTAGATGCCGGAGGCGGTGATGACCCCGCCGTCAGTCACTGCAGGATCGGACCGATAGAGGGTCTGCCCCGCGTAACCGGTTCCGTCTAGGAATTCGGGCGCGTTAGACGTGTGCTGGCGGCGATCCAGCAGCCCCGCTCGGGCGAGAACCAGCGTGCCGCCGCATATCGCAGCAACGGGGATGCCGCGGGCTTCGCATTCGCTCACAGTCTCTATGAGCTGCTCGTGGCCCGTGGCGTACGTGTCGCCTCCTGGAATCACCAGGATGTTCAAGCTCTCCAGATCAAGGTTTTGGAGTCCACCGTCCGGCTCTACAGCGATTTCGCCGAGGGTGCGGACTGAGCCCGCGCCGTCCCCCACGAACTCGAGCTCGCAGATTCCCGGTTTCGCTTGCCGGGCGCGTGTCACCAGCGTGGTCAGGTAGGCAAACTCCCAATCGGCCATGGAGTCAGTGGCGTACAAGGCAATTCGTTTCGTCATATTTGACAGCATACTGTCATTTTAGTGAGTGTGCCTCTGTGCGGTAGCGCCCATGTGCAGGAGCGGATTGGGACATCGGTGCGACGAGCGGCTCACACAGGAGCAGCGGAAGAAAATTGAGCGTCTCTTCTGCGACCCGACATACCATTTCCTCAATGCCGTGCCGTTTGAGGGCGAGAGCGAATCGTTCCTCCGCTACTACTTCTACGTGGAACGCAACTACACGCCGCGCTTCGTGGACCTATACGCGTTCATCGCACGCACCGCCGCGTACACTTGGGCCGATTACATCGACATAGTGCCGGGGCACAGGCAAAAAGGGGACGACTACCCGCCGGTGATCCTCGAGAGCGTAGAGGGCGAGGAATCCTCGGCGAAGGACCTCGACCACCCGATCCGGGAAACGGTGCAGAGCGGGCTCGGTGCCCTGACCTATATCTTCATCAAAAGCCGCGACATCCTGATCGAGCTGCGGGACGACTCCTCCGTAGTCTTCTTCGGCCTCGTCGACGATGATGAGAAAATGATCCAGACGCTGGCGGATGCGAACGGTTTGTTTCTTAAGCGGTCCGCCGAGGATCGCACCACCGAGGACTGCCTGAACAGGACGGGGCCGATAGCCTACTCCAGTACTCGGCGCACCAGCTCAAGCCTCGAGCTGCCCAAGCGCTTTGGAGGATTCCCAGAGACAGATACTCGCGGCGGTAGCTAGGTTCAGTGATTCGGCGCTGCCGTGAATCGGAATGGACACTCGGTAGTCGGCCGCATCCAAGATAGCCGGGTCCAAGCCGTGCGCCTCGTTGCCGAAGAGCCACGCGGTGGGCTGGCGCAGCGCCTCCCCCGGCTGCGCCAAGTTCACCTCGCCGTCCATAGTGGTGGCAAAAGTGGCAAGCCCGGCGCCTTCAATCTGCCCGATTACGCGGCGCACATCCCGATCGCGCGCGACGGGGATATGAAACAGTGAGCCAGCAGTCGAGCGCACCACCTTCGGCGCCTCCGGGTCTACGGTGTCGCCGGCAAAGATCACCGCGTCCGCCCCCACCGCGTCTGCTATGCGAATGATTGTGCCAGCGTTGCCCGGATCGTTCGTCTCCACGCACACCGCCACCAACTTCGGCCGGCCCTTGAGAATCTTCGGCACCGTCCACAGCACCGGCCGGCACACCGCAAAGATTCCGGTGGAGGTCACCGCGTCCGCGAGCGACTCAGCCGCCCGCTGCGTGATCGCGTGCGTGTAGACGTCCATGTAGCCCGCCGCACGCACGATTTCCTCAAAGCGCTCGGCGGCAGCCTCGGTAACGAAGAGGTCGGTCGCCGCGCCCGTGGCAACGGCGGCCTCCACCGCGTTTTCCCCCTCCACCAAAAACGCCTTTGCTTTACGACGAGCTTGTGCCCGCTTCAGTTTCCCCGCATTGACCACGCGCGG
>ERZ1029884.282-NODE-282-length-10514-cov-18.417726_pt1 | contig 10514 bp, 8 predicted proteins | sample MGYA00519233_ERZ1029884 | MGnify/ENA primary metagenome ERZ1029884 (study PRJEB33666, sample SAMEA4610931) | skin metagenome | biome: Human-associated habitat; feature: Malodor aspect; material: skin | place: Philippines | collected 2015-08 ...
TTGTTGAAGGATGTTTTGGCTTTTAATAACACAGATTTAATAAGTTTAATTTCAGCTACTTCAAAGTTACTTAGATAGTTTTGAATACTCTGTGGTAGTTCTTCGAGTAATTGGAATTTTAAAGCCTCATTATTAAAGTTTGAATTGTCGTGATTTGAATGATTTGTATGATTACTAGGATATGTTGATTTCTTATCATTCAAATCATCCATATCATTATTCTCAGTCTTAATATAATCAGTATCATTATAATCAGTATCATTAGTGTATTTTTTTGATATATCATGATGTATCATTTTAATATTTCCTGATGTATCATTATCATATTTCTGGATGTATGAATTTGATACATCCGTAGAATATTGCTGTTCTACGTCATTTTCTTGTTGTGTAATGTAATATACATCAGCTTTTGTTACTTCAGGTTTTTTTAGATACAGTTTATTGGGTTTATTTAATCCTACTCTGATTTGACTAAACAAATCAGCTCGAGTTAATTCCTTCTTTATTTTAGATAATTTGTTTGGGCTACTAATATTTAGGATTTGTTTTAACTTTTCGTTAGTATATATAAAGAATATATCTCCATTTTCATCTATCCAATTATTTTTTATAGATAAATCTAAACGATCTCTTAATATTGACCAAGTTATTTTTGCATCATTGGACAATTTAGTATATTTAGGATTTGTAAAAAATACTTTAGGCAATCGATAGAATTTTTCTTTTTGGATTTCTTTAATATTAAAATTAGACATACAAAAAACCTCTTTCATATTTAAATTTTAAAAGAGGTAATAAAAAGTCATAAGTAAGTATATATGTATTAGACTTGCGCTAATAATTCTTAATATATATAATATGAATACAACAACTGTACAAAAACAACTTTTTTATTACCATCGAGGCCTAACTATTCCCGTAGTTAGGCTTCTTTCTATTTATAATAACATTTTCCCAATCTTTGTTACATTTTTTATATATATTTAGTGTATATATATCATGTAAGAATGATAAAAGGTTATATTTTGTTTTTATATAGTGATATGGAATGTTATATAAAGAAAGCTATTGCAATACGTATAAAAGGTATATAAGAAGCGTATAAAGAGGGTGAAATATATACATATAATTATATGTATATATTTTATGTATAAGTATAAAAGTATTGATATGGTAAGTATAATAACTATATAATCATAATAAATATCATATATATAGTTATACGGAGGCTACTATATGAAAAGTATGAAGAAAATCGCTGACGAACTAAATGTGACAAAAATGACAGTTTATAATAATGCTAAAAAAGCAAATGTAAAATTTCAAAAAATTGATAACGTAAATTACTTATCTAGTGAAGATGAGATTGTAGTAGTAAATAGAATTAAAAAAAATCAGAAAAAGAGCATTGATGCTGAAAGTAAAATAAATGAAAAAAATTCTGATAACGATAATAATCAGGTAAAAGATGAAACAATAAAGCAGTTATATATTCAGCTAGATATATATAAGGAACAGGCAAATAGAGATAAAGAACAAATAAATACACTTAATAGACTTTTAGAAAATCAGCAAGTCTTAGCATTAGAAAGCAATAAAAAAATTCAAAAACTAGAAAGCCAATTAGAAGAAGAAAGACAGCTTAATTATTCTTTTGATACAACGATGAATAATAGACAGAATATTAATCCACAAGAAGCAACTTTTACTGAAGAATCTCAAAATATCAACCAACAACAAAAAGAATGTCAACCAACCGAAGTAAATCATAAATATATAACTGAAAGGAAAAAGAATGACAGTACAGATGAATTAACAAAAGAGGATAAATTCGTTGAAGAAACAAAGAGTGATCCCAATGATAATAGGGAGGCAGAATCACCTAAAAAGAGATTTTGGAGTCGTTTATTTGGTAACTAATTGTAATTAAAAAGGCACAACAAGTTCATGAACTTATTGTGCCTTTTTAATGTGAATCAAATTTCTGATAATCATTAATTATGTAAGTGAGAATAAGCGTGATATTAAGTTAGCAAAAGATTTAGTCTGGCATGCTAATAAAGTGCCCCATATGTCGATTATAGCACGTACAAGAGCAGAAAAAAGCGTTTTTTGCTGGTGGTTATCTTGCTGAATTAATGAAATTACAAGGCTGGATAGTTGAGTATAACAGTGCTAAAAAAGATATTTATGTTAAAAAATTTGGTGGTAAATATGAACCGATTGAAATTGTTGAACGTGCCGAATACTGGTTATTTGAAATGAAAAAACGATTGAATGAAATTGATGAAGCAAATGCAGAAAAATATACTGATTTAGATATGACTGATATAGCAGTTTTCTTTGATGAAATTGGGAATTTGAATTCATCATTAGAAAATGATAAGGCTTTAAAAAAGCGTTGGGAAAATGCTATTAACGGTCTTTTTGCGACAGGTGCAAGTGCTGGTCTTTATATAATTTCAATCAGTCAGAGAGCGACAAAAGAGGGATTTTTAACTGGTTTAGCACGTACAAATTCAAGTGATACAGTGATATTTTTAGGAACGGCAGCAGATGAAGCAACAGAAAGACAATATTTGATTGCTGGTTATGAAATGCCTAAACGAAATTATTCAGCTGGGCAGAGAATAGCGAGGTTTGATGGAAGTGGTCGCAAATGGCAAGAGCCACATTTTTATGAAACTCCTTTATTTAAACATTACGTATAAGCTGTCGGCACACTCGTAAAAACATTGAAATGTAGCGTGAATGGAGTGGAGCAAAGCGGAATGACTGGTAAGTGAAATGGAAATGTTAGAGTGATTGTCCAATAGATTATACATAATGTTTAAAGAGTGAGGAAGAAACCAAATAACATTACGGTTAGCAAGAGGCTGGGAGTTTGAGGGAAACCCTCAGGGTTTTAAATAGTTAGATTTAAATGTATAAGGTATAAGGGGTTAAGCGTCAGCGCATCAGCGCTGGCGCGTTCCTGGGGGCACTACGATACCCCCCAGGAGTGCAATGTGAAAAATGATTGAGGAGTTAAAAAGGATTGATTTTTGATTGTCCTGTGACTGAAAAACAAGTATTAAAGATTATTGAGCCACTAAATACACCTATACCGAAAAAAGTAGGCTCTTCACGTGGTTTAGTGAGATATATGGCGCATTTAGATAATCCCGAAAAATTTCAATAATTCGATTGATGAAATTATTGGGCACAATGGTGCTGATATCGCTGAATATTTTAAATTAACTGCTACAAATAAATTAACAGTTATGAAAGATATGATTAATTATATCTATGAAAATAGAATTGATAATTTTGCCGATTTCTTAATGATTTGTATTGAAACAAGTGATGATTGGTTTGATGTTGCAGTAAATTCAAATACATTAGCATTAAATAAGATGATTGATGCAGTCTGGCAAAAGAAACGTAATGAAGTGAAATAAAAAAGAGGTTCTGCGAAGCAAATCCTTTTTTTTAGCTTAATTCTCCATTTGTAAAGTTATTGTTCCATCGGTCTGTATCTTCGAGAAAGAATCTTATAATTTGTTCGTCGTTTGTAGATATTACATCATCTTGAGAATCAAAAGAATAAACACGTCTATTTTTTTGATTAAAACGATATGAAGTGATTTCTAATAATGTTAGTGCTTCAATGTTTAAATCTAATTCTTTATAAGATTGATTTGGATACTTTAAATGCAATACATAACAACGTTTAATATTAATTACTAAGTCATCCAAAAGGTTTAATGCGAATGCTAAAGCATTGTTTTTGATGTAGTTCTTTTCTCTATATAAGTTAGTTTGATTGTACTTATTTACCTGTAAGTACATTAATTCTTCATACATCTTCTTTTGATTTTCTACTTTGTTATCTTTTTCTAAATTCGAGTTGATGAATTTAATGAATTCATCTGATGTGATGATGTTTTTATACTCATTAAAACTAATTGAGGAGCGTTGTCCTTTTTTAGTCTGTGTGATTTTGTTATTTTTGATAATTTTATTTAATTGATTGCGATGATGACTATAGTGATTGGAGCCGATAACAAAAGAAATTCCGAATGTTTTTTCGATGAATTCTCGTAACTCTGATGAATTAGTTTTAAATGATGATTTTAATATTTTTTCAAACTCTGAAGCAGTAGCGTATAACTTTGTTTTAAAGATGTTATTTAGGTCTGCTGGATGTAATCCTCTAATATTATCATGATTGATTTTATCTAAATTAAAAGTTAGTTTATTCAATTTTTAGTTAACCTCTTTTTAAAAATAGTTAGTTTTATTTTTATAGTACCTTATATATCAAGGTTTTTACAGCGGAAAGGTTTATTAAAAAGTTAGTTTATTATAAAAATTGATAGTATTATAGAGATATAATAAGAAAGGAGTTTTTAAAATGTTTAAAAAGAAAAAGGAAGTACAACAACCTGCGTCAAATACCATTGAAATTATGAATATGGGTCATTTGGAAATGTTAGTATCACAAGTAGCAAAAACAGCACAAATGGATTTTGGTTTGCGCTGGAATGTAGCTTCTGCGCAAAAAGATGATGAAAGAGCATTTGCGTTAGCAATTGCGTCTATTCATGAGATGGGGGCAAGAATTGTAAGTGACGATAAAGATGTAATTGAATTCATTGAAAAAGTAGTAAATAAGCAAGCAAGTAAAAAATATTATGAGGAGGAAAAGTAGATGGCAAAACCGAATTGGACACCAAAGTTAGCTGATGTATTGAAACATAAAACAGTAGAGGTTGAAATGCATTCTGAAAGAACAGGAAATGACTATAAAACTGATGTAATACCAGTTTTGAGAGTTTTAAGTGTTGGAAGTATTGAGGAGTTAGAAGATAATAATTATCGTTATGCAATTGCTGATAGTTCCTGTGGCTTAGAATATGAAATTAAAGTAGCAAAAAAGATTGATGTTAAATTTGGTACACCTTTAGAGTTCAAAAATGTACGTGGTGGAGCAATTTCGTATCATTAGTCCAGATACTAAAGTAAAAGTAATTTAATAAAGGTGTAACAAAGGTTTATAAACTCTTGTTACACCTTTTATAGTGAAAAACTTCCAATAATCATAGGCTATGTTAATATAAATATCACTACTTTTTAATACTATCTAGTAATTGTGATAGTTTTCACTATGAGTTACATATAAAATAATATTATATAATAAAATATAAAACGTTAAGGGTGGAATTGATATGACTAATAAACTAGGAAAAGTAGACTTATCAAACATTTATAATAAAAAAATTAACAACAAGTTACTAAATGAATTACGAGAGTTTTTTGAACATGCAGAAAATAAAAAAGAATATTATGAATTTACATGGAATGGAAAGGCTAAAGCTTTTCTTGAATCTGTTACCCCAACTACTAAAACGTTATTACCTCAACCAGAAAAGAGCTCTTATTTTGAGTCTACAGAGAATTTATTTATTACTGGAGACAATTTAGAAGTTTTAAAATTATTACAAGAATCTTACCTTAACAAGATAGATATGATTTATATTGATCCCCCTTATAATACTGGCAATAATTTAATTTATAAGAATGATTTTAGTAAATCAGAATTAAAAGTAAAAAGAGAATTAGGAGAAGTTGACGAAGAAGGAAATATACTTGTGCAAAATGAAAAAAGTAATGGAAGATTTCATAGTGATTGGCTGTCATTTATTTATCCTAGGTTGAAAATTTGCCGAAATTTACTAAATGATAAAGGAATAATCTCCGTTGCAATGGATGAAAGCGAGGCATCTAATACCCAAAAATTACTAGATGAAATATTTGGAGAGATTAACTTTGTAGGCACAATAGTTTCTAAATCTAATCCTCAAGGGAGAGGTAAAAAAAATATAGACCCTTCTCACGAATATCATTTTGTGTATGCTAAAAATATTAATCAAATGCCTGATTTGAAAATAAAAAATGATAAAGATTTAAATTCTTATAATTCTTTAATGAGATCTGGTACGAATTCACGTAAATTTGAGAGACCTAATCGTTTTTATCCTATGCTTGTTAAAGATAACAAAGTTAGTATAATTTCTGAAGAAGAATATTTAAATATTTATAGTAATAATCAATTTAATGAAAAATTTATAACAGAATTAACTATGAAATATCAAGACATGGGGTATACTGTAGTATTTCCAATTGCTAAAAATGGGGAAGAAAAAGTTTGGCAACGAAAATTTGATAGAGTAAAAAATGAGTATCATACATACATATATGAAGACGGAAAAATTAAAATTCCTAATAATAATACCCGTACTCCAATGTCTTTATGGACTGAAAAAGAATTTAGTAATGTTCAATTTGGAACTAATGAAGTAAAATCGTTGTTTAATGGAAAGTCATACTTCGATTATCCGAAGAGTATAAATACGGTAAAACAAATGATTTCTTTAAATGGGAATAAAGAGTCCTTAATATTAGACTTTTTTGCTGGTAGTGGTACAACAGGTCATGCTGTTATGGAATTAAACAAAGAAGATATGGGAAATAGAAAATATATACTTTGTACTTTAGATGAAAAAACATATTCTCTTAGTAATGGTAAAAAAATTCCTAAAGATGATAATACTTCAAAAACATCGTTTGAAGATGGATATGAATCTATTGATCAAATATCGAGGGAGAGACTTAGACGTGCAGCCCAAAAACTAGAAGATAATAGTGGATTTAGAGCATTGAAAGTTGATAAAACAAGACTTAATGAGAATATATTTAAAACACCTAACGAACTAGAACAAGGTGATTTAATAATGGATATAGAAAATCAATCGGAAAATCGATCTCAACATGCATTATTATATGATGTTTTGATAGATAATGCTTTAGAATTTAATAAGCCAATTGATTATGAAAATATTGAAGGCGAAAATGTAATCAAATATGATTACTCAGGTGAGTTGACTGGAGTTATAGCTTACTTTGATGATTGTATTACAGATAGTCTTATACAAAACATTGCTAATTTAAAGCCACTCATTGCTGTATTTAAAGAATCCACTTTTAATAAATCTGCTCAAAAAGTAAACGTATTAGAACAATTTCGTATTATTAGCCCAGATACTAAAGTAAAGGTTATTTAAAAGTGATTATATATTATTCAAATGGGAGAAATATTTTATGAAATTTCAATATAAAGACCAACAGTTTCAAGTTGATGCAGTTAATGCTGTTACATCTGTTTTTGAAGGTCAGCCTAAACAAACCAGTTCATCTTATGTCATGGATATAGGTGATGAAGAAAATGTAACGCTAGATATTTTAAATGGATTCAAAAACTTTCCTATATCTTTATCTGATAACCACTTATTGGAAAATATAAAATCTGTACAAAGAGATAATGGGTTAATTATAGATAATAGGTTAATTAAAATGGCTATCGGCGGAAAAGACAAAACTACTGAAATTGATAATTCATGTGAAAAGCTAACACTCTCAGTTGAAATGGAAACTGGTACTGGCAAAACATACACTTATATCAAAACAATATTTGAATTAAATAAACAATATGGATGGTCAAAATTCATTATTGTGGTACCTAATATTGCTATTCGTGAAGGTATTGCTAAAACTTTTGAATCTACTGCTGAGCACTTTAAAAATACATATGGTATATCAATTCGTTCATTTATTTATAATTCCAAACACTTAGATAAAATTGATGCCTTTGCTGGTGATGCAGGTATTAATGTGATGATAGTTAATACTCAAGCTTTTAATGCACGTGGGGCTGATGCTCGACGTATTGATATGGAGTTAGATCAATTTAGAGGTCGTCGGCCTATAGACGTAATTGCAGCCACTAATCCTATAATGATTATTGATGAACCTCAATCAGTATTAGGAAATGGAACAAAATCAGCACTGAATGCTACAAGAATTGGTTTAGCTAAATTCAATCCATTATTTTTTATTAACTATTCAGCGACACATCGTGAAAACTATAATATGGTTTATCGATTAGATGCAGTTGATGCTTATAAAAAACAACTAGTTAAAAAAATTGCAGTTAAAGGGATAGAGGTGTCTGGTGCAAACGCTTCGAATGGTTATCTATATATTGAATCAATAGTTGAAAAACCAAATTTAAAAGTTCGAGTTCAATTTGAAAGAATTTCACCAACTGGAAAAATATTGAAAACGTCTAAATTGATAGATAGAGGAACGAACATCTATCAATTGTCTAACGAAATTGAGGCTTATCGCAGTGGCTTTGTAGTATCAGAAATCAATGCAATTGAACAATATGTAGAATTTACCAATGGATTGAAATTGAATGTAGGAGAAGTGGTAGGTAATACTAATGATGAAGATTTACGTCGAATTCAAATTCGTGAAACTATTCATTCACACCTCGATAAGGAAGCACGTTTGTTTAAAAGAGGTATAAAAACACTATCATTATTCTTCATTGATGAGGTAGTTAAATATAAAAACTACGAAGCTAAAGATGATAAAGGAACCTATGCTTTAATTTTTGAGGAAGAATATGAGAATATTGTACGTGATCGATTAGTAGATACAATGTTAGACCAAGATTATAGAAATTATCTAAAACGTGAATTGAATTCTATTGATAAAGTTCATGCCGGTTACTTCTCAGTTGATAAAAAGGGGAAAATGATTAATAGTAAAATAAAACGTGGTAGTGAGGCGAGTGATGACATTTCTGCTTACGACTTAATTATGAAGAACAAAGAGCGCTTACTTTCCTTTGACGAACCTGTTCGTTTTATATTTTCTCACTCTGCTTTAAAAGAAGGTTGGGATAACCCTAATGTTTTTCAAATAGCAACATTACGTCAATCTTCTTCTGATATAAAAAAACGTCAAGAAATTGGTCGTGGGTTACGCTTATCAATAAACCAAAACGGCGAACGACAAGATGCACAAGTACTGGGTGAAAATGAAGTTCAACAATTGAATATACTCACTATCATTGCCAATGAAAGTTATGAAACATTTGCACGTGATTTACAATCAGAAATAGCCGATGCGATTAAAAATAGACCTAAATTAGTTGAACCTAGACTGTTTGAAGGACGCGAATTAACGATTAATGATGTGAGCGATAATATAGTTAATAAGATAACAATTGATAATACACAATCGGCTGAAATTTGGACTAGTTTAAAAGTAAATAATATTATCACAAAAGAGAAGCAATTGTCTGATGAGTACAAGGCATTATCAAAAGAAGAACAAAGAACCCTTATTGAAGAGTCATTAGACGAAGAATATCAACCGTTTACTTTATCTATTCAAAAACTCATCAATAGTGTTTATGATTCAAAAGATTTACCAATTGAAAATGAAAATAAGCGTGTAACTTTACAAATAGATAAAGAAAAGTATGCAAGCTCAGAATTTAAAGATTTATGGTCGAAAATTAATCGTAAGTCTTATTACACAGTCGACTTTGATGACGAAGAAATCATAAGTAAATCTATTGAAGAAATCAATAAATCTTTAACTGTTGCAACGCTTAAAGCCTATATTACAGAAGGAAATATGATTGCTAATGATAATAGTACTAAATTTAATATTGAAAAGAAAACTGCTACTGATATTCAAAATCCTGTTAACCGCATCAAATATGACTTGATTGGAGAAATATCTCAAAATGTTGGACTGTTAAGAAAAACCGTAGGCCAAATATTACTAGGTATTCATCCTGAACAGTTTGCTAAATATAAATTAAATCCTGAAAGCTTTATATTCCAAATAAGCAATATTATTAATAGTATCAAAGCACAAAATATAGTCTCACATATTATTTATAATAAACTAGATGAAGTGTGGGACGAAGATGCGATATTTGTGGATAATGACATACAGGGTATTATAGGACAGAATGTTTTTGACGCGAAAAAACATTTATATGATAAGGTAAAAGTAGACTCTAAGGTTGAAAAGAGCTTTGCAGAGGATTTAGATGTTCATCAAAATGTTGAAATGTATGTAAAATTACCAGGAGGATTCTTTATTAATACACCTGTAGGTAAATATAATCCGGATTGGGCAATTGTATTAAATGAAGTTAATAAGAAACATATTTATTTCATTGCTGAAACTAAAGGAGCTTCTGATAATATCAGTTTAAATTTAAAAGGCGTTGAGAATGCTAAAATCGAATCAGCACGTCAACACTTTAAGGTTATTTCAAACAATGAAGTAACCTACGACGTCGTTGATAGTTACGAAAAACTAATAGATAAATTATCAGCTAATTAAAAGAGAGCATATTTTACGCTCTCTTTTTGTATTTAATCGCATGACTTTTCAATATTATAAGGAAAATAGTTTTCTAAGAAATCTATAAATCATTATCATTCTTAATTCTATATACTGTTTGTCTTGTTATATTCACTTCTTTCGCAATTTTACTAATTGCTTGGCCATCTTCTAACATTTCTACAACTCTATGATAAATAATACGTTTTTGAGGATCTTTCGCATTGGGCGAATATAATAAAGGGCGTCCTTTA
>ERZ1029884.290-NODE-290-length-10403-cov-28.912060_pt1 | contig 10403 bp, 7 predicted proteins | sample MGYA00519233_ERZ1029884 | MGnify/ENA primary metagenome ERZ1029884 (study PRJEB33666, sample SAMEA4610931) | skin metagenome | biome: Human-associated habitat; feature: Malodor aspect; material: skin | place: Philippines | collected 2015-08 ...
GGCGCTACGGCAACATCGTGCTCATCGGCGCTGGAACTCCGCTTGAGGCGAGCGATACGCTTACCCGCAACCTGCTCATGGGGGCGGTGCCGGCGCAGTTTAAGGACGAGGTGTGGTGCCGGAAGCTGGCTGCTCAGGCGTCGGCGCGTTTCGACGGCCCAGGAACTCCCTGACAACGGCCGCGGCGTCAGCGGCTTTCATGTCCGGCAGGTAGCAGTGCACCACCGCCAGACCGATGGCGGGAAGTGCCAGCTCGTCGTCGTAGGCCAGGTACCAGCCGCGATGCTCGGGGTGAAACTTGTACTTGCTGGCAGCCAACGAGCGGAAACCGTAGAGCGGCTCGATCGTCGCCCCGGCTTTGTCCAGCAGGATCTCCAGAAAGTCGGTCGCTTCATCGCTGCGCGCCAAGGGTGCACCCGACAACGACACCCAGAAAAGGCCCTGCTCACTGGCGATCACCGCCGCCTCAGCCAGGAGAAACTCGATGACAGGGCGGAACCCGTCTGCATCCCGGCGCATGAAATCGAGCGTGTAGCCGACGAGCGTGCCGTCCTCGTAGACCGGCAGCCAGCTGGTCACCCCATGCAGGCGGCCGTCCTCGCCCACGGCGAGCAGGAGCTTGGTGTCGGGATCACGCAGCTCCTCGACGGTGCCTAACGTGAATCCCATCTCGGGTAGGGCTTTATCCGCCACCCAGTCCTCTGAAAGCGCCGCGATCTTCTCGCGGACGTCAAGGTCGGCCTCGGCCCAGCTCGTCCACACGGCCTGCACGCCTTCCTTCTCGGCGCGGTTGCGCGCGGTGCGGATGTTCTGGAATTTTTTGCCCCTAAACTCCACATTCTGCGCAGACAGCACAGACTCCTCGGCGACGTGGATGCGCTTGAAACCCGGGCGCTGGAATGAATCGTCCACCGAGTACCACGCAACGCGCCAGCCCTGCGTCGCGGCGAACTGCTCAAACGCCTCCGCGACAGCATCACACGACACGGGCCCGGCGTGCACCGGCCCGCCCACGGTCACCGCGACACCCTGCGCAACGCGGTAGGCCACGTACCCTTCACCGCCTGGCACTTCAGTGAAAAAGTAGGAGTTGGCGTCCCACAGTCCCATCGCCGCGAGGTGGTCGCCGGTGCCGGAGTGAAAAATCCGCCGGGCACGCTCACGGTCGCGCTCGTGCGCCGCAGACGGGGCGGAAGTAAGGACCCGGACCGCCGCCCACAGGGCGACAGCCCAAAACACGATCCCGACCCACTCGTACAACGCCCATGCAGCGACCGACTGCGGAAACACATGGTGCGTAAGCTGGACGGACACGGCAGGCGGCGCGTACCGGTACACAAGCTCGGCCAAGACCGCCGCGACAGTCGGCTCGGCCATGAACCCGTCGCGCAGTACAAACGCCCCGCCAATCCACGCCGCGGCAGTTGCCACAAAGGCGGCGATGAGCGGGCGGAGGCCCGGGCGCCAGGAGGACGCCACGGTGAACCGACGGCGGTTCCAGCCGAGCACCACCAACGCAACCGTCCAGGGCAGCACGATCAATGCGGTGTTGATGGCGAGGCTGGGGCTGACCGAAGGGGCGTCGAAAAGCGCCTGCCAGGCGATGACCGCGATGGACGCGGCCGAGAACACCACCGCAGCGCCCCAGGCCAACCTCCGGCCCCGAACGAGACCGAACGCCAACACCAGCGCGAGCGCAAGCGGCACCAAGTTCAACAGCAACGGTCCCACGCCGTGCTGCTGGTTGACGGCAACCGCCTGGCGGCACGCAGTACTCGCCGGATCGACGCACGCTTGCGCAACTTCCCTGGCAGCCACCGCCGGCTCCCACATCAACGCGCTCACCCCGGCAAACGGGCCCTGCGCCCCCGGGTTCAATGCGGTCACAACGGGGCCGACGCAGACCGAGGTAAACAGCGCGGCAACAAGCACACGTGATTCACGCAGCGAGACCCTGCGGTTGGGACGGGTAAACCCGACGGCGAGGACACCGGCGAACCACCCCACCAGCACAGCAGTCAACGCGGCGACAGCTGATAACGTGCCGGCGTAGAGCACAAGCGTCGCGGACAGGGCAACCATGAGCAGGCGCAGGCGGCGGCGCCACAGCACGTTCATCATCGCGGTGGCAAACGCCGCAGGGCCAAACACCCAGGCTGCCGGGGAAAGATACACCTCGTTGACCAAATCCGGGCCCCACAGGTTAAATCCAGCGCGCTCCACCGCCACGCCGAGAATGCACGCCGCCGGCATCACCACGCCCTGCGCTGCGGCGGCCGCGACGGTGAACCGGCGGGAGCCGAGCACGTGCTCGGCGGGCAGGGCAAACATCGCCGCGCCCACGGTAAACACCACGAGAGTCCACGGATGCGCGGCGGTGAGCCCGGCCGTGATGAAGTGCCACATGTGCGCGTCCGCAGGCAGGTTGTAGCCGAGCGCCTCACGCGGGTGCAATCCCGCCAACGCACACACCGCGTACCCGGCCCACATGGTGATGGTCAGCGCGATGGTTACCGGGAACCGTTTCACTGCAGCCCTCCACGTTTCGCCGCGAAAGCGAAGTTGTCGCGCAGCGCCGCACGCCACACCTGGTAGCTATGCGCGCCGGGCAGCGTGGAGTACTCCGTGCTCATACCCGCCTGCCTCGCCAGGAAGTTCAGGTGCGGCAGCGCCTTCGTCGCCATGGGGTCGCGCTCGCCGGAAACGAACCGCCCTGCGATGCCTTCGTATGTGTCGGTGCCTGCTGCTTTGACCAGCAACGACGCCGGGTTGACGGAGCGGAACGCGCCCTCATCCCCGCCGAACATTTCGTTGACTGTCTTGTCATGGCTGCCGATCGACGGCTCGGGCTCCCCCGAGAAGTCAAGGAAAGTTCCGTAGGCCTCCGGCGCATTGGCCACCACTTGCAGCGAGCAGGTGCCGCCGTAGCTTAGGCCGCCGATTGTCCACGTGTGCTGGTCCTGATTCACGCGGAACGTGTCCTTGATCAGCCGCGGAATGTCGTCGGCCAAGTAGGTTTGCATCTGCAGTTGCGGCCCGTCCACGCATGCGGGGTTGCCGGTGGTAGAACCGGTGCCGTCCACCCCGATCACGATGGGCGAGGCACCGCCGTGCTGCGCTTGATACACGTCAGCGGTCTCGTCCGCTTGCCCGTCCGTGAACCAGCCCATCGGGGAACCGGGGCTGCCGCTTAAAAGGACCATCACAGGCAGCGTCGCCCCCCGCCAATACGCGGGTGGCACGTACGCGTAGGCGTCGCGCATCGGGGCGGCCGGAACCGTCACCAGCGCGCCGACCTCGCGGCCATCCAGGGTCGGAGCGCGGTCGCGCTGCTGGAACTCCTCGAGCGACATCTGCACGGCAACGGGGGTTCTTCGGAAGGCTCCGATGGTCGGATATTGCTGGTACTCCAGGTTGATGCACAGATACCCCAGAATCAGTGCCGGCAGCACGAGGATTGTGAGAACGACCTTGCGCCACAGCTGCAACGGACGCCCCAGCGCGCGCAACGGCAGCCAGGAAAGCCCCGCGCACACCGCCACGAACACACCGGTTCCTGCCCCAGCGTAGATCCACCATGGCACTACATCAGGGAATGGCTTCGGCCACACGGTGAGACCGAACACGCAGGCCCCAACGGCTGCCAAGGTCAGTGCCACGGCCAACAACAGCCGCCTGCGGCCTATCCGCGGCCCTCCAACCAGCTGCACCGCCGCGACGGCGCACGTGGCGAGGGTCGCTGCGATGGCGGTGGCGGCGGGGGTGCCCACCACAGGGAGGGAAGAGAGCATGTGCACCGGGCTAGGTTTACTCCCTCCGTTGAGCCGTACCTAGCCTCCCGGTCGATCTCTTGCCTACACCACAGCAACTTCCCAGCGGCCTATCCCAGTGCGCCCAGAGCTAGCGCTTGTTGGCTTCCTTCGCCGCGTTGTCGAGCAGGATCAGCAGGTCGCCAATCTGGTATTCGCCGACCATCATTTTCCGCAGGTCCTCGATGGGTAGCTCGCCCTGGTTCGACAGCGCGCGCACGAGACCCGCGATGGTGTCCGCGTCGGTGGGGTCGAAGCCGGCGAGACGTGCGGCGTCGTTAAGCTGCTGCGCGCCGAGGCCACCCGCAGCGAGCGCGAGGATGGCCACCACGAGTGCGGTGTTGTCCTGCTCCAGCACCTCGAGCTGACCTGAATCCTGGGCTTGGAACGTTTCGAGCACGCCTCCGCCGGCGCGCAAGTCGCCGGCCGCAAACTGATCCAACTGCGAGGCGCTGCCGTTGAAGATGTTCATGTCCACGGGAGTGTTGATCCCCACCACGCGGCCCGTCTCAGCACGCTGCCAGAAACTCAGCTTGTCCCAGCCGCCGACCGGGGCCGGCGGCTGGTTCTGGTACGCCGCCAGCCACAGCGGGTAGGAGGTGAACGCGTCGGTGTTGTTCATCCGCTCGTACCAGAAGTAGCGGTACGTGTAGAGCATCGGGCGCTTGCCGGTGCGCGCCTCCAGCTCGGAGAGGAACGTTTGCGTCCAGGCTGCCAGTTGCACCGGGCCAAGGCCCTCGTCCACCTCGAGGTCCAGCGCCGGGGGCAACTGGGTCGCCGGGCCTGCATTGACCACGGAGGCGAAGTAACGGGCCTGCGCAACTGGGTCCTCCGCTGGGCGGGCGTAGTGGTAGGCGCCCACTTTGAGGCCAGCGTCGGCCGCTGCTTTGGCGTCTTCGTCATAGAACTCGTTTTTCCAGCCGTCGCCCTCGGAGGCCTTCACAAACGCGAAGTCTTGTCCGCCGATGGTGCCCACGGAGTGCCAGTCGATGGCAGCCCCGCCGGGGCGCTGGTGGCCTGCGACGTCGACACCGGAGACCAGCCCCGGGAGGGACTGCGCGTCGGCAGGCTCTGATAGCGGGTTCACAATGCCCAACCCGAGCGCTAAAGCGGCGACGGCGGCGACAGAACGAGTGCGGCGAGTACGTTGCATACCGGCCACACTAAAGCACCTCAGTCACACACGCCACACGCGACACGCGCCTTACAGCGCGCCCGCCGCCCGCGCACGCTCGACCACTTCCGGGATGGCCGCTAGGAACGCGTCGACGTCGTCGCGCGTGTTCGTCCGCCCCACCGTCACGCGCAAAGCCCCCATCGCGTCGCGCTCGGAATACCCCATGGCCTCTAGGACGTGGCTCATCCGCACCACGCCGCTGGCACACGCAGATCCGGCGGAGACCTCAATCCCCCGCGCGTCGAGCAGCATGATTAGCGCGTCCGCGTTCGCGCCCGGGAACATGAAGTGCGCGTGCCCCGGCAGGCGGGGCTCCCCGGTGGTGACGATCACCTCCGGCACCGCCGCTTCAACCCCGGCGACCACCGCGTCACGCAGGTCGCTGATCCGGGCGCGCTCCGCCTCCATCTCCGCGACCGCCTCCTCCAGCGCCGCCGCCGTCGCCGCCGCGGACGCCACATCCACCGTGCCCGAACGGATGCCGCGTTCCTGCCCGCCGCCCAGGATCACCGGCTGCGGCACCGGGGAACGGCGCGCCAGCAAAATCCCCATCCCCCTGGGACCGCCAAACTTGTGCGCGCTGGCTGCCAGCGTCACCGCTCCCAGCTCGTGGAAGTTCACCGGTACGTGGCCAACGGCCTGGACCGCGTCCACGTGCACAGGAGTGCCGACGGAGCCCGCGCGCCGCACAACCTCGCCCACGGGCTGGATAGCGCCCGTCTCGTTGTTCGCCCACATCACCGCCGCCACCGCAGCCGGGGTGTCCAGCGCCGCAAGGTCGGAGATCCGCCCGTCGCGGCCGACTGGGAGCCACGCGACATCCTCGCCGGTCTGGCCTAGAGCCTTGACAACCTCGAGCACCGCAGGGTGTTCGATCGGGGTCGACACGACGCGGCCTGACTGCGAGGCCCCAAACAGCCCGCGCACGCCGATGTTGTTCGCCTCCGTGCCGGACCCGGTGAAGACCACCTCAACGGGGTCCGCACCGAGCGCCCGCGCGATACGCTCCCGGGACTCCGCGAGCACCGCGTTGGCCCGGCGTCCCGCGGTGTGCTGGCTGCCCGCGTTGAGTGCGCCTGCGTGCTCCACCCATGCATCGACGGCGCTTCGGCGCATGGGTGTGGTGGCTGCGTGATCGAGGTAGACCATGGGTGCCAGGTTAGGCGTGGACGCGCGGGCCGCACACATGCGCCACCGCATCGTCGCCGATGCGCGCGATCACCACACCCATCTGCCTCTCCCCGCGCAGCTTGAGCTTCTTGCGCAACTGGTCTGGGTCCACGTCCACCCCGCGCACGAGAATCTCCACAGCACCCGCGCCATGGCCGGCGAGCTCCCGCTTCAACCCGCGTAGCGGCACCGCCTCGATGAACTCGAAGCCGCTGTAGCCTGCCGGCACGTCGTCCCCGGTGGTGAACGCAATGTGCTCGTCCAGCATGCTCAGCGCGTGGCGCGCCGCCCACTGCCGCACGAGGCCTGCGCGCACAATCGCGCCGTCAGGCTCGATGATGAACTTCCGTGGCGCGGTCACCGCCACCTCGTCAGGTTCCCCATCCGTCACCCGCTCCTCGTGCTTCCGCAGCACGACCGCTTCTCGACGCGCTCCGCCCGCCAACCCGGGGGTGTACAGGCACGCTTCCTTCACCCCGCCGTCGACGGAGACAACGCTGACCAGGCCGTGCCACTGCGAATAGTCGATGCCCGGCGCGCATTTCACCGCCAGTTCCCGCCCTGCGTAGGCCTCGAGCAGGTCCGGCAGCGGCGGGAGGAGCTTTGCTGGGTCGGTGATGCGCCTGCCGCCTGCCCGGCGCGCGGGATCGGCAACTACCACCCCGCCGACGCTCACCGCCGCGAGCGCGTCGGCTTGGGCAAGCCACGCGTCTGGCCCCAGGTTGTGCCGCGCCATGACCAGGCGCGCCATGTCCAGGTCGGAACCGAGCCAGTCCAACCCAACGGCCGAAAATGCCGGGGCTTCCGAGCCCACGGAGCAGGTGACATCGTGGACAAACGCCGCCCCGGCCGCGGCGATGCGCTCGGCCCGCACACGTGCCACCCGGGCGGGTGTCGCCTGTTGGACAGCGGCGTCGTCCGTGAGCCAGTGCGAAGGAAATTTCCCCGCCGCCGCGCGCTGCGAGGCGATGAGCACGCTCACCGCGCGGGCGTAGTCGCCGAAATGGCGGTCCAGCACTGCCCTGTCGGCGAACACCGACGTCTTGGTCAACGCCACCTCGGGGGCAACCTGCGCGATCTGGTCGGCGTTAGCCGCGAGGTAACGGGCTTCTTCAACGCTAAATCCCACCGCGGCGTCCGATCCTGTCGATGGGGATAAACGAGTAGAAGTCGCTGAAACGCTGATCGTCCACCGGGTCCCCCAGCACCGGCGCAAGGTCGGAAGTCTCGGCGGCCGTCAACGCCTCGGCGGTGTCTGCAAAGCACGCGATGGCGGAGAGTTGCGCCCAGGTTGACGGGGCGAGGCGGACCAGGCCGTGGCGCCACCCGTCCAGCAGCAGTTGCGGCGGGAACCAGTTCGCGTCGTCCGCCTCGTCGGTCTCGGAATCCGGTTCTTGGCCGCCGGGGTGGGCGGCAATGAACGTGAACGTGTCGAACCAGTTGCCGCTTTCAGACTGGCCAACCCAGCGCGCCAGCGGTTTCAGCAGGTCGCCGCAGACGTTGAGGTTGGACTCGCGGAGCACGTCGGTAAGCGAGAGCTCGTGCGATTCCAGCTGGAGACGCCGGTCGTGGAACGGCCGGGCGTCGTCCAGCAGCACGCAGTTGTCGTCGACCGCGAGCAACGTGCCGGTTTCCTCGAACAGCTCGCGCACCGCCGCGAACATGAGCGCGTGGGCTTTGTACTTGGTCACGCCGAGCTGGCGGGCGAGTGACACGGCGGAGCGGCCGAGCCACAGATCGCCGTCGTTCCACGCGCGCGGCGGGAAATCGCGGGAATCCACACCTCCGCCGGGAAAGACGGTGATGCCGGGGTAGTTCGGCATCGACAGCACGCGTTCCTGCATCCACACCTCGATGCCGTCTGTGCCGTCGCGCAGCAGCACCACCGTTGCGGACAGCCGGGCACCCTGGAACCCGCTCTGTTCGCTGACGTCGATGGCGTCTGCGGCGTCGTGTGTCATCACGCCCTGGCGGACGTTGCGTTGCCTGGTCCTTTCCGTGGGCATGGCCGCTCCCCCAGGCTTACGCCCGGTGCGCACCCCCGCGTGCGGCGCGTGCCCGGCGCGCGAAGTAGCGGCCCTCGTCCACCGTGACCTCGATGGGCTGGTGGTACGCGCGCGAGACGTTCTCGGAGGTGAGCACATCGTCGATGAGGCCTTGGGCCACCACCTCGCCCTCGTCCAGCAGCATGGCGTGTGTAAACCCGGCCGGGATCTCCTCTAAGTGGTGGGTGATCATGACAATCGCGGGCGCATCCGGGTCCATGGCAAGGTCCGCCAGGTAGCTCAGCAGGTCCTCGCGCCCGCCAAGGTCCATGCCGGCAGCCGGCTCGTCCAAGATAAGCAGCTCCGGGTTGGTCATCACCGCGCGCGCCACCAGCACGCGCTTCTTCTCGCCGTCGGAAAGGGTGCCCCAGCGCCGGTCCATCAGGTGGATCGCGCCGACCTGCTCGAGGACCTCGAGCGCTTGCTCGTAATCCATCTCGTCGTAGTCTTCCCGCCAGCGGCCCAGGATGGCGTAGCCGGCGGAGACGACCAAGTCGCCCACCTTTTCGTCGTCCGGCACGCGCTGGGCCACCGCCGACGAGGTCACGCCGATGGCCGCGCGCAGGTCGCGCATGTCGGTCGCGCCGACGCGTTCGCCGAGGATAAACACCGCGCCGGTGGAGGGGAACTCCTGCGCGGAGGCCATGCGGATCAGCGTGGTCTTGCCGGCGCCGTTGGGGCCGATAACCACCCAGCGCTCGTCCAGCTCCACCTGCCACGTCACGGGGCCCACCAGCGTGCGGCCGCCGCGGACGAACTCCACATCGCGCATGTCGACGAGCAGGTCCGGGTCCGTGGTCAGTGGCTGGGCGTTTTCCTCGTTCGTGTTCACGCACCCATCTTTACCTATTTCGACCCGCGTGTGTGGGAGGCCCGCGCTACCCTGGCTGATGGAATGCAGGCAGGTTGAGAGGGTCGAAATTATGGTTGCTCGATTTGGCATCGACGACGTGCGCCCGCAAGTCTCCGGGCGGACGTTGCCCGCAAAGGCCGTGGTCGGCGAGGTGGTGCCGGTCTCGGCGCTGGTGTGGCGCGAGGGCCACGATGCGGTGGCCGCCACGCTCGTGCTGGTCGCTCCGTCCGGCGAGCAGTACTCGGTGCCCATGCACCAGGAGGTTTACCGCCCGGACTACGTCCACGGCGTCTTCGTCCCGCGCGAGCAGGGCCTATGGCGCTACCGCGTGGACGCGTGGAGCGACGTCATGGCCACATGGCGCAATGCCGTGGAAAAGAAGCTCGCCGCCGGCCAAACAGAGGCCGAGCTGGCCAACGACCTCGCCCGCGGCGCCGACCTGTTCACAGCCGCCATCGCGCAGACCCCGTCGCCCGAAGTGCTCGAAAAAGCCCGGGCGGCGCTCCTCGACGACACGGTGACGCTCAGCCAGCGCATCGCGCCGGGCGTCTCCCAGGAGGTGCGCGACGTGCTGGCCGAGTACCCCCTGCGCGAGCTGGTCACCCGAGGGCCGGTGGCGGACATCCTGGTGGAGCGCCGCGAGGCGTTGGTGAACTCCTGGTATGAGCTGTTCCCCCGCTCTACCGGCGGGCTGGACGCGGACGGTAACCCGGTCCACGGGACGTGGGCGACCACCACCGCCCAGCTGCAGCGCGTGGCCAACATGGGGTTTGACACCGTCTACTTCCCGCCCATCCACCCCATCGGCGAGGTCAACCGCAAAGGCCGGAACAACTCGCTCACCGCGCAGGACGGGGATGTGGGCTCGCCTTGGGCCATCGGCTCCGTCCACGGCGGCCACGACGCTTTTGACCCGAACCTCGGTGGCGAGGACGATTTCTTGGACATGATGGACCACGCCAACGAGCTGGGCCTGGAAATCGCCCTCGACTTCGCCCTCCAGGCAGCGCCGGACCACCCGTGGGCCACGGAGCACCCGGAGTTTTTTACCGTGCTGGCGGACGGCACCATCGCGTACGCCGAAAACCCGCCGAAGAAGTACCAGGACATCTACCCGCTCAACTTCGACAACGCACCCGAGGCGCTCTACTACGAGATCTACCGCGTGCTCATGTACTGGGTGAACCTCGGCGTGACCACCTTCCGCGTGGACAACCCGCACACGAAACCGGTGAACTTCTGGCACTGGCTGATCGCCAAGGTGCACGAGACTGACCCGGACGTGATCTTCCTCGCCGAGGCGTTTACCCGCCCGCCGCGCATGTACGGCCTGTCCAAGGCGGGCTTTT
>ERZ1029884.293-NODE-293-length-10370-cov-90.988657_pt1 | contig 10370 bp, 7 predicted proteins | sample MGYA00519233_ERZ1029884 | MGnify/ENA primary metagenome ERZ1029884 (study PRJEB33666, sample SAMEA4610931) | skin metagenome | biome: Human-associated habitat; feature: Malodor aspect; material: skin | place: Philippines | collected 2015-08 ...
CGGCCCACTCGTTCCAGATGCGGATGCCGTTGTCCTGCAGCCAGCGCACGTTGGAATCGCCGCGCAGGAACCACAGCAGCTCGCCCACCACGCCTTTGAAGTACACCTTCTTGGTGGTCAGCAACGGGAAGGACTCGGACAGGTCGTAGCGGATCTGGCGGCCGAACACGGAGCGGGTGCCGGTGCCGGTGCGGTCGCCTTTCTCGGCGCCGTTGTCCAGCACGTCGCGGAGCAAGTCCTCGTACGGGGTGGAGATCACTTGGCTACCCCTTCGAATGTTCCGTGCTCGTCGTGGTAGCGTGCAGCTGCCTCGAGGATGTCGTCTGCCAGTTCAGGCCGGCAGATCACAATGTCCGGGATGTAGGTGTCGGAGTTGTTGTAGCGCAACGCGGTGCCGTCGAGGCGCGAGGCGTGCAGCCCGGCGGCCAACGCAACGCCCACGGGTGCAGCCTGGTCCCACTCGTACTGCCCGCCGGCGTGGACGTACGCGTCGTAATCGCCCAACAGCACGTGCATCGCCTTCGCGCCGGCGGACCCCACGGGCTCCACGGCGAAGCCCAGCGCATCGGCCACGCGCTTGGCCACGGCCGGGGGCCTGTTGCGCGACATGGCCACCTTGCCCGCAAACGGGCCCGAGACGTGGCGGACGTCGGAGGACTTGAACACCACGCCCAAATCCGGCAAGCCGACGGCCGCGTGGGTGGGAACCCCGTCCTCCACGAGCGCCACGTGCACCGCCCAGTCCTGGCGGCCGGTGGCGAACTCCTTGGTGCCGTCGAGCGGATCAACGATCCAGACGCGATCCTTACTCAGCCGCCCTTGGTCGTCGGCGGCCTCCTCCGACAGGACGCCGTCCTCAGGCCTGTGCTGCGCGAGCACGCGGGCGATCCAGTTTTGGGCGAGCTCATCGCCCGCCTCGCCGAGCTCGCGGCCGCGCAGGAGCCCAACGCCGCGCACACCTTTGAGAATCTCGCCTGTGCCCTCCGCGATGAGGTTTGTCAGCCGGGAATCCGAGTACTGAGCAGTCATGCGCCCGACTCTACCGCCCCCTGCGTACGCGGGCTAAAGTCTGCACAATGAGCTCGTCGATCCTTGCCCGCTTCCACCCGCAGGTGGCCACCTGGTTCGAGGATGTGTTCGAGGCCCCCACCAAGGTGCAGGAGGGCGCGTGGGAGGCGATCAGCCAGGGCGAAAACGCGCTCGTGGTCGCGCCGACGGGCTCCGGTAAGACGCTGGCCGCGTTTCTCTGGTCCCTCAACTCGCTGGTGGAGCGGGACGGACAGCAGGCGTTGCCAGTCGGCGGGGAAGCCGGCGCGAAGCAGTCCACCCACGGCGGTGTGCGCGTGCTGTACATCTCCCCGCTCAAAGCGCTCGGCGTGGACGTGGAGAACAATCTGCGCGCCCCGCTCAACGGCATCGCCCGCGTGGCGCAGCGCATGGGCCGCGACATGCCGGACATCTCGGTCGCGGTGCGCTCGGGCGACACCCCGCAGTCCGAGCGGAACCGGCAGCTGCGCAAGCCGCCGGACATCCTCATCACCACGCCCGAGTCGCTCTACCTCATGCTCACCTCGAAGGCGGCGGGCATGTTGAAAACGGTGGACACCGTCATCGTGGACGAGATCCATGCGCTGGCGGGCACGAAGCGCGGCGTGCACCTGGCGCTCTCGTTGGAGCGGCTGCGCAGGCTTGCGGGCGACTTCCAGCGGGTGGGCCTGTCCGCCACCGTCCGCCCGATCGAGGCGGTGGCGAACTTCCTCGGGCCACAGACCACCATCATCAACCCGCCGGCGGAGAAGCGCTGGCAGCTCGACGTGCGCGTGCCGGTGGACGACATGTCGGACCTGCCCGTGCCTGAGGATGCCTCCACCATCGGGGACGCCATCTTCGACAGCACGCTGTCGCTTGACGACGACGCTTCGCCCGGCACCGCGGTCGAACCGTTTGCGGCCAAATCCCAATCCTCCATCTGGCCCCATATCGAGCTCGCCGTGTACCGGCAGGTGATGGACCACCGCTCCACCATCGTGTTCGTGAACTCGCGCCGCACCGCCGAGCGCCTGACCAGCCAGCTCAACGAGCTGTGGGCCGCAGAGCATGACCCGGAGGCGTTATCCCCGCAAACGCGGCGTCCGCCGGCGCAGCTGATGAAGTCGGTGGACACCGCAGGCCACGCGGCGAAGGTGATCGCGCGCGCCCACCACGGCAGCGTGAGCAAGGACGAGCGCGCCCAGACCGAGACGATGCTGAAAGAAGGCTCGTTGCGCGCGGTGGTGTCCACATCCTCGCTGGAGCTGGGCATCGACATGGGCGCGGTGGACCTCGTTATCCAGGTCGAATCCCCGCCCTCGGTGGCCTCGGGCCTGCAGCGCGTGGGCCGCGCCGGGCACACCGTGGGCGCGGTCTCGGAGGGCACCTTCTACCCGAAGCATCGCTCCGACCTCGTGCAGACCGCGGTGACGGTGCCGCGCATGCGCGAGGGTTTGATCGAGGAGCTGCACACCCCGCGCAGCCCGCTCGACGTGCTGGCCCAACAGACGGTGGCGGCGGTGGCGTTCGAGGACTTGGATGTGGACGAGTGGTACGACACCGTGCGCCGCGCCTGGCCGTACCGGGACCTCGCCCGCGAGGTGTTCGACTCCGTGATCGACCTGGTCATCGGCATCTACCCGTCCACGGACTTCGCGGAGCTTCGGCCCCGCGCCATCCTCGAGGGCTCCACCCTCAAGGCCCGGCCGGGTGCCCAGCGGGTCGCGGTGACCAATGCGGGAACGATCCCGGATCGCGGCATGTTCGGCGTCTTCTTGCTCGCAGGCTCGCAAGAAGGGGACAGGGCGCCCCGCCGCGTGGGCGAGCTGGACGAAGAGATGGTCTACGAGTCCCGCGTCGGCGACGTGTTCACCCTCGGCGCCTCGAGTTGGCGCATCGAGAACATCACCCGCGACCAGGTGCAGGTTTCCCCCGCGCCCGGGCACACTGGTCGCCTGCCGTTTTGGACCGGCGACGGGCTGGGCAGGCCGTATGAGTTGGGGAAGGCGCTGGGGGCGTTTCGTCGAGAAGCAAAGGACGCGATTGACCCCAGCTTGGACGAGCGGGCCCGCAACAACCTGCTCCAATACTTAGAGGAGCAGGAGGAGGCGACCGGCATCTTGCCGGACGAGACCACGCTCGTGCTCGAGCGCTTCACCGACGAGCTGGGGGACTGGCGCGTGGTGCTGCATACCCCGTTTGGCAAGGGCGTCAACGCCGCATGGGCGCTGGCGACGGGGTGGCGCGTGGCGCAGGAGACGGGCATGGACGCCCAGGCCGTGGCGGGCGACGACGGCATCGTGCTGCGCCTGCCGCAGGGGGAGAAGGAGCCGGACGGCTCGCTTTTCCAATTCGACGCCGACGAGATCGCGGACATTGTGACCGAGCAGGTGGGCAACTCCGCCCTGTTTGCCTCCCGCTTCCGCGAGTGCGCCGCGCGCGCCCTCCTCCTGCCGCGCCGCAACCCGGGCAAGCGCGCGCCGCTGTGGCAGCAGCGCCAGCGCGCCGAGCAGCTTCTCGACGTCGCCCGGAACTACCCGTCGTTTCCCATCATCCTGGAGACGGTGCGCGAATGCCTCCAGGACGTCTACGACTTGCCCGCGCTGCAGGAGGTCATGCGGGACGTGAACACGCGCCGGGTGCGCATCGCCGAGGTGACCACGGACACGCCCAGCCCGTTCGCGTCCTCGCTGCTGTTCAACTACACCGGCGCCTTCATGTACGAGGGCGACACCCCCTTGGCGGAAAAACGCGCCGCCGCGCTGTCGCTGGACCCGTCGCTTTTGGCGAAGCTGCTGGGCACGGTGGAGCTGCGCGAGCTTCTCGACGCCGACATCATCGCCGAGGTTGACGCCAGCTTGCGCCGCGTCGGTCGGGCCTCCACGAGCGAGCAGTTCGCGGACACCCTGCGCATCGTCGGCCCGGTGCCGCTGGACCAGCTCGAGGCGTACACCTCGGTGCCGCTGAACTCGCTGGAGCAGTCGCTGCACGGCCGGGTGATGCGGGTGCGCATCGGCGGGCGCGAGCACATCGCGCAAACCTTGGATGCGCCGCTGCTTCGCGACGCCCTCGGCGTCCCCGTCCCGCCCGGCGTCGCTGCCCAGGTGGACACCATCCCGGACGCGTTGGCCCAGCTGGTGGGCCGGTGGGTGCGCACGCGCGGGCCATTTACCCTGCGGGACCTGGCGGAGGCGTTCGGGCTTGCGGTGGGCGCTGCCTATGAGCCGCTGTCGCGTCTTATAGATAAGGACAAGGTCGTCCCCGGGCGCTACCGCCAGGGCGTGGACGAGGATGAGTACGTCGCCGCCGAGGTGCTGCGCATCATCCGCACCCGCTCGCTCGCGGCGGCGCGCGCCCAGACCCGCCCCGTGTCGCAGTCGGCGTACGGGCGCTTCCTGCCCGCCTGGTCCAACGTCGCGCCGGTGGGGGTCACGCCTCCGCTGCGCGGGGCGGACGGGGTGTACTCGGTGCTCGAGCAGCTCGCCGGGGTGCGCCTGCCGGCTTCAGCGTGGGAATCCCACATCCTGCCCGCGCGGGTGGGGGACTACTCGCCGGCGATGCTTGACGAGCTGACGGCGTCCGGCGAGATCGTCATCGTCGGCGCGGGCAAGGCGGGCGCCCGCGACCCCTGGATCATGCTGCTGCCCGCCGACTACGCCGCCCAGCTCATGCCGCAAATGGACGAGCCGCTGCTGTCGCTGACCCAGTCCCAGATCATGGAGAAGGTCCGCCGCGGCGGCGGGTTCTTGTTCCAAGATCTGCTGGAGCCCACGACCACCACCGAGGAGCTGCGCGAGGCGATGTGGGACCTGGTCGAGGCCGGGTTCTTGTCGCCTGACTCCTTCGCCCCCATCCGGGCGCGGCTGGCGGGTGGGAAGACGGCGCATAGGGCGAAGCGGAGGCCCTCGCGGAGCCGCGTGCGCTCGGGGCGCACAAGCTTTGCGACGCTGACCCCGCCCGACATGATCGGGCGCTGGTCGCTCACCCCCGCGCCCGACGGGGACGCGACGCGGCGCTCGGTGGCTTTGGGCGAGTCGCTTTTGGACCGCTACGGCGTGGTCACCCGCGGCTCCGTGGTGTCGGAGGACATCCTGGGCGGTTTCGCGCTGGCGTACAAGACCCTTTCCGGGTTCGAGGGATCCGGCAAGGCGATGCGCGGCTACCTCGTGGAGGGCTTGGGCGCGTCGCAGTTCTCCACGCCCGCCACGATCGACCGCCTGCGAGGCCACCAGGACACCGACGACTTGGTCGGCTGGCCGTCGGGGGCGAAGAACCCGAACGTGCACGTGCTGGCCGCAACCGACCCGGCGAACCCGTACGGGGCGGCGCTGCCGTGGCCGGAGCATGGGCCGACCCGCTCGGCGGGGGCGATGGTGGTGCTCATCGACGGCCTCCTGGCCGCGCACGTCACTCGCGGCGGGAAGACCATGACCACGTTCTTCGACCACTTCCCGGAGGGGGTGGGCGACCCGATGCCACTGGTCATCGACGCGCTGACGCAGGCCGTGAGGGAGGGGCGGATGCAACCCTTGGGCGTGGAAAAGCTCAACGGCTCGCCAGCGTTCTCCCTGAAGGAGTATGGCGCGACCGTGAGCCACAAGGGCGTGAAGATCGGTGGCAGGGCCTCGGCGCCTCCGAAGCGGCGCGGCAGGAGCGTGGCCGAGGCGCTCGGGGAGCTTGACGGCGGGGACGCGGAGCCGCCCGAGGGCTTGAGCTTCGACGACTAGGTGGTAGGCGCGATGAGGCCTGCCCCGCTGGGGCGGTTAGGGTCGCAGCGGCATCCGGTAACTCGGTGTGTGGTTGGGCGTATGCCCGGCGTGGCCGGAGTGCGCGCCCGAGGGCCCGAAAGTGGGCGGGGGCGGTGACGTGGGCCAGTGGGTTGTGGCGCGCGGTGGCGGCGCTGATGCACGCTTTGCCCGGATCCGGTTGACCGCCGAGTGCATGGCGGGATCCGTGGTGTTGGTGTGGCGGGTGCCGTCGGCCTTGACTAGGACGGCGCCGCCGGTGTCGGGGTCGTAATCCATGTACCCCTTGTTGAAGGAGCCGTCTCGGTGGTCGTTGTTGCACCTGTGGTGGGTGGGACACAGGCCTGTGAGGTTCTCGATGTCGGTTGCGCCGTACCGCAGCCAGGAAATGATGTGGTGGGCTTCGCACTCGCTCATGGAGGTTGTGCAGCCGGCCCAGGAGCACACGCCCTGCACTGCAAACATGGCGATGCGTTGGCCCACCGAGGCGAGCCGCTTCGACCGGCCGAGGTGCAGCGGCACCCCGGAAAGCCCGTCGACGGTGAGCAGAAAATCGCTGGTGCCGTCCATGCCTAGCCGAACCAGATCGAAGGCGTCGAGCTCCACCCCGACGTTGGTCTGGAACAGGGTGTTGGCGTCGGCCTCGGCAAGGTCGTCCAGCGTGATGGACACGACCACCGACGCCGCGCCGCCGTTCGCGGCTTGCTCGCCCTCCTCGTACTGGCGCAGGATGGCTATGTACTGGTCGTAGCGGCGCTGCCCCTTCGTGCGCGGGTCGCGCTCGTCCTGCAGCTCGGCCGGAATGTTGGAATTCGGCGCCAGCCCCTTGTCGGTGAGCGCCTTGTACAGTGCGTAATCGGCGCGGGTCATGCTCAGGCGCACGTCGAAGGTGCCGTCGCTGTTTTCTTTGCCTAAGGAGGCATCGCGCTTTTCAAAGCCCGCGTTCGGGTTTGCCTTCACGTGCGGCTTGTTGGCCTCGGCAACTAGGCGCTTCACAAACAGCCGCAGGTCCTTGTCGTCGCGGTGCTTGGCCTGTTCCATCGCGCGGGCGTAGATGCGCATCCGCTCGCCTTCGGCTGCCTTGAGCAGCTTGTCCAGTTCGCGGCGGATGATGTCCTGCTTGGCGGCCGGGACCTCGTCGGCACGCTTGCGCGCCTCCTCCTGGTCCTTGCGACGGCGCTCTGCCTCCTCTTCAGTGGCCTTACGTGCGGCCTCCTCCGCAGCGGAGCGGTCCTCCTCCGAGCTGTCATCGCCGAAGAGATCATCCAAATCCGGTTCGGGCGGAGGCGGCGCGTCGAACAGTGCCTTCGCCCGCGCGAGGCGGTTGTACGCTTCGCCGCGGGAGATACCGAGCTTCTCGGTCAGGTACGCGTCAGGGTAGTTCGCGCCGACAAGTTTGCCGGCGTCCGCCAGCACGCACGCCTGCGCGAAGGCGGCATCGACGTACGCCTTCTTATCCATCGCGCGTTCGAGGCGCGCGATGTCGCGGGTGATGGTGGAAAGGGGGAGGGCAGAAGGGTCGTCTAGAAGCCGGCGCAGCTGCGTGAGGCCGTCAACGACCTTGTCTACGAGCTCAGTGACGTTGTTCATTGCACCCTCCTTTCCGCACTTTTCGCGGGTGATGGGGTCAATGTAGCAACGCGACCGACGCCACAAACCAACGTTCGAACAGGCGTGCTAAATCAACTGCTTGACCAGGTGGTTAGCAGCCAAAAGTCCGAGTCGCGGGTTCGCTTCACGCACGTCTTTCACTGCGCGCACGAACTGCGCTTTGGGGTCGGTGCCAGTTTCTTCCAAAACGCTGCGTGCCCACTCGATCGCGGCGTCCATGTCGGGGAAGAAGCCGACAAGCGATTCTTCCGGGGTCGGGCCGGAGTTGAAAGCAGTGCTGAATACCTTGCGCAGGAAGTCAAACATAGAATCCGGTTATGCCCGAAGGTGATTCCGTCTACCAGCTCTCCAAACGCCTGCAATGGATGCAAAACCGCGAGGTCACCGCCACATCCATCCGGGTGCCGCGCTACGCCACCGTCGATTTCACCGGAATGACCTGCGTGCGCGTCTGGCCCTACGGCAAGCACCTCTTCATGGAGTTCGCCGCGCCGGGCCACGAGCCGCAGATTCTGCACACCCACCTGAAAATGGAGGGCACGTGGTCAATGCACCGCGCGGGGGAGCGGTGGCGCAAGCCTGGCCACGCCGCGCGCGTTGTACTCAGGCTTAGCGACGCACCAAAGGCCGACATCGAACTGGTCGGATTTTGGCTCGGTGTGGTGCGCGTCTTCCCGGCCCGCGAGTACGCCTTAGAGATGGGCTACCTCGGCCCGGACTTGCTCGACCCGGACTTCGACTTCGACGAGGCGGTCAGGCGCATCGAGGCGGAGCCGGACCGCGAGATCGGCCGGGCACTGCTGGACCAGCGAAAACTGGCCGGCATCGGCAACGAGTACCGCGCGGAGATCAACTTTCTCGCGGGGACGCATCCGGCGGAGTTGGTGCGGGACGTGGACGTCGAAAAGCATGTGCACCTCGCACGGCGGCTGATGTGGGCGAATAAAGATTCCCCCGTCCGCGTGACCACAGGTGTCAAGCGGGCGGGGGAGACGAGCTACGTGTTCGGGCGCAACAACAAGCCGTGCAGGCGGTGCGGCACCCTGATCAGGAAGGATTTCCTTGGCGGGGAGCGCGATCTTGAGCGGGTTATTTGGTGGTGCCCGCAGTGCCAACCGGAGCCGTAGGTTATCTTGGAGCAAACCAATACAGGGGGAATAATGGTTGATTTCGATTTTCTTTCGGAACAGCGTCCGTGGACCAAGAAGGACATTAACTCGCTGGGTGACTACTTCGCCGGTACGGATGAAAAGCCTGGTAACGCGGCTGAAATTCTCCTGTGGTATGACGGATTGGCGCGTCAAACTGCCTCCGCTTGCGAGGCGTTCGCCCGCCAGTTTTTTGACGAGGGATGGTGGAGGCCGGAAATAACAAGCGCCTTTAGGGTCAAATCCCAGACATCCATTGGTGAGAAGATCCGAAGAACTGAGGAAGATCCTTCAACAAAAGTGCGACTCAATCGCATGTGGGACTTCGCGGGAGCGAGGATCACGGTCAATGTGTTGCACAACGATTTGCGATTTATCTCCTCCGAATTCCAACAAGTCTTCGAGGAGGCAGGACACCGAGTGTCCACGCGCGACTATCTATCCCGCCCACAACTGGGCGGATACCGGGCTCTACACCTTGTCATCCATGCTGCTGCGGGCAACGTCGAACTGCAAATGCGGACCCTACTCCAATCCGAGTGGGCGAATACCTTCGAAAAGGTTGCAGACAAGACTGGCCGACGGCTTAGGTACGAGAGTGACTACCGGCCGAGTAATCAGGAGCTTGCCGACATAGCGAACAAGCTCGAAGAAATTGCCGCGCAGATCTATCGGATGGAGCAAAGGACAGAATTGGCCATTGGAAGAAAGATGGCATCGCTGAGACTGATGGCTGAGGTACCTAAGGGGATCCCCTTGAATCCGGAGGTGCATTTCCTTAGAGCGAAAGCTCTGAGAGAGCTCGCGGACGCAGAAACTGCCACTGGTAATCAGGCATCAAGTACCCTGTCTCTTATCGCAGAGTTACGCAGATTGAAGCAGACCATCGACAAGTACGAGCCGGAAAGTGAGGGAAACCAGTGAAGCACTTCCTCATCGTTTTCAACCGCAAAACCGGTGCCCGGAAGATCGTTGAGTACGCCGACGCGAAACAAGCGATTCTTCGCAGACTTGCAGAAGAAGAAGCGAACAATGATAGCGATGTGGAGATTGTTGTTATCGGCTCCCCGTCACTAGATGACCTCAAAGTCACGCACTCAAGATATTTTCGTGTCGAGGAATTGCCCGGTCTTCCCGCATATTGGTCGAAGGGTGAGCGAGTTTCCTAGGGGTGAAACTGCTTAATCGGAGGGTTTCGCCTTGCGCTCCCGCACCGCACGGCGGATGAAGAACACCAGGAACCCGAGGATGATCAGCAGCAGCACCACGTAGATCACGCTGGAGTAGGTGTCGGCGTACTCGGTGGCCTTTTCCCAGTTGTCGCCGAGGACGAATCCGAGGTAGATCAGGATGGCGTTCCAGATGCCGGAGCCGAGGGTGGTCCACAGGCCGAAGGTGACAAGGTTCATCTTGTCTAAGCCGGCGGGGATGGAGATCAGCGAGCGTACGCCGGGGATGAGGCGGCCGATGAACACGCTGGGTTTGCCGTACTTGTGGAAGAAGTTCATCGCGGAGTCCACGTCGGAGGCACGAACGAGCCACATCCAGTCGGCGATCTTGCGCAGCCGTTCGAGTCCGAGCCACGCGCCGACGCCGTACAGCACATACGCGCCGATAACGGAGCCCAGCACGGACCAGATGAACACGTTGACCATGTTCAGCGAGCCCTGCGCGACGGTGAATCCGGCCAGCGGCAGGACAACCTCGGAGGGGATCGGCGGGAAGAGGTTCTCCAAGAGGATCGCGATGCCGACGCCGGGGGCGCCGAGGGTCTCCATGAGGCCCACAATCCAGTCGATGATGCTCTGCATTGGGCCTATCTTGCCCTACTCAACCT
>ERZ1029884.294-NODE-294-length-10346-cov-136.789428_pt1 | contig 10346 bp, 8 predicted proteins | sample MGYA00519233_ERZ1029884 | MGnify/ENA primary metagenome ERZ1029884 (study PRJEB33666, sample SAMEA4610931) | skin metagenome | biome: Human-associated habitat; feature: Malodor aspect; material: skin | place: Philippines | collected 2015-08 ...
GCAGGACGTGCCAAAATAAAAGATGAGGTAATACTTACAGGTGGCCTATCAAATGTCCCATATTTTGCAAAAGTTTTAAGTGAAAAATTAAATACACCAGTCCATACTACAGAAAATGGAAAGTTCGCCGGATCCTACGGCGCGGCCTTACTTGCAAAGGAGAAGAAAAAAAGATGACAGATATAGTAAAAGATTTACCAGAAGTTTTTGAAGAATTTGCAGATCAGAGAAAAAATGCATTTTTAGAAGTAAAAGAATTAAAGGATAAGGGCATTCCTTTAGTAGGAGCCTATTGTACATATTTTCCAGAAGAAGTAGCCTGGGCTGCAGGAGCAAGCACCGTTGGTCTTTGTGCTACCAGTGATGAAACAATCCCAGAAGCAGAAAAAGATTTGCCAGCCAACCTATGCCCACTTATAAAATCATCCTATGGTTTTGCAAAAACGGATAAGTGCCCATTTTTTTATTTTTCTGATGTAGTAGTTGGAGAAACAACCTGTGATGGTAAAAAGAAAATGTATGAGCTGATGAATGATATAAAGCCAATGTATATCATGCACCTACCTCAAACCCAAAATGATAAGGCTTTGCGCTACTGGAAAGATGAGATTATAGACTTTAGAGCGTATTTAGAAGATAAACTTGATACAAGAATAACTGATCAAGCCTTGGTAGAATGGTCAAAGGTGGGTAATGATATAAGAGATGCTCAAAAAAATCTGGCAGATACTATGGAACTAGATCCTGCACCAATGAGTGGCCTAGACTTCTTCCATGTAACCTATGGGTCTCAATTTAAAATGGATAAGACAAAAGTAGCTGATGAAATCAACGCTATTGCCAGAAAAATCCGTGATGAATATGACCCAAGCAAACTAGAGAAAAAACCAAGAATTATAGTAACAGGTTGTCCTATGGGTGGGGCTACAGAAAAAGTTATCAAAGCTATCGAAGATAATGGAGCAGTTGTAGTAAGTTTTGAAAACTGCTCAGGTGAAAAAAACTTTGATAATAATATTAATCTAGAAACAGATGATATAAACGAAGCTATAGCTCGTAGATACCTAGATATTGGCTGCTCAGTTATGACTCCAGATACAAATCGTTATGATTTATTGGGTAGATTAATCGATAAATACGATGCAGATGGAGTTATAGAAATGGACTTAGTTGCCTGCCACCCATATATAGTTGAGCGTGAAAAAATAAAAAGATTCGTTACTAAAGAAAAAGGTATCCCATATATGTTTGTAGAAACTGACTTTTCAAAAGCAGATATAGGCCAGTTAAATACAAGAATGGCTGCCTTTGTAGAAATGTTATAAATATATAAATAAAAGGAGATAAATGAATAAAATAGAAATTTGCGGTGGTTGCAATGCCAAAATAGCAGCAGGAAACCTCGATTCTTTATTAAAAGATATCAATCCATATAGACGAGATGATGTTCTGGTAGGTTTTGATGGCAAAGATGATGCTGCTGTTATAAATATAGATGATAAAACTGCCATAATTCAAACCCTAGACTTTTTCCCAGCCATGGTAGAAGACCCATATCTATTTGGGCAAATTGCTGCGGCAAATTCCCTAAGTGATATATATGCCATGGGTGGAGAAGTAGTAAGTGCGTTAAATATTGCAATGTTCCCACTAGAGGAAGATTTTGATATTTTAAGAGAAATTCTTCGTGGGGGTAATGATAAAGTAAGTGAAGCAGAAGCTTCTTTAGTTGGTGGCCACTCCATCCATGATAATCTAACCAAATACGGTTTGTCAGTAACTGGAAAAGTAGAAATCGATAAAATTTGGGAAAATAATACACCACAAGATAAGGATGTTATCCTACTTACAAAAAAACTTGGTACAGGCCTTATCACAGGATCATATGGCCAAGGCATGGTAAGTGATGAGGACTTTAAGGCCTGCACAGACCAGATGAAATTATTAAATAAATATGCAAGGGACATTTTTGTAAACTACGACATCCACGCAGCAACTGATGTTACAGGTTTTGGACTTTTAGGCCACCTATCAGAAATGGCTGGAGAAGACTTTTCTATCATAGTAGATAGCAGCAAAGTACCAGTCCTAGAGCCAGCTCTAGACTTAGCTAATGAATTTTTATTTACCACTGGTGGACAAAATAATAGAAATTACCTAAAAAATGTAGTTGAGTTTTACAAAGATGACTTTGCTATGAGCGAAGTGTTATTTGACCCACAAACTAGTGGTGGACTATTAGTTGCAGTAGACAGAGAAACTGCAAATCAAATTATAGAAGAGTTTAAAAAGCAAAATATGGATATATATGAAATAGGAGAAGTAAAAGCAAAAAGGTCTTACCCTATCATTGTAAAATAAAAAAAGGAGAGAAAAAATGAGAGAAATAGATGTACTAGGCAAAGCTTGCCCAATCCCAGTAATTGAAACAAAAAAAGCATTAAGAGAAAACCCAGACGAAAAAGAATTTGAAATATTAGTAGATAACGAAGTTTCTACAGAAAACCTAACAAAAATGGCAAATGAATTAAAAATTAATTCAAAAGTAGAAAAACTTGCAGATAGAAAATACAAAGTAAGTTTAGAAAAAACAGAAGAGTCAAGAGATCACAGAGAAATCGAAGACTACTCAGTAAATAGTGCAACAAGCAACAACTACGTTGTAATTGTAAACTCAGATAAAATCGGTGATGGGGACGAAGACTTTTCTAAACAAATTCTAGAAGGTTTTATCTACTCAGTAACAGAACAAGACCACCTACCAGTAGAAATTATTTTCTTTAATAGGGGAGTGTATTTAACAACAGAAAACGAAAAAACAATAGAAGACTTAAAAAATCTTGAAAGTCGAGGAGTTAGAGTATATTCTTGTGGCCTATGCTTAGACCACTATGGCAAAAAAGATGAGTTAAAAGTTGGTGAAATTACCAATATGTACAAAATCGTAGAAGCAATGAGATCAAACCATGCCATCTACCCTTGCTAAGGAAGTAGAGCATATCTTATTTTCATTTGAAAATACATCATCAGCCATGGCTGCTCTTGATAAAACAGAGCATTTGGCAGGAGCAAGACTTATCCCACTTCCCACCGAAATCGGTGCTGGATGTGGGTTTTGCTTGCGTATAGACAAAGATGAATTAGAAAATGCTTTAAATATCCTAAATAAATCAGATTATGATAAAGTATACACCCTCTACCATGAGGGAAAAAAGAGAGTGATAGAAGAATATGTACTTTGATAACTCAGCCACAACCCTACATAAACCAGCTGCACTAAAAGAAAAATATATAGAACTTTTAGAAAGCGAATCCTACGGCAACCCATCAAGGTCAGGCCATGCCCTTTCTCAAAATTCTATGATGGGTATTTTTAGAACAAAGATGGACTTAGCGAAAATCTTTCATATAAAAGATCCAAATGATATAGCCCTTACAGAAAATGCTAGTTTTGGTCTAAATATGGTAATCAAATCTCTGGTAAAAGAAGATGATCATGTAATAACCACTACAACAGAACATAATTCTGTCCTAAGACCCCTTTACCAATCAGAGGCTGACTTGTCATTTTTAGATTTTGATGAAAATTTTGATGTAGATTTTGATAAAGTTCCAGAACTTATAAAAGAAAATACGAAATTTATAGTAACCAATCATGCTTCAAACTTACTAGCAAATTTAAATGACTTAGATAAGATATATTACTATGCTAAAAAATATAATTTAATTATGATAATTGATATGGCACAAACAGCAGGTTGCGTTGATGTAGATTTATCCAAATATCCTAATAGTATATTTGTCTTTACCGGTCATAAGTCTCTATACGGGCCGTCAGGAACTGGTGGGATAATAAAAGTAGGAGATTTTGACTTTTCAAATGTATTTGCTGGAGGCTCTGGAGTAAACTCTTTTGATAAGTGCCATCCAAAAGATTTCCCAGCCATATTTGAAGTAGGGACCAGTAATTTCTTATCCCAAATAGCCATGGATGCTAGTTTAAATTTTCTTTTAGATATTGGTATAGACAATATAAACGAAAAAATAAAAAAAATAACTAAGAGATTTTATCATGGGATAAAGGATGTAGAGGGTATTAAATTTTATTCCAAAAAACCAGTAGGAGAGTATACGGGTATAGTTTCCTTTAATTTATCAGATATGGACAGTGCAGAGCTTTCTTTGATACTGGATGAAGATTACAATATCCAAACTAGACCCGGAGCCCACTGCGCACCCCTTATTCATAAGCACTTTGAAACAGAAAATCAAGGCATAGTGAGATTTTCTTTTTCGTATTTTAATACTGCTGAAGAAGTAGATGCTGCCATTGATGCAGTAAGAGAAATAGCAGCAGATTATAATAGTAAGTAAAAGAGACTTAGGAAATCCTAGGTCTTTTTTTAATGTAATCTTGTAGAAATCTTGTCAAGGAAGCTAAGCGTGTTATAATATTAATAGGTAAACGTTTAGATTAAGATTATCACTATTTTATATAGGAGGCAAAAATGGGATTTGGTCCTAGTACAAAAATGACAACCATGCACCACTATAGGTGCCCAATAGTAAATGTAGTTTCATCCTATGATGGCTTAGAATTTGTAGGAGTAATTGCAAAAGGAGTTTCTGATAAACAAGCAGATAAGGAAAGAACATCAGTAGAAACAGGAAAAATGGCCAAAGAATTAGGGCTTGATGCCGCAATTGTGGCCCTTGATGGTTGGGGCAACCACCACATAGATTTTACAACTGTAATAGGTGAGCTAGAAAAAAATGGAGTTGCCACAGCAGGTTTATCTTTTATAGGCCAACAAGCAACCTTTGTAGCAACTAATGAATATGTAGACCTAGTTATTGATTACAATAAAACAGAATCTGGCTTTGAAACTCAAATTTTAGGAGAAAACTCCCTAGCAGAAATAGATGCTATGAGAGCTATGGTAGAGCTTAGCAAAAAAATGGCCAAACGTGGCAAAAAATGGGATAAGACAAAAGATCCAAAAGAGAAAAAAGAAGGAAAACTAACAAAAGATTACATAGATATCAAAGAAGTAAAATTTGGTGAAGCAAATAAAGTTGAAGGCAACACATTAATTATTGATGAAAATATAGCTAAAGATGCCCTTGAAGGCCAAGATAGAATAGTCGATATGAGTGTAGATATAATAAAACCAGGCGATTACAAAAAAGAAGCCAATACCAACCTAGATATCATGCCAATAGCAGCAAAAAAATCGGGTAAACTTGGCGAAGGAGAAACAGTTGAGCTAAGGGGTGTAGTAGCCATGATTACGGGAGTAGAGGAAGCCTACGACCTGCAACCAGCAAACATGGGATCATGCGAGGGTAGCTTAGAAGAAAAAATTAGCTTTGATAGAGCAGGAACCCCATCAGTAGATGATTACATTTTCCATATAGACTTTACCTTCAAAGAAGGCGAGGGAAGAACAGCAGATGGAATAATAACAGCCCACAAAATTGCCGATGAAATAATAGATAAGATAAGAAAAGTATTGAAATCCTACGATGGCAAATACGATGAAACAGAAGATTTTTACAATATCAAAAGACCAGGTAAATACAAAATAGGGATAGTAAAAATAGTTTCAGGTGTAGGATGCATGTACGATACATTTACCAAGCCAGATGAACCAGCAGGAATAATCGGCGGGGACAATATAAGACTTAGAAAAAATAGCCCAGTATTCTTAACCCCAAATGAAGCAAGAGATGGCGGTATACATTCACTTTATTAAAGTGAAACGAAATATTTATTTAAACCAATTATTTTTTGGTTACTCAATTTAATTTGATAATTTGTTTAATATCTCCGTTTGCTGGGGTTGGCTTTAAGGGCGTTTCGATTCGCCCTCCAAAGCATCTTGCTTCGCAAGACCATTCCATGGAGGGTCCTCCATCAGCCGGACGGGCTAGTTTCCAACCACCATGCAAACTCACCCTAACGACCCCTACGCGGGGTGCGTAATAAAAGGAAGGAATCGCTAAGCGATATCCTTTAGAGAGAGAATAAAGAATTTGCTAAGCAAATTCTTTTTTTTTATTTCAGATTAATATAATGTTAAAAAAGTTGCGCTAGCAACGTACACTTTTCAAAAAAAGAATTCGCTAGCGAACTTCTTCTGCTCATTGCCCCACGCAGTGGCGGAGGGGGTGAAATGGGTCGGGGGTCCGGGGAAGGGCCAGAGGGGTCTCCGCAACCCCTACGGCCCTGCTCCCCGGAAACGAAGTATTATAGTAAAAATAATAATTAAATTAATTGCCAAAGTTAATAAAAGATTTTGTAAACTTTTAAAAAAGTCTCCCATAACTTTGTTACAAATTTAGTAAAATATTGTATAATAATCATATATGGAGGAAGTATGGAAAATTTATACAAAAAATTACCTCAAATGAATGAGATTTTAAATAGATATGATGAAAATCCTGTGATTGTAAAAGATATTGCAAATGAAGTTTTGGATGCTTATCGTACTAAAATTGCAGCTAAGGAAGATTTTGAAACTGCAGATATCTATGCTGATATAGATAGCAAAATAAATTCCTTTAGCCCTTATTCTTTATATAATGTAATAAATGCAACTGGAGTTATCCTACACACCAACCTAGGCCGTGCGGTTTTATCAGAAAAATCCCTTGAGAGGATTGAAAAAATTGGAGCTTCTTATTCAAACTTAGAATATGATGTAAAAAAGGGAGTGCGTGGATCTCGCTACACCCACCTAGTTGATATAGTAAAAAAATTAACTGGAGCTGAAGATGCTCTTATTGTAAATAACAATGCTGCAGCAGTTTTCCTAGTTTTAAATACCTTTTGCCAAGGCAAAAATGCCCTTATTTCCCGTGGAGAATTAGTGGAAATCGGTGGGTCTTTCCGTATTTCAGAAATAATGAAAAGATCTGGAGCCAATGTAGTTGAAGTAGGGGCAACAAATAGGACTCACCTATACGATTATGAAAATGAAATCGATGATGAAAACTTATCTGCAATTGTAAAAGTACATAAATCAAACTTTCAAATGGTAGGTTACAATGAATCTGTAGATACCAAAGATTTAAAGGAATTAATTGGTAATCGTGATATCCTTCTTTACGAAGACCTAGGAAGTGGATCTCTAATAGACCTTACTCCTTATGGATACTCCTACGAAAAAACGGTAGGCGATTGTTTAAATGATGGTATCGACCTAGTAAGTTTTTCTTGCGATAAGCTAATCGGCGGTTCCCAAGCAGGAATTATAGTTGGTAAAAAAGACTACATTGCCAAAATGAAGAAAAATCAACTTCTAAGAGCCTTTAGGGTAGACAAACTAACCCTAGCATCAGTTGAAGCCACCTTAATCGAGTACCTAGACTTTGAGCAAATGAAAACAGACAACCCTACTATCAGAATGATTACAGAAGAAGCTAGTGTAGTCAAAAAAAGATGCCAAAAACTTTTAAGAAAAGTTCAAAATATAAATGGCATAGAAGCAGAAATGGTGGAAAGTGAAGGAAAGATAGGCGGCGGATCCTATCCACTAGATATAAAGAAAACTTATTCGGTAAAAATAAGTGATCCAAGTATCAAAAATCTGGAAGAGCACCTGAGATTATCAGACCATCATATCATAGCAACAGTCCACGATGGCAATCTTTATCTCAATGCTCTAACAATTTTTGAAAACCAAATTGATGACATTTACGAAGTTTTAAAGGATTATTATGAAAAATAATTATATAATCGGAACAGCAGGCCACATCGACCATGGGAAGACAACCCTAATCAAGGCCCTAACTGGAAATGAAACAGATAATTTAAAAGAAGAAAAAGAACGCGGTATATCCATAAACTTAGGTTTTACCGCCCTTGACCTATCAAATGGTGAAAGGGCCGGCATCATTGATGTGCCAGGCCATGAAAACTTTATAAAAAATATGATGGCAGGCGTTGTTGGTATCGATATTATCCTCCTAGTAATAGCAGCAGATGATGGGGTGATGCCACAAACTATTGAGCACGCCCAAATTCTTCATTACATGGGAGTTGACAATGCCATAATAGTCATCACCAAAAAAAACACAGTTACGCCAGAAATGGTTGACTTGGTAAAAGCAGATATTGAGATGTCCTTTACAGATACTATCCTAGAAGACGCTCCAATAGTAGCAGTTGATTCTGTATCTGGAGAAAACATTGACCAGCTAAAAGATCTTATTGAAGAAAAAATAATTTCTACACAAAAAATAGAAGATAGCAAATCAATGAGGATGAATATCGATAGGTCCTTTACTCTCCAAGGCATAGGCACAATTATAACAGGCACCCTTACCGAGGGAGAAATCTACAAAGATCATGAATACATGCTCTACCCATCTCATGAAAAAGTAAAGGTAAGGTCTATCCAAAACCACGATGTGCCAATAGTTGTAGCCCACAAGGGTCAAAGAATTGCCCTAAATTTAGCAAATATTTCTTCAAACGAAATTAAGCGTGGGGATATCATTGCCCAAAATGATTCACTTATAAAGGTCAAAAATGTCCAAACCAAGCTTTCCTTATCCAAATTTGATGATATTAAAATCGAGCACTGGACTAGAGTAAGATTTTTCCATGGAACAAAAGAAGTCCTAGCAAGGGCTGTTCCACTTGATCAAAAAGAGATAAGCCCAAACCAAACTGCCCTTTGCGAGTTCCGCTTAGAGGAAGAAATCTTTGTAAAAAGAGGGGATAAGTTTGTAATCAGGTCCTACTCACCACTAAAAACCATAGGTGGGGGAGAAATTATCGATACAAATAATGAAAATCACACAGTAAATTCAAAAGACTATGTATCTTACCTAAAAAATAAAGAAGAATTTACAGAGATAGATGAGATAATAGACTTTTTATATACCTTTAAAAATGAAGAAGAAATTTATACCCATATGGGTATAGAAAAATCAGCCTTAGAAGAAGATTTAAGGCAAATGGTAGCCAATAATGATATCCAAATGTTAGGAGAATCATATATAGCCAATCAAAGCCTAGAAAAAATTGCAGGAGAGATTAGCCAAATAGTCAAAGATTACCACAAAGAAAATCCTTTAGATGAGGGAATCTCAAAAGAAGAGCTAAGGCAAAAACTAGAATTAAACTTAGATAGCAAAGACTTTGAAGCTATGCTAAAAAATAAAATTCTAACCAAAAATATTATGCTTCAAAAGGGTTATGTAAAAGATAAAAACTTTGCCATAAGCCTTGCCAATGATCAAAAAAGAATTGATGAACTAATGGGACAAATCAAGGCAAATGAGCCAAAATTATCCAAAGAAAGTGATATATTTGATAAAAAGGACAAAGATTTACTAGCATTTTTACTAAAAGAAGACCTAGTAAGAATAGATGAATTTGTAATTACTAATGAATATTATCAAAAATTAGTTGATTCGGTAAGAGATTATTTTAAAAATAATGAAAGGTTAGAAGCTAAAGAGTTTAGAGACTTATCAGGACTTAGTAGAAACCAAGCCATAGTATTTTTAGAATATCTGGATAAGAAAAATATAACAAAAAGAGTGGAAGATTATAGAATATTAGTCTAATGGCGAGAGCGTGTAGGAATCGAACCTACCCGAGAAGTACACTTCTCACAACGGTTTTGAAGACCGCAGAGCACACCAGACACTCATCCGCTCCCATACGTGCACCTATTATTATAACATAAGTTGCTAAAAAATCAACAAAATATAGCAGCCACAGTAAAACAATAAGATAATATAGACATAGATATCTATGCTATAAAAAGCCCACAAAAGCTAAGCTTTAAAGACCTAGCAAATAAGTGGGCTTTTTTTTTAGAAAATTTCGGGAAAATAAGAGGATATTTTCTATATATAAGTAGGAGGTGATATAATGACTAAAATCTTAATCTATAAAGAAGAAAAAGAAGATGAAAAAGATACTGAAAATGATAAAGATTGTGAATAAATAAGAAAGGAGGTAGGCAAATAAAGTTGTTGGTAAGAAAATAACGGGCCTGTTTTTGTTAAGGCATGAAGATGACGGCAAAGGTTAGAAAAAACAAGCATCAAAAAAAGATTTCTCCATTCCGCTATCGCTCCAGTCGAAATGACAATGGGGGGGCTTTAAACAATTAAGTTTATAATCATACACACCCAATATTGGGATAAAAGCGCATAAGACCATTATATTAATTCGAAGAATTTCATTTATTGTCATCTCGACTAAGCGCAGCGCACGGAGAGATCTGCCTAAGAGTCACACATTCTAAACCGTAGCTATTAGAATTTATAAAATCATTAATAAACTAATAAATTTTAAAACTATCGTTCAAAAGTCACATAAA
>ERZ1029884.295-NODE-295-length-10327-cov-9.811819_pt1 | contig 10327 bp, 7 predicted proteins | sample MGYA00519233_ERZ1029884 | MGnify/ENA primary metagenome ERZ1029884 (study PRJEB33666, sample SAMEA4610931) | skin metagenome | biome: Human-associated habitat; feature: Malodor aspect; material: skin | place: Philippines | collected 2015-08 ...
AGCGCCTCCCACGCCACCTCGAGCATGATGCGCTGCTGCGGGTCCATGTTCTGCGCCTCTAACGGAGAGACGCCGAAGAACTCGTGGTCGAAGGACGCGATGCCGTCCATGTACCCGCCCTCGGTGTTCTCCTCCGCCATCTTGGTGCGCACGACCGGGTCGCCCAGGTACTCGTCCCAGCGCATCGGGGGAAGGGGGCGGGTGGCGGAGCGGCCGCTGATAAGCAGCTGCCAGAACGCGTCGTTATTAGGTGCGCCCGGGAAGCGGCCGGCGGAACCCACGATCGCGATGTCGTGGGTGGCGGGAGAGTTCGCTGCCTCTCGACGCTCAACCTTCGGCACCACCCGCTTCTGCGTGAGCAGCGCCTTGGCCAGTGCCGCGATGGTCGGGTACTGGTAGGCCACGGTGGGGTCCACCCGGCGGCCGAGCAATTTCTCCAGCTCGCCGGTGAGGATCACCGCGTCGCGGGAGGCAAGGCCGTACGTCTCGAGCGGGGTGGTGGGATCCACCGAGTCCACACCCGTGGCTCGCTCGACCCACGAGGTGAGCCACTGGATCAGTTCATGCTCATTCATAACAGTCCAGACTATCGGCCAGCCCGGCCGATCCGTTACTGCGTCGCAGCGTGTTCGCGCTCGGTGAACTGCTTCGCGTTGACGCGGCGGGCGATCTTTCCGGAAGTGGAACGGGCGATGCCACCCGGTGCACGGAACTCCACGACCTCGGGGGAAATGCCGTGGTTGTTGGTCACGGCGGAGCGGATGGCGTCCTCGGCCGCGGCGTCTCCTTCTTCGGTTGCGCCGTCGGCGCGCTCGGCGAGGATGATCAGGCGCTCCACGTCGTCGCCCGGCAGCGCGAAGGCGGCGACGGAGTCCTTGCGCACGTGGTCGGTGGCCTCCATCGTGGTGGCTTCGATGTCCTGCGGGTAGTGGTTTCGGCCCGCCACGACGACCAGGTCCTTCACGCGGCCGGTGATGTAGAGGTGGCCGTCCAGCACAGTGCCCAGGTCGCCGGTGGCGCACCAGTTGTCCTCCGGCAAGCCGTCCTGCAGGGTTGCGCCGATGGTGTTGCGGAACGTCGCTTCGGTTTCGTCCGGGCGGTCCAGGTAGCCGGCTGCGACGTTGTTGCCGTGCACCCAGATCTCGCCGATCTCGCCCTCCGGCAGCTCGCTGTTGGTCTCCGTGTCCACGATGGCGAGGTGCAGCCACTTCGCCGGCTGGCCGTTCGACGCCACGGGCGCCCCGCCCTCTGCCGGCACGGCCTTGCCCTGAGCCAGCGCTGCACGGTCGAACTCCACGAACTTCGGGCGCTCCTCTGTGCCGTCTGTGGACACCAAAAGGGTGGTCTCCGCCAGGCCGTAGGAGGGGCGCAGCACCGTGCGGTCCAGGCCCGACTCGCCGAACGCGCCGACAAACGCTTCGACACCCGGCCTGGTCACGGGCTCGGAGCCGACCATGATGCTGTCCACCGCGGAGAAGTCGTACTCCTCCGGGTGCTCCGGTGCCGCGTAGCGGGCTGCTAGGTCGAGCGCGAAGTTGGGGATGCAGGAGTAGATGTGGACGTCCGAAGGGTCGTCGTCACGCCGCAAGAGCAGGTCCACCCAGCGCTTCGGATTCTGCAAAAAGTCGCGCGGGCCGAAGATGTCGAGGACCTGGCCGAGCACCACGCCCAGCACGGCGACGATGATGCCCATGTCGTGGTGCTGCGGCAGCCACGTGGGGATGCGCATCGGTGCCTCGAAGCGCAGCGCCTCGTTGATCTGCAGCACGTCGGTGACAAGGGCCTCGTTGGTGATCATCACACCAGCCGGGTTACGGGTGGAGCCGGAGGTGTACTGCAAGAAGCAGATGGCACCCGCCGTGTCCTCGCCATCCGCCGGCGCGACGGGCTCCCACGCGGCGGCCATAGTGTCCGGCAGGGAGTCCACGGCCAAGATGCGGGGACGCTCCCGGGCGGGCAGGTCGGCGAAGAAGGCGCGCACGGCGGGCGCGCCGGTGGAGTTGGTCACCACCAGGCGCGCGTTCGCGTCGGCAAGCACGGCGCGCAGGTGCGCCTCGTGGCCAGGCTCGTTCGGGTCGTACAGCGGCACCGGCACGAGGCCGGCGTACAGCGCGCCCATGAACGCGAAGAGGTACTCCGCGGAGTTCGGCGCCATGATGGCCACGCGCTCCCCCGGCTGCCCGATCTGGCTCAGGCGGGCCGCCACCGCTTTGATGCGGGTGTTGACCTCTGTGCGGGTGAACTCACGGGCCACGCCGTCGGGGTCGTCGGTGAAGTCCCAGTCGCGGATATTCACCGCATTGCCGCCGCCCGCGGCTAGGTGGGCCTGGTAAATCGTCTCGCTCAGGCGCGGGAGGTTGAAGTGCTCCGGTAGCGCGATGTTGCCGTTATCGTCGAAAAACTGCGCGATGAGCTGCTGCAAATCCATACCCATGCTCCTTAGCTTCGTTCTATCTGGTCCCGGATCCACGCTACCGTCCACTCCGGCACCGTGGTCCCCGGAATCACAGCCGGGTTGGTGGCGTACATGGCGTGGTTGCCGTTCGCCGCAACCAGGTCGCGCGCCCGCCCGATGGCGTTGCCCACGCCTTGCGGCGCGTCGCACACGGCATCGTCCGGGGCGCAGATCTCTATCGCACGGTCCTCCACCACGCCGAACCCGCCGGGGCGCGGACCGGTCATGGTGGCCCCCGGCGTCGCCGCGCTGACCACGCGCTGCAGGGGCTGCATCGCAATCTCGGCGCCCACGCCGGTGACGTTCGCCCCGGGGTTCACGCCGACGCCGTTTTCGCGCCGCCCGTCCGCGATCATCACCGCGCCGAGCAGCCGCTCCGGGTCGATGGGCCCGGCGTTGTTGCCAATCTGGGACGCGACATCGCCGACGATCACCGCGCCCTGGGAGAACCCGGCGATGACAAACTTCGTCGACGGACACGTCTCCGCGACGAAGCGCAGCTCACCCGACAACTTTGCGGTGCCCTCGGCGCGCGAGTCGTCGTACGTCATCTCGGCGCGCCCGCGGGCGGTTTGGATGTTCCGGAACTGCGCGGTGTACGGCACCGTGAACACGCGCACCTCGTCGATGTCGTACATCTGCTGCAGTGGCTTGGTGATGGAGAGCATGAAGCTCGCCGGGTTGGCCTGGGGGTTAAACGGGTCGTCGTCTGCCGCGGATTCCCACGTCCCCGGCACGGAGGCGACCTCCACCGCCGGGCACCAGTCGGGCTCCGCGGGCTCGTCCGGCTCCGACGAAGCAGCGGCGTCCTCGGGCCGCTGCGCGGACGGCAGCGCTCCCATATCCCCGGCGCGCCACTGGTAGACGCCGAGGCCGATCAAAGCCAGCACCACGATGGCGGCGGCGACGACGATGATGTTGCGAGACGAGCGCATTGCCCGCGACTCCCTTCTGTACTGCTAGGAGCAGAGGTTGGCGCGCGCGGTGTCGTCGATGAGCGTCGCCACGCCCGCCGCGTCCATGTCGGTGCGGCGCTGCTCCACAAGTTGTCCTGCCACCGCGTCGCGGGTGATCAGGTCATCCTCGCATACCGTAGCCCCGGTTGCTGTGAGCTGATCTTCAACCCCGTCGATGTTGACTCCGTTTTCCCTGAGTCCGGCCAGGTAGGCCTCCTCTGCAGGGGTGAAGGCGCTCGCCTGCTGCGGCACCTCGGTCACCTCGCGTGCGGGCTGGTCTGCGGCGCCGCTGCTTGCCGACGAGCTCCGCTCCACCGTCGTTGCTGTTGCGGTTTCCGGCGTGGTCGATGACGACGCCGTCTCGGTGGTCTCCGACGTGGACGTCGCGGTAGCGGTCTCGGTCACGTCGTCGGAGTCCACGGTGGCGCCGCCGCAGCCGGCGAGGGCGGCGACGCTGGCGATCGTCGCTAAGCAGCCTGCAATCTTGCGCACTACCGCGTCCTCACGTTGACGCGGCCGTTCACCTGCTCGATGGTGCCGCGCTGGAAGTCGATGGTTTGACCGCCCGCGGGGATCTCCGTCATGTCCGACACCGGCCAGCCCAGCTCACCCTGCTCCCAGCCACGCTTGCCCCACTCGTCGAAGATCGCGCCGGTGAGGATGGTGTGCGCGCCGGTGGATGCGGACCAGTAGATGTTGCCGTGTTCGAACGGCTGGAAGAACCCGCCCTTGACCGCGACTTCGTTACCCGTCGGGTATCCGAGCTGCGAGGTCGCGGTGCCGATCTGCCCGTACTTCTCGCCGATGGCGCCGTGGACGATGAAGTGCTTGCCGTCTGGGTTGCGGGTGAGGTAGCCGCCCTGGAACTTCTGCACGTAGCCGTCGCCCACCTGGTTAGCCTCTGCCACCGGGTACTTCAGGTCACCGCGCTCGTAGCCGTTTTTGCCCCAGGCGTCGAACATGTCGAGCGGGATGGCGTACGCGCCGGTTGCCGGGGTCCAGTACACCGAGCCGTGCTGGAAGTGTACGAAGCGGCCCACACCGTCCGGGGTCTTGGTCTCGCCGGTGAGCGGGAAGCCCAGCCAGCCGGAAGGCCCGCCGAGCCCGTTGTACTTGGCCAAGATCGCGCCGTAGAGGGCGTGCGCGCCAGTCTCCGGGGACCAGTATGCGGTGCCGCCGCGGAAGTCCTCGGCCTTGCCCTTGGTGTCCTTGCCGGCGTCATACTCGTCGTTGACGCAGGAGCCGATGATCCCGGACTTGGTCGCCTCCGCGATCGCACCGATGGGGGTGCAGTTGGAGCCGCGGTCTCCCGCCGGCACGTTGAGCGCCTCGGCGATGAAAGGCCACGCCTGCGCCATCTCAAACTGCCAGTACTCCCACGAATGCACGCCGGACGGGCGGAAGCGCACGATCGGCTTCACCGAGGTGCGGGAGGCGTAGTCCACAAACGTCTGGGTGGACAAACGCGAGAGCACTTCCAGGCCCACACCCGCCGGGTTCGCCTTGCCCTTCGCCACCGAATCGGGGGTGCCAAAGTCGTCGCGGCCGGAGCCTGCGGAGACGTAGACCGTCATGTCCTTGAGGTTTTCAATGCCCAGCTTCGGGTCGTGGTCGACCCAGTCCTGCGAGCCGAGCGGGCCCCACATTGCCTCAGCGCTGTAGCCGCCCGCGTCCAGCTGTGCCGCCTTGATCGCGGTGGGCATGCCGACGGTGGTGGTGTCCAGGTAGCCGGAGAAGGAGCCCACGAACTTGAACAGGTTCGGGTTGCGCTCAGCCAGGTTCATCGCGGCCGTCCCGCCCATGGAAAGGCCGGTCACGGCGCGACTGCCGTTAGAACGGAACTCGTTGTTCAGCACCGGGATGAGCTCCTTGGTCAGGAACGTCTCCCACATGTAGTGCTTGCCGTTGCTTTCTTGCTGCCAGTCGGAGTAGAAGGAGGACTCGCCGCCGACCGGGAGGATCACGTTGACGTTCTTGTCGGCGTAGAACTGCTCAATGTTCGTTTCGATGGTCCAGCCATTTTCGTCGTCTCGCGCGCGCAGGCCGTCAAGCGCCCACACCTCGGGGAACTTCGCGGACGGGTTAGAGTGCCAGTCGCGCGCCAGGAGGATCTGCACCTGGATCGGCTCCTGCGGCATAGAGGGAGAGTTGATGAAGACAGCGACGCGGCGGCTTGTGATCCACTCGATGCGGTCCACGCTCACGCCTGCAGGCAGGCCCGGAATCTGCGGGTCGTTTTCCACCTCGATCGGGGTGCGCTGCGGCGGGTCGTGCGGGCGCAGGCCGTCGGAGATGCCGCTGCGGGAGGACAGGCCGCCCGGCAGGCTGGACTGGGCGTGCGTGGCGGGCACCAGCGTCACGGCTAGTGCGGCGGGCAGCACCGCGGCGGCGATCCGGGTGGCGGTGGTTCGGTTTACTCGCATGAGTCTCCTACCTCGTCTGGCTACTGGTGTCACAAGAATAACGAGCAAAAGCTTAAGTTTCACTTGAAGGTTTAGTCGCGCGCGACACGCGCAGCGTTACACTCAGCTCACAATTAGAGCCGAAAACGCGAACACCGGCTACCTATCAGCGGTAGCCGGTGTTGGAAACTAGGATTTACCAGGCGTTCATCACATTCAGGATGCGCGGCTTGGTGGCCTCGAGCTGAGAGCCGAACTGATCCCAGTTGTGCAGGCCCGTCGGGGTGAACACCGCGGTGTGGCGCACCCCGGTGGCGTTCGCCTTAGCGGACCATGCGCGGGTGGTCGCGTTGGCAACCCCCTCCAACGCGATGCCGGCCGCCTGGTGCTCAGGCTTGTACTTCGCGTCGGCTGGGCCAGGCACTGCCGAGCCGGCGGAGACGTAGACGTCCCTGCCGCGGAGGTTACCCATGTTCAAGAACGGGTCGTTCTCGTAACGCCGGGGGTTAAACGTGCCGCCCCACATGGCGTTGACGTTGTACATCCCGCCGTCGAGAAGCGCGGCGCGCAGTGCGGTCTGACCACCCGGGATGGTGGTAGCCAGGTAGCCGGAGAAAGACAGCACCTGGCGGAACTGGTTCGGGTGCTGCGCCGCCAAGTTGACTGCGGCGGTGCCGCCCATGGACAGGCCCAGGATGGAGTTGTTGGTGGGTGAGACGCCGAAGTGCTGCTGCAGGTAGGGCGGCAGCTCCTTGGTCAAAAACGTGTCCCACTTGTAGGTCACCGGGTTGTTGAAGTCGTAGGTGGCGGGAGCGTTCCAGTCGGTGTAGAAGGAAGACTCGCCGCCGACCGGCATGACCAGTGTGATGTTGTTGTTCACGAACGTGCGGGCCGCGTTGACGTCGTTGACCCAGGCGTTGGTGATCTCGGTCGCGCGCAGGCCATCCAGCATGTACAGGCCCGCGTTGCCGCCGTTCTTGGCGGGCTGGATCTGCATGGTGATGTGGCGGTTCATCGCGGGGGACCACACGGTGCAGCGCTGCACCCAGTAGGCCACCCGGTCCCACTCGCACATGCCGGTGGAGTCGGGGCGCAGCCAGTCGCGGTTCGCCGCCGCGGCCTGCGGCGCGCCGACCACCACTGCAAGGGCGCTGGCCAAGGCCACGAGAAGCGCGGTGAGCTTACCGCGCACAGAGTTCTTGAAGTTCATACTTCCCCTCGAAACGAATTTTCAGGCAAAAGTGACGTTATCGTTATCGTACGAACAACTCAAGGCGTTACATCTCCGTGCGAACCTGCACGGGCCAGGCAATACGCTCGCCGCCCAGCCCTGGGTCCTCCCCGCGCCTAATCGCCTGCTGCGACTCTTCGTCGAGGTACACCGCCGGGTCATTGGAGAGCTGCAGCGTGCGCCCCGGGCCCAGGGAGTAGCGCACGTTCTTCCAGAACCGGTCCCGGCTCATCGGTTCGCGCGAGGTGGCGAGCAGCTCCGCGATCTCAGGGCTGCGAAGCGCCGCGCGGGCTTGCTTCGCCTGCACGGTGTCGATGAACGGCGGCAGCCTGTCCAGGTCAGTGTCGGTGTCGGCCGCCTGCCACGTGAGGTCGAGCTGCTTGTCGTGCCCCACGCGCCCGTCAGGGTCGCGGGGCATCCGCGCGGCCAGCGGCGTGGCCAGGCCCACGGTGTCCAGAATGCGCACGTCGAGGGGCGCGTTCATGCTGGTCATGCCAAGGTTGATCAGGTAGGCGGTCAGCGCCAGGTTGCGCAGGTCGGTCTCTTCGGCCTCCCGGTCGCGGTAGAACCAGGCGTACGTTTCCGGGTCGGTGCTTACGCGGGCGAGGTTCAGCTGGGCCGCGCTGGCGCGTTGGCCTTCCGCTAAGGCGTCCTCCCAGTTCTGCATGAGCCTCGAGCCGAGGAAGTCCTCCGCGTAACGCGGCGGGTTGGCGGGCTCTCGGCCCACCGCGTACGCCCAGAATTCGCGCTCGTCGATGATGCGGAGTTCTTTCTCGCCGCTTTCGTACGCCTGCCAATCGATGGGGTGCGCGCGCACGACGGTCACGCTCGCCCACACCACCACGGCGGTGGCTACGGCCGCGGCCACACGGCTGTACGGCACAGCCATTGCGGGCAGCAACAACGCAAACAGCGGCATCAGCCACATGCGCGCGTGCATGAAATCGCCACCCACGCGCAGGACGTACAAGATGTGCACGAACGCGCAGCCCACAACAAGCAGGACGATTACTAATCGACGCCCTCCGGTCCCCCGCAGCAGCCACCCCGCCAACGCGGCCGCCCCCAGCACCGGCAACCACAGCCAGTAGTAGCCCACGAAGTCGGCGAAGTACTCCACACCGCGCGCCCACTCGGAGCCGGACGCCGATTTGGCCACCGCGGTATGCGGGGCGATCAGGCCGTAGTACCCCATGCGGAATAACTGGTAGGCGGCCGGGACGGGCAGCGCTGCGGCGAGGATGCCAGCGGTTTTGCGGGGGCTGTAGGCGATGAGCACGATGCCAGTCACGCCGCCGTAGAGCGCCAGTTCGGGGCGCACCAGCCATGACATGCCGCACCAGAACGCGAGGAAGTAGCCGACCTCGGGCGCGCGGTGGCGCAGCGCCCGGGCCCAGGCCACGAGCGCCGCCCACCACACCGCTATCCACAGCAGCGACAGGCCCCACTCCAAGCCGGAGGTGGCGAAGTCGCGCGCGGGCGGCAGCGCGAGGTAGATGATGATGCCCAGCGGGATAACCGGCCCCACCCCACCCCAGAAACGGCCGGTGGAGTACGTGGCCAGCGCGGCCGCCGCGACGGTGCACAACAGGGCGAGCCACATGGCGACGTCTTCAAGCCGCGCACCGGTGAGCCAGCCGAACGCTGTGATCAGGTACTGCCACAACGTGGACGTGTTGGCCTCGACGCGCTCTCCGGCGTTGAACACCGGGCCGTTGCCCGCCAAAAGGTTGCGCACCGTGCGCAGGACAATAAGGCCGTCGTCAGCCATCCACCGGCGGGCCCACCCGCCCCAGAATGCGAACACGCCCGCAACTGCGGCTGCGACGAGCGCGGAGAGGCGGGCATCTTTGATCATTGCGACGATGTTAGTGGGTAGCTATCTACCAACCCACGGTCGGCACGACGTAGACGGCCATGACAATGCAGAAAATCCACGCCACGGCGAGCAGCTGCAGCACGCGGTCCTCCAGCGCGATCTCGTCCGGCGCGCCACCCTGGCCGCCGTCCACCACGGAGGCGTACCGCAGGATCGCGATGACAAACGGCACCATGGACACCTGGTACCAGATCGCCGCGGTGCCCTCGACGGCGTTGGAGAGCTGGAAGCCCCACAGCGCGTACGACATCACCACGGCGGTGGCCGACAGCGTCCACACGAACCGCAGGTACGGCTCGGTGTAGCCCTGCAGCGCACGCCGGATCTGCGCGCCGGTCTCCTTGACCAGCAGCAGCTCGGCGTAGCGCTTGCCAGACGCCATAAACAGTGAGCCAAACGCCGCCACCAGCAGGAACCACTGCGACAGGTCAATGCCCGCGGCCACGCCGCCGGCCATGGTGCGCAGCATGAAGCCGGAGGACACCAGCGCGATGTCGATCACCGGGATGTGCTTCCAGCCGAAGCAGTAGCCCAGCTGCAGCGCGATGTAGATGCCGATGACCCAGGCCAGCGAAGCGCCGTCGGTAGCCAGAAGCGATAGGCCGAGCGCCGCCGCAATCAGCACTGCAGCCATGGCGTACGCGAGGTTGATCGGCAGCATGCCCGAGGCGATCGGGCGGAAGCGCTTGGTGGGGTGGAGGCGGTCGGATTCGACGTCGCGGGCGTCGTTGATCAGGTAAATCGAGGACGCGCCGAAGCAGAACACCACAAACGCGAGCAGGATGTCTACGGCGGTCCGGGAGTTGAACGATTCCGCCCCGGCGGCCAGCGGCGCGGCCAGCACCAGGACGTTTTTTACCCACTGCTTGGGCCGCAGGCCCTTGAGCATCGCGTCCGGCAGGTTCTTCGGCGGCGTCTTCTTCATCACCTGCTCAACGCCGGAGGTGTGCGGCTCCGACTTGATCAGGGGCTCGTCCACGGGTTCCTGGGTGCGATCCACTAGATCCTCTTCTCCGCCTCGATGGCCACCTTTGCCGTCGCGGCGCCCAGGGCCGCGCCCGCGAGGGTGTCCGTTGGGTAATGCACGCCGAGCAGGTTACGCGAGAGCATCATCATCGGCACGAGCAGCCACGGCCACTTCTTGCCGGTGATGTCTGCCAGGTGCGCGGCCGCAGCCGCGGTGTTCGCGGCGTGCGAGGACGGAAACGACAGCTGCGACGGCGTGCGCACGCCAATGTTCACTCGCGCGTCGTTCGGGCGCGGGCGGCGCACGATGCGCTTGAGCACCACCGTCGCGGCGTGCGCCGCAAACGTGCCGGCACCGAGCGCGATCCACTTGGAGCGCCTGAGCCTATCGACGTCCCCAACGCTCGTTGCGATGGCGCCAGCCGTCGCAACCGCCAG
>ERZ1029884.296-NODE-296-length-10283-cov-9.326457_pt1 | contig 10283 bp, 11 predicted proteins | sample MGYA00519233_ERZ1029884 | MGnify/ENA primary metagenome ERZ1029884 (study PRJEB33666, sample SAMEA4610931) | skin metagenome | biome: Human-associated habitat; feature: Malodor aspect; material: skin | place: Philippines | collected 2015-08 ...
TCGCCGGCATTATCCGGATCAGGTTCAACGGTTCGCCGAATCGTTCCGGCATCTCAGCCACCACTCTGTGTTGTGTGGCAGCACCCGCGGGCGGTTCAGTTGTGCACGGAGGATGCTACATCATCGGCTGGGCGCGTCCGGCTCGGAGGCTGTGAAGGATTGCCCCGGTCCGTTGTCGCGCTGCCACTGCACCACAAGCCCGTCTCGGGCACCGAAGCGCACGAGGTGCGAACCGACGACACGCTCAAATCGCTCGACGGCGTCGCTGGTGCCGTCGATACGCATGTGCAGCACGCCCTCCCCGGCAGAGAGGGTGCACCGGGCGCCCTCGATCCCGTCGTGCGCCTTGGAAGTTGATCACCCCCTCGCGGTCGGCATCGCTCCAATCTGCGTCAACCTTCCTGCTGAAGTGGGAGGCGAGCTTTGTCAGCGCGGGCAAGACGCGCCCAGCATGTTCCGTATACTGACCGGGTCACTCATGTCTCAAACCCACGAGGAGAACCTCATGGCCGGTGGCCTACTCGCGCTGCTCGACGACGTTGCCCTCATCGCCCGCCAAGCCGCCGCGAGCGTCGACGACATCGCCGGCATGACCGCAAAGACATCAACGAAGGCTGCGGGCGTGGTCATCGACGACGCCGCAGTGACCCCGCAATACGTCTCAGGCATTACCCCATCGCGCGAATTACCGATGATCTGGCGCATCACCAAGGGGTCGCTGCGTAACAAGCTCGTCTTCATCCTCCCCATCGCGCTGCTGCTCAACGCGTTTGCGCCGTGGGCGCTGACCCCCATCCTCATGCTGGGCGGCACCTACCTCGTCTTTGAGGGCGCGGAGAAGATCGTGCACAAGCTGTCCTCGGATAGCGACGAGCAAGCGGAACAGGCCGCGAACAAGTCCGAGCAGGACGAGGACCACCTGGTCAACAGCGCGATCCGCACCGACCTCATCTTGTCCACGGAGATCATGGTCATCTCCTTGGACGAGGTCAAAGACCAGCCCGTCTGGATGGAGGCCGCGGTGCTGATCGCGGTGGGCATCTTCCTCACCGTCGCGGTGTACGGCGCGGTGGCGCTGCTGGTGAAGATCGACGACATCGGCCGCGGCATGATCGAGCGCGGCAACGCACCCAAGTTGGGCCGGGGCCTGGTGAAGGCGATGCCCCACGTGCTCAACGCCATCGGCGTCATCGGCACCATCGCCATGCTGTGGGTCGGCGGCCACCTCATCGTGAGGGGCCTGGACGAGGTTGTGGGCTGGCACTGGCCGCACGAAATCATCGCCAAGGGCCAGGAGGCCGTCGGTGGCGGTGCGCTGGGTTGGATGGTGGAGACGGGAGTTTCCATGATTGTGGGGTTGATCGTCGGCTTCATCGTCCTCGGTGTGGTGCAGCTGGTGAAGAAGCTGCGCTAGCGGCTGCCTACAATTCGCCCTATGGCAGCCAAGCAGTATCCCCTCGCTCCGTCCACGTGGGGCGCCGGCGTGGAAGTCCCCGTGGATCACGTCTCGCAGGCCGCCCTTTTCGCGGATTTCGCCGGGCTGCGGGGCACCATCTACGTCGACGTGGTGCTGGAGGCCAACCCCGTGAACCGCTCGTGGCGCGTGCGCCGCAGCAGCACAGGCGACCTGCCTGGCCCGGTGCTCGGTGAGATCGCACCCGAGTGGCGCTCCCACTTCCCCGACGTAGAGCGCGTCCATTCCTCCTTTCTGCAGCCCACCACCGTGGCCGCGATGAAGCTGGACCGCGAAGCCGAGCGCTTCGACATCCGCGTGGTCTTGCCGGAGCCGCAGCTCGCCGTTCCCCGCAACAACGCCCCGGAGGCGGCCGCCGTGCTGCGCCCCGGGGACATGCTTATCCTTGACACCTCGGTGGGCGAGTTCAGCGCCGCTGAGCTCGAGGCGTGCTCCCCCGGCCAGTGGTTCGTGGGGCTCGTGCCTCTCGACGGCGCTACGCTGGCCACCCTCGGCGGGCGCGTCCTGGGCGCGATTGCCGGGGACGACGGCGTTGCGGCACAGTCCTGGTTCGACGGGTTTACGCCGGGCGGTTTGTGGGCCCGCGCAGTCATTTTGAACGGCATGGCCGCCTTGGACGCCGCCGGCCCGGACGAGGGCACCGAACGAGTCCCCGCGTTAGCCGTGGCGTCGGCGCGCCGCTCGGAGCCGTGGCAGCTCATCGAGTTCCCCGGCGGGGACTGGGGTGTGACGGTGGAGCGCGACTTTGCCACCGACCCGGATGACGAGGTCAAGCCGCGGCATACCGCCCGCTACGTGTCGCTGCACGGCGGCGGGCGCCCGGAGGCACTGGGTGCGCCGACTGAGATGTTTGGCCGTGTCGGCGTGCCGGCGGAACCGCCGCAGCGGCCCGCACCGACGCCGGTGGCGGCGCAGCATGCCGACGGCGGTTACCTCACCGAGGTGGAAAAGGTGCAGCTCAGGCGGAAGCATCGGGGGCGGAAGCGGGGCGGACGCCACCGTCGATAAGCAGAAGCCCCTAGGCTCGGCGGTGGATCAACCCCATCGACCGAGGAGGCGTTATGGCTGACAACGGACCCAACCCGTACGCAGTGGACATTGAGCGCGCGACGCTTGACAACGAGGCGTTCCGCGACACCCTGTGGACCGGCAAGAACCTGCAGCTGACCGTGATGACTATTCCGGCCGGCGGCGAGATCGGCGCCGAAATCCACGACGACCACGACCAGTTCCTCCGCCTAGAAGAGGGCGAGCTGCGCGCGAAGATCGGCCCGTCCGAGGACGAGCTGGACGTCGACGAGGTCATCACCGCGGACTGGGCGGCGTTTGTGCCGGCCGGCAAGTGGCACAACTTTGTCAACGAGTCCGACGCGCCGGCGAAGCTGTACTCCATCTACGCCCCGCCGGAGCACGAGCCGGGCACCCGCCACGAAACGAAGGCCGAGGCGGACAACGACCCGCACGAGACTGACGGCGTGTAACACCTGCGATTCGCTCTCGGTCCGGGAACGATGCCGTTCCCGGGCCTTTCTTATTGCCGGTCACGCCGTGTGGCTACAGCTCTAGCCCCTCCCTAGCCCAGCCGCTGAAGCGCAGTATCATTTCCCCGGTGCAGCAAACTTTAACGCGCTCGCCGTGGCCAGCCCTCTGGTCGATGATGCTGGGCTTTTTCATGATTTTGGTGGATTCCACCATCGTCTCCGTGGCCATTCCCGCGATTTCAGAGGGTCTGGGCGCCTCGTACAACGAGGTCATCTGGGTCAATTCCGCTTACCTTCTGGCGTATGCGGTGCCCCTGCTGATTACCGGGCGCCTCGGCGACCGCTTCGGCCCCCGCACGATCTACCTCATCGGGCTAGCACTCTTTACTGCTTCGTCGCTCGCGTGCGGCCTGGCCAGCTCATCCGCCGCGCTGATTACCGCCCGCGCTTTCCAGGGGCTGGGCGGGGCGATGGTCACGCCACAGACGATGTCGGTGATGATCCGTACGTTCTCCCCGAAGGAGCGCGGCGGCGCCATGGGCGTGTGGGGCGCCACTGCCGGCCTCGCCACGGTCACCGGTCCGCTGTTGGGCGGCGTGCTTGTCGACGCCTCCGGGTGGCCCTGGATCTTCTTCGTCAACGTCCCCGTCGGTGTCTTGGGCTTAATCCTGGCCTGGATCTACGTGCCGCGTTTGGAAAAGACGAACCGCCACTTCGACTGGGTTGGTGTTGCCCTGAGCTCGGTGAGCATGTTCTGCCTCGTCTTCGGCATCCAGGAGGCGCAGCACTTCGGCTGGGATTGGCGCGTGTGGGCCCTGCTGGTGGTCGGCGCCGTCACCACGGCGTTGTTCTTCCGCTGGCAATCGCGGCAGGGCGACCGTGCGCTCGTGCCGGTGGCCCTGTTCAACGACCGCAACTTCTCCCTCGCCGGTGCCACCATCTCCACCGTGGGGTTTGCCATTTCCACCTACATCATCCCGTGGATGATCTACGTGCAGACGGTGCAGGGCTTTACCCCCACCAAAGCTGCACTGCTCGTGCTGCCGTCTGGCCTGATCTCCGGGTTCCTCTCCCCGTACGTTGGCAAGCTGACCAACACGCACGACCCGAAGCCCTTCGCCATTGCCGGGCTCACGCTCGCTGCGGTATCCATGGCCGCCTCCGCGTTGATCACCACCCCGGATGTGGACCCGCGGTGGATGTACGCCGTCTCGGCCCTCTACGGCGTAGCCAACTCGATGATGTGGGGCCCGCTGTCCATGATTGCCACCCGCAACCTGGACCCGCGGCTCGCCGGCGCGGGCTCGAGCGTGTACAACACCACCCGTCAGATCGGCGCCGTGATCGGCTCCGCGGCCATCGCTGCGATGATGTCGTCCCAGCTGGCCGCAAAGCTCGGCGGCGATGCCAGCGAGATGGCCACCGCCGGTCAGACCACCGGCGTGCTACCCGCCCCGCTGCACGAGCCCTTCGCCCAGGCGATGAGCAACTCGATCTGGCTGCCCAGCGCCGTGATCGCGGCCGGCGCCGTTGCGGCCTGCTTCTTTGCCAAGACGAAGTCCTGGAGCGACTAAGGGGTCACCGTGTCCCACACCCGGAAACCCCGCGCCCCGAAGAAGCGCATCGAGGGCACCTACTCCATCGACACCGGCACCGCGGCCATCGTCGCGGACCCCGACCGCGACGGAGCGTTCGTGCTCGAGGTGAATCGGGTGCCGTCCTCCTACGTGGTGCCCGGCGCGCCCGAGGTGCTGGGGTACGAGTACATGCAGTGGATCGCAGAGTTCATCGCGGCCGCTGAGCTGGCGCAGCCGTTCACCGCAGTGCATCTAGGCGCGGCCGGGTGCGCGCTGCCAAGTTACGTCCACCACCGGTGGGACAGCCGCAACATCGCCGTGGAGCTGGACCGTGGGCTGGCGCGCCTCGTGCGCGACACCTTCGACCCGCCGGTGGAGATCGCCGTCGCGGAAGCCCGCGCGTTCACGCACGCGCTCGCGCCCGGCTCTGTGGACGTGATTGTCCGCGACGTCTTCGCGGGCCCGGACACGCCCCGCCCGCTCACCACCGTGGAATTCTTCCGCGCCGCGCACCGGGCGCTGTCCCCCGGCGGGTTGTTCGTGGCCAACATCGGGGACCACGAAGGTCTGCCGCGCAGCCGCGCTGAGCTCGCCGGGCTGCAACAGGTGTTTTCGCACACCGCCGCGATATTCGCCGGCCGCGGCTACGGCAACGTCGTCGTCGCAGCCTCCGACCGCCCGCTCCGCGCAGGGTCGCAGCTGCCTCTCGACGGCGCTTCGCCCCCGCACGACCGAGCCGTTTAAAGCACCACCTCGGTGCCCAAGCTGGGCTGGTAGAACGCCGCGGAGGCGGCCGTGAGCTCGGTCAGGTGCGGGGACGTGACCTCCGCAAGTGCCGCGATATAGTCCGGCACGACCGCCTTGGGCAGGCGCAGGCCCATGGTTACGTGCGGGACCCAGCGCTCCCCGCGCCCTTCTGGGTTGGATGCGCTGACGGCGCGCGCCGCACGCTCAAGGTCCTCCGGCGCCTCGAGCAACCAGGCCACCGTTTGCTTGGATTTTGTCCCAAAGACGACCACTCCCGACCGGCGCAAGGTTGCGGGCAACAGCGGCGGCAACAGGTCCACGGCCGCTGCGATCGCGTGACGGTGCATTGCCGGGGCGAAGGTGACGGAAATGTGCGGGCGCTGGTGCTGCGGCGGGAAGCCACGCTGCTCAAGCGCCGCGTAGATCTCCCGGACAGTCTGCTCCTGGGCCTCGGGCAAGCGCAGCAGAATGTTCTCGGGCGACACCGGATCGAGCGTACCCGGCTTTGGGCGTACCATCGTGGCAATACGCTATCGACGAAAGGAAGCGACCCATGCAGAACGACCCCGCGAAGCCCGGCTACACCACCCAGGGCAGCACGAACAAGCCGGTCGACCACGACGACGACCAGTTTGCTCAAGACACCGGCTCCGCACTCGGCTACGGCGAGGAGGCGGATAGCTCCACCGAGGAGGCGCAGCTGGAGTACGACGTCTCCGAGCGCGACGACGCCGAAGACCCGACGCTGGAGGATTAGCCGCTAGACCTCCCAGCGCACCTCGCTGGAATCTTTCTCATCGCGCCAGCCTCGCCACGAGGCTTGGCGTACTTTTTTCTCCGCGGTAGCTCCTGCGAGCTGCACTTCCGCCACGTACTTCGGTATAACCCACCAAGCATCGCGCGCATCCTCGGCAGGCACGTCCACCGGTGGTGTCGCGCGCTGAATGCGGCGCAGCTTCGCCCCGATGTCGGCGAGCTGCGCGTTGGAAAAGCCCGTACCCACGCGGCCGGCGTAGCGCAGCTCGCCTTCGTCGTCGGGCACCGCGACGAGCAGGGACGCGATGTCGCGCCTGCCCGTGCGCACGCCGACCACCACTACCTCTTGGTGCAGTGCCCGTTTTATCTTCAACCACGCGCTGCTGCGCTCCCCCGGCGTGTACGCCGAGTCGGTGCGTTTGGCCACCACTCCCTCCAGCCCCAGCTCTTCGGCGGCGCGCCACGCGTGGTCGAAGCTGCCGGTGTACGCGGGTGGGACAACCACGTGCTTGGTGACGCCCATTTGGTCCAGCAGTTCGCGCCGGGTGGACCACGGCTCCGCGGTCAGGTCGCGGTCCCCCAGGCGGAGGAGATCGAAGACCATGTACCGCAGGTGCGCGTGCGCGCCGTCGCGGTCGGCGTTGTGCAGCAGCGAAAAGTCGGGACGTCCGTCGGGCCCGAGGGCGACCAGTTCGCCGTCGACGCAGCCGCCGTCGGCAAGCATCTGTAAAAGCTCGCTCGCGTGCGGGAAGAGGCGGGTGTAGTCCTTGCCGCCGCGACTGACTAAGCGGACGTCGCGGCCTACGTCCGCGAGGATCCGGTAGCCGTCCCACTTCATCTCGAACGCGAACGTGGCGCCCTCGTGTTGGCCGAGCGTGATGTCGCCGCGGGTGGCCATGGTGGGAAGCATGGGAGCAAGCGGGCGCGCGGGCGAAGGCTGGTCGCGCATGAGCTTGAGCAGCCAGTGCTTCCCCTCGGTGCGAATGAGCGCGTAGCGGCGCGGGATGCCGCCCAAGCCCCCGTCGCCGCGGCCGTGCAGTACGACGATGATCTCGTTTGCGCGCCACTTTTCAACCTCGCACGTGCCGATGTCCCAGATTTTCACCGTGCCGGCGCCGTACTGGCCCTTCGGGATGGTGCCTTCGAATTCGGCGTACTCAATCGGGTGATCCTCGGTCTGCACGGCGAGGCGGTTCTTGTCGGTCTCCAGCGGCGGGCCCTTCGGTACGGCCCAAGAGACGAGCACGCCATCGTGCTCCAGCCGAAAATCCCAGTGCAGGTGCGAGGCGTCGTGCTCGCCGATGACGAAGGTGGGTTCGCCCTCGCGTGGCTGCGGCGCGGCGTCCGGTACAGGCTCGCCGGTCTTGCGCTTGTCGCGCATGGAGCGGTACGTGGCCAGCTTGTCGTCCCGGTGGGTGCCAAGGTCCGCCATCGGATCGAGCCCGCCCGCGACCCGTTCCATGACCTCCTCGAACTCGAGCTGGCGCAGCTTCGGGTCTTCAATTTCGTCCCACGTCCGCGGCGCGGCGACGGTGGGCTGCTGCCGCCCCCGCAGCGAGTACGGGCAGATGGTGGTCTTCTTCCCGTTGTTTTGGCTCCAGTCCAAAAAGACCTTTCCTTTGCGCCGCGCCTTCGACATGTCGGCGGTCACCCGGTCTGGGTGGGTGCGCTCGAGATGCTGCGCCAGCGTCTTGGCCACCTTGGACACGGCGTCCGCTTCGCTTGCCCCGTCTAGGCCCGCGTAGAGGTGGATGCCCTTGGACCCGGACGTCACCGGGACGCAGGTCAGCCCCATGTCCTCGAGGATCTCGCGGCACCACAGGGCCACCTCTGCGGTGTCGCGCAGCTCCACGCCGGGCCCGGGGTCTAAGTCCAGCACCAGCCGGTCCGGGTTGCGCGGTGCCCCGTCCTCGCCGAAGCGCCACTGCGGGGTGTGCAGCTCGAGGGCGGCAACTTGGGCCAGCCAGGCGAGGGTGGCGGAGCCGTCGATAAGCGGGTACGCGTTGACGCTCGTGGTGTGCTGGATGGTGCCGGTGGCTATCCACTCGGGCGCGGAATCTTCGAGGTCTTTGCGGAAGAAGCTTTGCTTCTCGACGCCTTCGGGCCACCGCTTCCTGGTCACAGGCCGCCGCCACGCCTGCGCGACGAGCGGGTCGGCGACGGCCTGGTAGTACCGCATCACGTCGGCCTTGGTCGTGCCGGTAGCCGGGTAGAGCACCTTGTCGAGATTGCTCACGGTGAGCTCGCGGCCGCCGACGCGCACCTTCTGGTCGTTCGCCATGGTCCCACTGTAGAGGCGTGCGTAGAGTGTGGCCCATGCGCGCAATTTGGTCCGGCTCTGTCACGTTTGGCCTCGTCAACGTCCCCGTGAAGGCCTACGGGGCGACCGAGGACCACGACCTATCGTTCCACCAAGTCCACGACAAAGACGGTGGACGCATCCGCTACGAGCGGCGCTGCGAGGTGTGCGGTGAAAAGGTGGAGTACAAGCACATCGACAAGGCCTTCGAAGAGGACGGCGACACGGTCGTGCTCACCGACGACGACTTCGACTCCCTGCCTGAGGCGGACAACGACGAGATCGAGGTCGCGCAGTTCGTGCCCGCGGACCAGATTGATCCGCTCATGCTGGAAAAGTCCTACTATCTCGCACCGGAGGGCAAGACACCGAAGTCGTACCTGTTGTTGCGGCAGACACTGCAAGATTCGGACCTGATCGCGGTGGTGCGCTTTGCGCTGCGGCAAAAGACCCGGTTGGGAGTATTGCGCGTTGTGAACAAGGTCATCGTACTGCAGGGGCTGATGTGGGCCGACGAGGTGCGGGAGCTCGACTTCGCCGGCGAGTTCAAGGGCACAAAGTCCCGGGCGAAGATCGGCGAAAAGGAGCTAAAGCTGTCGAAGCAACTGGTGGAGTCCTACGCCTCCGACTTCACACCGGAGGAGTTCGAGGACGACTACCAGGCGGAGCTTCGCAAACTCATCGACGCCAAGTTCGAAGAGGGCGACACGCTCGACACCGACGCCACCTTCGGCGAGCAACCCGATGACGACGATGCAGACAACGACAACGTGGTCGACCTCATGGCCGCGCTGAAGGCGTCGTTGGACAAGCGCGACAAGAGCGCCTAGCCGGCAGAGTGCTTAGTTGCCGGTGAGCTTTTTCAGCCGGTCGATGTGCTCGGAGGCCTGGGCCTTGGTCAGGTTCGCAGGGATCTGCTCCCCCGCCTGCTTAGCCAGCGAGTCGATGTAGGACTTCTGCGCCTCGGTGGCCGGGTCGTCCCCGGAGACCCAGTCGGACGGGTCTTTCTCCAGGTTGCCGTCCTGGGCGTCGCCGGTCGCGCCGAGCATTTCCTGCCCGTCGCCTTGCGGGGCCTGCTCGTTGGCGGGCGGCGCTTGGTCGTACGCCGCGTCATACTCAGGGTCGAACGGCGGCTCCTGCGCAACCTGGTTGCGGGGATCATTCTCTGGAGTGGTCATGGTTTCCTCCTACTGTGTCGGCGTCCGCGAACGCGGAACGCGAAAGTGACGCCATCGTACCCAAAAACCGGGGCCACCCTTCGGTCGATACGGGCTGCTTGCCACTTGGTCCCTCCACCCCCACTGCAACCCCTTCTTGACTGCAGCTTAGGCTTACCTTACATTCCCAGTCGTTCCTATAACTTAGCTCAGGCTAACTCGATGAATAAAGGGGAAAGTGGTGAAGCTTTCACACCGCATCGGCGTCTTCGGCGTCGCAGTTGCAACCGCGCTCGGATTGACCGCGTGCGCTGACAACGGCAGCGGAGCCGACACGACAGACGCGAGCACCTCCGAAACGGCGTCCGCGCAGTCTGGGGCGTCACAAACGCGGGCCGCAGACGGCGCCGTCACCGTGACCGACGCCGCTGGGCGCACACTGCAGTTCAACGAGCTGCCGGAGCGCATCGTGCTGGCGGAAGGACGGGCCGCCTACGCCACTGCCCTGCTGCAGGACGAGCCGCTGCACAACATCGTGGCGTACGGCCAAGACTTGGAGAAGGCAGCCGGCGCGTTCCGCGACAAACTCTTCGAACTGCAGCCCGAGGCCAAGGACATGCCCACCATCGGCATGATCCAAAAGGGTGACGTCACGGTAGAGAACCTTTTGGCGCAAAAGCCGGACGTGGTGATCATGACGTTGGACCAGAAGAAAGCGGTGGAGGAAAGCGGGTTCATCTCCGACATGGACGCCGCCGGACTGAAGTACGCATTCATTGATTTCCGCCAGAA
>ERZ1029884.298-NODE-298-length-10277-cov-9.925161_pt1 | contig 10277 bp, 9 predicted proteins | sample MGYA00519233_ERZ1029884 | MGnify/ENA primary metagenome ERZ1029884 (study PRJEB33666, sample SAMEA4610931) | skin metagenome | biome: Human-associated habitat; feature: Malodor aspect; material: skin | place: Philippines | collected 2015-08 ...
TAATTAGGCAGCGAGGGCGTAGTCACGCTGAGAGTTCTTCTCTGCGTTTATTAGTTACAGCGACGCTCACGGTGGTCTCCTGCCTGCACCGGCACGCTTCCCCTGGCTGAGTAGATGAAGTCGAAACCAGAATCGACCCCGTCAACTACGGGAACCGTAGGAGAAGTGATTATACGCCTTGCACTTCCCTACCGCAAGCCCGGTCAGTTTAGGTACGCGCGGGGCGCACACGGAGGAACTCCACCACCGCATCTGGGCCGGCATCGACGGCCAGACGAGCTGCCTTGGCCACCTCGACGGCATCCATCTTCGGGCGACCGTCGTCGCCCGCCAGCATGTCGGTGTCGGTGCGCCCCGGGTGCAGTGAAGTCACGCGAACCTTCCCAGCCTCTTCTTCCTGCAGGGACTCCGTGAAGCCGCGGAGCGCGAACTTGGAGGCGCAGTAGGCCGAGTTCTCGGCGAAACCCTGGAAGCCGGCGCCCGAGTTGATGGTGATGATGAGGCCGGAGGAACGTCGCAAAGCGGGAAGCAGCGCGCGGGTCAGGGTGACTGGGGCGAAGAGGTTGACCTCCATCATTTTCCGCCACTTTTCATCCGTGAGTTCCTCCAGCGGGCCGTGTTCCATCACGCCTGCGGCGAGGACGAGCACGTCCAGCTCCTCGATCTGCGAGGCCGCGCGCAGAATCGCGTCGGTGTCGGTGAGGTCCGCCTCGAACGGGTCGGCGCTGGGCAACGCCGACACTACCTCAGACGCGTCCTTCGACGCCCCGGCGTAGATGTGGTGATCTTTGCCCAGCTCTTCGGCGATGGCGCGGCCGATGCCACGAGATGCTCCAGTGATAAGTGCCTTCTTCATAGGCACCCACCGTACTCAAATCCGGAGTTAGGCCTTGATCCCCTTGAGCTTGCGGCCGAAGTCGCGGGTGATCTCGCGGTCCTCCGTGCGACGCTTGATATCGCGGCGCTTGTCGTAGTCCTGCTTACCTTGCGCAAGGCCGAGCTCCACCTTCGCGCGGCCGTCTTTTAGATAAAGCGACAACGGGATCAATGTGCGGTTGCCGTCGCGGACCTTGCCCTGCAGTGAGTCGATCTCGCGCCGGTGCAGCAGCAGTTTGCGGGTGCGGCGCGGCGGATGGTTGGTCCAGTGGCCCCGGGAGTACTCGGGGATGTGCATGTTGCGCAGCCACACCTCGCCGTTGTCAATGGTGGCGAACGCCTCCACGAGCGACACCTTGCCCTCGCGCAGGGCTTTAATCTCGGTGCCCTGCAGCACGAGGCCGCACTCCCAGGTGTCCAAGATGGTGTAGTCGTGCCGAGCCTTCCGGTTGGTGGCAAGCACACCGGTGTTGGAGAGCTTCGTCTTCTTATTCTTCTTGGACATAAGAGGGTTAAGCCTACTACTTGCGCACGTAGGAGCGAAGCGCCACCTGCGCGGCGAGGCCGCCGAGCACCACCGCGGCCAGGCCGACCAACGGCATGACAGCCCACACGGTGCTATCCGGCACGCGCGCGATTAGCTGGGAGGCGTACAGGTCGCCCAGCAACGGATCCACAATGAACTGCTTGCCCGCCCACACGCCGACGGTGGCTAGTACGGCGCCGATAAGCACCGACAGCACGGCCTCGAGCACGAACGGAGCCTGCGTGAACCAGCGGGAGGCACCCACCATGCGCATGATGCCAATCTGCTCGCGGCGGTTGTACGCCGCCAGCTGCACCATATTCGCAATCAGGAACACGGCGGCAAGCGCCTGCGCTGCGGCGACGGCGAACGCGACGTTGCGGAAGGTGTTCAGGGTGCCGGCAGCGGAGCGCACCGTGTCCGCCTGGTCGGAGATGACCTCCACCTGCTCCATGTCGCGGATGGAGTCCAACGGCGCGGTGTCCGTGGGATCCGTCAGGCGGACGTGCAGCGCGGCAGGCAGCGCGTCCGGGGTGGTCTCGCGCACCAGCTCGGGCTCCGCATCCTGGAACAGCTCCTTGAAGCGCTCGTAGGACTGCTCGCGCGAGCGGAAGGTCACCTGCTCCACGCGGTCGTCGGCCTGAAGCGTGTCGCGGACCTGCCTGCATGCCTCGGAAGAGCAGTCCGAATCGTTCGCGGAGATGTCTTCGTTCAGCTCGACCATGACCTCCACCCGGTCCAGGTACAGGTCTTTGGTTTGCGTCGTCGCCTTGGAAATCAGCACACCCGCCCCCACGAGGACCAGCGACAGCGCGGTGGTGATGATCAGCGCGATGGTCATGGTGAGGTTGCGCCCGAGGCCCTTGACGCCTTCTCTACCGATAAATCCCCAGTTCATAGCTACCTCCTCACGTCCCCGTAAACGCCGTTGTCTTCGTCGCGCACGATCTTGCCCAGCTGCAGCTCGATCACGCGCTTGCGCATGTCGTCCACCGCGCGCGCGTTGTGGGTGGACATGATCACCGTGGTGCCCATGCGGTTAATCCGCGCCAGCAGAGCCATGATCTCGTCGGCGGTGCCTGGGTCGAGGTTGCCCGTAGGCTCGTCGCAAAGCATGAGCTTCGGCTTATCCACGAAAGCTCTCGCAATAGCCACGCGCTGCTGCTCACCACCCGACAGTTCTTGGGGCATCCGCTTTGCCTTCGATGCGAGGCCGACGAGCTCGAGCGCCTCGGGGACGAGCTTGGCAATGCGCTCCTTGGGTTTGCCGATGACCTCAAGCGCGAACGCCACGTTGTCGTAGACGTTGAGCCTGGGAAGCAGACGGAAATCCTGGAACACGTAGCCGATAGATTGGCGTAGCTTGTTCACCTGTTTCCCGGTGAGGGTGTTGACGTGGAAGTCGTCGAAGTAGATATCCCCCGCGGAGACGTTTTCTTCTCGGATCAGCAGCTCCAGAAACGTTGACTTGCCGGAACCGGACGCGCCGATGAGGAACACGAACTCGCCGTCGGGGATGTCTAGCGTGACGTCGTCGAGCGCTGGGCGCGAGGACGTCGGGTACGACTTGGTCACATGGTCGAATCGGATCACGCGGCCCACCTTACCTGTTACGTGTGTGGCGAATGTGAATTTTGCCGCGGTGAAAGCTGTCCACACGGCGCGCGGTAGCGTGTCACGGCCGCGCATGAAAAATCCCGCCTTGGAGAAGGCGGGATTGCTCAGCGCTTGCTGGTCAGCGGTTTAGTCGTTGACGTAGAGGTACTGCTTGTTCACAAACTCGTCGAGCGCGAAGACGGAGAGCTCGCGGCCGAAGCCGGAGCGCTTGACGCCGCCGAACGGCAGCACGGCGGAGAAGTACTGCCCCAGGTTGACGTGGATCATGCCGGTTTCAATCTGGTCCGCGACCTTGATGGCGCGGTCAGTATCGTCGGAGAACACCGCGCCACCCAGGCCCTGGTAGGAGTTGTTGGCCAACTCCACGGCCTCGGCCTCGGAGGAAACCTTGTAGATCTCCGCCACCGGGCCGAAGAACTCCTCGTAGTAGACATCGGTGCCCACCGGCAGATCTGTCAAGACCGCCGGGGAGTAGTACGCGGAGGTGTCGTCCATCTCACCGCCGGCGCGCAGGGTCGCGCCCTGGGCGACGGCGCGCTTGACCTGGTCGTCCAGGGTCTCCGCGGCCTGACGGGAAGACATGGGGAAGTACTCGTTCTCGCCCGGGTTGGCCGGGTCGCCCTTGGAGTAGCCCTCGGCGATGGCCACCATCTCGTCCACGAACTGGTCGTAAATGTCATCCATGACGATGATGCGCTTGTTGGAGGTGCAGGCCTGGCCGGCGTTGTGGACGCGCTTGTCCCACGCCTCCTGGGCGGCGGCGCGCACGTCGGCCGCGTCGAGGATGACGTACGGGTCGGTGCCGCCGAGCTCGAGCACAACCTTCTTCAGGTTCTTGCCCGCGGTCTCCGCGACCTTCTTGCCAGCGCGCTCGGAGCCGGTGAGGGAGACACCCTGCACGCGCGGGTCAGCGATGATCGTCTCGATCTGATCGTGGGTGGCGTAGACGTTGATGTACACGCCGTCGGGAAGGCCCGCGTCCTTGAGCACCTGCTCGAATGCGGCGGCAGACTTCGGCGTGATCTCGGCGTGCTTGAGAATGATGCAATTGCCGTTCATCAGGTTCGGGCCGGCGAAGCGTGCGATCTGGTAGATCGGGTAGTTCCACGGCATGATGCCCAGGAGCGTGCCCAGCGGCAGGCGGCGGACCACGGCCTTGCCGCCCGGCACGTCAACCTTCTTGTCGGCGGAGTGCTCCGCGGCGTTGTCCGCGTAGAACTGCAGGATGTCGCCGGAGAAGTTCATCTCCCACTCACCCTCCGGGATGGGCTTGCCCATTTCCTGCGCGGCGATCTGTGCCAGCTCGGTAGCGCGCTCCTTCAGCAGCTGTGCTGCCTTACCGACGATTGCTGCGCGCTCCTCGTAGGACGTCGTGCGCCACGTCTTGAACGCCTCCTCCGAACGGTTCAGGATGTCCTGGATCTCCTGGTCGGTGGCGAAATCGAAGGTCTCCACGACCTCGTTGGTCACGGGGTTTTGCACTCGGTACTGGTTAGCCATTGTGGTGTGTTCCTTTCGGGAAATGGTTGGCACTTAATACGACGCTTGTGAACTCTATCACTATGCGCCCGGCCTGTAAGCTCCATCGCTCATTTTGATGCCTTGGTCTTGCCCCATGTAGGAGGTTTCCTGCGTCAGCGCGTCGAGAAGCGTTTGGTGGTTTTGCTGCACTTCCTGCTCCAGCGCATCGGGGGTAGCGCGCAGCAGGTCGAAGCGCTGCTGAGTCAGCGGCAGCTCGAGCTCCGCAAACGGACGGGATACTGCGTGCGGAACGTTGTACATGTCGGCAACATCGTCACCATGCATGAGGCGGGTCGCGGTGTACATCCAGTCGTCGATTGATTCATCCGGGAACGGCAGCAGCGCCTTCACGTTTGTACGGAAGCCGCTAAACAGCGCCTCCACCAGCGCGTGCGACGCCTCGTTCGGCTCCCCATCCACGAAGTGGATCGCGTCGATGGTTTCCTGCGAGGCGTCGATGTCCGTCTCCGGCTCCAGAATGTCGCCCGGGATACCCAGCATGCGGCCGACAACCCGCCAGAGGTAGAACAGGTCCTGCTCCTCCTCCAACGAGAGGCGGTAGCCCAAGTTCCGCAGGTAGGTAAACGCGATATAGGTGAAGTCGAACCAGGTGCGGAACATATCCAGCTCGCTAATCGGCGCGCCCCACTCGGAGTAGTCCAGCCCGAGCTGCGTCTGCACGCGGCGCACGTGCGCGTGCATGGCGCGGACCATGCCGGTGTGGATGTAGCTGACGTTGCCCGGCCGCAAGCCGTCTTTGAGGTACACCGAGTAGATCCAGTTGGTGGTGTATGCCAGACGATGCACCGCGCCCTCAGTGAGCTCGCCCGTGTTGGCGAGGATATCGGCGATGGAGGGGGCGGAATAGGTGTGGATCAACGCGCCCGGGCCAAGCGAGAGGTTCTGCGCAAGCACGGGGATAGCCAACGCGGCCCGCTGGCCGCGCTCGATGCACTCCCAGTCCACGCCATCGAGGGCGGCATTCATGTCGTCGATGAGCGCCTTGACCTCGGGCAGCGTGTCCTCGTCCGCTTCGCCCCGAGCGAGGGCTTGCCGCAAATTCGGCATCACGACCTTAGATTTGTTACCGCTGGTGTAGAGCGCGTCAGCGACGGGGTCCATGGCCCAGAAGGCCTGCTGGAACCGCTCGGCCCGCTCCTCGCCGAACTTCTCGACGAATGCTTCGCGGCTGCCGCGCGCCGCCGGCCATTCCGCACGGTTGTAGTGGTCTTGCGCCAGCGGGTTCTCGGTAAACGTTTGTGTCATGGTCCTGCTCCTTGTGCCGTTGTGGGGCGCCGCGCCGGTTAGCGCAGGCCTTCCTTGGATTCGTCGTGCAGCGTGTACTCGGCCTTGACGTGCGGGGCCTTCTCTGCGATGTAGTCCTCGATTTGCTTGAACACGCCGGACCACGGCGGCTTGCCGTCGCCAGCCTTCTTCACCTTCGCCGCGTGGGCGCCGGGGAGTTTGTCGCGCACGCGGTAAGCGACCGCCTCAGCTTTCGCCTTCAGGAGGAAGCCGATCTTCCAGTGCAGGTACCGCGTGCCCTCGAACCGGGATCCCTTCACCATGAACTTCGTGTCCTCGTCGCCGATGATCAACGACAGCGCCCCCAGCACCTGGGCAGGCATCTTCGGGTCCAGGTCCTCGAGGATGCCCATGAGCGCGGTGGCCACGCGGACGTGGTAGTCCGACGAGTAGCCGCCGTTGGCGTAGATGAAGTCGGTCATCTTGCGCATCTCGTCGCCGTTTTTGGGGATCAGCCGCTCTTCCGCGCCCATGAGGTAGAGCACCCACGCCCAGTACATGGCCACGTCGTCCCACTCCTCGCCGGAGTGCGGGCGGCCGAAGAATTCGTCCACGCCGATGGGCATCAGCGCGAACCAGCCTTCGCCGGAGACCAGGAAGGACGAGCCGATCGGGCGGCCGAACTCGTTGTAGTGCTCCGGACCCCACAGTTTTTCCAGGCCGCGGTTGGCCTGCGCGTGCAGTAGGCGCACGCGCACAGCTGCCTTCAACCCGTCGCTGTAGCGGTGGAACACGCCCTTTTTGCCCAGGTCGACGAAGAATTTCACCGTCTCGATGATGCGGGTGAACGACTCGATTTCGAACATCCCGGTCTCGCCGGTTGCCGCGGAGGTGCGATCTTCCATCGTGGTGGCCCAGTAAGCGAAGCCGATGGAGAGCAGCTCCGCCGACGGGGTGACGTTGTAGTAGGCGATGCGCCCACGCTCGGCGGCCTCGAGGTCAATCCAGTCCGGAATGTTGTCCACCTCGGAGAAGAACTCCACTAGCTCCGGAGACGGGTCGGCGACTTTGTCTATGCCCTCGTTGAGCGCAGTTTCAAAGTCGGCGCGGGATTTTTCTGCGCCGTCGCGCTTGAATGCCTCGGCGAGCTTCCAGCCGGTTTCGTCGGTCTGCCACATATGGTCGTCCAACAGCTTGGTTTGGAAGCTGGTGTAGCCCTCCCACTCGTCGGCGACGGTGTGCCACCGGTCGAAGAGGTTGTGGCGAAGTGTCGCCCAGCCCGGCTTGCGGGTGCGGCGCTTCGGTGCCGGGCGCAGTGGCATGCCGTCGCGATAGAAGTAGCGGAAGTCCTCGAAGGGATTCTCGGACATCGGCAGGATTTCCGGGTGCACCGGGTGTTGATACTGATGCTCCCTACGAGCATCGACGCTGGCAGTCATGTTTTTCCCTTCCCTTGTAGATAGGGGCCCTAACTGTGGGCGGATGAGCATGTTGACCTTGCCGCAAAACCAGTGAGGTGATCTCAACACCACTCACCAGTGTTGAGTGAGCAATAATCACATCTATCTGTGTTTTCGATCACTTTTGGCGTGGGTTTATACTATCGGTTACAAAACGCGCCGGCAACAGGTTTTGGCGTTTTCTTTCCCAGCCAGAAATTCAGCGAGATTCGCAGTGGAGGACGACATGAGAAGCGGAAGAGGTTTTGGCGGCTTGACCGCGCTTTTCGCAGGCAAGACAAAAGACTCGGACCCGAACGCGCAGGACCGCGAAGACGCATTGCGCAGCCGCCAATCCAAGGCAGCAGCGTCCACCGCAGCCGAGGCGGACTCCCCCACCGTCGAGCTGACCGCCGTTGCCGTCGAACGCTCCCACGGCGTCGCGCTGATCACGTTGAAAACCGCAGACGGCTCCCCTATCCCCGGCTACGAGCCCGGCTGCCACGCCGATTTCTTGCTTCGCACCGACGACGGCGAGGAGCTCGTGCGGCCATACTCCCTGTTTCCCTTGCACCGCCTCGGCGCCGAAGGCAAAAGCGACGCGGTCTACGGCATCGAGGTCAACCTGGAAAGCAATTCCCGCGGCGGTTCCGCTGCCGCCCACAGCATCGAGCCGGGCGATACCGTGCGCATCAAACCGCCGCGCAACAACTTCGGTCTGGCCCCGGATGCGAAGCGCTCAATCCTGGTGGGCGCCGGGGTGGGTATCGCGCCGATCTTTTCCCTCGCCCGCGAGCTACAGATCCAGCAGGCGGACTATTCCGTGCTGTACTTCGCCTCCAGCCAGGAGCGCGCGCTGATGCAAGAAATGATCGATACCTACCTGCACGGCCAGACCAAAAGCATCTTCGCCTCCGGCGCGCGCGAGAAGCAGGCCGGCTACATCGAGGAAGCGCTCGCCGCATCGGACACCCCGGCGGCTGAAACCCACCTCTACGTCTGCGGCCCGCGCGGTTTTATGGACGGGGTGATCGAGGTTGCCTCCGCGCACCTGCCCGAGGCCAATATCCACTTCGAGGGTTTCCGCGCCGCGCAGGAGACGCTGGCGGGCAACCATGACGCGGACGGTGCGTTCGAGGTCGTGCTCAACGGCGAGACATACACGGTGCCTGAGGGCGAGTCGGTGCTGGATGTTTTCGAGGACGAGGACGTGCCGATTATGTCGCAGTGCGCGGAGGGCATCTGCGGCACCTGCATCATGCGCGTGGTGGAGGGCACCCCGGATCACCGCGACAGCATCTTCACCGAGGAGCAGCACGAAAACGGCGCGTTTGCCACGTGCGTGTCCCGCTCGTTGTCCCCCAGCCTCACGCTTGAGCGGTGGAGGAACTTGCGTGCTTGACCGCGTCTAAAGTAGCCGCACCATCGCAACGCCGACGAGCACGACGGCGAGTCCGACGAGACGGTACGCCGTAGGCACGCTGCGGCGCCCGCCGGTGCCCACGCCGAGCGATTCGAGCACCTGGCCGCAGATGATGTTGCCCACCAACGCGGCGATGACGGTGGTTCCGGTGCCCAACAGCGGTGAAAGGGCTGCGCCACCGAAGACAAACAGTGCGCCGAGCAGGCCGCCGAGCCACATCCACCACGGCCCAGGCGCGATGCCGCCAGCCAGCGCCTGGCGAGGCCCGGGCATGAGCACTGCCATGGCGAACAGAAGCACAACGCCCACCACCAGCGAGATCTGACCGGCCTGAATGGGGCTGCCCAGGGCCCGTCCGAGGTGGCCGTTGACAGCGGTTTGCGTCGCCGAGCCCATACCCATGACCACACCGAAGCCGCGAAGCAGCCACAGTGTGGCGCCTTGCGCAGTGCCGTGGATGGTTGGTCTGCGCCCGATCTCAAGCACCATGGCAATGCCGCCGACCACGATCAGCGCGCCGAGCAAGCGCAGCGCCCCCACTGCAACGCGTGGGGATTCGAACAGTCCGAGTTGGTCGATGAGCAAGCCCATGATCACTTGTCCCAGGATGGGCAGGATCACGGTTTGCACTGGTCCGAGCTGGGGGAAGAGCACGATATTGCCGGCGATAAACATCACGCCCATGAATCCGCCGAGCCACGCCCACCACGGCTGCGCGGTCGCCACAGCCATGTCCGGCACGAGGTCGCCGGCGACGGCGAACGCGATGGCGGAGGCGGCGACCACCGCGATGATGAAGGAGAGGAAGGTTGCCCCGATCGGGGATCCGACGCTTTGGCGCAGCCGGGTGTTAATTGCAGTCTGGACGGGCACGATCGCACCCACCAGCATCGCGAGAAGCAGCAGCATCTGTGTCCTCCCTCAACTCGAACAGGCAGCCGGGCGAGAAACGCACCCGGCTGCCTGCCATCTTCCGCACCGCGACGGTTACTCGTCGGTGGGGATCGTGTCCATGTTTTCCAGCATCTTGGCCACGTAACCGGTGTTGAACTCACCGCTGCGGAACTTGTCGCTGTTGATCAGCTCCGCTTGGAACGGCGCGGTGGTGACAACGCCGTCGACCTTGAGCTCGCCGAGCGCCCGCAGGGTGCGCTCGATGGCGTCGTCGCGGGTCTCGGCCCAGCAGATGAGCTTGCCCACCATGGAGTCGTAGAACGGCGGGATGGTGTAGCCGGTCTCGATGTGGGTGTCCATGCGTACACCGAAGCCGCCTGGTGCGCGGTAGTGCTCGATCTTGCCGGGTCGTGGAGCGAAGTTCTCGTTCGGGTCCTCGGCGTTGATGCGGCACTCGATGGCGTGGCCACGGATCTCGATGTCGTCCTGGGTCAGGCGCAGCTTCTGCCCGGAGGCGATGCGCAACTGCTCTTGAATCAGGTCCACGCCGGTGATCATCTCGGAGACGGGGTGCTCCACCTGGATGCGGGTGTTCATCTCGATGAAGTAGTACTTGCGCTCAATGTTGTCGAAGACGAACTCGACGGTGCCCGCGTTTTTGTAGCCGACCTCCTTGCACAGGTTGATGGCTGCCTCTTGAAGGCCCTGGCGCAGCTCGTCGTCGATCGCCGGCGAT
>ERZ1029884.300-NODE-300-length-10165-cov-108.448368_pt1 | contig 10165 bp, 9 predicted proteins | sample MGYA00519233_ERZ1029884 | MGnify/ENA primary metagenome ERZ1029884 (study PRJEB33666, sample SAMEA4610931) | skin metagenome | biome: Human-associated habitat; feature: Malodor aspect; material: skin | place: Philippines | collected 2015-08 ...
AGTCGCGGTCAATGGCCTCAGCGATCGCGCCGGTCGGGGTGCCGCCAGCGTTCGGCGCCATGTTCTTCCAGAAGATGGAGTGGTTGGTGTGGCCACCCAGGTTGAACGCGAGGTTCTTGGACAGGGCGCGCAGGCGATCCGGGTTGGCCTCGCCGTTGCGCTCGGCCTCGAGGGCCTCGAGCGCTGCGTTCGCGCCAGCAACGTAGGTTGCGTGGTGCTTGTCGTGGTGCAGGGTCATAATCTCTTCGGAGATGTGCGGCTCCAGCGCGTCGTACGCGTAGGGGAGTTCCGGAAGCTCGTACACAGCCATGGTCTATTCCTTTCGTTTGCGAATCAGTTGCGGGCCCCATGGTAGAGAAAATTTGGGAACAGTGTTGTGGCCAAAGTCGTTGGGTAGAGTATGGGATTTCTTTTCGCACCTGAGCCAAAGCTTGTGGACGCAAGCTCCGCCCTCCCCGGACGCCCCGAGCCAATCCTTGCTAACCCGCGCGAGCACGCCGTGCTGGCCACGCCTATTACGGGGCCGTGGCGCGAGGGGCAGAAGCGCATCCTCGTCGGCATCGGCTGCTTTTGGGGTGTGGAGAAGATGTTCTGGCAGCGTGACGGTGTGGAGTCCACGTCCGTGGGCTACGCCGGCGGGGCCACCCCGAACCCCACCTACCGCGAGGTGTGCAGCGGTCAGACCAACCACGTCGAGGTGGTGGAGGTGGTCTACGACCCGCAGGTGATCAGCCTGAAAGAAATTGTGAAAACCGCGCTGGAGGCGCATGACCCCACCCAGGGCTACCGCCAGGGCAACGACGTGGGGACGCAATACCGCTCCGCCTTCTACACCGACACCGAAGAGGAGGCCGAGCAGATCCGCGGGTGGATCCGCCAGTACGAGGAGGATCTGCAAAGTGCGGGCTACGGCGACATCACCACCGAGGTGGCCTCGGTGGAAAACGACGGCGTGCGCTACTACCTGGCCGAGGAGGAGCACCAGCAGTACCTGCACAAGGTGCCAAACGGCTACTGCCCGCACCACTCCACCGGCGTGGCCTGCGGGATCTAGTACCCGTGCTTTGAGGGGAACCCGCCCTTCGGCATGCGGGTCTTCGTGGCGTCGTTGTGGATCCAGCGCGCCACACGCACAAGCTCGGGGCGGGTGAGCAAGCCCTCGCCGGCGCTATCGCCCTGTCCGTGGACCACCACGTTCCAGTAGGCAACCGTCTCGTCGTGGTAGTTATGCCCGTGGGGGGAGGGGTACTCCTTGGACGGCAGCTGGTCGATGCCGATCTGCCAAAACGTGACCAGCGGCATCCACCGCATGGTGTCCAGAGCATCGAGGTGTTGCGCTCTCGGCGCGGGTACGCCGCGCGCGCCGGGCTCTTTCAGCCAGTCCGGAGCCCGCCACGCCAGGTTGGGCTCCCACCACACCACGGGGTCGGAGGCGTGCTGGGCGAAGACGAACCGGGGTGCTTCCCAGGCGTTGGCGTAATCATCGCCGCGGAAGTCGTGGCGGACGTGGGCGGGGTGGGCGGTGAAGCGGACGTGGCGGCCGCCGTCGATAAGCGGGAGGCGCTGCGGGGAGCCCTTGGCGCGGTGCTTCGTCAGCTCGCTGTGGTTGCGTGCGAAGCCGGGCGTGCCGGTGAACACGCCGCCTGAGGTGTGCTCGAGGAACTCGTCCACGTTCTCGAACGCGTCGGATACCCCGTACGCGCCCAAGGATTCGCCGCCCACGTACAGCTTGGGACGCTGGTCAGGACCGATCTTTTGCAGCTCGCGCCGGATCGCCTCAATGAGAACCCGGGAGGAGCGCACCGGGTTTGTACGGTCCGCCAGGTAGGAGTACGCCGACGGCAGGTAGGAGTACTGCATGGCCACGATGGCGCAGTCGCCGCGGGTGACAAACTCGAAGCCGGACGTGTGGAAATCGTTGATCCAGCCCGTGCCAGCCGCCGACATCACGGCGATGTGGCTGCGCTCGAAGGCACCGGTGCGGTGCATCTCCCGAACCGCCACCGCGGCCATGTCTTCGAAGTCCGGGTCTTCGTTCCGTTCTGTGTCCAAGCCTACGAAGACGCGGATCGGCTCCATCGCATCGCCGCCGACCAGACGCGCGATGTCTTCCTTGCGAGGCCCGCCGGCTACCACCGCGCGACCCTGCCGGCCCATCGTCTTCCAATCCACCTCAGACTCCGGCGACCCGGAGCGCTCCCGGCGCTGCGGCTGGTCGGCACCGCGCATGAACTCGCGGTCTAGCTCGAGCGCCTGGCGGCTGACCCGCTCAGCGAATCGACGCACCACCATGCGGTCGCCCACCACAATGAGCACGGCGCCGCCGCCCACGATGGCGAGCGGCCAAGACGCCACCGGCGGCAGCTTCTTGCCCAGCAGTTCGTTGATGGCATCGATGAACGTCTGGATGGCGTCGCCGACGATCAGCACCGCGCCGTAGCCGAGGGTGCCCAGCGTGATTCCCAGCGCCTGGGCGCTGATCTTGAACGTGTCGTCGCTTTCCACCAGCTTCTCCTGGCGCACGCGGCGGCGCATGGAGGTAGCGAACACGCTGAGCGTCACGCCCGTCATCGCAACGCGCACAGGGACAGGCAGAGAGGCGTTCGGCGAGTGGGAGGTGGCGGGGCGGAGGGCTTGCGAAGCTACCGTCGCAAAGCCATGGCCGATGCCCTGCAACACGCCGACATTCGCGGCGGTGGCCCACCAGCTGTGCGGCAGCAGCGAGGGCGACACCGCACCCCACGTGGCCACCTCCGCGCCGACAAGACCCGCGCCGAAATTCTGCGGCAAGCGGCGCAAACCCCGCATACGCACGCCGGGGGCGATATCGCCCAGCACCTCCAACGCCGCGATCGGTACCGCGAGCAGCCCGTCACTTTTCACCGAGTACCGGTTGCGGGCGCGCTCAAGCGCATCGGGGAGTTTGTTCAAAGCCGCGCGCGCGTCGCGGAAAAGCTGCAATGCCACGGCTGCGATTGTTCCAAATTAGTTCCGGTCGCGGGCAGGGCGGGGCGGGGGTAGCCTCGCAGCCGTGAGCGAGCAGATGTTGCGGCAAAGCGGGCCGAAGATTGTTGCCCACCGCGGTTTCTCCGGGAACCACCCAGAGCTGACGCGCCGGGCCTTCGAAGAGGCCCTGAAACTCCCCATCCACGGCATTGAATGCGATGTACGTCTTAGCCGCGACGGCCGCGTGGTGGTGTTCCACGACGCATCGGTGTCCCGCACCACCGACGGCAACGGGCGCGTGGACTGCCTGGACTTCGCCGACCTGCGCGAGCTCAACTGCGGCACCGAAGACGAGCCGCAGCAGATTATGTGCTTGGAAGAACTGCTCGAGCTGATGCAGGACTACCCGGACAAGCACATCTACATCGAAACCAAGCACCCCACCATCTACGGCCCTGAGGTGGACGAACAGACCTTGCGCACCCTGCGCTACGCCGGGCTGCACGAGTCGGAGAACGTGCACGTGATCTCCTTTTCCCACCGCGCGGTGCGTTACTTCACCGAGATGGCGCCGGAGTTGGAGACGTTTTATCTGTTCCGGTTGAAAGAAATGCGGTGGAACCGCAAAAGCCGCATGTTCTCCCGCCCCTACGGCGTAGGCCCTGCGCTGCAGCACCTGCAGCTGCGGCGCGAGCTGTTGGGCTACCGCGGCCTGAAAACGTACACGTGGACCGTGAATACCCCGCGCCAGATGCGCTGGTGCGCCGACAACAACGTCGACGTCATCGCCACCGACGTACCGGACGTGGCGTTGGCGACGCTGGGGCAGGTTCCGGATGCGGCGGTTGCGGCGGGGTAGGCCCATGACCGGCATCATCGCGCACCGCGGCTTTAACGGCCTGTATCCGGAGAACACGCGCCGCGCCTTCGAGGAGGCGCTCAAGCTGGACATCGTCGGCATCGAATGCGACGTGAATCTGACCAAGGACGGCCAGGTGGTGGTCATCCACGACCTCACAGTGGACCGCACGTCCGACGGCAGCGGCGAGGTGGCGCAGATGCTTCTCGACGAGCTCAAGCAGCTCAACGTCGGCACCGAGGACGACCCGCAAGAGATCATGCTGCTGGACGAGCTGTTGGACCTACTGGATGCGTACCCCGGCAAGCACATCCTCATTGAAACGAAGCACCCGTCGCCGTTCGGTGCCGCGCTGGAGGAGGCGGTGGCCGGGGTGCTACGCTCCCGCGGCATGGAGGCGGATGGGCGCGTCCACCTGATTTCCTTCAACCCGGAGGCGATCGAACGCTTCCAACGGCTGCTACCCGCGATTGAGACGTTCCTACTGGTGGACGGGCCGTTTACGCCTGTAGGGGCGTGCGGCGCCGGCCCGAGCGTGCGGGAGGCGAAAGCGCGTCCGGAGCTTCTCGACGGGCGATTCCGTACCTACGTGTGGACCGTGAACTTGCCCAGAGACATGGTGTGGCTGCAACGCCACGGGGCATCCTTGATCGGCACCGACCTGCCCCACATCGCCTTAGAGACGCTGACCTAGGCGTTTTCACGCGCCGGCGTGCTGTAGATTTGCCCGCATGGTGCAACGCAAGCCGAAAAAGAAGAAGAACCGCGAGGAACTGCCCGAGGGCATGTCCCGCCGCGAGGCCAAGCTGGCTGCCCGCGCCGCGGAGCGCGAGCAGCTACAGAAGGATCCCCGCCCCTTCGGCGGCCTGGCCGCCGAGGCGGATCTGGTCGCATTGCAGGAGTTCGTGCCGTCTGCCACGGCAACGTTCGACGTCAAAGGCACTCCCGTCAACATCGTGACCGTGCTGCCGGGCGCTGGCGCGGCGCTGGTGCGCGAGGAATCCGAGGGCGGCGAGCGCTTCGTCGCGCTGCAGGTCACCTCCCACTCGCAGAACCCGGGCCGCGACCTGGCGTACGCGCTGAACTGGGTCGTTGACGCCAAGCCGGGTGAGACGCTGCAGTCCACCGTCGCGGACGGTTCGCAGCCGGAGCTCACGTCGCTTCTCGACGGCTCCGCCACCCCCACCATCACTACCTACCAGGACTTCTCCTGGTGGTTCCCCGAAGGCACACCCGTTCCGCCGCAGATCCAGCAGGCGCTGCGGCAGGCCAACGATGCGGTGCTTCCCTCCGAGAAGGTCGGCGAGGGGCTGCCGGGTGCGATCTGGTGGGTCAACCCGGGCGGCGGCAAGGCCCACATCCGCTGGGTGCGCACCGAGGACAACGAGGCGCAGATGCTCTCCGCACTGGCGCGCATCGCCGCACGTGGCGAGCTGAACCTCGGCGAGGGCACCAAGTTCGCCGGCGCGTTCCGCACCCACGGCCTGGTGGTGCCGGTGTTCGACCTCGAACCGTCCGTGAACGCGGGCTCCTATGAGGACGCGCTGGCGGCGCTGAACACGCAGATCGAGGCGGAGTACACCAACGACACTGCGCTGAACGCCGACGAGCGCAAGCAACTGGACAACATCAAGTCCCGCCAGGTGACCATCTAGCGCCGCCGCGGGGGCCCGGTGTCGCGGCGGGCACGATTCGTTCCGCGAACGTTTTCTTTAACACCACTCTAAGTTCACTGTAAGTTCATGGGACGGTTTTACTCTGCCGCCTATGACTGCGATGATCCCGGCCGTCTCCGTGGAGCCAGAAGTCTCCTCGGAGTACGCCGCCTCTCAGGGCAAGCGGCGCCAGAAAGTTGACTGGCGCCAGGTAGGACTTGCTGCGCTGCTGATCGGCCCGAACCTCCTGCTGCTGATCCTGTTCACCTACCGCCCACTGGTGGATAACATCCGGATCTCGTTCTACAACTGGAACATCTCCTCGCCGTCGATGACGTGGGTGGGCCTGCAAAACTACATCGACTGGTTCCAGGCCCCTGAGACCAAAACCGTCGTGTGGAACACGCTGGTCTTCACCTTCTGTGCGGTGGCGGGTTCCATGATCATCGGGCTTGCGCTCGCGGTGTTGCTGGACCAGAAACTCTTCGGACGCGCCGCGGTGCGCTCAATTGTCTTCGCCCCGTACGTCATCGCCGGTGCGGCAATCGGTGTGGCGTTCCAATTCGTGTTCGACCCCCGGTACGGCCTGATCCAGTTCTTCCTGAACGTGCTGCACATTCCGGTGCCGAACTTCTACCAGAACTCCGGCTGGGCACTGTTCATGATCACGGTGACCTACATCTGGAAGAACGTGGGCTACGTCTTTGTCATCTACCTCGCCGCACTACAAGGCCGGCGCCACGACCTAGACGAGGCGGCCGAGATCGACGGCACCCCGGCAGCACGCCACTTCTTCCGTGTAGTGCTGCCCCAGCTGCGGGGGACCACCTTCTTCTTGCTCATCACCGTGCTGCTCAATTCGTTCCAGGTCTTCGACGTCATCAACGCGATGACCAGGGGCGGACCGTTCACCTACGGCACCACCACCATGGTGTTCCAGGTCTACACCGAGACATTCGTCAATGGGCGTGCGGGCTACGGCGCCGCCGTTGCCACGGTGATGTTCCTCGTTGTCCTGGTCATCACAGTGTTCCAGATCAAGCTGCAGGAAAGGCTGGACAAGTAAATGTCGACGAAATTCTCAGCTGATCCCGGCAAAGCGAAGCCGACGTCGCAAAGCCCAGCTGCCATCGTGCGCGACGAGGATGCATTGCCGCCAGTACCGGGCAGCCAGGCGGCGGGGGAGCCGGTGATCACCGAGTCGCAGCGCAAGCGAAAGGGCGCGCCCGCGGAAACAAGCTCCAAGGGGATGAAAACGCTCGGCTACATCGCGCTCGTGCTCACCGTCCTTTTGATCATGGTGCCGCTGTACTTCATCGTGATCACCTCCTTTAAGACGTACCAGGACGTGTACTCGGACCCGATCACGTTCTGGCCGGACCCGCTCGTGCCGGAGAACTACGCGCGCGTGTGGGAGACGTCCGGGTTCCCGCAGTACCTGCGCAACTCCATCGGCATTACGCTCATCCTGACTGTGGTCAAGGTGGTGCTCGGCGTGTTGTCCGCGTACGCGTTCGCGTTCCTCCGGTTCCCGGGGCGCAACCTGTTATTCCTGCTGGTCATCGCGGCGTTGATGGTGCCCAACCAGATCACCATCATCTCCAACTACGCCCTGGCCGCCTCCCTCGGCTGGCGCGACACGTGGACGGGCGTGATCGTGCCGTTGGCGGGCGTGGCGTTCGGCTGCTTCCTCATGCGCAACCACTTCCAGTCGCTGCCCACAGAAATCATGGAGGCAGCCGAGATGGACGGCGCCGGCTTCTTTACCAAGCTATTCAAGGTCGTGCTGCCCATGTCCTGGCCCACGCTTTCCGCCTTCCTGCTCATCACCGTGGTCAACGAGTGGAACGAGTACCTCTGGCCGTTCCTGATCACGGACACCCCGGCAGCTGCGACCCTGCCCGTCGGCCTGACCCGCCTGCAAGATGCAGAGGGCGTTACCAACTGGGCGCCGGTGATGGCAGGCACCGTGCTCACCACCTTGCCCATGATCATCGTGTTCATCCTGCTGCAGAAACAGATGATCAAGGGCCTCACCGCGGGTGCCGTCAAGGGCTAACCCGCCTCAGATTTCCCACATCAACTCAAGAATGGAGAACCCCATGTCCACCAACTCTGTGACCAAGCGCCTCGGTGCCGCCGCATTGGCGGCGCTCACTGCAATGTCCCTCACCGCCTGCGCCGGCGGCTCCACCAGCGACAGCGGCGACAAGGGCGGCAACTCGGCCGCCGGCGACGAGAACAAGATCGTGTTCTGGTCCAACCACCCGGGCAACTCCCGCGACCTGGAGCAGGAGCTCATCGATGCGTTTGAGAAGGAAAACCCGGATCTGACCGTCGAGCTGGTTGACGGCGGCGCGAACTACGAGGAGCTCGCGCAGAAGTTCAACGCCGCACTCGCCGGCTCCGACTTGCCGGACGTAATCGTCGCTTCCGACGTGACCTGGTTCAACTTCGCGCTGAACGACGCCACCACCCCGTTGGACGATTTGTGGGAGTCCGAGAACATCAACTCCGACTCCTACGTGGACACCCTGCGCGACGACTACCTCTACGACGGCAAACACTACGGTGTGCCGTACTCCCGCTCCACCAACCTGATGTACTGGAACACCGACGACCTCGCAGCAGCTGGCCTGCCGACGGACCGCGGCCCGGAGACCTGGCAAGAGTTCGACGAGTGGGCGGGCAAGCTTAAGGATAAGACCGGCCACCCGGCGCTGGTGATCCCGGACGGCTCGAGCTACCTGGACTGGTACTTCCAGGGCATGGCGTGGGCGTTCGGCGGCGGCTACTCCAATCAGTGGGAGCCAACGTTCAGTGACCCGAAGACCATCGAAGCGGCGAAGTTCCTGCAGGACCAGGTGAAGAAGGGCCACATCGAGATCAGTACCGACCCGACCGTCGCATTCGGCAACGGCAACTCCTCCGCGCTGCTGGAATCCACCGGCTCCCTGGGTGGGCTCAAGGAGTCCGCAACCGTGCCGTTCATCACCACCTACCTGCCTGGCCCCGGCCCGTCGGCAGCCACCGGCGGTGCTGGTCTGGCTGTGCCGAACGGCATCTCGGACACCCGTAAGAAGAACGCGGTGAAGTTCATCGACTTCATCACCAACACCGAGAACACCATCAAATTCTCGCAGCAGACGGGCTACATGCCGGTGCGTAAGGACGCGCTGGACAATCCTGAGGAGCGCAGGTTCCTCGACGAGAACCCGAACGCGGAGACCGCGATCAAGCAGCTCAACGAGAACACGAAGCCGCAGGACTACGCACGCGTTTTCGTGCCCGGCGGCGGAAAGCGCATCGGCGGTGCCCTCGACCGCATCACCGTCGGCGGCGAGGACGTGGAGAAGGTCTTCGCTGATCTGGACAAAGAAACCCAGCAGGTCATCGACCGCGACATCACCCCGAAGCTGAACAAGTAGCCCACCAGGCTCGAGCACACGAAGGAGCCGCACATGGCAACCGTTGAGTTCCGCCAAGCGTCCCGCATCTACGACCCGTCCCGCCCGCCGGCGGTCAGCCGCATCAACCTGGACATCGCCGACGGCGAATTTCTCGTCCTGGTCGGCCCGTCCGGCTGCGGCAAGTCCACGACGCTGCGCATGCTCGCTGGGTTGGAGCCCGTCGATGAAGGCCAGATCTTCATCGACGGAAAGGACGTAACGGAAACGCGCCCTCGTGACCGCGACGTTGCAATGGTGTTCCAGTCTTACGCGCTGTACCCGAACATGACGGCGCGCCAGAACATGGCGTTCGCGCTGGAGAACGCCAAGGTGGACAAGGCGACCATCAAGCAGCGCGTGGACTTCGCGGCGAAGATGCTCGAGCTCGAGGATCTCATTGACAAAAAACCTTCGGCCATGTCGGGCGGGCAACGCCAGCGCGTAGCCATGGGCCGCGCCATCGTGCGCGAACCCAAGGTGTTTCTCATGGACGAACCGCTGTCCAACCTCGACGCGAAGCTGCGCGTATCAACCCGCGCGCAGATCCTCCAGCTGCAGCGCCGACTGCGCACCACCACGGTCTACGTCACCCACGACCAGACCGAGGCCATGACCATGGGCGACCGTGTCTGTGTGCTGAAGAAGGGCATCCTCCAGCAGGTGGATACCCCGGCAAACCTCTACAACAACCCGGGCAACACGTTCGTGGCCACGTTCATCGGCTCGCCAGCCATGACGCTGATTGAAAACGTGCCCTTCATCGACGGCCACGTCGTCGGCGGCAAGGGCCACGCGCTGGACTACTACATCCCGCGCGAACTGGCGGCGAAGGTGGAATCCGAACGCGTGATCGTGGGTGTACGCCCCGAAAACTGGGAGATCGTGGGTGTGAACCAGCCCGGCGAGCACTACGGTTTGCCCGTGCAGGTGGACATCGTGGAGCACCTCGGCTCCGAGCTGTACGTCTACGGCCACCGGCAGGAGCGGGCGGACGATGTCATCGCCGTGCGCGGCGACCGGATCACCGTAAAGGTGCCGCGCGGCATCGAGGTCGACCACGGAGACACCGTTTACCTGCGGCCGATGGAAGGCGGGGTCGTCTTCTTCGACCCGAAGACCGAGATCAACTACGACTACCTCTAGCGCCACCGCGGCAGCCGAGGCGAGATCCAGCTACCAGGAGCCCGCTATCCGTTGGTTTGGGGATGCGGACGATTTCTTGGAGTGCGTGTGGGGGACTTTGTCTCGTTGTTATG
>ERZ1029884.301-NODE-301-length-10101-cov-20.320127_pt1 | contig 10101 bp, 8 predicted proteins | sample MGYA00519233_ERZ1029884 | MGnify/ENA primary metagenome ERZ1029884 (study PRJEB33666, sample SAMEA4610931) | skin metagenome | biome: Human-associated habitat; feature: Malodor aspect; material: skin | place: Philippines | collected 2015-08 ...
CCAGCGCGTCTGCCAATTCCGCCACCCGGGCGGGCGACTTGATCAATATAGAACGCCCTGGGCAGAAACTACAAACCAGCAGGATGGGCGGGATTTTAAGCATGGTTCCGGCGTTTGCGGATAGGTCGTGTCGGGGTAGGCACCTATACTGTCCGAGTTACTTAGATTCGCATGTGAAGAAAGGAGGTGCGCAGGAAGTGGCAGTGATGGACAGGCTGGCAAAGCTGGATAGTTCGCTGCAGCGCGGCTTGGACAATTCCATGGCGGCGCTGTTTGGCGGCAAGGTTGTGCCTGAAGAGATCGAGGTTCTGGTCAAGCAGGAGGCACAGGACTCGCTGGTGGTCACGGATAAGGACGAGTATGTCGCCCCGAACGTGTACGCGGTGGGTGTGTCTTCGAAGGACCTGGAGAACCTGTCGCAAAACCGCGATCTTCCTGCGGACCTCGCCGATCAACTCATGCGGTTCGCGCGCAACAAGCAGTGGTTCTTGGATGGGCCGGTTGTGGTGCGGATCGCGGAGGAGTCGGGTTTGAGGACGGGCCAGCTCCGTGTGTCGTCGTATATCGACACGATGCCGGATGTGGTGAGCGGATTCGACGCCATTGTGGCGGAGCCGAAGAAGCGTTCCCGTGCCTCACGCTCGCAAGTTAAGGAGGATGCAATGTCCGAGCCGAATACCGTCAACCCTGCAAACGGTGGCGACGCGAATGGTCAGAACGCGACGGTGAGCCTGCTGCTGCAGGACGGCTCGTCGCGCACGTACCTGGTGCACGAGGGGTCCAACATTCTGGGCCGCTCCAACGAGTCGGATTTCCGTCTGCCGGATACGGGTGTGTCGCGTCAGCACGCGGAGATCACCTGGGACGGCCAGGTGGCGGTGCTGGTGGATCTGCAGTCCACGAACGGCACGACGGTCAACGACGAGCCGGTGGACAACTGGATGCTGGCGGACGGCGACGTGATCACGCTCGGCCATTCCAACATCGAGGTACGCATTGTGGGCGGCCAGGATGAGCTGCGTGTGAATGCGAACCAGCCGGAGTTCACGGATTCGGTGTCGCACCCGAGTACTGAATACTTCCAGTCCTAAAGCCAGAGGAGACGAGATGGATTCCACGGTGATCCTCAGCGCCCGGTTCGGTCTGCTGGCGCTGTTGTGGGTGTTCATCCTGCTGGTGATGTGGACGCAGCGGAAGGATGTTGTGTCGGTGGGTGGGGCGGCTCGTCGTCAAGCGGTCGCTTCTGCGCCGGCACCCAGGGAGAAGGCGCGAACCATTGCGGTTGTTGCGGGCCCGTTGAAAGGCTCACACATGGAGATTGCCAGCTTGGAGGAGTTCACTGTCGGCAGGGCTGGCGATAACGACTTCCAGCTTGGCGACGATTTCGCGTCGTCCCGTCATGCGCGCCTGTTCCGCCGGGGCAGCGACTGGTTTGTGGAGGACTTGGATTCAAGAAACGGCACCTTTGTCAACGGGGTGCGCATTGATCAGCCCGAACGGGTCACTGTGGGCATGGATATGAAGATGGGACGCACGATTGTGAGGCTAATGCCGTGAAGCTCGCGCTAGATTTCGTCGCCGCGTCCGATCGCGGCCTGGTCAGGGGCAACAACGAGGATTCCGCGTACGCGGGTCCACACTTGCTTGTGCTTGCTGACGGCATGGGCGGCCACGCAGCCGGCGAGGTCGCCTCCCAACTCATGGTGGAGCACCTCGAGCACCTCGACCGCGACCCGGCAGACGCCGACATGCTCGCGCTATTGGGCGCGGCGGCGGAGGACGCCAACGCTTCGATCGCGGAGTCGGTGGCGCAGCACCCGGAGCAGGCCGGCATGGGCACGACGCTGACGGCCGCCATGTTCAACGGCCGCGAGTTCGGCCTGATCCACGTGGGCGATTCGCGCGGCTACCTGCTGCGCGACGGCAAACTTACGCAGCTGACTGTGGATGACACGTTCGTGCAGTCGCTTGTCGACGACGGCAAGCTCGCCCCCGAGGACATCTCCACCCACCCGCAGAAGTCGCTCATTTTGAAGGCCTACACCGGCCGCGAAGTCGAGCCGCACCTGGAACTGATCGAGGCAAAGCCGGGCGACCGCATCCTGTTATGCTCCGACGGACTGTCGGACCCGGTCACGCGCGAGACCATCCAGGTCGCGCTCGGCGACGGCACGCCCGAGATGGCGGCCCAGCGGCTCATCGAGTTGGCGCTGCGCTCCGGCGGGCCGGACAACGTCACCGTGGTGGTGGCGGAGGTTACCGAGGCCGCCGACGGTGCCGGTGCGCCCGCAACCCGCGCCGCGGTGAAAGCTGGCGCGTTGGTGCCGGCGGGTGAGGATTCGCACCCGGATTCGTCGGCAAGCAGGGCGGCCGCGCTGCTGCGCAAGTCCGAGACGATCACCCCGGACCACAACCGCGCGAAGACGCAGGAGGCGAATTCCGCCGACGAAGACGAGGAGTCCCACACACTGGCTAAGGCGAAGCAGCCGGGCACGGTGTGGCCGTGGGTCGTCGTCACGCTTGTGCTGCTGTTGGTGCTGGTCGTCGGTGGTGCGATGTGGGCGAAGGACCGCACGGTGGACGAGTACGCGCTGACCGTGAACGAGGCGAACGAGTTCATCGTCGAGCACACCTCGCGCTCCAACCCGTTCGCCGAACTCGAAACCGAGGCGCTGCAGCACGCGTGCCTGAGCGAGAAGGGCGACCTGCGGGTCATCGCCGCGAACTCCACTCCGGATGACTGCCACGTGTTCAACGTGGACGACCTGCCGGAGGATCAGCGGGCTTCGCTTAGCGACGACACCTTCACCGGGTCCTACGACGACGTCTTAGGCCGCCTCAACGAGCTGGCCGACGACGCGCTGCCGGGCTGCGTGGATAAGCAAACACCCGAGGACAACAAGTGCCGGGAGGTCGAATGAGCCGCCTGACCGCGCGCAGCCGTGAGTTGCTGCTGCTTGTTTTCGCCACCGGACTGCTGCTGCTCATGCTGTTCGGGCTGGAGACCAGCCAGGGCCGCACCCTGTCCACCGAGATGCTCTACATCGTCGGCGGGTTCATCGGCGTCTACGCCATCGCGCACGTGGCCATCGCGTTTTTGGCGCCGCATGCGGACCAGGTGATGCTGCCGACCGTGGCGCTGCTCAACGCGGTGGGGTTGGTGGTGATTTACCGCATCGACCTGGCCGAACGCCCCGGGTATGGGCCGTTGGCGGAGCGGCAGATGCTGTGGTCGCTCGTCGGCGTGGGGCTCATGGTGCTCACGCTCATTGTCGTGCGCGAGCACCAGGCGCTGTCGCGCTACTCCTACCTGCTGGGGCTTTTGGGCCTCATCCTGCTCGCGCTGCCGCTGGTGTGGCCGCAGCCGGAGGGCACCGACGCCCGCATCTGGCTGTGGCTCGGCCCGTTTTCCATCCAGCCTGGTGAGTTCTCCAAGATCCTGCTGCTCATCTTCTTCGCGCAACTGCTCGCGCAGAAGCGCGCGCTGTTCACCGTGGCCGGCCGCCGGTTCCTCGGCTTCACCTTCCCGCGCCTGCGCGACCTCGCCCCGATTCTCATGGTGTGGGCGATCGCGATTTTGATCATGGCGGTCTCCAACGACTTCGGCCCTGCCCTCCTGTTGTTCGCCACGGTGCTAGGCATGGTCTATTTCGCCACCGGGCGCGCATCCTGGCTGGCGATCGGTCTGGCGCTGGTGGCCATCGGCGGCTACGCGGTGTACCAGGTCAGCTCAAAAATCCAGGAGCGCGTGGCCAACTTCATCGACCCGTTCTCGGACTTCGAGGGCATCGGAAACCAGCCGGCCAACGCGTTGATCAGCCTGAGCTGGGGCGGCGTGACCGGCACCGGCCTGGGCTACGGGCACCCGGAACTCGTCCCGGTGGCGCACTCCGACTACATCCTGGCCGCCATCGGCGAGGAGCTCGGCTTCGTCGGCATCGCCGCGGTGCTTTGCCTGTTCGCCGTGTTCATCACCCGCGGGTTCCGCACGGCGATGCAGGTGCGCGACACCTACGGCAAACTGCTCGCCTCCGGCCTCGCACTCACGCTTGCGATCCAGATCTTCGTCGTCGCGGGCGGCGTGTCCTCTATGCTGCCGATGACGGGCCTGACCACGCCGTTCATGTCCGCCGGCGGGTCGTCGGTAATGGCCAACTACATCCTGCTGGGCCTGCTGCTACGCATCTCCAACAGCGCGAACCGCCCGCCGGAGTACGACGAGGCAACCCAGCGACGTGAGGTGGTGGGCGCGCGATGAACAAATCCATCCGCTTCGGCGCGGTCGTCTCACTGCTGTTGATCATTGCGCTGCTGGTGAACTTCACCGTCATCCAAACCCTGCGCGAAGACGAATACGCCCAGGATGCACGCAACTCCCGCATCGTCATGGACCTGAAGAAGATCAACCGCGGCAACATCACCGCCGGCGACCTGACGCTGGCAGAGTCCTTCAAAAACGAAGACACCGGCTACTACCAGCGCGCGTACCCGAACATGCCGTGGTCGTTCGCGCCCGTGGTGGGCTACGCCTCGGACCAGTTCGGCACCGCGCAGATCGAGTCCGGGTTCAATGGGGATCTCACGGGTGACAGTGGGTCGTCGTCACGCTTCATGCGAACCGGGCTCGAAGACGCGAAGAAGGGCGACAACGTCCAACTCACCCTCGACCCGAACCTGCAGGCCTTCGCGTTCGACCAGCTAGCCAAGCCGGGCTACGAAGGCGCCGTGGTGGCGATCCGACCGTCGTCGGGCGAGGTGCTCGCGATGGCGTCGGCGCCGAGCTACGACCCGAACGCGATCGTGAACCCGGCCTCCGCCGGCGACGCGTGGGGCAAGGTGAACAACGACCCAGGCAAGCCGTTGCTCAACCACGGCACGCAGGACCAGCTGCCGCCGGGCTCGATCTTCAAGATCATCACCACCGCAGCGGGCTTGCGCAACGGCTACACGCCGGACTCGCCGCTCACCGGCGACGCGCAGATCATGCTGCCGGGCACCGACGTGCCGCTGACCAACTACGGCGGCCAGGCCTGCGCCGGCGGCGGCCAGGTGCCGTTGCGCACCGCGTTCGCCCTGTCCTGCAACACCGCGTTCGTGCAGATGGGCCTGGACATGGGGCCGGACGCGCTGCGCGACGCGGCCGCCCGCTTCGGCGTCGGCCAAAACTACGACCTCGGCCTGCCCAATGCTGCGGGTTCGCTTGGCGACCTGCCCGGCGCGGCCGAACTTGGCCAATCCGCCATCGGCCAGCGCGATGTGACCATGACCGCGCTGCAGGCGGCCGTGATGGCGGCGTCGGTGGCGAATAAGGGCCAGCGCATGGCGCCGTTCGTCGTGAAGCAAGTGCGCGACAACGAGGGCGAAGTTTTACGTGAAACAAAACCGAAGTCGCTCGGCGAGGCCGTAACGGAAGAGGAAGCGGCGACGATCACCGATTTGATGTTCGGCTCCGAGCGCGCCACCTGGGGCTACGACGGCAACGGGTTCGCCTCGAAGACCGGCACCGCCGAGCACGCCGAGGGCGCCGCGCCGCACGTCTGGTACGTCGCGTTCGACCCGCAGAAGGACGTCGCGGTGGCCGTTGTGGTGAAAAACGGCGGCAACCTGGGCGAAGGCGCCACCGGCGGCCAGGTCTCCGGACCGATCGGCCGCGCCGTGCTACGCGTCGCACCTGCACCCGTGGAAGGAGATAAGTGATGAACACCGAAAACCGCGAGGAACTGCAGAAACTTGTCGGGAGCAACTACGAGCTCCAGTGGATCATCGGCCACGGCGGCATGTCCACGGTCTGGCTTGCCGACGACCACAGCCACGAGCGCGAAGTGGCCATCAAGGTGCTGCGGCCGGAGTTCTCCTCCAACACGGAATTCCTCGAGCGCTTCCGCAACGAGGCGATGAGCGCCCAGGGCATCAACTCCGACAACGTGGTGGCCACCTACGACTACCGCGAGGTGGAAACCGACGGCGGGTTCACGGTCTGCTTCATCATCATGGAGTACATTCGCGGCGAGTCGCTGGCGGACCTCATCGCGCGCGAAGGCCAGCTCACCGAGGACGTCGCGCTCGACGTGCTCGAGCAGGCCGCCCACGGCCTGGCGGTGATCCACCGCATGGGCCTGGTGCACCGCGACATTAAACCGGGCAACCTCATGATCACCCAGAACGGGCAGATCAAGATCACGGACTTCGGCATCGCCAAGGCAGCCGCGGCGGTCCCGCTGACCAGGACCGGCATGGTGGTCGGCACCGCGCAGTACGTCTCCCCCGAGCAGGCGCAGGGCATGAAGGTCACCTCCGCGTCCGACGTGTACTCGCTCGGTGTGGTGGGCTACGAGATGCTCTCCGGCAAACGCCCGTTCAGCGGCGACTCGTCCGTCTCGGTGGCGCTCGCGCACGTGTCCGCCGAACCGCCGGCGCTGCCGATCTCGGTGTCGGCCCCGGCGCGCGAACTCATCGAGATCGCGCTGCGCAAGGACCCGGGCAACCGCTTCCGCGACGGCAACGAGTTCCAATTGGCCATCGCCCAGGTCCGCCAGGGCCTGCGCCCTGCCCAGCCCGGCGGCAACACGCAGGTAGTGGCCATGGAGCCGTCCGCAACCGCGTCGACGCAGATGCTGGCCAGCGTCGCCGACGAGCGCACCGCGCGTCCCGAGGGCTCCTACCCGCCGTCCGCCGCCAAAGCCGTTGCTTCTCGACGACCCCCCGCCGCCCCACAAGCCCCCGTCCGCGCAGCCAACCCGACGCGCAACAAGCCCGAGCAGGAGAAGAAGTCCTCGGCTGGGCCGGTCGTCGCCACGCTGCTGGGTCTTGCGCTGCTCGGCGTAGGTGCCGCGTGGGCCTACACCTCGGGCGCGTTCGACCGCTTCACCGGCACCACCACGCCCACCCCGACCCCGACCGTGGCCACGCAAACCGAAGTCGAGGACGAGGAAACCGAGACCGAGACCGTGGAGACCACCACGCACCACGAGCGCACGACGATCACCGAAACCCATGCGCCGGGCACCTTGCGTTTCGACGAACCACCCGAGGAGCACAACGCCCCCGAACCGGCCCCGGTCGAGCCGGAGCCCGAGCAGCCCGCGCCGGAGGCGTCGACGCCGGCGCCGGTGCCGTCGGCAAGCGTTGCTCCCGAAACCACGCAGCAGGCCCCCGCGCCTGCACCTGGTATAGAATTGCCAAATCTTGAGAACTTGCTCGGAGGTGGCAGGTAAAAATGCTGATCGCTGACCGGTACGAACTGGGCGACATCATCGGCACCGGCGGCATGTCCGACGTGTACGGCGCCACAGATGTCGCACTCGGGCGCGAAGTCGCCGTCAAAATGCTGAAAATCGACATGGCGCGCGACGAGAACTTCCGCGAACGCTTTCGTCGCGAGGCGCAGAACTCCGCGCGCCTGAACCACGAAAACATCGTGGCGGTCTACGACACCGGGTCGGTGGAAACCTCCGGAGTGGACGTGCCATACATCGTCATGGAGCGCGTCAACGGCATGAACCTGCGCGACATCGTACGCAACGAAGGGCCTCTGAGCCCCGAGCGGGCCGCGCGGTTCCTACTGCCGGTCACGCGCGCGCTGCAGGCCAGCCACGACGCCGGCATCATCCACCGCGACATCAAACCGGCCAACATCATGGTCACCAACACCGGCGCGGTGAAGGTGATGGACTTCGGCATCGCCCGCGCGTTGGACGACTCCACCTCCGCGATGACGCAGACCTCCGCTGTCATCGGCACCGCCCAGTACCTCTCCCCCGAGCAGGCCCGCGGCAAACAGGCCGATGCGCGCAGCGACATCTACGCGCTCGGCTGCGTGATGTACGAAGCCGTCACCGGCGAGCCGCCGTTCGAAGGCGAATCCCCTTTCGCCGTGGCCTACCAGCACGTGCAGGAAGACCCGGTGCCGCCGTCGGAACGCATTTCCACGCCGCTGACCGACAACGAGGCCGTCAACGTCGACTCCGTCATCCTCACCGCGATGGCGAAGCACCCGGCGGACCGTTACCAAACCGCCCTGCAGATGGGCGACGACCTCGAGCTTCTCGAGCGCGGCAACGTGACCACCGCTGCCCGCAACCACCTCTCCGCCGCCGAGCACGACGCCGGCCACACGGTGGTTGTGGGCGATGCGGTACGTGAGCCGGCGCCGGTTCGTCGAGAAGCGAAGGCCCTGGAAGCGGAACGCCAGTCGCGCTACGCGGACCACCGCGCCGCGCACGAAAAGACCTCGAACAACACCTTGAAGTGGCTCGCGGCACTACTGAGCCTGCTGCTCATCGGCTCGGTGTCCTGGTTCGTCTACGACTACTTCTCCGCAGACGACGACCCCCAGGCGCCCGCGCAGGAAAAGATGGTGCAGGTCCCGGACCTGACCGGCAAGCCGCGCAACGAGGCCATCGCAGAACTCGAACGCCTCGGCTTCCAGGTCTCCGTGATGGAGGAGCCGAACCCGGACATCAAGCGTGGCGACGTCATCTCCTCCAACCCCGCCGCAGGCTCCGAACTGAAGGCTGGCACCCCGGTGAAGCTCACCGTCTCCTCCGGCAAGGAGATGACGGACGTGCCGGACATCACCAACCTCACTACGGACGAGGCGGTCGAGGAGCTGAAGAAGGCCGGGCTCGAACTGAACCCGAACGTGCGCCGCGAAGCCAGCGACAACATCCCCGAAGGCGCCATCTTGAGCCAGCAGCCGGCCGGCGGCACCCAGATTGCCAAGGGCTCGCGCATCGGCATCACCGTGTCCTCGGGCCCGGACATGGTGCAGGTGCCGTCGCTGGTCGGCCTCAACGTCGAGCAGGCCACCGCGACCCTGTCGTCACTGAAGCTGCGCTCCACCGTGACCAAGGTCGACTCCGAACGCCCCGAGGGCGAAGTCCTGGCCGTGGCCGGCGAGAACACCGACGTGGAGACCGGCACCACCGTTGAGCTGCGCATCTCCAACGGCATGCTGATGAAGATGCCGAAGATCACCCGCATGGACCCGACCGAAGCCGAGCGCGTCATGCGCGACGCCGGCTGGAGCGGCCGCCTCGTCGAAGGCCCGACCGTGGCAACGGGCGCGCTTGTCGACGCCGGCCTGATCGGCCACCAAGAAATCCCCGCCGGCGACGTGATCCGCAAGGACCAGGCCATCGGCTACAACCTGTGGAAGTTCGACGCCGGCGTCCTCCTGCCGCAAAATAACGCAGCAGGTGCCGGGGCTGATACAGTTTCACCCCAGAACGCAGCAAACGCGGTACGTGGCGTGGAGCGCAGGCTCGGCCTGTAGCCCAGACCCGACACGACGACATGGAGAACAACGATGCCTAAAGCGAAAGTAACTAAGGACGCTGTCCACCCGGTCAGCAGCACCTCCACCGGCGCGTCCCGCACCCCCGTCAAGGTCAACACCGGCGGCACCCCGATCTGGTACAAGGTCATCATGTTCGGCCTGATGATCCTCGGCCTCGGCTGGCTCATTGTGTACTACCTCGCCGGCGACCAGATCCAGTTCCTAGCCCAGCTCGGCCCGTGGAACTACGGCATCGGCTTCGCAGGCATGATCATCGGCCTGCTCATGACCATGGGCTGGCACTAGCGCGCGGTCTTGCGCGGGGCGTGGCGGGTTTTCCCGTCGCGCCCCGTTTTTGTTCGGGTCAATCCGTGCATATAAATAGTCCGCCCGGTTGCGTTGATCGCGTCTTATCCAAGTTGGGGATAAAGGCATGGTGACCGGGGCGTTTGGTCGTCGATAAGCAATTAGTTCGACCCCGGATTGGGTAGATTGTTCAACAATCCTATGCAGTCTTCCTTACAAGGGACTAAGACTTTTATGCGAGAGCACCCGCTCACCTCTGTCCAGTTCCCGAGAAAGGAGCGCCCCCGTGCGCGCTATCCGTTCCGCCGTCGCAGCGCTGGCCGCCATCGCCATCGCAGGCTCCGCCGCGACCGCAACCGCCCAGACCTTCGAGGAGTCCTACCCGGAGACCCCGGCAACTAACTCCGCCCTGCCGATCATCCACACCTACCGCGGCTCGGACCACCTCAAGGCCAACGTCCTGAACCCGCGCCCGGTGTGCAACTCCACCGAGGACTACCGCACCGTGGTGTACAAGG
>ERZ1029884.303-NODE-303-length-10051-cov-93.179972_pt1 | contig 10051 bp, 9 predicted proteins | sample MGYA00519233_ERZ1029884 | MGnify/ENA primary metagenome ERZ1029884 (study PRJEB33666, sample SAMEA4610931) | skin metagenome | biome: Human-associated habitat; feature: Malodor aspect; material: skin | place: Philippines | collected 2015-08 ...
GAGATGCTCGAGGACATCAAGAACAACCACGACGGCGACGCCACCGACTTCATGAACCGCGTGAAGAACAAGGAAAAGGGCGTCCGCCTCATGGGCTTCGGCCACCGCGTGTACAAGAACTACGACCCGCGCGCAGCCATTGTGAAGGACACCGCGCACGAGGTGCTCGAGCACCTCGGCGGCGACGAGCTGCTGGATCTTGCCATGAAGCTCGAGGAGATCGCGCTGAACGACGACTACTTCATCCAGCGCAAGCTCTACCCGAACGTGGACTTCTACACCGGGCTGATCTACCGCGCGATGGGCTTCCCCACGGACTTCTTCACCGTGCTGTTCGCTATCGGCCGCCTGCCGGGCTGGATCGCCCAGTACCGCGAGCAGCTGGAGATGAACACCAAGATCAACCGCCCGCGCCAGATTTACACCGGCTACCAGCAGCGCGACTTCGTGCCGCGTGACCAGCGCTAGGGGGGCCGGAGGGCGTCGATAGGCATACGGCTACGACGCTGCGCCGCCGAGAATTGTTCTTCCCTTATACTTTTGGGAGGAAGTTCTCGGCGGTTTCTTTGTGAACCGCGCACAAACTTGCAAGGAGTTTCAACGCTATGGAAAAGCCGTTCATTGACAAGCCGGAGGGCCCGGCGCCCGCAGACCTCGTCGTCGAGGACATCACCGTCGGCGACGGCGAGGAGGCCGTGGCCGGTGGGTTTGTCAAGGTGCACTACCTTGGCGTGGACTTTGAAACGGGTGAGGAGTTCGACTCCTCCTGGGACCGCGGCGAGGCCGCCGAGTTCCCGCTCACCGGCCTGATCCAGGGCTGGCAGGAGGGCATTCCGGGCATGAAAGTCGGCGGGCGCCGGCAGCTGACCATCCCGCCGGAGAAGGCCTACGGCCCCGCTGGCGGCGGGCACCCGCTGTCCGGCCGCACCCTGGTGTTCATCATCGACCTGCTCGACGCGAGCTAGGAGGCCCCCATGCGCATCCCCGTCACGACGCTTAACGACGGCTACGATTTCCCCCTCCTCGGCCTCGGCACCTACAAGCTGACCGGCGAAGACGTGGAACGGATCGTGCGCACCGCGATCGAACTCGGCTACCGCCACATCGACACCGCGGCGCTGTACGACAACGAAGTCGAGGTGGGTAAGGCCATCAACGACGCGATCAAGGCCGGCGACGTCACCCGCGAGGAGCTGTTCGTCACCACCAAGTTGTGGAACGACGACCAGGAACGGGTGGCAGCGGCCTACCAGGAATCGCTGGAGCGGCTCAACCTGGAGTTCGTCGACCTGTATCTCGTGCACTGGCCGTGGCCGCAGCACGGCACCTACGTCAAGGCATTCGAGCAGCTCGCCGAGCTGCAGGGGATGGGTCGGCTGCAGTCCGTGGGTGTGGCGAACTTCTACCCCGAAGTGCTCGACGAGATCATCGAGGCCACCGGCATCACCCCGGTGCTCAACCAGGTGGAGCTGCACGCCGGGTTCACCCAACCAGAGCTGCGCGCCTACCACGAGGAACATGACATCGTGACCGAGGCGTGGGCTCCGATCGCGCGCGGATCCAATTTCGACGACCCGGCCATCCGCGCCGTCGCCGACGCGCACGAGGCCACCCCGGCGCAGGTGTCGCTGGCGTACTTGATGAAGCTTGGTTGCTCCGTGGTCCCGAAGACCGCGAACCCGCAGCGCCTGGTGGAGAACCTGGGTGCGGTGGATCTTGCGCTGACCGACGAGGATGTTGCCACCCTCGACGGGGTCCGGGGCGAGCGCCTTTCGGGTGATCCGCTGACGTTCCCGGGGTAGACGCGCTACCGCGGCCCGCAAGCCCAGCTGCACGAGCGTGCAGCTGGGCTTTTTGCATGCCCGGAAGGACTTCCTAAAAGAGACGTGAAAAACAGTTTAAGGGCAGTGTGTGATAGGTTACATTCTGATTGTTGAGTCGGAGATCACATACGCCGGCGAGACAAGGACCACCCCTCCACATACAAGAAAGGATCGAGGCCATGACCGGTTCAACAGCTGTCCCGCAGCGCCGCGAACCAACTCCGGGCGAGTTCGTTGCGATGCAGCAAAGCCCCGAATTCCAGGACCTGCGAAGCACATTCCGCGGCTTCACGTTCCCGGTAATGATCGGGGCGTTCCTCTGGTACGTCTTTTACGTCGTCTTCGCCACCTTCGCGCCGGACGCCATGGCCCGAGACTTCCTCGGCCTCAACGTCGGCCTGTGGCTCGGCTTCGCCCAGTTCTTCACCACGTTCCTGATTACCTGGGTCTACGTGAAGTGGGCGAACAAGAACATCGAGCCGCGGGCGGCTCACATCCGCCAAGAGATGGAGGGCTAAACCATGCAGACCTACCTGCTCGCCGCCGAAGCCGGCGAGAAGACCGGCAATCCGATCCTCAACATCGCGATCTTCGGCGCCTTCATCGTGATCACCCTCTACATCGTGACTCGCGCCGGTAAGACCACGAGCGAATCGGCGGACTTTTATACCGGAGGAGCGTCGTTCAGCGGCACGCAAAACGGACTCGCCATCGCAGGCGACTACCTGTCCGCGGCGTCGTTCCTGGGCATCGTCGGATCCATCGCGCTCAACGGCTACGACGGCTTTTTGTACTCCGTCGGCTTCTTCGTGGCGTGGCTGGTCGCACTACTGCTGGTGGCCGAGCCGCTGCGCAATGTCGGCCGCTTCACCATGGCCGATGTGCTGTCCTTTCGTCTGCGCCAGAAGCCGGTGCGCGTGGCCGCCGCCTTTGGCACGCTGTTTGTGTCGCTGTTCTACCTGATCGCGCAAATGGCCGGCGCCGGCTCACTGGTGTCCGTGTTGCTGGACCTGCACTCCTTCACGGCCCAGGCGATCTGCGTCGGCATCGTCGGCGTGATCATGATCATCTACGTCCTCGTCGGCGGCATGAAGGGCACCACCTACGTCCAAATGATCAAGGCGGTACTCCTCATCACCGGCGTGCTGATCATGACCGTCCTCGCCTTCATCCTTGCGAAGGGCGGGTTGACGGCGGTGTTTGACCGGGCCATTGACTCGCACGCCGCCTCCGGCCACATCGCGGAGAAGGGCTACCAGGCCGAAGACATTCTTAAGCCAGGCCTGAAGTACGGCAAATCCACCACTTCGAAGCTCGACTTCGTCTCCCTGGGCCTGTCGCTGGTGCTCGGCACCGCGGGCCTGCCGCACGTGCTCATGCGCTTCTACACCGTGCCCACAGCCAAGGAAGCCCGTAAGTCTGTGACCTGGGCGATCGTGCTCATCGGCTCCTTCTACCTGCTCACCCTGGTGCTGGGCTACGCCGCGGCCGCGTTTGTTGGGCCGGACCGCATTCTCGCGGCACCTGGCGGCGCGAACTCCGCAGCACCGCTGCTGGCGTTCGAGCTCGGCGGCTCCATCTTCATGGCGCTCATCTCTGCGGTGGCGTTCGCCACCGTGCTTGCGGTGGTGGCTGGCCTGGCCATCACGGCATCTGCGTCCATCGCGCACGATGTGTACGACGCAGTGCTTCGCGACGGCCAATCCACCGAGGAAGAGCAGGTCCGCGTCTCCCGCATCACCGTGGTTGTGCTGGGCATCGTCTCCATCATTCTCGGCATCCTGGCTATGCAGCAGAACGTGGCGTTCCTGGTCTCCCTGGCGTTCGCCATCGCCGCGTCCGCGAACCTGCCGACCATTCTGTACTCCCTGTACTGGAAGCGCTTCAACACCACCGGGGCGGTGGCGTCGATCTACACCGGCCTGATCTCCGCGCTCGTGCTGATCGCGCTTTCGCCGGCAGTGTCGGGCAGCGCCACAGCGATGTTCCCGAATGCGGACTGGGCCATCTTCCCGCTGTCCAGCCCCGGCATCGTGTCCATCCCGCTCGGCTTCCTGGCCGGCATCATCGGCACCTATCTAGGCAAGCCCGACAACTTCGACGAGCTCCAGGCCGAGATGGAGGTCCGCTCGCTGACCGGCGTCGGCGTCGAGGCCCCGGTCGACCACTAGCCATACACGAAAACGGCCTGATCCCTGGGAGGATCAGGCCGTTTTCACGCTGTTAGAAGAACGGGAAGAACCTGCCGACGAGGCCTATCGTGCCGAGCAGGCCGAGCGCGAGGGCGAGACCCGTGATCACATCCGCCGGGGAGGCCGCGTTGCCCGGGGCCGGAGCGGGTGCAGGGGTCGTCGGCGAGGGTGCGGTGGTCAGCCCACCCGTCGCCGTTCCCCGAACAACCTTGACGGTGAACACGCGGTTGACGGAGGAGTAGTCCGCGAACTGAATGGCGGCGTTGATGCGCAACACGCTGCCGGGGCGCATGCCGCGCGCCGCGGCGACGCGGATGCCGGTCTCGCCCTCGCGGGCGATGGTCCAGCCGCCACGGGTCTCCTCGGTGACAAACACGCGGGCACCCTCAGGCAGGCCTTCCGGGGTGACCACGATGCTCTCGCCAGCCGTGATGGTGGTGTCTGCAATAGACACGTTCGCGGTCTCAGCAGCGGGGCGCGCCGGGGTGGAGCGGGTGGTTGGGGCCGGCTTGGGGGCAGTGGTCGACGTGCTCGGCTTCGGGGCAGTGGTCGACGTGCTCGGCTTGGGGGTGCTTGGCTTCGGGGTGGTTGTCTGGGTCGAGCTGCCGGGGGTCGCGCCCTCCGCGGATGACGGTACGTAGGCCTTCGCGGTCAGGTCGCGCGTGCTGCCGTCGGGAAGCAGGACAGCCACCTCGAGTACCAGCGCGTAGCCGGGCTGAGCGTTTCGCGGGGCGGCGAAGGTGATCGCGCCAGTCTGTTCATCCGTGTGCAGCGACCACCCGTTGTACTGCTGGTTCGGGCCGATCACTCGGGCGCCCTCCGGCAGCGAGCCATTGAGGAAGACGGTGACGCGCTCGTTGGCGGAAACGGCGGTGTCGGGGTAGGACAGTTCGCCCACCGCCGGGGCAGGGGCGGGCTTCGGCGTGGTCTTCAGCGTGGTCTTCGGTGCGGAGCTCGTCGATAGGCTTGGCTCCTTGCCCACGGTGATGCGGGAGGTGTACTGCTTGGTGGAACCGTCCGGGAAGGCCACGCCGAGCGTGATACCCAGCCCGGCACCTGCGCGGGCACCCGCCGGAGCGGAGACGGTGACCTCGCCGCTGGCCTGGTCCGCCTCGACGCGCCAGCCACCGGAACCGGTGGGAGCGGCGAGCTGGGAGCCGGCCGGGAGGGAAACGCTCGGGCGCAGGGTCACCGAGCCGCCGGGTGCCACGGTGGCGTCGCCCCAGGACAAGTCGAGCGACTCTGCGAGGGAGACCGACGGGGCGACAACGCGCACGGTGAACAGCGCGTAATCCACGGTGTGGTCCGGGTAGGTGATGGTGACGTAGTTCTGTGCCCATGCGCCGGGGTACTGGCCGCGCGGGGTGGCGGTGACGGTGCCGGAGGCGTCGACAGCAAAGCCCCAGCCTACCGTGTCATTGACCGAGAACGTGGTGCCGGCTGGGAAAGCGCCGCTGACGGGGATGCGCACCGCGTTGCCCGGGGTGGTCTGCGCGTCGGCGTAGCCCGGGTTGTAGGTGCGCGACATAAAGTCGGCGGCGGAGGCGGGAACGACGGTGGTGGTGGCGAGTGCGGCCGTCAGTGCGGCGGCGACAAGGCGGGCGGTTTTCACGGGACTCCTGTCAAAGTAGTAAGAGAATACTTTGACTAGTTTAGATAAATCCCTAGAAATTTCTCATTTAACGCGGTAGCCAGGAAGAGGAGAGCTGGCTGCTGCCCTGGAGCAGTGTCGACCAGTCGCCCGGAGTCATGTTTGTTAACGTCGATCCTTGGCCCGGCGTCCACTGGCCCCAGTCCGAGGCGTACACGTTGTTGATGTCCACCTGGATGCCCTCGATATAAGCCTGGCGGCCCGCAACCTGGTGGATGTTTGCGCGCGAGTGAATCTGGCCGCGGGAGCCCCAGTCGTGCTGCCAAAAGTAGGAGCCGATGCCGTCTTCCAGGCACCACGCGATGGTGTAGTAGTTGCCGTAGACGCCAAGCTGGTACCCGGCCGCGTTCAGTGCGACGCCCATTGCCTTCAGGTACGGGTTGATCAGCGAGTTGAACTGGGTGAGCGTCGGGTTGTCGTCGATCGCGACGTAAATCGGGCGCCCGGTCGGGCCACCCGCCGCTTTGTGCAGTGCGATGGCCTGCGGGGCGTGCTCAGCGGCGCCGAGGGCACCGCGTTTCCAGTCGGCGGTCTCCGCTCGGCCGAACTGGTAGACGGAGGCGACGGCTAGGCCGTTCGCCTGGTAGTCGCGGGTCTCGCCGATGGTCACGGGCTTGCCTCGCATCCATTCCGCGCCGGGGCGTCGCTCGGAAACGTAGCGCACTGCGCCCATGTGGCCCGCTGCTTTCACAGCGCCTGCCGAGGGTACCCCTGCCGAGTAGTCCACGACCGTGCCCAGCACTCGACGCTGCTGAGCCTGCGCGGCGGGGGAGAGTGCGGTGGATGCGGCCGCTGCGGCGGCGGTAAGGGCGCCCGCGGACTTCAAAAATGAGCGGCGATCAAAGGTAGTCACATCCGTCACTCTAGCCCCAACGGGCGGTTTGTGCTCAACCTCGCGCGAGAAACGCGCGCTGGTGAGGCGGCGGTTTCCGGCGAGCGCAATCGCTGCGGTAACCTAACGCCATTGCCTCCGTAGCTCAGTGGATAGAGCACTTCTCTCCTAAAGAAGGTGTCGTAGGTTCGATTCCTACCGGGGGCGCCATTTGTGCAGATCTACCTGCGAAAACTACCGGTTAACCGGCGAGGAGACCCACGTAAACGGCCGGTCCAGCAGGGTAGTGCCCAGCTTCGACGGGGTGAGCACGAACTCCTCGCCGCCAGCGGGGACAAGTTCAATCGTGCCTTCGCCGGCCCGCCAGGTGAACTCGCGCGTTTCCATGACGGGCCCGCGCGGGGCGGCATTGACGCCGTCGTCGGTCATGGGTGCCGTGAGCTGGATAATCACCCGGTTGCCGTCGAGCGTGTAGAAGCCTTCTTGGAGGGAGCCGGAGGCTCGTCGTAAGGCAACGAGCCCGTGGAAGGAGCCCTCGGGGGTTTCGGCGCCCTCGACCCGGTAGAAGCTGCCTGCGGCGGGGCCGTCGATGGAGCCGAAGGCGATCGCCGCCCAGCGCTGGTCGTCGGGCAAGGCGGGAGCCGCTTCGATGTCGCCGCCGGCCACCGAGTACACGCCCGACAGTTCTGTGCCTTCCCGGTCGAGCGCCTTCGGGATGCCGGTGAACATGGCAAACCCGGCCGCGCCGAGGGAGATCACCAGGGCCAAAGCAGGAAAGAAGCGGGTGACGCGGTGGACCTTTTCGTTCGTGATCGCGCGCGGCGCATCCAGGGCCTCAACGCTGCGCCCGGCGAGGAAGCGGAACAGCCGCGGCAACCACGGCGCCAGCACAAGCAAGAACAACAGCGCCTGGATGGCCGCGGGGATTTTCACGGGCACGTCGAACGTCATGTTCAGCAGCCACACCACGGCCAGGTCCAAAAAACCGATAAGCCCGCCGAGCCACGCGGTACGACGCCACAACAGCAGCACGCAGGCGACGAATTCGGCGAGCCCCGCGAGGAATTGTACGACGGGGGAGAAGCCCATGAACGTCCACAACAGCCCCATGGGCGACTTCTCGCCGAGCGCAATCAGCAGCTCCGGGAAGTCGGGCCGGCCCATCTGCATCAGGCCGAGCTTGAACAGAGCGTACGGCATGAGCATGACAAATACGGCCGCGCGCACGACCCAGTGCAGCGCCCAGCCAATCTGCTTCGCGTTCATGGGCGACAGTCTAACTAGCATGGGCGGAGTGAAACCTGTGGCAGTGATCGTCGGTGCGGGGCCGAACGGGCTGACGGCCGCCGCGCGCCTCGCGGTCAGCGGGTGGCGGGTGGAGGTGCGCGAACGCGCTGGTGAGGTTGGGGGAGCGGCCGCGACGCAGACGCTTGACGACGGCTCGCGGGTCGACCTCGGCGCCGCCTGCCACCCCTTCGGGGCAGCCAGCCCCGCCTTCCGGGCGTTGCGGCTGGAAAACTACGGGGTGCGTTGGCTGCGCGCTCCGTTGGAGATGGCGCACCCGCTCGACACCGGCGCGGCGGTGCTGGCCGGCTCGCTCGAGGAAACGGCGGCCGGGCTCGGCGCGGACGAGGGGGCGTGGGCTCGGCTGCACGCCCCGGTGGTGGATCACGTTGACGGGCTGCTCGCCGACGTGCTCTCACCCATGACGCGTGTGCTGAGGCACCCGGTTGCGCTCGCGCGATTCGGCGCCCGCGGGTTGTGGCCGGCGGCGGCACTTGGACGGGCGGCCTTTCGCACCGAGGAGGCGCGCGCCCTGCTCGCGGGCAGCGCAACGCATGCGATCACCTCGCCGTCGCGCCCGCTGACCGGGGCGTTCGGCCTGCTGTTCGGCGCGCTGGGCATGACTCGCGGGTGGCCGGTGGCCGAGGGCGGATCCGGCGCGATCACGGCGGCGCTGCGCGAAATTGTGACGGAACACGGAGGAGTGGTCCACTGCGGGGAAGAGGTGGGCGAATTGCCCGAGGCGGATGCCGTCATCCTCAACCTCACTCCCGCCCAGGTGTTGCGTATCGACGGCGCCGCGCTGCCGGCCCGCCGCACCCAGTCGATGCGTAGGTGGCGCTACGGCCCGGGGGTGCACAAGGTTGATTTCATGCTTGACGCGCCGGTGCCGTGGTCCGATGCGCGTGTGGGCGAAGCGGCCACGGTGCACGTCGGCGGCACGGTCGAGGAGATCGTGCGCGCCGAGAAGGAGGTGGCCGCCGGAGTGTTACCGAGCCGCCCATTCGTCATGGTGAGCCAGCAGTACGCGGCCGACCCCTCGCGCGGTCTGGTGCTGTGGACGTACGCGCACGTCCCGCACGGCTACCGGGAGCGGCACCCGGGTGAGGTGGCGGAAAAGATTACCCAGCAAATCGAACGCTTCGCGCCGGGCTTCCGCGCGGTGGTGCGGGACACGATAGAGACGCCGCCGGCCGCACTAGAGGGGTGGAATCCCAACCTCGTCGGCGGCGACATCGCGGGCGGGGCTATGGACGGCGCTCAGCTGCTTATGCGTCAGCCGCACCGGCTGCGCAGGGGGCTCTACCTCGCGTCGTCGTCGACCGCGCCCGGGGCGGGCGTGCACGGTATGCCCGGCTGGTGGGCGGCGGCAGCAGCCCTGCGGGACTTCGCCTGAATAACTTACTTCCCCGTAGGTTTGGATGCGTTTAAGGTAAAGGCCAATCCAACGACTCAAGTGGGGGTGATCCGTGACCGACACTAAACCGGGCCAAGTGCGGCGCAGCTACGTTATGGCGGATCGAGGCGAGCGCCCCATGATCCGCGGCTGGTTCCACCTCGTTGCGGCATTGCTTTCGGCGCTGGCCGCAACGGTGCTGATCACGTTCGCCTGGATGACGCTGATGTGGTTCCAGGCACTCGGAGTTACCGTCTACGGCGCAGGGTTGTTTTTGCTGTTCGGGGTCTCGGCAATGTACCACCGCTGGCCGTGGCGCACCTCGAACGCCGTGCGATGGTGGCGCAGAGCGGATCACGCCACTATCTCGGTGTTTATCGCCGCGACGTACACGCCGCTGTGTCTGACCGTCTTTGAGCCGACTACTGCGGCGATAATGCTTGCCGTCGCATGGGCGGGCGGTATCGGGGGAGCGGTGCTCAACCTCGTGTGGATCAACCACCCGCGCTGGCTTGACGTGGTGGTCTACGTCGGGCTGGGGTGGATCATCGTCCCACTCATTCCAACCCTCTGGCGCGAGGCCGGGGCGGCGGTGGTGTGGCTGTTGTGTGCCGGCGGGGTGATATACACACTCGGCGCGCTGGTCTACGGTTTCAAGTGGCCGGGGCGGTCAGCGCGCTATTACGGCTACCACGAGCACTTCCACACCGCGACCATTGTGGCGGCGGTGCTCCACCTCGTGGCTATCTGGATGGTTGTGGTGCAGGCGGGGTAGGCGCACCCCGGGCTACTCCTCGCCGGTGAGCTCGCGCAGCTTGGCGCGCACCGCGGAGGCCTCCGGGTTGGTGGCGTGGGTGCCGTCGGAGTAGAGCA
>ERZ1029884.309-NODE-309-length-9905-cov-19.911574_pt1 | contig 9905 bp, 9 predicted proteins | sample MGYA00519233_ERZ1029884 | MGnify/ENA primary metagenome ERZ1029884 (study PRJEB33666, sample SAMEA4610931) | skin metagenome | biome: Human-associated habitat; feature: Malodor aspect; material: skin | place: Philippines | collected 2015-08 ...
TTTCCTCACCAGGGACGATCACATGGTTCTCGGATACCTCGGCAGTCTCCCACGAAACCTTGATGGGGTTACATTCGATGTTTTCGCTCGGCCACGGGTTTACAATAGCGCCAAGAGACGCAGCGTCCCCGCGGGTGGCATACGGACCATCAGGATTTTCCTTCTTATAGTTGCTTTGCCAGGCGTAACGTACAGGGTTACCGGCGGAGGCCGAAGCGAACTGCTTGACTTTCTCGTCGGTCAGCCCTGCGTAGAGATTCAAGTTCCGTAAAACGCCTCTACCACTGGTAGTAATGTCGATGTTTTCGTCGGCCTTGTGAGTGACGCTCTTGCCATCGAAGGTCTGGCCGGCCTCCATGGAAGGCACCTCGCCGGTATCCAAGACATTGCCAAGCCCCCCCGTATTGGTAAAGCTCCAATCGGCGAACGTGCGGTCCTTCGAATTATCAAAGGAGACACTCAGGCCCCACAAGGTCTTGTCACCCTGCGTACCCGGCTCCAGGGTGCTCCAGCTGAAACCTGCCTGGTTTCCGCTCGGCTTCTTCTCGCTCGTAACCACACACGAACCCGCCGGCAGGTCGGACGCCTGCTGGGCGGCCTTATCCACCGCGCCGGACTTATCACGGATGCCGCCGGACAATGTGTCAGCCGCAGCGTACGGTGCGAGCGGTCCCGGCCCCACGACGCTAATACCGCCGAGCGCGAGCGCAATCACGGACGATGCCGCAATGCTGCGCGAGGTTGAATTACGGAAACGGCGGGATGATTCAGCCATTTGTGCTCCTCTTCGAAGTAATTTGTCGCCACGTCCCAAGGGAGAGGTGACAGATAGCATCACATTTTAGGGATCTAAAAAACGGCTGTCCACCTTAGCGTTTGCTTAACGACGACCCCGCACACCAGCAAGACCCGCCGCCGCCACCATCGCAGAGAGCAGCACCGCCGAGACGATGCCGCGATAGTCGCCGGCGTTACCCGCTGCCGACACCGCTGTCGACGCCCAGTGCATCGGCGCTGCTTGCGACAACGCGATCCACACCGAGTCCACCTGCGCGGTGGTGGCGGTGCGCCACACCCAGCCGACAAGCCCGGTCTGCACCAGCGCGAGCACGCCGGCAACCGTCAGCCCCGCGGCCGTTCCGAGTGTCAGCAAACACAGTGACGCAAGACCCGCGGACGCTAATGTCCCCGACAGCAGCCCGATAAACGCAATCGCGTACTCCGCCGCGCCGAAGCCTGAGCCGAGAATCCCCGCCAGGATGGTGCCGGCCGCGGCGAGCACGATGGAGCCGATGGCGATGACCCACCGGCGGGTGCGCGTCGTCAAGCACAACGCCGCCGCGAGTGCCGTGCCACCCAGCACCGCCATCGCCGCGAGCAGCATCGCCGCCACGGGGGCAAGCGTCGGGCCGGCGGGCTCAGCACCTGCGCCCGGCGCGACCGTCGGCACCGGCAGGGCCGCGCGCACGGCGGCGACCTTGTCGGCGTTGAGCCCGGCCATCTGGTCGATCTTTTCCACACCGGCGACTAACTCGTCGATGCCGCCGGTGGCGTCCCCGGTGCGCGACTGCATCTCGGTCAGGCCCTGCGCCAACTCGGCCGAGCCGTTGGTGGCTGTATATATACCGTCGTGAAAGCCGTAGCCCGGCACCGCGAGCTGGTTGGCCAACTCGCGGGAGCCGTCGCGCAGCTGGTTCATTTTCGCCACGGCGTCTGGTGGCAACTGGGCTGCCTTGGCCTGTTCGCGCAGCCCCTTCAGCGAGTCGCGCGCCTGCACCGCCTCCGGGTCCTTGGCGTCCTTCAACTCTACGAGCGTGCGATCGATTGCGCCGACCACCTGGCCGCGTACCGCCTCAAACCCGGAGATCTGGCCCACGACCTCGCCAATGGAATCCGCCAGCTCGGTCGCGCCGGAACCCAACTGACCCGTTCCCGCTTGGAGTTGGACCATGCCGTCGCTTAATTGCTGGGCGCCGGTTTGGGCGGCGGCGAGGGCGTCGAGAAGCTCCTGCGTCTGGCCTTCGGCCTCGCCGACGCCGTCGGCAAGCTGGCCCGTTCCCTCCTTGAGCATTTTCGCCTGCTGGCCGGCCTCGCCTGCGGCCCGGCGCGCGTCGCCAAGATTGTCCGGGCCCACCTGCGGGGCGCCGGAGACCTCCGAATCGCGCGCCGCGTTCGCCCACGTGGACGCGGGACTCATCGGCAAAAACGCGCCGACCACAAGCGCCAGCAAGGCGCATACCAACCGCAGAGCATTGCCCGATTTCATGGGACTGTTCTTAGCACTCACCTGCGCTACCCTGCGGGAGGCGCACCGCCCACCGACTTCGGAGGGTTAGAGCCATCCCCCATGTATTGATACTGTCTTTACCGTTCCGTACAAATCCCCTAAGAATGCATTGAAAAGGGTTCACCATGACTCTTCCCCTTGTCATCGGGCTCGTGGCAGCAACGGTGGTGCTTTCCCCGGTGCTGGTGCGCGCCATAGACAGGAAGGCCGGGTACCCGCTCGCGGCGCTTCTCTTCGCCGCCGCGGCCGTGCTGGGCTCGAAATTCTCTTCCGTCGCCCAGGGCACAGACCTCACCTGGACTCGCACGTGGGCACGCGATGTGATGGGCACAGGCACGTCGATCGACTTCGCGTTGCGTGCCGACGGCCTCGGCATCTTCTTCGCACTCCTCGCCCTAGTCATCGGCGGCGTCGTGTTCCTCTACTCCGCCGCCTACCTGCCAAAACGCGACGGCAACACGAGTTTCTACACCATCATGACCGCGTTCACGCTGTCCGTGCTGTTGCTTGTGCTTGCCGACGACACCGTGCTCCTCTTCATCGCCTGGGAGCTCGTCTCCATCGCGTCGTTCATGCTCATCGCACGCTCCGGCTCCTCGGGTGAGGCCGGCTCCTACCGCACGCTCATCCTCACCTTCTTCGGCGGCCTGACCCTGCTGGCGGGCCTTGCGGTCGCGTCGGTGCAGGCGGGCACGACGCACCTGCAGGACATCCTCGCCTCGGATGTGTGGGGCGACAACCGCGTCACCGTCGTGGTGGCGCTGCTCATCGCGTTTTCCGCCTTTACCAAGGCCGCGCAGTTCCCGTTCCACTTCTGGCTGCCGGAGGCGATGGCCGCCGCCACGCCGGTCTCTGCGTTCCTGCACGCCGCCGCCGTGGTCAAGGCCGGCATTTACGTGCTGCTGCGCTTCTCCACAATCTTTAGCGACGTCGCCGCCTGGAACGTCGTGCTGGTCGTCTTCGGCTTGTTCACCGCGATCATGTCGGCCACCTTCGCCATCACGAAGACCGACCTGAAGCACCTGACCGCGTACTCCACGGTGTCGCACCTAGGCTGGATCGTCGCCGCCATCGGCGTTGGTTCTCCGCTGGGCCTGGCCGCCGCGCTGACCCACACGCTCGCGCACGCACTGTTCAAGTCCTCGCTGTTCATGCTCATCGGTGTTGTCGACCACGAGGCCGGCACTCGCGACATGCGCCGCCTGGGCAAGCTGTACGACAAGATGCCGTTCACGTTCGTCTCCACCGCCGTCGCCGCCGCCTCCATGGCCGCGGTGCCGCCGCTGTTCGGCTTCGTGTCCAAGGAATCCATCCTGGACGCCTTCCACGAGAGCCCCTACGGCATGGTGCTGCTCATCCTCGCCGGTTTCGCGGCGTTCCTCACCTTCCTGTACTCGCTGAAGATCGTCTTCGGCGCGTTCGTCGACGGCCCGAAGGACATGTCGGGCGTCCACGAGGCCCCGGTCGCGCTGTGGCTGCCGGCCGCGCTGCCGGGCTGGATGTCCGTCGTCTTGCCGTTCATGCTGTTCTGGGTGGACAACCCGGTCTCCGCCGGCGTGCGCGCGATTACCGGCGACGACACCTTCGAAACACACCTCGCGTTGTGGCACGGCGTCACCCCGCCGTTTGTCGTGTCCCTGCTCGTGCTGGTTGCTGGTATCGCGTTCATCTTCGTGCGCAAGCCAGTCTTCGAGGCCCTGCGCAACAAGGAGCTGCTGCCCGCCAACGGCCCCGAGGTGCTGTCCTGGACCACCCGCGGCCTGTTCGAACTCGGCAAGCAGCTGGGCGCGCTTGCCGACGGCTTCAACCCGTCGCGCCACCTCTTCCCCCTGCTGGCGTCCGTCACCGTCATGGGCCTGTGCGTCATCGGGCTGACCGACGGTATCGACGGTGTGACCCCGGCACCGCGCGCCGAGGGCATCGACGTGTGGTGGGACCTCATCCCGTTCGCCATCATCGCTATGTCGGTCCTCGGCATGGTGTTCACCCGCTCCCGCCTCGCCTCCGCGGTACTGCTCGGCACCGTCGGCGTGGGCATGACGCTGCAGATGTTCATGCTCGGCGCGCCGGACGTGGCGCTGACCCAGTTACTCGTCGAGTCGCTCACCGTCGTGGTCATCCTCCTCGTGCTGCGCTTCCAGCCGCGGATGTTCCCGGAGACGAAGCCTCGTCGTAAAGCACTCGCTGCTGTCTTCGCGTTGCTGGCCGGCCTGGTCGCCTTCTTCGGCGTGTACGGTCTCACCGGCCGCCGCGGGCGTTCCGAACTCGCCGAGTGGTACCTCACCGAAGGCGGCGAGGTCACCGGCGCGGATAACATCGTCGCGGTGATCATCGTGGAGTTCCGTGGCTTTGATACCCTCGGCGAACTCTCCGTGCTCGGCATGGCCGCCGTGGTCATTGCCGCGGTCGTGTCCTCCGTGCCGCGCCACGTGTTCGAGGCCGGCACCCGCCCGCGCCCGTTCGGCCAGTCGCAGCTCAACTCCATCCCGCTGCGCAAGGCCTCCGCCCTCGTGGTGCCGGTCTTGATCGTGCTATCCGTGCTCATCTTCTTCCGCGGCCACACCGCGCCCGGCGGCGGCTTCGTCGCAGCGCTCGTGCTCGCCACCGCGTTCGCCCTGAACTACCTGGCGCGCGGCTCCGACGCGGACGTGGTAGAAAAATTCACCCCGATCCGCCTGATTGGCTGGGGCATCATCATTGCCATCGCGTCCGGCTTCCTCGGCTTCATCGAAGGCGGGTTCATGTACGCCATCCACGGCGAGATCGCCGGCGAGCACCTGACCACCTCGCTGATCTTCGACTTCGGCATCTACCTCGCCGTGCTGGGCATGGTCACCGCCGCCATCAACGCGCTCGGCGGCTACCTGCGCCCCGGCGCCGACCTGTCGGACCTGGACTACTCGCGAGACGAGGCCGAAAACCCGCTGCCGAGCATCCCCGAGCCGCTGCCGCCGGAAAACCCGGTGGACGCCCACCCCGAACCGATCAACCCGGCGCACGACCCGCAACCGGTTATCACGAAGGAGCCCTAACCCATGGTCATGGCACTTACCATCGCAGTCCTCGTCGCGGGATCGGTCTACCTGGTGCTGCAGCGCGGTATGGTGCGCATCGTCTTCGGCATGTCCTTGTTCGGCCACGCCACGAACCTCACCCTGCTCGCCGCCGGTGTCGGCGCGTGGCGCGGCGAGGCCTTCCCGTCGCGCGTACCGTTCGAGGACATGGGCGACCCCCTACCCCAGGCGTTCGTGCTCACCGCCATCGTCATCGCGATGGCCACCACGACGATCCTGCTCATGCTCGCCTCGCTCGGGCGTAACGACGACACCGCCGAGCAGCCCACCGGCACCGACGCCGGTTACTCCAAGATGTGGCTCAGCCCGTCCGCGCTGTCGACCGCCGGCCGCAACGCGCGACTCAACCCCAAGAAGCTGGAAGAGATCCGTGCACGCGAGATCCGCGAAGTCACTAACGACGATCTGAAGGTGAAGGACTAATGGCAGTCGACGCAATCCTCCCCGTCTTCGTGGCGCTGCCGCTGATCGTCTCCGCGGTCACGGCGTTGAGCCCCTGGAAGAAACTCAACGACACCCTCGCCCTGCTCATCCCGGCCATCAACTTGGCGATGGGTGTGTGGCTCTACACCTACACCGCCGAGCACGGCACGATCTCCCACGTCATCGGCCTGTACCAGGGCGGGGTGGGCATCTCGTTCGCCGCGGACGCGTTCTCCGCGGTGATGATCGTGACCACCATGCTGGTTGCACTCATGTCCAACTGGTTCGCCATCAACGTCGGCGAAACCCAGGCGCGGTTCTACACCCCGCTGTCACTCGTGCTCGTCACCGGTGTTTCCGGCGCGCTGCTCACAGCCGACCTGTTCAACTTCTTCGTCATGATCGAGGTCTGCCTCCTGCCGTCCTACGGCCTGATCGCCATGTCGGGCACCCGCCACCGCCTGTTGTCGGCACGCATGTTCGTGCTGGTCAACCTAGCGGCGTCGACAATGCTCTTGCTCGGCGTGGGCTACCTCTACGCCGTGACTGGCGCGGTCAACCTCGCCTCCCTGCAGGGTGTCGCCGCGGGCAACGGCCCGGCGACGGTGGCCACCGGCATCGTCGTCATCGCGATCGCCGCGAAGGCCGGCGTGTTCCCCGTCTACACCTGGCTGCCGCGCACCTACCCGTCGACATCCGCCGCGGTGATGGGCCTGTTTTCCGGCCTGCACACCAAGGTCGCCGTCTACATGCTCTTCCGCATCTGGGTGATCATGTTCGACATGGACCCGCGGTGGAACACGCTGCTGATCATCGTCATGGTCATCTCCATGATCATCGGCGGCTACGCGGGCCTGGCTGAATCCACGATGCGCCGCGTGCTGGCCTACCAGATGGTCAACGGCATGCCGTTCATCCTCATCATGCTCGCCTTTACTAACGACGACGCCCGCTACGCCCTCGCCGCCGGCCTGCTGTACACGCTGCACCACATGGTCACCATCGCGGCGCTCGTACTCAACTCGGGCGCCATCGAGGAGACCTACGGCACCGGCACCATGGCGAAACTGTCCGGCATCGCCCGCCGCGACCCGTGGACCTCCGCCGTGTTCGTCGCCGGCGCGTTCTCGATTGTCGGCTTCCCGCCATTTTCCGGCATCTTCGGCAAGGTCACCATCGTGCTCGCCGCCGCCACCCCCGGCGACTGGCGCTCCTGGGTGGCAATCACCGCGATCATCGTCGCCTCCTTCGGCGCGCTGCTGTCCATGATGCGCCTATGGCAGCGCGTGTTCTGGGGCCGCCCGATGCAGCACTACCCCGAAGCACTCAACGTGCGCGTGAGTTTCATGCTGCCGTCGGCGCTGCTCATGATCATCTCGCTGGGCATGTTCATCTTCGCCGGCCAGATGTGGGAGATCACCACCACCGCCGTCGACGACCTGCTCAACGTCGACGCCTACACCAGCGCCGTGCTTGGCGACGACCCCATCGGCGTACCGGCAGCGAACGACACCTTCGGAGGCGATAACTAATGCGAAGCATCATCCACGGGATCGGCTACGGCGCCTGGCTGATCAAGGAAATCTTCGTCGCCGGCTTCGACGCCGTCGGCAAGGCATTCAACCCGGCCGCCAAGATCGAGCCGATCGTCATCTACTACCCGCTGCGCATCGACACCGACTGGGACGTGTTCTGGTTCACCACCTCGATCACGGCCACCCCCGGCACCCTGTCGATGGGCCTGCGCCACCCCATCACCCCGGGCGGGCCGATCACCCTGCTCGTGCAGGCCGCGTTCGGCTCCGACCCCGAAGACGTCATTGCTTCGCTTGCGGACATGGAGGAGCACCTGCGTCCGTCGGTAAGCGAGCGCCCCATCGACCCGGCAAGCGTGGCCTGGGAACCCTACGTCGACCACGGACCCGATCGTGACGACGACACCGTCCCGCCCGCAGAAAGGATGAACTAGATGTTTGTCACCATCATGCAGGCCTGCCTCATCGTCATGGCGGTGTGCCTGCTCGTCATGCTGGGAGCGGTGATCTTGACCAAAGACGAACTGTCGCGCGCCGTGATGGCCGACATGGTCTTCTACGGCATGATCGCCATCTTCTTAGTGTGGACCCTGTTCAACTCGTCCGCCATCGCCTACGAGATCCCGATCCTCGCCGGCCTTGTCTGCGGCGTGATCCCCACGATCTCCATGGCCCGCATCATCTCGAGAGGACGCCGCTAATGGCCGTATACGAAATCGCCGTCGCAGCCCTGGTCATCCTGGCCACCATCTGCGTCATCGCCGCCACCATCCTGCAACTGCGCGCCCCCGATGCAATCACCCGCGTCAACCTGCTCGGCCCGCTTGTGGTCATTGCCTTCCCGATCCTGATCGTGGCAAAGCTGATCTACTCATGGTCCACCACCGGCTTCGACCTCAACGACTTCATCCGCGCCATCATCGCGATCGCCGCGGTGTGGATCGTCGGCTCCGTCGCCTCCTTCATCATGGGCCGCTCCCTGTACGGCGTGACCGTCTCCGACAAACGGTAATGTCTTGAGGTTGTGAGCAGGCACGACGAAGGCTACGTCACGGACCTGGCGCTGCGCGCCGGCCGGGGCGACAAAGCCGCGCTCACCGAATTCATCCGGCTGACCCAAGACGACGTGTGGCGCCTGCTCGCCCACCTCGCCGGACCGCAGCACGCCGACGACCTCACCCAAGAGACGTATCTGCGCGTGCTGGGTTCGCTGCCGCGGTTCCAAGGGCGGTCGTCGGCACGCACATGGCTCCTTTCACTCGCGCGCCGCGCGTGGGTGGACTCCGTGCGCCACGACATGGCCCGACCCCGCAAATCAACCGCCGAATACGAAGACGTCGCCGCACGCGACCCCTCACCCGACAACCCCAACACGTGGGGCGATGTCATCGACGCACGCTCGCTTCTCGACGACCTCCCGCCCGAACGCCGCGAAGCCCTAGTCCTCACCCAAGTCCTCGGCTACACCTACGAAGAAGCCGCCAAAATTGCCGGCGTGCGCGTGGGCACCATCCGCTCCCGCGTAGCACGCGCCAGGCGCGACCTCATTGCCGGGAGTAATTAGCGCCGTAAAGCTAGGGTTGTAGCCATGCGTATTTCTCAACCTTTGGCACTGATTACTCTTGCGACGGCTCTGGCGGTGTCTGGGTGTTCGTCGGAAAGCAACGACGCCCCTGCCGACAATGCTGCCCACGACGAGCACGACCACCCAGCAGACGGCGGGCCTGCCCCGGCCGGCATCGCCGACGCGGCGGACCCGACCTACCCCGTGGGCACCGAAGTCACGCTCACAGCCGACCACATGCCCGGCATGGACGGCGCCACTGCAACCATCTCCGGCGCGTACGACACCACCGCCTACGCCGTGTCCTACACCCCCACCGACGGCGGCGACCCAGTGACTAACCACAAGTGGGTCGTGCAGGAAGAACTCGAGGGCGTCGGCGACACGCAACTCAGCGCCGGCGACACCGCCGTGATGACCGCAGACCACATGGCCGGCATGGAAGGCGCGGAAGCGACCATTGACTCGGCCACCGACGAGACGGTGTACATGGTGGACATCGAATCGCCGGAGATGACCATGAAACGGCACAAGTGGGTCGTTGAGAGCGAAATTCAGCCGAAGTAGCGCGCGGAGAATACACTGATCTCACTATGTTGAAGAACGCACTGTTTATCTCATTCGCCTTCATCGGCACCGTCGTCGGCGCAGGTTTCGCATCGGGCCAAGAGGCGCTGCTTTACTTCTCGGCCTTCGGCACCCAGGGCATCTGGGGCGCCGTGCTCGGCTCCGTGCTGATGCTCATCGCCGGCGTGACCATCCTCCAGCTCGGCTCCTTCTTCCAGGCCAAGGAGCACATGGAGGTCCTCGGCTCCATCTCGTCGAAGCTGATGGGCTGGATTTTGGACATCGCCACGATTGTCACCCTGTTTTCCATCGGCTTCGTCATGTTCGCCGGCGCCGGCGCGAACCTCAACCAGCAGTTCGGCCTGCCCGTGTGGATCGGCGCGGTGCTCATGCTCGCCGCCACCATCGGCTTCGGCATGCTGGACGTGGACAAGGTCACCGGCGCGATCGGCGCG
>ERZ1029884.312-NODE-312-length-9829-cov-5.596685_pt1 | contig 9829 bp, 13 predicted proteins | sample MGYA00519233_ERZ1029884 | MGnify/ENA primary metagenome ERZ1029884 (study PRJEB33666, sample SAMEA4610931) | skin metagenome | biome: Human-associated habitat; feature: Malodor aspect; material: skin | place: Philippines | collected 2015-08 ...
AGAAGAAGTTCAAAAAGATAATAAATATGCTGTTCAAGATATTCAAGACACAAAAGAATATATAGATGCTCTTGATCAAAAAATTTATGATTTAAAAATGACGCAAGCGGTTAATGCTCAAACAGGTATGCAGTATAGAGTGACAGCTGGATTAAATCATAATCTTGCTCAAAAAATTGAGTCATCAATTGTTACAACCGTTCCATTATGGAGAGAAAGTTTAGCCATTGCGACTCGTTCATTGACAACAAAATCAGCAAACGTAACTTTAGAAAAAATGCAAGAAGCGACAAATATTATGATTGAAAAAAATGCTCAAAATACAGCCGATAATATTCGTAATTCAGCGAAAGTACTTAATTCATCAGATATTGATATTGATAAATTATCTAAAGGTCGAGATCAAATTATTAAAAGTATTAAAGATGCTCAACGTATTACTAATGAGGGTAAACGTAATAAACAGAAAAACTTAGAGAAATTTGAAAAATTCAAACATGATACGCTTAGCATGATTGATGAATTAGAGCAACCTTTGTTAGAGAATAACAATAAGTAGGTGAATAAAGTTGAATGAATTTGATATAGTAGAGTCAATTCGTGTAAAAGAGATAATAACATATGCACCATATATTGAAAAACGTATATGTGATCCATCTATTCCAGTTGGACAAGAAATAGTAAAACAATTTGATAACATATCAAGTACTATAACAAGATATTATTTAATTGATCCTAGAGGACAATCTGTTGATGCATTGTTTTATGAAGATAATAATTATCGTTTATCTGAGAATAAACAAGAAGATTCAAATTATTCAATGAAAACAATTCGGTATAATGATGGTAGTGGTGTAATTAAAGAATCAAAAACATATCCAAATTATAATGAGCCATCTAGAGTTGTTGAAAATACAAGAATTGCACCTGTTTTTGATTGCTCTGAAATTATAACTAAAGACGATGATGATGATTTCAATGTTATGAAATTTCTTAAAGAATCTTATGAATTGAAACCTGTAGGCTATCCATTAGTTGATTATTTAATTCATATTTCAAATGATATTGAAGAAAAAGATGATTTGAATAAATCTGCTCATCATACATTATCTTCTCAAGATGAAGATGAATTTGATTTATTTTTTGAACCAAGTGATAAAGATAATGAATCTGAAATAGATGACGACTCAGATCTTTACTGGGATGATGAATGGGATGATGAAAATAACCATTCGAAATCCCATACATCAATTCTACATTTAGAAGATATTTCTGATAATGACACCTATGCAGATATGATGTTGTATGATTCTTATAAAGAAATGCCTAGTGAATATAAAACTAGCTTTTTCTCAAAAGATGTCATTGCATTAGCTACGGCATCAGGAGCTATCGCATATATTATTAGTTCAGTTGTAGATAACATTTGGTTCGGAATGCTTCTTTCTTTAATGATTACTATTGTCTTCTGTGCATGGGGAGTATCTGTTGGTAAATCAAAACATGTTAAAATGAAAAATCAACGTATTAGTAATGTGTTATTCAAAGAATTAAATAAAATATATGTTGATAAAAATAATCCGAAAGCATATAAATTAAAAAGCCACTTTATTGAGCCGGAAGAATCAAATGAAGATTATTTTATGTTTAATATTCCAGATAATTATAGATTACTTGATAGTAATACGTTAGATCTTGATGATGATACAAGAAAAGCGATTCGTATTACAGCAGAAGTTGATAGATATTCAAAAGATAAATGTTATGATTTTTATCAAAAAGTAATTAAAACATCAAAAAGACGACAGTTTATTACAGATAGCAATGAACTAATAAAGTTAAATCAATATGTAGAAGAAGTGAGAAAAGTAAATCATAAAGATGATAAAAATGATGTATATATGGAACGATTACGAAATGAAATTGAAAAACTAAAAGAGTCTGTAACAGAATAGGAGGTGTTATTAGATTATGTATGAGTTTCAATATGTAGAAAGAACAAAAGATTATGTGAAATATGAACTTGATATTCCAAATGAAGAACCAACGCATAAAGAAATTAAAAAATCAAAATTAAATTCGTTGCCAAATAGCATACGAGCAAGAGATTCTATCATTGTTTTTATTATGATGATTATTTCAATGATTGTTACATTTAAAATATCATTAACGATATCAGATTATATAGTAACAGCTACAGCACTATCTGATCATCCAATATTAAGTGGATTATTATATTTCATGGTGGTTGTAGCAACATTAGTTTCTGTGCCAATTACAGGCGTTTTATGTAAATTAATTTTTAATAAAATAACTGATAAACAATATATATCTCGTTTTATAAAACAAGATAACAAAGAAAAACATATCATTAAATCTTTAATAACACCGTTTAATAAACTTGTTGCAGATGATAGAGGTGAATATAACTTAATGGGTAGATTTTTAGATCCGACAGAATCTACACCTACAAAGTTAGTGTTTACTATTCCTCCTGACTATAAATTCATTGATGATTTTGAAGATCAAACATTTGTAAGAGCGATTGAAATAGTAGCAAAAAATGACATACTAGATTTTAAGTACGTATCAAATGAGTATGATCAAGTTGGTAGATTATATGAAAACAGATTATTTAAAGAACGTATCGATCAATCAATGCGAGTAATGGAAAAAGCAACTGAGATTCGTAATGAAAACGGTGTTTATGATGATAAAAATAATGCTAAATTAAATAAAACATCAGAAGAATTAAGATCATTAGAAAAAGAACATTTTAAACAACTTCAACAAGTTTTAGATGATTTAGATAAGACTGATAAACCAAAAGGTAAAATTCAAATACCAAATGTTGTAATTGATCCAAAAGGTGAAATACAAAAAAATATGTCAGTAAAAGAACATATAGTTAAAGAAGATGAAACTTTATATGGGATTGCTAGAAAATATGATATTTCTGTTGAAGAATTAAAACAATTAAATAATAAGAAAAGTAATATGATATCATATGGAGAGCATTTAATTGTAAGGGAGTAACTTTTATATATGAAATTTGGTATTAAGCTCTTAGGTCTTACTTTTGTATTAATTGTTTTACTAGGATTAATAAGTTATTTAAATACAAGTGAGAGTATTAAAAAAGCGACTAATAAAAAACATGAAGTTGGTAAAACGTATGAAATGGTTTTACCAAAGGAAATAGAATTGACACAATCAATATCAACCGGCTCAGACACAGTAACTAAAAAGTTTAAATTCACAAAAGATAAAAAAACATATACAGGTTCAACTGTGATAGATATTCAGCCGGGAGATAAAATAAAGTATCAATTCATTGATGAGTCAAAAAATAAAATTAAAATTACAGAATCTCAACGTGATATAAAATCGTAACATTTGTTACGATTTTTTTATTTATCTGTAACCTACGACTTAAATTTAAATGATAAGATAAGTCTCGTAGAATTAATGAATAAAAATAAAAGTAAAGGATTGAATTTATAAATGATTAAAGAAATTATTACATCATCAGCTGCTGTTGCTATTTTAGGATCAGTAGGTGTTGCAAATATAGCGAATCAAAATAATACTGCAAATGCAGATACAACTCAAACTCAATCAGTAAAATCACAAGCTCAATTAGCTTATTTAGCACATCATAATCCAAGTGTACTAAACAAACAACCGATTCAACAAGGTGCGTATAATATTAGCTTTTACAAAAATGGTTATACATATAATTTTAATAGTAATGGTCATAATTTTAGTTGGAATTATCAATATGGTAATCATACAAATCAAACTACATCAAAACAAACTGCACCAAAAGCGACAACATATAAACCAGTAAAAAGTGTTGCATATAATACAACTCCAAAACAAAATAAAGTAGCTTCAAGTAGTTTAGTTAATAAAAAACAAACATCTGTAAGACAAGCGTCAGCAGTATCACATAATCGTCCGGCTCAAACAACAGGTGGCTCAGTTAAATCACAATTCTTAGCAAATGGTGGTACCGAAGCTGCATGGAATGCAATTGTAATGCCGGAATCAGGAGGTAATCCAAGTGCAGTTTCACCAAATGGTTATCATGGTTTAGGTCAAACAAAAGAATCATGGGGATATGGTTCAGTTGCGAGCCAAACAAAAGGATTTGTAAATTATGCTAATAGCCGATATGGATCAATTGATAATGCGATTGCTTTCCGTCAATCACATGGATGGTGGTAAAAAAAGAAGAAACCTATAAGGTTTCTTTTTTTTGTGTATAAAAAAAGAGAACTAAAGTTCTCTTTTTAATTATAAATGAGGCATGAAGTGTTCAACAATCCATTCATTGTTGTATTGACGATCTTCACCTTCACCGTAGTTGTTATTTTTATAGCGAATGTACATGCCTACTGGAGTGAAATCTTTAGCACCTTTTTCAGCAATCAATGGTTTAACTGTATTTTCTACAAACTTTACCTTTTCAGGTGTATCTGCAAAGAATACGCCTTCGACTGGTGTTCTAGCATACGTACCTGCATATTCGCCTTCAGTTTCTTTATAAGTATTTTTATGTCCAACGACAAATACATAACGAGCGTTATTTTCATCTCCGCCTAATTTATTAACTCCGTATAATCTTCCTACTGCTAATGTTTTCATTTAAAAAACTCCTTTTTATTTATATTTTTTATTCAAGTCTTAACCTAAAGACAGTTCGACTGTCTTATTTTGGTCTTGACTTATTTATTCAAGTATTCACCTAAAAACAGTTATCTGTTTTATTTCATGTTTTTGGTTTTAACTTGTATTCAAGTATAAACTAAGGACACTTGTCCTATATCATACGTATTTACATGCTTCTAAGTTGTAAAGATATTTTATTAATGTCATGTCCTCTATAAAAAGCTCTATTTTGATAACCGTTTGCAGCTTCTGTTTTGCAAGGAGATAATCCAAACATTTTAATATAGATTCGTTTAAATGTACTATGTGAAATTTTTAAGTTCTGACAGATTTGATTTGTATAATATGTTGTATCTTCATTAAGTAAAGCAGGATAAAACGAAAAGGTTCTATCATCATTAATTCGTTTGATAACATCATTCACATCATCAATATGGTAAATATGAGCTCCGTTTTTTAGGATGTCATACATTTTCAAGTTATATTGTTTAATGAAAAGGTGATTAAACGTATGAGAATCTAATTCTAATTTTTCAAGAAGTTCAACTCTTGTTAATGTTTTAGAATGATTATTTGATGTAATAGGTATAAATTTTCGATGGAATTTTAAGTTTTGTTTTTTACCAATAATCTTTTCATTAATCACTTTACCAATATAAATCTTGCGATTTAACATGTGATATGGTTTTATATTTTTCTCTTCTAAAATGGATTCCATTTTAGTTTCAGATGTATCAAATAATTTAGCTAAATCGCCTAAACTATAATAATTTTCAGGTTCTAATTTTTTCATAATACAACGTCCTTTCTATTCATCTAAAAATGATGGAATTCTAGATTGTTTAACTATAATTTTTTCTGGTTTTATTTTTAATCTATGTGTGGTCCATGTTTTGATTTCTGAACGATTAAGTTTCATATTTTGACCATTTTTACGTGTACCAAGATAGCAAGATTCTAAAATAATGCTATTTACATGACGTAATGATTCTTTTGTATCTCCAATAGGTGTGAAGATAATGTTATAACTGTAAAATCCGATTTCTTCATTATATTCAGGTGATGGATAAAGTTTAATGTGCCATTTTGAGCCGGATTTAAAATATTGATCTAATTCTTTATTAATTACTTTAGATCGAGTCATTAAGAAAATAGATTTATTATTGTCTAAATTAAATGTCATTTTTAATGAATCTGTGTCATTTAGATAATTAAATGAAATAAGTTGATTAATAGATATTTCTGTTTCATTAATCAATGGTAATGTTTTTGTATACGTCATTGTTAATCACTCCTTTTAAAATTTGAAATAAAGATTGATTCTTTCTTTAATATCATTAATTGATATTCCTGTGATGTCATTGAGAGCTTCGATTAATTCTGTATTATGACAGACATGAGTTTTAAATAATTCGGGCATATTTTCATCAAGGTCATATGTGTAAATTTTCTTTTGATACATCATTGATTTAGAATGATAATAGACAATATAAGTTAGATATATTTCGAGTAGTGACCTTTCAAATGAAGGTAGCATGGATGGATTATAAAAAATATCAGAAGCATTATTAATACGACTTATTGTGATTTCATTATGTTTATTTTCATCGTCATGATGTATATTAAAATTTAAAATAGATGGATCTATTGCATTACGTAATTGGTCAAAATAATCAATAATAAGAGGTTCAAGTTCTTGATTTTTTGTATACTTCAGGAAGATGGTTTGTCTATTACAAATAGGAAGAAATGGAATTGGTATTTTCAAAATTTTAGTACGCATCCTGTCACCTCCTAATGTGTAATATAGTGAATTAATGCTGGATCTAGTTTATTTGTAATAGTTGGATTTTCGTTTAAATAACGAATTCTATCATTTTTGATTTTTTCCTTTTCGTTATCAGTTGGTTCATAAGGAATGATTCCTACACGGTTAGTATTTTTTTTAATTGTTACTGTCAAAATCATATCTCTATCGAATAAAATCATATCTAAATATAATGGATCATCATTGTGACCATTAAATTCGGATGTAAGTAATATATCTTTAAAAAACTCCTCTGGCGTTTCATATGTCGGTTCTACTATGTTAAATTGTTTCATTTTTTTTTGACTCCTTTTATTTAATCGACTTCTTGTTCACACTAACATCCGTGCATATTACAAAGCACGGATGCGTGTATTATAACAAAAAAAGAGTAGTCTAAGACTACTCTTTCAATTTCTTTTCAATGATATTGTTAGTATCATTATAATTTTTAATTAATTCTCCATTTAGATACACGGTAGGTGTACCATTTAAATTGAATTTTTCTTTTAACTCTTTTTGAGATGGTTTTGAATCTTTCACATTATCATATTTTTTAAATAATTCTTTAGAATTAGATATTGTATCAATGTGTTTAACGATTTGTTTAGGATCTTTTATGTTTTGATGATTTAGTGCTTCATTGATAAATGCTTCGTATTCTAGGGTTGAATTGTTATTTTGTATGATTTTAGCCATATGACTCATTTTGTAAGATGTGTCATTAACCACATTATATGGAATATAAGTTAAACTAACATAACCATTATCAATTTTGTCATTTAATTTTTGTTTAATCATATTATTATAAAAGTTTTTACAATCTTTACATTGTAAGTCTTGGAATACAACCAATTTTAAGTCAGCGTTTTCATCACCAATCGTTTTAATATTATGTTGTTTGATATATTGATGGAAGGTTTTCTCGCTGATATGTGATTGTTCTGATTTTTTATTAACTGATGTTTGATAAAACGCAAACAAAATAAGTGCAATTCCAATAATAAAACCTATAATAACAATTGAAATAATTGTTTTTGATTTTTGTTTTTCCATTTTTGAATCATCCTTTTCTATTTAAAAAAAAGCATCTTACGATGCTTTTTGTATAATATTAATATCCGGAATTATTAGCTATACTGGAAACAATACCAATGACTAAAGCAATAATAAGTGCACCTGTAACAAGGTGCATGATGTCACCATTGGATATACCCGTGAGTTCCATAAAGCCATGTCCTAATTCTCGAAAAATATTTCGTAATTGATCCATTAAAACACTCCTTATAAATAATATTCTTTATAAGAGTAGTTTATCACATTTTTTAATATGTAACCTGAGTGTTTCACTAAAAAAAAGTGAGCTATATGCTCACTTTTTTATGCTGCTTTTGCATGTTTTAATGCTTTAACATGTTTTCTTAAATCATTTGCTGGAATAACTAGTAAATCGTCTTTTGACTTGATTTCAATAAAGAATTGATCTTTATCTTGGAAGATTTCCATTTTTGTATCGTTATTGTTTTCTGCTTTCAAGTATTTGCTTACTAAATCTAAAAATTCTTTCATGTCTTTCATTATAAAAAACTCCTTTTTATTTTTCTTTTTATTTTTTTATTATTCAAGTTTTAACCTAAAGACAGTGGAGCTGTCTTCTTCTGGTTTTGAATTTGTATTCAAGTATAAACTAAAGACGTAAGTCTATTTTGGTTGTAAAAAAAAAGAGTGACCTAAAAGGTCACTCAGTCTCACGAAATGCATTATAACTGTTGTAAGCCATCACAGTATTTAAAATGCTTTGTTAAAATATCAACTACCACTGACTAAAAGTCAGTAGTTTGTCCCTAAATCAATAATAGTTGTACAAACAATAATTAATATCTCCAACCGATTTGAGACATCTAAGGATGGTTGACTCACACCCTGAGAGTGAACAGACATATAGTCATTCACCAACTATTTAATATTTTAGTATGTTATAACTATAACATACTTTTAGGGAACTTAACAAAAAAAAACATTGGTTATCAACAATTCGTCTCGTTATTAAAATAACGAGTTTTCTTGTCTGCAATGTTTTAAATGAAAGATGTAGCTATTGTTTCCGCAACAACTACATATTTATACTATAAGACCGTAGGTCTTAATTGTAAAGTAAAAAAAAAGGTAGCCTAAAGAAAGGCTACCACACGTTCATAAAAAAATAAAAAGGAGTGTATTACAGTAATCATGGAAGTACATCATATTAAGGAGATCAGTACAACCTGATTTCACGTCAGACCTAGACGACAACGTCGTCTTTTCCACACGTCTTTTTTATTTAAAATAATTAAAGTATTAATATTTCATTTTTGTTATCAATATGATTATGGTCATTTTGAATATTTATATAAATTCGTTCAGTATATCCAATATAATTAGAATTACTTGTTTCAGATGAATTATTTAATTCCGATATAAGTTCTGAAATAGTAATATATTTTAACGGTTTATTATTTAAATGATAATATAATGTAATACCAAATTCTTGTTTATAAGCATCTTTTAATAGTGTTACACTCGTATCAGTATCATCGTCATCTGAATAATATTCTGTCGCATTTAATAATTCCTTTGACACTTTATCAGTAAACATTTCTGTAATGTTGTTATAAAGATCTAAATCATCAGTTAAATAATCTTTTTCTTTTTTATATGCTAGTAACTCTTTGCTAATTAATGTAATTAATTTTAATTCAGCAAGATCATCGAAATTTTTTAAACTTAATTCTTTATAAGTAGTCATGTCTGAAATAGGAATATGTTGTGATTTTTTCATTAATATTGATGATACGTTTTGATAAATGATATTAATAACATGAGATATAGATAATGGTTCTCTAAATGATGGGTAGTTGAGTCGTTTATTTAAAATATATAAGGCTTGATTGAGTATAGGATCATTTTTAATTATTTCTAGACATGGATCTGTCATAAATAAATAATAATGTTTTATAGTATCTGGTAATTTACCGGATTTCACAAGATGATTTAAATGGTGCTTTATAATAATTTGCTCCTCATCGTTATATATTTGAGACGGGTAGGGCATTTGAATAACATACATATTAAAGATCACCATCCATTTCAATAATTCGTCCTGTTGGAAGAATATATAAATTAAGGTATTTTGTTGCAATGTCATCAGGCGAATAAGATAAAAGTAATGTATTTAATTGATCGTTTGGTAATTTTGATTTTAATATATCAATTAAATCAGCATCTTTATTATGAATTTTAACAATATCATTTTGATGCATAATTTGTTGGTCGATAATGAATGATTCTATTTTATTTAAGTTATATTCT